>ERZ857745.4130-NODE-4130-length-13011-cov-3.725455_pt1 | contig 13011 bp, 13 predicted proteins | sample MGYA00519699_ERZ857745 | MGnify/ENA primary metagenome ERZ857745 (study PRJEB31778, sample SAMEA3449357) | human gut metagenome | biome: human gut; feature: human-associated habitat; material: faeces | place: United Kingdom | collected 2010/2012 ...
AACAGGCTGGTGCCGTACTGGATGACCAGGCGGCTGCGGGCGTCGGTGTTGTCGCTGCACCAAATTTGGGGGCTGTAGTAGAGCATGCCGCAGTCAAAGCGGGCACCGCCGCCCGCGCAGTTTTCCAGCAGCAGGCCGGGGTACTTTTCGGTCAGGCGGCGCTGCAGCTCGTATACGCCCATTACATAGCGGTGGTACACTTCACCCTGCCGTTTGGCCGGGAGCTTTGCGTTATAGACATGCGCCAGCGAGCGGTTCATGTCCCACTTGAGGTACTTGAGCGGGCAGCTTTCCAGAATGGTGTCCAGCTGCTGCCAGATGCCGTCCACTACCTCCGGGCGGCTGAAGTCCAGCGTGTACTGCTGGCGGATCTCCAGCGGTGTGCGGCCCGGGATGGCAAAGGCCCAGTCGGGGTGGGCACGGTAGAGGTCGGAGTTTGGGCTGATGGCTTCCGGCTCCACCCACAGGCCCATCTCGAGGCCCAGCAGGTTGAGCTTTTTGCACAGGCCGGGCAGGCCGTCCGGCAGTTTGCGGGTGTCGGCCACCCAGTCGCCCAAGCTGGACGAAGTATCGTTGCGGCCCTTGAACCAGCCGTCGTCCAGCACGAACAGGTCGATGTCTGCCTGTTTGGCGGCCTGCGCCAGCTCCAGCAGATCGCTGTACACCCGGTTCAGGGCCTGCAGAGCATCGTCCAGCTCGCCGCTGGTCTGGGCAAAGCCATAGCAGGCCAGATCCGGCTGAGCCTCCTGCTCCGCCCGATGGAACACCGGCACGGCGATGCTCATGATGTTGCGCTGGTCCACCGTCACCTCTGTGGAGAGCCGGGGGGCCATCAGCGCCTGCTCCAGCATCTCCGGGGACATGACGGCGCTGGCTACGGTGAAGGCGGCGTTGGCCTGCGCAGGCCCTCCTCCACCCGTTTACGCAGCTGACGGGTGCGGCGCACCTCCTGCATGAACTGCTTCATGAGGCCGTCCCGCTTGTCCTTGAGGAGCTTGTGGCCCCGGAGGGCCGTTTTCTGCTTGGCCTTCAGCCGGGTCAGCTCCATGCGGGTGGGATTGATGGTCTTTCCCGCCATAGCGATCAGTCCTCCTTGGGCAGATACTTATCCACCATGTCGCCCTTGATGCGCTTAAGCTCCTCACGGGGCAACAGGCGCAGCAGCTCCCAGCCCAGATCCAGCGTCTCGGTGATGGAACGATCGGTGTCGAAGCCCTGAGAGACGTAGCGCTTTTCAAATTCGTCAGCGAACTTGGCGAACTTCAGATCCGTATCCGTCAGGGCGGACTCGCCCAGAATGGTCATCAACTCACGGGCCTCCTTGCCGGAGGCGTAGGCGGAGAACAGCTGGTTCATGGTGGGGGCGTGATCCTCACGGGTCTTTCCCTCGCCCACGCCCTTGTCCTTCAGGCGGGACAGACTGGGCAGCACGTCGATGGGGGGCTGAATGTTCTTGCGGTACAGGTCACGGGACAGGATGATCTGTCCCTCGGTGATATAGCCCGTCAGGTCGGGGATGGGGTGGGTCTTGTCGTCCTCCGGCATGGTCAGAATGGGGATCATGGTCACGGAACCGGGGCAGCCCAGCTGGCGGCCCGCCCGCTCATACATGGTGGCAAGGTCCGTATACAGGTAGCCGGGATAGCCACGGCGGCCGGGGACCTCCTTCCGGGCGGCGGATACCTCCCGCAGCGCCTCGGCGTAGTTGGTGATATCCGTCAGGATCACCAGCACGTGCATTCCCTTTTCAAAGGCCAGATACTCGGCGGCCGTCAGCGCCATACGGGGCGTGGCGATACGCTCCACGGCAGGGTCGTCGGCCAGATTGGTGAACAGCACCGTCCGGTCGATGGCGCCGGTGCGGCGGAACTCGGAGACGAAGTACTCCGACTCCTCAAAGGTGATGCCGATGGCGGCGAACACCACGGCGAAGGGAGTGGAGTCATCCAGCACCTTGGCCTGCCGGGCGATCTGAGCCGCCAGACGGGCGTGGGGCAGACCGGAGCCGGAGAAAATGGGAAGCTTCTGGCCACGCACCAGCGTGTTCAGACCGTCGATGGCGGAGATGCCCGTCTGGATGAACTCATTGGGGTAGTCACGGGCGGCGGGATTCATGGGCAGACCGTTGATGTCCAGATACTTCTCCGGCAGCAGAGCGGGGCCGCCGTCGATGGGCTGCCCCATGCCGTCAAAGACACGGCCCAGCATATCCTCGGACACTGCCAGCTGCAAGGGATGCCCCAGAAAACGGATCTTGGAGTCCCGCAGGTTGATGCCGGCGGAGTTTTCAAACAGCTGCACCACGGCCCGGTCGCCGTTGACCTCCAGCACCTTGCACCGGCGCAGGGTGCCGTCAGACAGCTGGATCTCCGCCAGCTCGTCATAGGTGACGCCCTCCACCTGATCCACCACCATCAAAGGCCCGTTGACCTCCCGGATGGTGCGATATTCCTTCATCATTGCTCCTCACCCGCCTTTCGCTCCAGCTCACGGATCTGGCTCTGCAGATCCGCTTCGATCTTGTCATAGGCGGAGCGCCAAGTGCTCTCCTCCTCGTATTTGGCCCGGCCGATCTCCTCACGGGCCGGCAGATGGGCCAGATCCCGGACGGTGACACCACGGGTCAGGGCCTGACGCCCCAGCGTCTCATAGCCTAAAATCAGGGACATGAGCCGCTCCTGCCGGTCGAAGCCGGTGTAGGAGTCCACATCCATGAAGGCGTTCTGCTGCAAGAAGTCCTCCCGCAGCATCCGGGTGATCTCCAGCGTCAGCTGGTCGTTGGGGCTCAGGGAGTCCTTACCCACCAGCTGGACGATCTCGTTGAGCTCGTTCTCCTCCTGCAGCAGGTGCATGGCGTGGTCACGGTTCTGCATGAACGCCTGTCCCAGATGTTCGTCGAACCACGGGCGCAGGGAGTCCAGATACAGGGAGTAGGAGTTCAGCCAGTGGATGGCCGGGAAGTGCCGCCGATAGGCCAGCGATGCATCCAGCGACCAGAACACCTTCACGATACGCATGGTACCCTGAGCTACCGGTTCACTGAGGTCGCCGCCGGGAGGCGACACGGCGCCCACCGCCGTCAGACTGCCGGTGCGCTCCTCGCTGCCGAGGCACTGCACCACACCGGCCCGCTCATAGAACTGGGCCAGACGGCTCACCAGATAGGCGGGGTAGCCCTCCTCGCCGGGCATCTCCTCCAGACGGCCGGACATCTCACGCAGGGCCTCGGCCCAGCGGGAGGTGGAATCTGCGATAACGGCCACGGCGTAGCCCATGTCCCGGAAATATTCAGCGATGGTGATGCCGGTGTATACGGAGGCCTCACGGGCGGCCACAGGCATATCTGAGGTGTTGGCGATCAGCACCGTCCGCTTCATCAGCGTCTCGCCGGTGCGGGGATCCGTCAGCTCCGGGAACTCCCGCAGCACGTCCGTCATCTCGTTGCCACGCTCGCCGCAGCCGATGTAGACCACGATGTCCACGTCCGCCCACTTGGCCAGCTGATGCTGCACCACCGTTTTCCCGGAGCCGAAGGGACCGGGTACGGCGGCGGTGCCGCCCTTGGCCACGGGGAACATGGTGTCGATGACCCGCTGGCCGGTCTGAAGCGGCGCAGAGGGCGGGAATTTCTTGCGATAGGGCCGCCCCACACGGACGGGCCACTTCTGCACCATGGTCAGCTCTTTCAGGGAGCCGTCCGCCAGACGCACCTTGGCGATGACGTCCCGGATGGTGTATGCTCCGGCCTCTGCCACCCATTCCACGGTGCCGTCCATGCGGTGGGGGACCATGATCTTGTGGAGCACCGAGGCCGTCTCCGGCACGGTACCCAGCACGTCTCCGGCCACCACGGCGTCGCCGGGCTTGGCCACAGGGGTGAAATCCCACTTTTTATCCTCCGGCAGCGGCGGGGCCTGAATGCCACGGGGGATGTGAGCCCCGGCCATGCTGCGGATCTCCTCCAGCGGGCGCTGGATGCCGTCGTAAATGCTCTCGATCAGCCCTGGCCCCAGCTCCACGGACAGGGGAGCGCCGGTGGTGACCACCTCCGCACCCGGCCCCAGACCGGAGGTCTCCTCATAGACCTGAATGGACGCCCGGTCGCCGGTCATATTCAGTATCTCTCCGATCAGCTGCTTGGGACCCACACGCACCACGTCCGCCATGTTGGCGTCCGCCATGCCGTCGGCTACCACCAGCGGCCCGGAGACTTTGATTACTTTGCCCATAGTTACGCTCCCTTCAAGTGATGTCTGCGCCCACGGCACGCTCCACGGCGTTGTGCAGCGCAGTCTCCCCCAGCCCAAGGGAACCACCCTTGCCGGGGATCAATACGATGGCGGGGGTCAGCGCCTCCTTATAGCGGTCGATCTCCTCCTGCAGGGGAGCCGCCAGCGCCTCCGTCAGGAACACCGCCGCACAGCCCTCCTCCGCAGCCTTACGGAGCAGATGGCGGGCCTCGGTGCTGTCCTCCACGGTGTGGACCTCCAGTCCCAAAGCCCGGAAGCCCAGCACGCTGTCCCGGTCACCGATGACGGCGATCTTAGCCATAAATATCACGCAGCCTTTCCCGGATGGCGTCGGCGGACAGTCCCGCCCGGCGTCCCGTCATGATGGTGCGGACGGCGGTGAGTTCCGCTTCCGCCGCAATGAGATACCCCAGTGCCGTCTCCACGCCGAAGGGGGTGCGGCGGGCCTTGGCCGCCAGACGCAGCACGGCGTTGTCGCACTGCTTTTCCAGCGCCGTCATGCTGCCGTTGCCGGCGCAGATGCCCTCCGCCAGACCGGCGGCCTCCCGCAGAGGTGTGGCGGCATACAGCTCCCGCAGATCGGCAGGGGCGGCCTCCTCCAGCGCTGCCGGAGGAACGCTGCCGCCCTCCAGCAGCACCTTGTGCAGGAAGTCCGGCCCTTTTCTCAGCCGGTGGGCCCGCACGGCGCTGCACAGGTTCACGCCGTCGATGCGGGTGCGGAGATAGTCCGTCAGGGCGGGGCAGTCCACCGCATCCGCCAGCCGGGTCAGCTCCCGGAAGCAGGTGCCGTCCAGCACAAGATCGCACTCCTGACCGTTGCCGGTCTCCGCCAGAGCCTGACGGGCCTGCTGTACGGCCTGCGCCGTCTCGGCAGGGAGGAAGTCCCGCAGCTCCCGCTGCCGGTAGTCCGACAGCAGCTGCTCCGGATCCCACCGGCCTCCTGCCATCAGCAGGCGGCGGCAGTCCTCGCCCCGGCTCTTTACCAATACCTTCAGATTGTGATAGTCCGTGGGCAGCCGGAAAACGTCCAGGATCCGTGCATCGGGCATATCCTTGCCCAGACGGGCGAACAGCTCCTCCCGCCGCCGGCCAACGGCCTGATCCAGCGCCGCCTCCGACTCCGGGTCAAAGGCGGGCCAGTCCATCTCCTCCAGCACACGGGCCGCATCCCGGTCCGTCGGAGCCGACAGCAGCTGCTCCCGGCGCTCCGGGGTCAGCAGCCGAGTCTCCCAGCTGTGGATACAGGCGCTGAGATACAGATATTCCGTATCATGATACTTCTTGGTCAAAGGGCAGCCCCCTCTCAGTCAAACAGAATGGCGGCGACCTCGCCGGACATCTCCTGTCGCAGCTGCCGCAGGATCTCCGGGAAGGTGCAGCTGCACTCCACGCTGCCCTGCTTGAGGATCAGCCCTCCGCCGGTGGGACGCTGCTCCGCAGACAGGCGGAAGTGCCGTCCCTGAGCGTTGGCACCCTCCAGCACCTGCTGTCCCAGCGGTGCGTCCTCCGGGGAGAGGATGATCTCCTCGGTGCCGGCTCCGTTTTTCACCGCCAGCTGCACCAGCAGATGCACATATTTCTCACGGGGCAGCTGCGTCAGCTGCTGCCGGGCCTGTCGGAAGGTATCGTCAATGAGCTGCTGCTTGCAGGCGAGGAGCTGCTCCCGGCGGGTGCGGTCGGCGCCGCTCTGGGCTCTCCGCTGGTCCTGCTGGGCATCACGGGCGGCCTTTTCCTGATCCGCCTGGCGCAGCTGCCGGGCCTGGTCCTCGTACTTCTCCGTGATCTCCTGTGCCTGGCGGCGTCCTGCCGCCGTCAGGGCTTCTATCTGCCCCTGTGCATCCGTCTGGATGCGCTGGGTGATCCGTTCCAGTCCCTTCATGGCCTGCTCCGTTTTACAGAATGTTGGTAGCCAGCATGATGGTAGCCACCAGGGACAAAATGGCGTAGAACTCCACGATACCGCAGAAGATCAGGCCCTTGGTGGCGGCCTCCGGGTGCTTGGCCACGATACCCACGGAGGCGGCGGCCACACGGCCCTGGAACTTGGCGGAGAGCCAGCCGCCGATGGCGGTGGGGATGCAGGCGGCGAAGAAGGACATACCCTGCGTCAGCGTCAGATCTACGGGAGTGCCGCTCATGAGACCTACCTGCAGCAGGACGATGAACAGGGCCACGAAGCCATACAGACCCTGCGTACCGGGCAGCACCTGCAAGATCAGGCACTTGGTGCTCTTGTCGGGATCCTCGCTGACCAGACCGGCGGCGGCCTCACCCACGAGACCGGTACCCTTGGCGGAGCCCACGCAGCACAGACCCACCGTCAGCGCCGCACCCAGAATGGCGAAACCCATGCCGCCGATGGCGTTCAGAAAATCATACATATCAATTATCCTCCTTCATAACTTCAACATATTGTGTTTCTACGGACAGCGGCCTGTAGCTCTTGCCGCCCTCCTTGTAAAACCGACCGAAAAATTCCAGAAACTGCAGACGCATATCGTGGACGTAGCAGCCCAGCAGGTTCAGCGCCAGATTCAGGGCGTTGCCGATGAGGGCAATGACCACGAAGCCCACCACGTTTCCGGTGGTGGCACCCAGCATATTGAATACCTGCGCCAGCACGGCGCCCGACAGCATCAGCGCCATCAGACGCACATAGGAGAGGATATCGCTGAAAAAGCCTGTGACGCCGTTATATACGGCGCTCACCAGCCCCGTGACCTTGCCGAAGCCCTTCTTGCCCCGACCGGAGCCGTATACCAGCATCAGCACGCCGATGACCAGCACTACCGGCACACCGGCCACGCTGCCCACCTTCAGGAGCGCCATGGCCCCGCCGGCCAGAATGATCCACCATGTGATCTCGTCCCACAAGGCGTCGGCAAAGTGACCGTCCCTGGTTTTCTTCACCACGCTGATGGTCATGCCGGTGAGGATCTGGATGCCGCCCAGCACCATGGAGCCGACCATGATGGCCATGGTGTCGTTCAGCGGCGAGAAGAGGCTGGGCAGCTCAAAGGTGCTGGCCGGGTCAATGACCTTGCACAGCTGGGGGATGAAGTCCCCGAAGAAGCCGCCGGTGAGAGCGCCGAAAATAAAGGTCACGATGCCGCACCACAGGATCAGCTCGATGAAGCCCCGTTTGCTCTCCGGCGGTCGTGCCTTTTTCAGGTACAGCAGCGGCAGAAAGATCATCAGAAGGCCGTAGCCCATGTCCGCCATCATCATGCCGAAGAACAGGATGAAAAACGGGGCCATGACCGGGTTGGGGTCCACGCCGTCATAGGCGGGCATGGAGTACTGCTCCGTGATGCAGGTCATGGACCGGGTGAGCCAGTTGCTCTTCAGCGTCACCGGCACCTCCGGATACTCCTCCTCGGTGGGGACCCGCAGATCCCACGCACAGGAGTAGCCCTCCAGCAGCTGCTCCAGCCGGGCGGTGTCTGCCTCCGGCACCCAGCCCTCCAAATAGAAGATATGTCCGTCGGTGAGGAGCCGCTGGCGGTTATCCTCCCGCTGAATTTGCAGATTCAGCCGGTCCAGACCCAGCTTCAGCTCCGGCTGACGGCCTCCCAGGGCGTCCAGCGCCGCGTCCTCCGCCCGGCGATCCTGCCGGGTTTGCTCCTCCTCATCGTCCAGCCGCTGCAGGTTCTCCTGCACCGTACCGGTGAGGGTACCGAAGGAGGCCGCCGCAAAGCCGAAGGGCCGCAGCACCTCCAGCACTGCGCTCTCCGCCGCCTGATGTACCAGCAGCAGAAGATACTGCTGCTGCGGCGACAGGGATACCTGTACCAGCTCCGCCGGCTGTTCCTCCAGAGCGTTTTTTGCCTGCTGGAGGTCCGATCGCAGGGGCATGGTGCCGGGGATCACCGACAGCTGGCCGCTGCGGTGCAGCTCCAGCGGCACGTCCAGCTCCGCCCACGGCTCCAGCGACAGCCGCTGGGCCTGAATACGCTGAAGCTGGGAGGTCAGCTGCTCCTTGCGGGCCGTATGGCCCAGGATCTCCGCTGCCAGCGCCTGCTGCTGCCGCAGTGCCGCCTCATCCAGAAACTGACTCTGGCTGATGCGGGGGCGGGGGGCAAACAGTCCGGTCTTTTTCAGACCCCGGCTGCCCAGCGCCGACAGCGCCGCCTCCATCTGGCGGGAGGCCTCCCGCCAGCGAACCAGCTCCGCCGGTTCCGGATGCAGCAGCACCGCCCAGTCCGGGTCCGCCGCCAGATCCTCCGTCTGCCGGATCTCCAGCCGACCGAACCGCAGCAGCGCATCCATCAGGGACTGCCGCTCCTCCTCCATCGCCAACAGGTGCAGCCGCTGCATTTTCACAATGGCCACTACTCCTGCACCACCCTTCTCAGAATGGTGTCTACCGCCTGAGGCATCTTGGCCCCGGCCTGCTGCCGCAGGGCGTCACAGTCTGCCTGAACCTCCCGCAGCGCCTGCTGCCGGGCTGCTTCGGCGTCCTCCGCCGCCTGCCGGCGGCGCTGGGTCTCCAGCTGCTGCAAGTCTCGGCGTGTCTGTTCCACCAGCGCACGTCCGGAGCGTTCCGCCTCCTCCTGCATCTGCTGAGCCTGCTGGGCCGCCTGACGGACGGAGGCTTCCGTCTCCTGCTCCACCTGCGATACCTGCTTTACCAGCTCCAGATACATGGTCGTCACCGCCTTTCCTTGTGAATGGATCTATAAGCATATGCCGTCCGGCCCTTGTAACGGCCCGTTCGGCAGAGGCTGACTTGAAATTGTCCGTTATCTTAGCACATCTTAATGTGAAAATCAACACATTGTCTGTTAATTTGCAAAAATAATTTATTTGTATAAAAATGGGACTTTTTCTGAATGATAAGAAAAAGTCCCATTGTGAAAAACTATTGTACCACAGCGCCAAAGGCAGACACGCCCAGCACGCTGAGGATGCCCATGATGCACCCGGCCAGCAGCACACCGCCCATGCAGGCCAGCGCGCTCTTCTTAAAGCCCATATCCAGCAGAGAGGCCGCCAGAGTTCCCGTCCACGCACCGGTGCCGGGCAGGGGGATCCCCACGAACAGCAAAAGAGCCCAGAACAAGCCCCGGCCGGCCTTCGCCTGAAGCTTTTGGCCGCCCCGCTCACCCTTTTCCAGACAGAAGGTGAAGAACCTTCCGATGACAGGCTTATCCTTGCCCCAAAGAAGGATCTTCCGGGCGAAGAGATAGATAAACGGCACCGGCAGCATATTCCCCACGATGGCAATGAGATACGTCAGCCACAGCGGCATCCCGTAGGCCACGCCGTAGGGGATGGCGCCCCGCAGCTCGATGAGGGGGACCATGGATACCAGAAAAACGATGAGTCCGTGTTTCATATGCTTCCTCACAAGATTGCCGGACCCATAGACCGGCAGCGTAATTTTATGATAGAGTATTATACCATAGTCTGCCCCGTATGACAAGGCTGCATTCCGTTTGCCGGGAAACTTCTGTGGGAGGGGTATAGAACCGCTGCAAATCTTTATGCTTTTTTCCACAAATTATTCCATAGTTTCTGTCGACAGCCGGAGTTTTTTACGTTATACTATATCCTGTTGAATCAAATAAACTGGGAGGGAATGCGTTTTGAGCGTTTCTGATTTCATTTCCCTGCTGGGCGGCGTGGCCCTGTTCCTGTTCGGTATGTCCATTATGGGCGATGCCCTGAAGAAGGTAGCAGGCAATCAGCTGGAGCTGGTACTGTATAACCTCACCAGCACGCCCATCAAGGGGGTTCTGCTGGGGACCGGCGTCACGGCGGTGATCCAGTCCTCCTCCGCCACCTCGGTGATGGTGGTGGGCTTCGTCAACTCCGGCATGATGAAGGTCAATCAGGCCATCGGCATCGTGCTGGGCGCCATCTTGGGCACCAGCGTTACCGGCTGGGTGCTGTGTCTCAGCAACCTGTCCGGCGGCGGCTGGGTGGCTCTGCTGAGCACTTCCACTCTGACGGCCCTGATGGCCACCATCGGCACCCTGCTGCGGATGATCAGCAGGAAGCAGACCACCCGCCATGTGGGGGAGATCCTGCTGGGCTTTGCCGTGCTGATGTACGGCATGACCGCCATGAGCGGCGCCGTGGAGCCCCTGCGGGAGAGCGAGGTGTTCATCAATGCCATGACCTCCTTCGCAAACCCTCTGCTGGGAATTCTGGTGGGCATCGTGTTCACCAGCGTCATCCAGAGTGCCTCCGCCGCCGTGGGTATCCTGCAGGCGCTGGCCGCCACCGGAGCCGTCACCTTTGAAATTGCCCTTCCTATTATCATGGGTATTGCCATCGGCGCTGCGGTGCCGGTGCTGCTGTCGGCGCTGGGTGCCAACGTCAGCGGCAAGCGCACGGCCTTCGTCTATCTGCTCATCGACGTGCTGGGCGTGGTGATCTGGGGCTGCATTTTCTACGCCGTCAATGCCGTGGTGCATTTTGACTTCATGGATACCACCATGACCACCGTGTCCATCGCTCTGGCGAACACCCTGTTCCGTCTGGCCACGGTGGTGGCCCTGATGCCCCTCATCGGCCTGCTGGAGAAGCTGGTATGTATGCTGGTGCCGGACGACTCCGAGAGCAGCCGGGAGCGCCAGAAGATGGACCGTCTGGAGGAGCGCTTCCTGCAGCACCCGGCGCTGGCCATCGAGCAGAGCCGTCAGGTCACCGACGCCATGGCTCAGTGCGCCATGGAGAATCTGCTGGCCGCCATGGCGCTGGTGCATCAGTACAGCGACAAGGGCTTCCGGGCCGTGGCGGAGACAGAGTCCACCGTGGACCGCTACGAGGACCGGCTGGGTACCTACCTGATGAAGATCACCGGTAAGGAACTCACCGCCCGTCAGAGTGAGGAGGTATCCAAGTATCTGCATACCATCTCCGACTTCGAGCGCATCTCCGACCACGCCCTGAACATCTCCGAGGTGGCGCAGGAGATCCACAGCAAGGGCATGGCCTTCTCGGAGGAGGCCAGCCAGGAGCTGAAGGTCATGGAGGATGCCGTCTCCGAGATCCTCTACCTCTCCATCCACGCCTTTGTGGAGGGGGATCTGGCCGCCGCCAGCCGGGTAGAGCCGCTGGAGGAGATCATCGACGGCCTGTGCGACGAGCTGAAGCTGCACCATGTGGACCGCCTGCAAAAGGGCGTATGCACCCTGAGTCAGGGCTTCGTGTTCAACGATCTGCTCACCAACTTTGAGCGGGTGGCGGACCACTGCTCCAATATTGCCGGGTGTGTGGTGCAGATGCAGAAGAGCCGCATGGATATCCACGGATATCTGGACGGCGTGCGCAGCGGCAGCGATGAGTACCGCCAGCGGTACGACTATTATGCTCGAAAATATGCCTTAGCTTAAACTCTTGCCAAAACGGAAATAATATGTATAATAGAAAAAGACTCTACGGATAGACCGCACGGAGGATTTTCATGCTGAAGCATTGTTTGATCGTTTTTGGCGTATCCATGGTACCCCTTATCGAACTGCGGGGCGCTATTCCCTATGGAGTGGCCTTCGGCCTGCCCCTTTGGCAGACCTACTGCATCGCCATTGTGGGGAATATGCTGCCGGTGCCCATTATCTATTTCTTTGCACGGAAGGTACTGGTGTGGGGCTGCGACAAAAAATATATCGGCAAGTTCTTTACCTGGTGCCTGCAAAAGGGGGAAAAGGGCGGACAAAAGCTCCAGCAAAAGGCGGGACGGGGTCTGTTTTGGGCACTGCTGCTGTTTGTGGGCATTCCCCTGCCCGGCACCGGCGCATGGACGGGTACCTTGGCGGCCAGCATCCTGGACATGGGATTTAAGAAAAGCGTGCTGGCCTGCATGGGCGGCGTGCTGCTGGCGGGCCTTATTATGGGGGGCCTATCCCTGCTGGGCGTAGGTATTTTTACGGCGGGGGCGTAAAAACCGGCGAAAAATCTGCTGATTTTTTGGCACCTGCGGGCGGCCAAGGCTGCGAGACTTTTCGGCTGGGTGCTGACATATATTCTTTGTGAAACGGGAGGACAGAACTATGACCTATACCTATCACCCTCGGGGCGTATGCTCCCAGAGAATGACCGTGGAGCTGGATCACGGCATCATCCGTGATGTGAGGGTTGAGGGCGGCTGCAACGGGAACCTGCAGGGTATTTCTCGGCTGGTCATTGGGATGCCCGCCACGGAAGCCATCAAAAAAATGAAGGGGATTCGCTGCGGCGGCAAGCCCAGCTCCTGCCCGGATCAGCTGTCGATTGCCTTGGAACAGGCACTGGCCCGGGAGAATCAATAATTGCAAAGCAAAGCACTAAGAGCCACAGGACAAAATCCTGTGGCTTTTTTGCGCCCGCTTCACCCTTTATATTCCGGGGGCATAGAATGGAGGGCGATGGGAGCGTGACAGCAATGGCCTATGATGAGCGAGAGCTTCTGGCCCGTCTGATCCAGTGTGAGGCGGGAGGCGAGGGAGAAATCGGAATGAAGGCAGTGGCCGGGGTGGTGATGAATCGGGTGAATGTCCTGGGTGGTGAATACCAGCGTGTGGGGCAGGGGAGCCTGCAAAACATCGTGTTCCAGCCGGGGCAGTTCACCTGCCTGGCGGAATACATTGCCGGTGCGTATAATCCCCAGAACATCTACAATATGCGACCCACAAAGGAAAACTACGACATTGTCCTTGCGACTTCCACCGCAGCACTCCCTGCATGGATGGTAAAAAAATATCCGGAAGTCATGAGTACGGACTACGAGGGACGCCATCACACGTTCGGCGGACGGCACAATGCCTGCCCGAAT
>ERZ857745.4137-NODE-4137-length-12988-cov-3.181628_pt1 | contig 12988 bp, 10 predicted proteins | sample MGYA00519699_ERZ857745 | MGnify/ENA primary metagenome ERZ857745 (study PRJEB31778, sample SAMEA3449357) | human gut metagenome | biome: human gut; feature: human-associated habitat; material: faeces | place: United Kingdom | collected 2010/2012 ...
GCTTAACGTACTTCACGAAAAAGCCGTGGCAATGTGCGTGTTTCAGCCATCCGCAGTAGCTCATAACCGCTGCTGCATCCCGCGCTCGCACTCTGCCTGTTTTCTGGGTATGCTTGTAGGTTTTCTTCACCCTCCGCCTCAAGCGCAGAGCGAGGTTCTTTCGCAAGGTCGTTTTCTCGCGGAAGAATCGGAATCCAAGAAAATCCACCGCACGGGCAGCCGTCGGGAATATCTGCCAGTTTGCCTTTAACACAAGGCCGAGACCCGCCAGAAACTTCTCGATTGCTTTTACCGCTCTGTGCAGGAGCTTTTTGCTCGATGCCCAGAGACACATATCATCCATGTACCGGACAAAATACCGTATGTGGAGCACTTCCTTGATGAAATGGTCGAGCCGCTGCAGAAGGAAGTTCGCAAACCACTGTGAGGTGTAATTGCCAATCGGCAGGCCGTCCGAGCTGTTCAGCACCGTCTCACACAGCCGCAGCATCCGCTTGCACTTGATAACGTGCCGCAGTTCCTGCATAACGGCCGGGGCCTTAGACGATGGGTAGAATTTTCGGATGTCGAGCTTTGCGCAATATTTTGTGTTCTTCCTGTCCAACTTGTACCACTTCTCAATGTGCTTCTTTCCGTAGTGCGCGCCGCGCCCGGGGACGCTGCCGCAGTTCGTTTCGCACATCCCACGCATAAACACGGGTTCGAGAACGAGTATCATCATCCAGTGGACGATTTGGTCGGGGTAGAATTTCGGGCAACAAATTTCTCTCACCTTTTGCGTTGCGCCGTCCTTGATTTGGAATCTCCGGTACGGTGAGGGCGTAAAGCTCTCGTTCGCAATCATGGTGTAGAGTTCATCGACGTAATGGTCGATATTATTCAGGATGCGTCTAACCGACCTCCGGCGACGCTTTTTCCGTGATGCCTTTATGATGGCGTCCCTGATAAGCTCTCTGTCGAGGAGCTTTTCATACAGGAATCCTGCCCTTTTCAACAGGCATTCACCTCTTTCTTTTAGCCTTGAGGGTTTTCGAGGCCTGTCCGGTCCTACTAGCTCCCACCTGATGTGGCGTATTTTTGCCGAGTGGCAAGGCGGCCCGTTCTCCGGGTCCGGCTGCCTCTAGGGCGGCGAAATGGTGTGCAATAATTTATGAGAACGCATAAAGAAAGACGCGCGCGGCGGTTCCAGTTCGAGTTCGACGGGGCATTGTTGCAGTTGAAGTAACGAGGGCCGTAGTTCCGGCCATCATTGAGGTTGCCGCCAGCAATCACCGCGAGCAGAGCACACCAAGTCCCTGTTTGGAGTTAAAAAGCGAAAGAAAAAGACAGAAGAAGAAAGGGGGCTGGCCGCCCCCAATCCCCTGCTGTCAGGTATTTTAAGAAAGACGCGCGCGGCGGTCCCAGTACGAGTTCGACGGGGCACGGTTGCAGAGGAAGTAACGAGGGCCGCAGCTCCGGCCATCAACGAGGGCGCCGCCAGCAAACACCGCGTTGACCGCGTTGCGTCCGTACCAGTAATAGTCAGCGTAATAGGTGGATGAGCTGCCGCCGATTGTCTTGGTTACGCGGATGAAAGGATAGCGCGGGTCTTTGCCGAGCTCCTTGACATAGCCGTCCTGCCCGGGCATCTCGAAGTCGAGCTGCACATAATCGGACGATACCGTGCCTCCTGCGTATTTGGTGGGGTCGGGCAGATAGGCCATGTGGTACTTGTAATTGCCCTCTGTTCCCTCTCTGACATGTAACAGGTCCGCCACATTGACCCATGCGTTTGCATAGGGGTTCTCCTTGCCACGGTAGATAAAGGGGTATTTGCCGCTCGTGTTGTCCACAGTGGAGCCGGAGCTGGCAGCCACAACATCGGCCGCGCCGTTTACCCACGGACGGGAGCTCACATGGCAGCCCTCGGCAATGCTGACTGCTGCGCCGTCGAAGTAGAGGTATGTCTGGTCCGTGCTCTTGTCCTCGATTTTGGTGATGATGCGGTTCTTGGCAACTTCATCGCTCCAAATGTTGCTCTTGAACAGGCTGATAGTTTGGCCGACGACGTAGCCTGCTGCCTGCGCTTTCGTAATGAGGATGCGGTTCGCGCTGTCCTCTGCTGCCAGCGCAACATGAGAATCAGAATACGGCAGGGTGCTTGCGCCCATGATGACAGTCTGCACGTCTTTCGTGCCAAACTCAACCATCATCAGCAGACCGTCGATGTAGTTATCGACCGCCAGCATACCGGTGTACTGGGAGCCCAGCTTCTTGATGTCGGTCGCCCATCCGTTCAGGCTGTTGTAGTCGCTGAATACGCCGCTCCGGCTCGTGGGCTTCTTGCTGTCGGTCTCGCCCTCCATAGCGACGAGGTAGGCGGCGGAGTAGGTGCGGGGCATAAACTCAAAGCCCGGGACCGGGTAAGTGGACACGGCCATGACCTCATAGTCTCCGTCAATGCCGTCGAAGTAATAAAACTCCGGCGTCTCGACATACACCAGCTTTGCCGGGTCGTTTGTGGTGTAGCCCGGCTCGCCCTCGTATGCAGTGACATGGAACGTGCGGTCTGCGTCGCGGTAGCCGTTGCAGCGGCGACGGCCTGCGAACGGGTAAGCCTTGTCGAAGTCGTTGGTGACGGTCTGGCTGCCAACACCAGCCTCCGCCGTCATGCCGACGCTGTCGTAGATGCGCTCGCCCTTGCTTGCGCTCGCGCCCTTGGGCCAGCGGACGCCGTAGATTTTGACGTGCTCTTTGCGTTCCAGTGCGGAAATACGGTCGTCCAGCTTGACGAGGTCTGCCTTAGTGGCGAGGCTCGACGGGTCGATAGTGACCTTGACATCGGAAACGCGGTCGATGATGGTGTTGATGTCGTAGGTCGCCACGTTGGTGATGGCCGTGCCCTCGGGGCGAATCCACTGCGGATTGTCGGAGAATCCCGCGTAGGCGTACAGAATCTCTTTGCCGTCGGTGTCCTTTGCAAAGACGCCGATTTCCTTGACGAAAAAGCCCTGCGTCACGCCGATGCTGGAAACGGTAACGACGATTTTCGCCTCGCCGTTCTTCGGGTTGTCCACGCTCTCGATGGTGGCGTTTTTCAGCTCATGCACGAGGGCGTTGAGCGTTGCCGGGGATGCAGGAGGAGTGCCGTCGCCGACTGCGACGCGGGTAATCTGCAATGCGCCTTTCTGCGCCAGCAGTTTGCCGATAAGGGCAATGCCTTTGTTGGTGGTAATAGAACCGTCCATTTAGATACTCCCTTTCTGTGCTGTCTGCACAATGTAGTGTGTGTTCTCGATGACGCCGCAGCCTGTCCGGGCCGTGTATGCTGCGGCCGCGCGCCCCTGCTGAAATGCCGGGGCGATAGCGACGAGCGTTGTCTGCGCATAGGCCGCACCGGTCATTACGGTGCTCTCTGCGCTGTCCTCCCAGCCGCTATACAGAATCATGTCTGCGGCCGTTCGGCTGCTCTCAACCATGCCTGTGCGGGCGTGGAGCGCGTTCTGTGCGCTGCGCCGCTCCGGTGCAGGCAGGTCAACGTCCGTTTTGCTCGATTCGAGGACGACGGCCGATGCGTGGAGCCCGGTCTCAAACGAGAGGCCGGGCTGCGGATGCAGGTCGATGCCAGTCCTGTCGCTCTGCGTGATATAGCTGCCGGTGCGCAGCTCTCCGGCTGCGCTCTGGCCGACAGGTGGCGGGGGTACAATGTCGTACCGGTTGCCCTCGAGTGCGTTCGAGCCAACATAGAGCCGCTCCGAGAACTCGATTTCGATGTTGGTGTATACGCCGAGGTGCGCGGGTATCTTTTTTCGTAGGATGTAGTAATAGTCGTCCTCCGGTGGCGTGTCCTTGATGTCGGACTTCACATGGATATAGACCGTTCCGCCCACAAAAGAGACCTCACAAGTACCCTCTGTAAAGGCCCGGGTGATGTCCTTGATTTCTCGCGCGCCGATGTGGTTGCCGCCGATGAAGTACGAGGCGACGAGCTTGCGCCGCGCCTCGAGGGTGCGCTTCTGGTTCAGAGGGATACCGAGGAAAGTTTCCATCTGCGCCAGCACATCCGTGTCCATCAGGGATACGAAGTTGTTGTTGACAACAGCGTCCACGCCGTCCTCGATTTCGTCCAGCCCGCCTCCGGCTGCGCGCCAGATAGCGTCCATCTCGAAAACGTCCCGGTAGAACACCGGGTAAAATGTTTTCAGCTCCTCGTATGCGCTGGGGAATCCGTTAGGATACAGGGTTGGTTTCACTTACTGTCACCTCCCCCAAAACAAATACCTCCTCTTTTCCGGCCTCGACGTTTGCCGTCTGGCCGTTGAAGCGGAGGTTTGCGTAGTCCAGCACTCCCAAGAGGCTGTAAATCGTGTTGCCGACCGTGCTGATGCGCAGGGTGGGCGTTTCGCTGTCGTCCGTGGTGAGGTTGATGCTCTTGATTTGAGCTTTGAGGGCCGTCTGCGCTGCACTCCTGACGCTGGCGAGGTCTCCTCCCTTTGCAAGAGTCACGGAGAAAGAGATGTTGACCCTTTTCGCCGTGGCGGATGTCGCGGTGAAGTGCGCGCCGATGTTGGCCTGTCCCTCGCCAAGGCCGGTCCCGCCCGGGTCGATGTACTCCTGTACGCGCTGCACAACAGCCTCAGACGCCGGGCCGCCCTCCGTGTCAATGAGAACGCCTTTGACCGTGTTCTCTCCCGCCCAAAGGGGAACAATGCGCGCACGGCCGACGCCAGAGATGCTCTCGCACCACGTTTTGTAATGCTGCTGGTTTCCGTTCTCTGCCGGTCCGGCGATTTTCTCCTGTACACGCTTTCGGAGGCTCTCGTCGTCCTCGTCGTCTGCGCCCGGTTCGAGCTCCTCGACGATGGAGCAGGCTGTGAGGCTCCGCTGCGTGTCGGTCGGCACAACAGAGGTTCCGGCCGGAATGTCGTTCGCCTCCGTTCCGGCTTTCTCCGCCTCGATGTAGATGCCGAGGGCGTCATCCTGCGCCAGCACAAAATATTGGCCGCTGCAGAAGAAGCGCGTCCCGAGCTCCGGGAGCTCCCCGTCGTACTTGATGCGGTACTTTGCCGTCGCGGCTGCCTGCCGGTAAACGGCGTATTCTTCCGCCTTGAGCGTCAGGTAATCGCCGGTCGCCGTCACCAGAAACACCATCTCGAACACCTGTTCGAGGTCTGCATAGTATTTGGCAATTTTGAAAGCGATGCCTGCGACAGCATCGTAGAAGATGCTGCCCTGCCGGAGGTCGATTCCGTCCGGCGCGCGGCTCAAAATCTCCTCCAAAACCTTGTCGTAGGTCTGGGCTTCAAACACTCTATATCACCTCCTCGACCTCTGTGGTCCCGTAAATAGTGTCCGCCGTGAAGTGGACGTTGCAGGAATCCTCGTTGAACTCAAACTCAAAGTCATAGACTTTAAGAATCCGGCCGTCGCAGAGGAGTGCATCCTCCACAAGTCTCGGGATTTCCGCCCTGATAAGCTCCTCTGTCGCGCTCTCGTCCGTGACAGTGTCCTTGATTTCGCTGCCGTACTGGTTGTCGTAGACGAGGCAGTGGAAACGCGGGGTGAGGAGTGCTTTCAAAATAAACTGGTTGACGGCTTCGAGGCCGTCAACCTTTCCGACGATGCGCCCGGTATCGAGGTCGAGCTTGTAGGTGAGCGACGGCTGCTCTTTCTCCTCCTCGATGCCGGAAATGGGAATGGGAACATATACTCTGCTCATACGATAGCCCTCTCAAGAGCGTAGTAGCTCTTACCGTCGTTGAAGCGGAGAAGGTAGACAGATTCGCCCGTCTTGAGCGCATTGTAAACGGTCAGCAGACCGCTCTCGATGGAAAAGGTTTTCAGCGAGTGGATGTGTGCGCTCTCCTTGCTGCTCTCGACCTTGTGATAGTCTCCCTTGGGCTCGTCTTTTGCACCCTCGAAAGGGCAGCCGACGAGGCCGGTCACTCCTCCGCCTCTGGAATCGAACAACTGGAACTTGTGGCCGTGCGCTCCGCCCACATGGGTGTTGCTGTCGATTTTGCCGTCCGCGAGGGCGATGTCTACTTTCACTTGATAGTCGGTCAGGTTCCGGGGGACGAGGAGCGCGCTGCCTGAGATTTCGAGCTTTTCGTCGTTCTCTATCTGGATGGTGAGCGGGCTCTCTTTCGTGACCGTGCCGACAACGATGCCGCCGTCTTTCGGCAGCATGGAGAGAAAGAGCTGCTTTAGGCTCGTCGCTTCATCCGGGTTCATGTGCAGCTCCTCCTATCCGATTTGACTGGCGTCCACCCATCCATAGACGGTGCTCTGCTTGTCCGTGTGGATGATGTGGTACGGGTGTTTTGCGTTCTTGCTCTTGGCGATGGCGGTGATTTTCGCCGGTCCCGCTTTCGGGCTGTTGGTCGGAGACGTCGCGGTGGACGCAACGTACTGGGGACCGCCCGAAAATTGGACCTTATCGCCGACGGAGTGCGAGGTCGAACTCTTTTCATCGCTCGCCTTTGCGCTCCGCTCGGTGTCTGTTGCCATGTTCAAGGTAAGGCGCATAGCATGGTAGTTGCCCTTGAATGTGTGGGTATCCTCGTCTACATAGTAGCTGTTCGAGATGCCGAGCGGCCTGATGATGATGCACAGGCCAACGCCGGAAATGACGTTTGCCTGCCCGAGGCCCTCGATTGTCAGCGTTTTGCTGGGGAGCTTCTGCTCTGCGAGCATGGATTCAGCCATGTCCGTGAGGTTCGCCTCCTCGGTGTTGCTGTCGGGTGTGGAAATGTCCTGCATGATGCCGATGGTCTTTTCGAGCTCCGTGTCCGCCTTTTCGGCGAGCACTTTGTCCTCCTTAGACAGCAGCTTTATGCGGGTTTTCACCTTCTCGATGCTGCAAGTGTAGTCGTAGCTTATAAGGTTCCGGCCGGTTTCAACCACCCATTGCAGGATGCTGTCTTTCCGCTTTATCAGGCTCAGTTTCCCGTCGGCTGACGTCACATAATGCCTGATGCCGGTGGCCTTAAACGTAAGGCTCAAGGCGTCCAGAATAACATCACAGGCTGTCGTTTTGGCCTTTGGCAGCTCCGAGATGACATAGCCGGTGTCGGCCACATCCTTGTACGGAATCTGGAATCGGTCGCAGCAGTCCTTGAAGATTTCGGACGCCTTTTTCTGCTTGTAGCAAAAGCTGTCTTTGTTGTTCGACAGGTAGATACCCACGTCGTAGGCCTTGATGGTCATGGTCTTTTTCGTGCTCTGCTTCTGCTGCATGATGATGCCGCGAAACAGCTCTGCGCCCTCCCAATAAAAAACACAGTGGTTTCCCTTGGTGACATCAATGCCGGAACGGGCGTGTTTCCAGCCGTCATCGTCGATAAGCGATACGGAAAGAGTGCGCGCCGGGGAGCCCTTTCGGCCGCTCCATGTCGCGCTCTCCACCAGCTCGCTCATGTCGTAGGTGGTCTCGCCTTTTGTGACGAGGAATGTAATCTTGCCCATTGCCTCACCTCACGGGAGCTGCAACACCTGTCCGGGATAAATCAAATTCGGGTTTTTGAGCTTATCCTTGTTCAGGGAATAGATTTCGTTGTATCGGCCTCCGTCGCCGAGGGTCGATTTCGAGATGTTGTAGAGGCAGTCTCCGGGCTTGACCGTGTAGGTTTTCGCCTGCACTCGGTTGTCTGTCCGGGTGGAGCCGCCGGAGACGGTCGCGGTTCCGGTCGAGCTGACTTTGACCTGCCGGATTCTGACCTCTCTGTACTCCTTGAGCTTGATTTTGTAGTAGATGCTCCCGGGGTCGCCGCCTTTTCTGTAAGGCTGCAAGCTCTGGATAGCCGCGTAGAAGTTTACGCGCGTTCCGGTCAGGATGAGGTGCACCGGCTTCGCGCTGATTTTCCACTCGAAAAGCCGCTGTATCATCGCATCCGGCGACGACAGCATAAATGGCGTCTGGATGCCCGGAAAATACGCGGCCGGAAAAAAGCTGTCCCACGATACCTCCACGGCCGCCCGGTCCTGCAAAACGAGGATTTCGCCGAGGCCACTGATGGTGACGCTCGTGTTCTTCGTCCCGTGAGTGACGTCGAACTTCGTCGGCAGAACGGGAAAGCGCAGTTTCTCGCGCTCTCCGTTGTGCGTAATCCAGAGCTGCATACTGCTCTCAAAAATCATAGGCAAGGTCTCCTTCCTCGAAGATTTCGCCCTTGATGATGCTCATAATGACCGGCTTTGCATGGCGCGTCAGAATGTCGAGGACGGATTCCTCATTCATGCCGCCGACGTCGATGGAGCCGCTGCCGTTGATTTCTATGATAATGCGCTTGACGGTCTCGCCGATGCTGGGCGCGTCCGAGGAGGCGGCCGGGGCCTCCTGCTGCGCGTCGCTGGCGGCCGGGGCAGGCGTGTTGACCGGGGCCTCCTCTGCGGGTGCAGCCTCCTCCGTAGTCTGCGCCTGCACCTCCGGTTCGACGTACTCAATGCCGGTGGGCTGCGCATCAGAGCCCTGCCCGTCAGCCGTGAGATAGGAATACTCCTTGACGGCCTCCATGCCCTCCGGCAGGTCATTCTCCGGGAGCGGGCTTGCCGTAGGCTCTGGGAGTGCAGCAGCCGCGAACGGCGTTGCAGGAGCGTCCGTGGGCAGTTCGGGCTCCGGGGTGGTCGTCGGTACTTCTACCGTCGCCGTGGGCTCCTCGGGGCTCTCTGTGGGCTCTGCCGGGGCTGCGGTGGTCTCCGGTTCCTGCTCCGGTGCAGTCGTCGCGGGCTCCTCCGGCGCGGGATTCACCTCGGTCTCCTGCACAGGGAACGTATCAGCCGGAGCCGGTACAGGCTCCTCGGCCCAGTTGTCCGCAGGAGCGGCTACGGGACTTTCCTGCGGCACGTCGCTGGCGGCCGGGGTAGGAGCAATGGCCTTGGCCGTGACAGGCTCCTCGGCAACAATGCTCTCAGGAGAGGATTTAGAGCCCTCCTGTGCCACTTCCTGCTCAACAGGGTAATTTGCTTCTACCGGCTCTACGGCGGCCTCTGCGGGCAGAATTGCCGCCTCCGGCGCGGTCTGCGCTTCAACAGGTGCGGGAGGTTCCGCAATCTGCTGCACAACAGGCTCCGGCTCAACGGTAGAGGCAGGCTCTCGGGCGGCCAGCGGCAAGGCCGTCGGCTCCGTGGGAGCTGCCTCTGTGGGCTGTTCCTGCGGCAGTTCAATGGCCGGAGCCTGTTCCGAGGGTAGCTCCGGCAGGGGTTCCACGGGCTCTGCCTCCTCGGTCGGCATAAGCTCCGCGCCGTTCGTCGCGGTGCTGGGCTCCTGTTCCTTGAGCTCCTGCATGGCAGGCTGGCCACCGGTGACAATCGCGATGTCTTCGAGCATGCGCTTGCGGCGGTCGCCAAAGCCGGGAGCCTTGACAGCGCAGACGTTCAGGGTGCCGCGCAGGCGGTTGACGATCAGGGTGGACAGAGCCTCGCCCTCGATGTCCTCAGCCACGACCAGCAGCTTCATGCCGTTCTGCATGACCTGCTCCAGCAGGGGAACCAGATCCTGGATGACGCTGATCTTCTTATCGGTGATCAGGATGGCGGCGTTGTCCAGAACAGCCTCCATCTTGTCGGTATCCGTCGCCATATAGTGAGAAATATAGCCGCGATCAAACTGCATACCCTCGGTGGTGGTCATGCCGGTGGTCATCGAATCGATGATCGGACCGTTCAAACAGAACTTCACGATGCTCGAAAACGTGGCCCGCGTGCGCATGTACGAGGATTTCACACTGGACGAGGACACCATCGTGGAACGCTGCAAGGATGCCGACGCCGTCATGGTCATCGGATTCCACTGCGCCGATGCCATCCTCGACAGGCTCGACGCCAAGTGCTATGCGTTCGGAGGCACCGGCGTCGCCAGCTACATCAATCTTGAGAAAACCAAGGAACGCGGCATCCGCGTCTGCAACGTGCTGCATTACGGCGATCACGCCGTCGCCGAGCACGCCATGGCGTTGCTCATGGAACTGACCAGGCACGCCGGAGCGCTTGATATGCAGGTCAAGCAAGGCGATTGGGACGGTGCCGACGGTTTCGAACTGTTCGGCAAGAAGCTCGGCATCATCGGACTCGGCGGCATCGGGCAGACCGTGGCCGGCATCGCCAACGCTTTCGGCATGAAAGTATCCGCGTGGAACTCCCACGTGCCGGCACAGGTGTTCGAGAACCTGAATGTCACTCCGGTGGAAGACATGAACGAGTTGATCTCGAATTCAGACGTGGTCAGCGTGCATATGCCGTTGCTTGACTCCACCCGTGGCATCATCACGGCGAAGAACCTCGACGCGTTGCGTCCGGGAACCCTGTTCGTCAACACCGCCCGCGCCGAAGTCATCGAACCCGGCGCACTGCTCGCAAGACTTCAACGCGGAGACATTCCGGCGGCCTTGGACGTGTTCGATCATGAGCCGCTTGCCGCCGACGATCCTTTGTGCAAGATTCCCGGCATCGTGCTCACCCCGCACATCGCATGGCGCACCGACGGCGCGTATATCGGCATGACCAAGCAGGTGGTCCAATCCATCGCCGCCTTCTTCAAGGGGGAGGAATTCAACGTCGTCGTCTGAAAAAATAACCGGGAAGCAGCATATGCGCGCGGTCGGTGAGGTTAGGTAGGTTGAACAGCATGCAGACCATACTCGATTCCGCCGATCGGCCGGCGCACGACGCCTTCGTCGAAAAGAAATCGGAATTCATCGGAGACGCCTGTCATATCAGCTCGTTGGATGAGGCGCTCGCTTTCGTTCACGATGATGCCGCAGAACTTCTCATGCAGCGAGGGCGGCAGGTCGGGGTCGGCGAGCATCTCGGCGTTGCCGCGGATGGCCGTCAGCGGCGTGCGCAGCTCATGCGCGACGTCGCTGATGAACTCGTTTTGGCGGCGCTCCTTGATGGCAAGGTCATGCTGCTGCTGGGTAGTGGTTTGCACGAGGCGCTTGAAGTCGCTGGTCAGCAGGTCGGCCTCGTGCATGCGGCCGTCGGGCTCGAACGTGACGGGCGCGCCGCTGCGGAACGCCGCCATCTTCTTCGCCAGGTCGCTAAGCGGTTCGGACAGGAAATGGCCGATAAGCAGGCTGATGCAGAAGATGACCACGCTGATAGGGATAAGGACCAGCAGGACCGCTATGGAGGCGTCGTACACGAGCATGCACACGACGGCCGTGACCACTGCAGCGAGCAGGCTGAGCAGCGTGGCCAAGAGCGCGAAATATGTCTGCAGCCGTTTTATAGCTTGAACCTATATCCGTAACCGCGAACCGTTTCGACAAGGCCGGGGTCGTAACCGGCTTGCTCGATCTTATCACGCAGGCGCTTGATGTGGGTGTCCACGGTCTTGGTTTCCGTGAGGTATTCCCAGCCCCAGGCGTCGCGCAGCAGCTCCTCGCGCGAGACCACCTTGCCTGCGTTCTTCATAAGGCACGCCATCAGCTCGAACTCGCGGGGCGTCAGGTCGATGTCGCCGGCCGGGCCGGTGGCGGTGTGCGCGTCCTCGTCGAGCGTGATGCCGCTGGCGGTGATGGCGTGGCTGTTCGGCGTGAGCTCGTTGCCCTGGCTGCGGCGCAACAGCGCGCGGACGCGGGCGATGAGCTCGCGCACGCCGAAGGGCTTGGCCAGGTAGTCGTCGCCGCCGATTTCGAGCCCGACCACCTTGTCAAGCTCGGTGTCGCGCGCCGAGAGGAACAGCACGGGCGCCGACGTCTTGGTGCGCAGGCGACGGCACAGTTCGTAGCCGTCCATGCCGGGCAGCATGATATCCAGGACGAACAGGTCGTAGTCGTTTTCCTGGGCCATTGCCAGCGCGTCCTCGCCGTTGTCCACGACGTCGGGCTGGAAGCCCTCCTTCTTCAGGGCGTATCCGACGAACTCCGTGATGGAGGGCTCGTCGTCCACGACCAGGATGCGCGAAGGCGTTTCGTTCATGATGTGCCTCTTCTTTCCATTGCGAAGGCTGCTTGCGCGGCATGCCGGGCAGCGCCGTTTCCGAGCGCTAGGCGCCGCAAGGAGGCGGCCGTTCCACGTTCTTACGACAACTATACCCGCATCGGCCCGGCAGGTGGCCTTCCCGTCAAAAACACGTTACCTCCCCGGGGCGAAACGGTCCGATCCGGACACTTGGGGACGGAGGCTTATCTGTCCGGTCGCCGAGTCGGAGCCCGGGCCCGCGCCAGGGTTCGCCCCGCGCCGGTGCGTCTGCGTTCGAACCCCGTCCGAATCGCCCGATGCGTGCGCTCGGCGGGCGGATTCGGGCGCTTCCCGTGTGCTTGCCGGCCGTCTTGCAGCCTGCTGCTATACTGATGCGCGGAAAAATCGGCCCCCTCGCGGAACGCGGTGACGGGGGACATGAGAACGAGGGGAGCGGCGCCATGCTGCTGGCAATAGACGTGGGAAACACCCAGACCGTTTTGGGCGTGTACGAGAACAAGAAGCTGCGCTTCCGCTGGCGCGTGGCTACCAACAAGCTGCACACGTGCGACGAGCTGCGCGTGAAGCTCATCCCGCTGCTCAGCTCCGAGGGCATCTCGTTCGACGATATCAGCGGCGTGGCGCTGGCGTCGGTGGTCCCGGCGCTCACCGAGGCGTGGTGTCAGGCGACCAAGCAGATGATCGGCGTGCGTGCGGTGGTGTGCACCGCCGAGAACGCCGCCGGGCTGTTCGATGCCGGCGACTATCCCAACCCGTGGGAGATCGGCGCCGACCGCATCGCCGACTGCGTGGCAGCGCGCATGCTGTACGGCTCGCCCGTGGTGGTGGTCGATTTCGGCACCGCCACTAATATGGAAGTGATCGACGGCGACGGCACGTTCGCCGGCGGCATCATCGCGCCCGGCGTGGACACCAGCGCCCGCGCGCTGTTCAGCCACGCCACCAAGCTGGGCGCCATCGAGCTGGTCAACCCGCACACCTCCATCGGTCGCAACACCGCCCAGGCCATGCAGGTGGGCATCGTCTACGGCGAGGCCGATCGTGTGGACGGCCTGGTCAACCGCATCTTCGAGCAGCTCGGCCACAA
>ERZ857745.4142-NODE-4142-length-12975-cov-3.312152_pt1 | contig 12975 bp, 12 predicted proteins | sample MGYA00519699_ERZ857745 | MGnify/ENA primary metagenome ERZ857745 (study PRJEB31778, sample SAMEA3449357) | human gut metagenome | biome: human gut; feature: human-associated habitat; material: faeces | place: United Kingdom | collected 2010/2012 ...
CGTGTTGGGCAGCCACCACGGCCACACCATCGGCGAAACCATCAGCGGCGCGAAGGGCCTGCGCGTTTCCGTCTCAACCAGCGTCCCCACCGTCGTGGTGCCCGCGGACTGGGATGCGAAGCAGCAGGGCACCGGGATCGTCGTGGGCGTCGGTCCCGACGAGGCGGTAAGCGTCCGCGCCATCGACTTCGCAGCGCGTGCGGCCGTTGCCACGCAGCAGCCGCTTGAGCTGATCAGCGCCTGGGGCGTTCCCGCATGGCTTGAGCGCACCGCGGAATCCATGGGCGGCGGCCTTGCCCCCGTCGGCGAGCAGCGTCAGATCGAGCTTGACCGCCAGATCGGCCGTCTTGCCTTCGAGCACCCGGCGCTGCAGGTCACGGGTCGCACCGTTGAGGATTCCTCGCCCTCCCGTGCCCTTATCGAAGCCGGCAGGGAAGCATCCATGCTGGTCATGGGCACCAACTCGCGCAACGCGCTGGGTCGCACCCTGTTCGGCAGCGTCACGCACAGCGTGCTTTTGAACCTGAAGGTGCCGACCATCATCGTCCCTCAGGCATAAGCGCTTCGCAACATATTTGATGCCCGCAATCCCTCCATGGCGGCATCCCCTCATACGGAAACCGGCGCCCTCGAGCGCCGGTTTCCGTTTCTGTTGGGTTTTGCGGGCGAGCAAATCGCCCGCTGCGCGGTGGCGAGGCGGGTTTTGCGGGCGAAAGAAATGCCGCCGGGAGGATGGCCCCATGTCGGTAATTCATTCGCGAATCTCAGCCGTCGTGTTGTGCCGTCGCTTCGTCGCGCATCCCTGCCTTACGCACTCCAGTCGCGGCGGATCTGCTCCCATTTTGCGTCGCGGCCGGCTTCCACCTGGGCGATCTCGTCGTCGGTCAGCGCACGGAACCTGCCTTGGCGTCGCAGATATGCCTCAACGCTGGCGAACTCCCGCGGGTTCCTGCTGAGCTTGAACTGCCCGCCCGGTACGCTGCTGACCTGGGGTCCCTCGTACTCGGCCAGGTACCACAGGCCGCAATCCACGATGTCGCGCGCCACGTCTACCATATCGGCCTCGGGGCAGCCCCAGCCGGTCGGGCAGGGCGCGATCACGTGGATGAAGCGCGTGCCGCGGATGTCGCGGGCGCGTTCCAGCTTGCGCAGGAAGTCGGGCAGATACCCCACGCTGGCGGTGGCCGCATAGGGGATGCCGTGCGCGGCCACGATCTCGAACACGTTCTTCTTCTGCGTCAGGCACCCGTGCGCGTTGCGCCCGGCCGGCGTGGTGGTGGTCTTCGCGCCGAAGGGCGTCAGCGAGCTCTTCTGGATGCCCGTGTTCATGTACGCCTCGTTGTCGTAGCAGATATAGAGCACGTCGTCGTTGCGGTCGATGGCGCCCGAGAGCGCCTGCAGGCCGATGTCGGCGGTGCCGCCGTCGCCGGCGAAGCCCACCACGGTGCAGTCGTCAGGCTTGATGCCCTGCGCCCGCAAACCTGCCTCGATACCGGTGAGCACGCTTGCCGTCGCCGCAAAAGGCGTGATCATCGCGTTGTTTGCAAACGAAAGCTGCGGGAAGTTGAATCCCACGGCGCTCATGCAGCCCGCCGGCAGCGCCGCCACCGCGTTCGGGCCGAGCACCTTGAGCGCCGCGCGAACGGCAAGCGATCCGCCGCATCCGGCGCATGCCTTGTGCCCGAAGAAGAACTCGTCATCGGGCAGGGTCTTCGCGTTCAAAGCCATGACTATCGGCCTCCTTCCGCATCGGTTGCGCACGCGCCGTCGCGCACGCCTTCAGATTCGCCTCCGGCAACGGCAACGAAGCCGGCGTCGTTGCAACCTTCGCAGCAGGGGTTCCCGAACTCGTCGGCCACGGAGTCGACGCCCAAAAAGCCCACGCGCGGGCAATCCTCGGGCGCGATGCGCCCTGCGGCAATCTGGGAAAGCACCTCGAACATGCCCCTCATCTGGGCTTGCGTGATATCGTCGCCGCCCAGGCCGCCCACGAAGTTCACCACCGGCACGGCGTTGCCCGCCTGCTGAAGCGCGGAGCACACGTTGGTCATGACCGTGCCTTCCGCGCCGAAGCTGACGTCCTTCTCCAGCACACCCACCGCGGCAGCGCCGGCCAGCGCCTCCACGATCTGGCGCGCCGGGAACGGGCGCATGTAGCGGATGCGCACCAGGCCTGCCTTCACGCCCTGCGCGCGCAGCTGCGCCACGCGCTCGCGCGCCAGGCCGGCGATGGACCCCAGCGTGACCAGCACGATGTCGGCATCTTCGCAATCCACGGCCTCGATCAGGCCCGGATAGCTCCTGCCGAACACCTCGGCGAAGCGCGCTTCCGCACGCTCGACGGCGTCGGCGGCGGCCAGCATGCCCTCGTGAGCCGAGTGCTTGAAGTAGCGGTTGAACTCCGGGCCCGCCGAGTAGCCGATGTTGACGGGGTTTGCGAAGTCGAAGCGGTTGCCCGTGCCGTCGTAAGGCGGCAGGAACGCATCGGCCTGCTCCTGGGTGGGGATGTCGACGCTCTCGTAGGTGTGCGTGAGCGCAAAACCGTCCAAGTTCACCATGAACGGCGTGCGAACCTCGGGGTCCTCGGCCACCGCGTAGGCCATAAGCGCCAGGTCAAGCGCCTCCTGGTTGTCCTGCGCGTACGCTTGCACCCAGCCGTGGTCCAGAAGCGCCAGGCTGTCTCGCTGGTCGCCGTAGATGTTCCACGGCAGCGCGGTTGCGCGGTTCGCGTTCATCATGACGATGGGGAAGCGGCCGCCCGCGGCGTAGGTCAGGCACTCGGCCATGTACAGCAGGCCCTGGCTCGACGTTGCCGTGAACGTGCGCGCGCCCGTGGCCGACGCGCCGATGGCGCACGACAGGGCCGAATGCTCGCTTTCGACGTGCACGTACTCCGCCGCCAGCTGGCCTTCCTCGACCATCTCGGAAAGGCGCTCGACCACGACGGTCTGCGGCGTGATGGGGTAGGCCGAAATCACCTGCGGCCGCGCCAGGCGCACGCCCTCGGCGAACGCCTCGTCACCGGATAGAAAACGCTTCATGCGCATCACGCCTCCTTTGCGTTCGCTTCGGGCGCCATGGAAAGCGCGTCGAACTTGCAGGCGGCGGCGCAAACCCCGCAGCCTTTGCAGAAATCAAGGTCGATATCCACCGAAACGCTCGCCTTGTTCTGGCCGTCAACCTTGAAGATGGCGCCGTCCGGGCAGTACAGGTAGCACTGCAGGCAGCCCGTGCACGCGTTCGCATTAAGCACCGGGCGCACGTTGCGCCAGCCCGCGTTGACTTGCGTCAGGTACCCCGCGGCATAGCAGGTGGTGTCGGCGTAGGCGGAAGGCTCGGGAACGGTGGCGAACAGCTGCGGCATATACGCAGCCGAAGAATGCGCCGACCGGTGCAAGGCGGTTACCGACTCCGCCGCAGCCCCAGGCTGACTTGCGGATTCGCCCCCTGCGGCTTCCTCATACCCGGCAACCTCGGCCTGCTGGACCAGCGCGATGGCGCGCTCGACCACCTTGATGTTGCCCTCGTGCAGCTTCGCGGGCATGTACTGGCGGATGGCCTCCTCCACGCTTTCGCGGTCCACGCAATCGGCAAGCTGCGCCAGCGCGCCTAGAAATACCGTGTTGGGAATGGGCCGGCCCAGAAGCTCGGTTGCCAGGCCGTCCGCATCGATGGCCAGCAAGCGCGGGTCATCCAAAGCGTCGGCGGTGTTCACTAGGCAGATGCCGCCCGGCTTCAGTTCGCGCTCCCAGCCGGGCGCCAGCAGCGTTCCGTCCAGGTAGATCACGAAATCCGCCTTTGAAACGGCGCTTCGGTCACCGATTTGCACCGTATCGATCTTGGTGAACGCGCGCATGGGCGCGCCACGTCGCTCAGGGCCGAACGAGGGGAACGCAAGCGCGTATCGCTTGTCGTCAAGCGACGCCGCCGCGCCCAGAAGCCGAGCGGCGGTGAAGGCCCCCTGCCCGCCGCGGCCATGCCAAAGCACTTCTATCATGTGAAACCTTTTCCCGTCTTGGATACGCCGTTCCATCATACGCCAGGCTTTTGCCCGGCACCCGGCGGGCCCGGCGTCGGCCCGCAAAACGCCGAAAAGGGGACGAGCGTGCTCGTCCCCTCCAAGGTCGCAAAAACCGTGTTTCCTAGAACTTGGCGTAGCGCTCCAGGTTCTTCTCGAGCGTTGCCACGAAGCGCGCCGCGGTGCCGTCGAGCTGCGCGCCCTTCTTCTTCAGGTAGCCCAGGCGCAGCGTGACGTCCGCGTCGAGCGCCACCGTGCGTAGCTGCGCGCCGTCGGAGATGCCCACCAAAATACCGGAGGTCACCGTATAGCCGTTGAGCGCCACGATCAGCTCGGAGAGGCTGGCGCGGTCGGTGGTGGCGATGGACTTCGCGCGCGGCTGGTCGCCCAAGGCCTCCTCGAAGAAGGCGGCCGGAGCGTCTTTGCCCTGGTCGAAGTAGATGTAGGGGTAATCGGCCAGCTGCTCGAGCGTCAGGCTGGACGCGTTGATCAGCGGGTGGCTTGCCGGCAGCGCCACGCGCGGGGCCGACTCGACCAGCTGCACGAACTCAAGGCCGGCGGCGTCGAAGGCGGTGTCAAGCTCCGCGGCGGTCGCGGAGGTTTCGAACACCACGCCCAGCTCGCTTTCGCCCGACGCAACGTCATCGATGACGCCCTGCGTGGTGCGGTCGCGGAACGCGTAGTTGTAGGAGTCGCCGCCCAGCGCCAGCACCGTGTGCGCAAACGTCTGGACATTGAACAGGTAATGCTGCCCGGAAACGGAGAAATCGTATGCCATGGGAAAATCCTTTCGCTCGATGCCGCGCCCCGCAAAAGCCCGTTGCGGGGCGCGGCCGATGTAAACCAGATGGTTTTGCGCCGTTGCCTACTTCGCGCTTTCGCGCTCGTCGATGAAGCGCTTCGCCTTGTGCTCGCTGGAGGTGCCCAGCTTGTCGGCGTCGAACACGATGACCTTGGCGGGACGCACGCCCGTGTGGGCCTTCAGCGCCGCCTCGACGCGCTTGGACACCTGATCGTAGGGCTCGTCGCTGCCAAAGGCGCGCTCAACGGACACCTCGTAGCGGGTGGAGAAGTTCTCGTCGTACACGCGGATGGAGTACTCGCCGGTCAGGCCGGGCTCCTTGCGCACGACGTATTCCACATCAGAGGGGAACACGTTCACGGCGCCCACGATGAACATCTCGTCCTTGCGGCCGGTTACGTGGATGCGGGCGTGGGTGCGGCCGCAGCTGCACTTCTCGGTGGAAACGTAGCCGATGTCGCCGGTGCGGAAGCGAATCATCGGGCGGGCCTTCTTCATGAGCGTGGTGTAGGTCAGCTCGCCCACGCTGCCGGGCTCGAGCACCTCGCCGGTGACTGGGTCGACGGTCTCAACGAGGATCTGGTCCTCCACGATATGCAGGCCGTCCTTCGCCTCGCACATGGCCGCGCAGGCGCCGTAGATGTCGGACAGGCCGAAGAAGTCGACCACGTTCGCGCCCCACAGCTCCTCGATGCTCTCACGCGTGGATTCAATGGAACCGCCCGGCTCACCTGCGACGATGATGGTGCGGATGCTGAAGTCGTTGCGCGGGTCGAGGCCCTTCTCCTTGATCTTCTGACCCAGGGTCCAGGCGTAGGAGGGGCTGGTCCAGATGATGGTGGGCTGGTACTGCTTCAGCACGAAAATCAGACGGTCGGAGGGGATGGCGCCGGCCCAAATGGCAAGCGCGCCCAAGCGCTGCGCGCCGATGACGTCGGGGCCGCCGACGTACAGGGCGAAGTTCAGGCCGTGGACGTAACGGTCGTTGGGGCGCATGCCTGCCTGCCAGAACAGACGGGCTTCGGTGTCCTGCCACAGGTCGAAGTCCTCCTGCGTGAAGGGGCTGACCGTGGGCACGCCGGTGGAGCCGGAGGAGGTGGCCATGAACACGACGTCCTCCTCGGGCACGCTGCACAGCTCGCCGAAGAAGCTGCCCACGTGCTGGGTTTCGCGCTCGGTCTGCTTGTTGATGAAGGGGAACTTCGCCAGGTCGTCAAGCGTCTTGATGTCGGAGGGCTTCACGCCGGCGGCGTCGAAGCTGCGCTTGTAGTAGACGGTGTTGTCGTAAGCGTACTGCACCATGGTCTGCAGGCGCTCAAGCTGCAGCTGCTCAAGCTCGGGGCGCGGCATGCACTCGATTTCGGGATCGTAGTACTTCTGGTCGTACGGGATGTTCTTCTTTGCCATGATGCGGTGCTCCTTGCTATCGCGTAGTGCCGGCGGGCGCCTTGCCTGCCGTGGTTTTGCTGTTCGTATTGAAACACCGAATTGCCCGGTATTCAACGCAGGTTACTAGGATATTTATCGATGGATTGTTATCGGGCAAAACGATAACATAGCTGACCTGGGAATATATTGCGAAGAAAGGGGCGGGGAAGGGGAAGCTGGCGAAAAGAATCGCGATGTTTGCCGCGGGTATTTGTCAGTTTGCGTGCTCAACGGTTGTCGGGTGTGCTGCCGCATGGGAAGAAGGGGAGTGGAGGGCGGAGAATAGGGAAGACGAAGGCGTGTCGGCTTCCCTATTCTCCTTGCGTGCTGTCCGGGTACCAACGCGCCCTTTGCCAGCGGCCTTTTCGCCGCTTAGTCCCTTTCCGCCAACTCGCGCAGCAGCTTGATCTCGGCTGCGTAGCCGGGCAGCTCGTTGGGGGTTTCCAGGATGAAGGGTAGCTCGCGCAGTGCCGGGTGCGTGACGATGCGCTGGAACGCGTCGGCGCCGATGAAGCCCTGGCCGATGCACTCGTGGCGGTCCTTGTGCGCCCCGCAGGGGTTCTTCGAGTCGTTGATGTGCACGGCGCGCAGGCGGTCAAGGCCGATCACGCGGTCGAACTCCTTGAGCACGCCGTCCAAGTCGTTCACGATGTCGTAGCCGCCGTCGTGGATGTGGCACGTGTCCAGGCACACGCCCATGTGGTCGGCAAGCGCCACGCGGTCGATGATGGCGGCCAGCTCCTCGAACGTGCGGCCCACCTCGGTGCCCTTGCCGGCCATGGCCTCCAGCAGCACCGTGGTGGTCTGCTCGGGGCGCAGCACCTGGTTGAGCAGGCCCGATATCAGCTCAATGCCCGTTTCCTCACCTTGCTTCACGTGGCTTCCCGGATGGAAGTTGTAATAGTTGCCGGGCACGGATTCCATGCGCACCAGGTCGTCTGCCATGCATTCGAGCGCGAACTCGCGGGCGTGCGGCTTGTCCGAGCAGGGATTGAGCGTGTAGGGGGCGTGCGCCACCAGGGGGCCGAAGTTGCGCTCGGCCATGAGCTCGCGAAGCGCCGCGGCGTCGGCGGGATCGATGGCCTTCGCCTTGCCCCCGCGCGGGTTTCGCGTGAAGAACGCGAACGTGTTCGCGCCGATGGAAAGCGCGGTTTCGCCCATGGCCAGAAAGCCCTTCGACGTTGACAGATGGCATCCGATGGTCAGCATATCGGCCCTTTCTTCGCTATAAAACTTGCTATTTCGCTACCAAAGCCCCAGCATGTGCTGCGCCGCCAGGCTCGTGCATGCGATGGCAACCCAGCACGCTGCGCCCAGCACGATGGGTTTTGCGCCCGATTTCACCAGGCCGACCACGTCGGTGTTCAGGCCGATGGCGGCCATGGCCACCACGATGAAGAACTTGCTGAGCGTTTTGAGCGGGGCGAACACGGCCGGATCGACGCCCGCGGCGCTGGCGCTCGTGGCCACCAGGGAGGCGCACACGAACAGCACGATGAACGTGGGCAGCGCGCGTTTCAGGCTGAAACCGCTGGTGGAAGCCGTATCCGCGCCGTTTTCCGCGGCCTGTTTGCGCTCGCGCGCGGAAACCCACAGCGCAAGCGCAAACGTGATGGGGATGATGGCCAGCGTGCGCGTGAGCTTAACGATGGTGGCGTAATCGAGCGCGTTCGCGCCGGGGTGCATGCCGTCCCACACGGCTGCGGCGGCGGTTACCGACGAAGTGTCGTTGACCGCGGTACCCGCGAACAGGCCGAAGCCGTTATTGCTCAAACCTATAACGTCGCCCAGGGTGGGGAAGATGAGCGCCGCCAGCACGTTGAACAAAAACACCACCGATATGGCGTGCGCCACTTCCTGATCGTCGGCTTTGATGACCGGTGCGGTGGCCGCGATGGCCGAACCGCCGCAGATCGAGGACCCCACGCCGATGAGCGTGGCGGTGCGCCCGGGCACGTGCATCACGCGGCACAGCACGGCCGCTGTGATCAGCGATGCGGAGATGGTGGACAGGATGACGGGCAGCGACATGGCTCCCACCTGGGCCAACTGCGTCAGCGGCAGTCCGAAGCCCAGCAGCACCACGGCGGTTTGCAGGATCTTCTTCGACGCGAACTTGATGCCCGGCCCCGCCGTGCCCTTCTCCTTCCAGAACGTGCCGATGACCATGCCTAGCAAAATAGCGAACACGGCGCCGCCCACCAGCGGTACCGCCTGGCCGAGAAACCAGCAAACGACGGCGATAAGGGCGCTGACGGCAACGCCGGGCGCAAGGGTTTTGATGCGGGACATGAGGTGCTTTCTACGCGCAAGTTGTATGACGCGGTCAACTATAGCGCAACGTCCTGCCGCCGCGCGGCGTCCGGATCCGAATCACGCGAAACGCGTAGGCGTTTTGCGGTGTCACTTGGTGTTGAGCTCCGGCGGCCTTCTCGGGTGTGCGCGTCCAGCGTTCGCCGCTTTCGGCTTTTTCGGCTGCTTGCTGTCGGGCTCCCGCCGATTGCTATACGGGATTTTCCGAAAGCTCGCTCCCTGCGATTATCCCGAGAGGCCTCCGGTGCGTTCGCGAAAAAAGCCGCAGGTCAGTTGACCTGCGGCTTTGGTAAACGATGCGGGGAGCGGCAAGCCTACGCGCCAGCGCGCGCGTCCGCTTGAAGAACATCGATGGCGATGTCCACGGCGTCTTGGATGCAGCCGGGACAGGAGCGAAGCGGCCCCGCAGGGTTGCCGATGCCCTTGAGCTCGGAGCAGATGGTGGTGCCGTTTTGCGCCTTGAATCTCGCGCACATCTGGTCGGCCAGCTGGTACGTTTCCATCTTGCTGATGGGGGTTTCGCTACCGGCGCTTTTGACCCATCCGGCAGCCATGACGGCGCCCGATACCGCGCCGCAGGTCTCGGTATAGCCGCCCATGCCGCCGCCGAAGCCCTCCATCAGGCGAAACGTCTGGTCGACGTCAAGCCCGATCGCCGGCGCCAGCGTGCAAGCGACCGCCTGCGCGCAATTGAAGCCCTGCTCGAGATACGCCATCGCCTGCGTTTTGCACGCATCGTGGTCAAGTTCCAAAATCGCCTGTTTCGACATGGCAGTTCCTTTCCCCCTAGGTTTGCCCTATTGTAACCGCTAACATTTTGCAGCTTGTCGGCAGAAATGCGTTCAGGTTTGCGCACCGCGGTAAGCTGAGCGTGAGCATAACGAAAGGGGAGTCCGCCATGAGTTACGGATCTTGCAACCTTACGGCAGATGAGGCGCTCGAGCGCCTGCGCCAGGGAAATGCCCGCTACCTGAACGCGAGCCATGCGCAGGGCGACGTGTCGCCGGAGCTGCGCCAGTCGACGTTTCGCGAAGGCCAGCACCCGTACGCCATCGTACTGGCGTGCTCGGATTCGCGCGTGATCCCCGAGGCCATCTTCTCGGCGGGCATCGGCGACCTGTTTGTCATCCGCGTGGCCGGCAACGTGGTGGACAAGCATCAGCTGGGCAGCATCGAGTACGCCGAGGATCACCTGGGCTGCAACCTGGTGGTGGTTTTGGGCCACACGGGCTGCGGCGCCGTCGACGCCGCCATGCACCACGAGCCCTATGGAACGGTGAAGTTCATCACCGACGAGATAGCCGACGCCATCGGCAACGAAACCGACGAAGCCGCAGCCTGCCTGGCCAACGTGGCGCACAGCGTCCGCCGCATCGAGGAAAGCCGCAAAGTCCGAACCGACGAAGCCGAACACGGCCTGCGGGTGATAGGAGCCCTCTACCGAACCGACACCGGCGAAGTCCAGTTTTTGGAGTGATAGCCGAACGCAGATGCGCCCGCGGAATCCCGCGGGCGCATCTGCGTTCCGGTAGGTTGTCCACGGGTAGCCGGATCGATGGGCCGTCGCTCACGATTTCCTTACGCCGCCTTCTCCTCCTGCTCAAGCTGGGTGCGAGCGTAGGCGATGGCGTCGTCGATGTTGGGGCGGAAGCGCTCCTCGCCCACTAGGTCGACGAAGCCGGCGCGGCGCATGGTCCTCATGGGTTGCTCGTTGGCGTGGCTGAAGATCAGCTGCACGCCGTTTTCCGCGCAGTACTCGTACAGGTTCTCCAGCGCGTTCATGCCCGTGGCGTCCAGCGAGGGCACGCCGCGCATGCGGATAATCAGGTACTTCGTGAAGTCCTTCACCGAGATGTCGGAGATGCGGTCGGTCATGCCGAAGAACATCGGGCCGTTGATCTCGTACACGCGGACGCTCTTGGGCAGCTCGCGCAGGTGCGTGACCTCGGAGTCCTTGTCGCAGAAATACGTCCAGCCCTTCACCTCGGTCTCCTCGGAGACCATCTTCATGAACAGCACCACGGTGATGAGCATGCCCACGGCGATGGCGGTGACCAGGTCGAACACGATGGTCAGCGTGAACGTCAGCAGCAGCGTGGCAACGGCTCCGCGCGAGGCGGTGGCGCAAAGGTGGGCGAAATTGCGCCAACCCGACATGTTGTAGGCAACCTGCAGCAGAATAGCGGCGATGGTGGGCATGGGAATGAGCGCGGCGTAGGGCATGAGGAACACCAGCACCAGCAGCAGCACCGCGGCATGCACCATGCCGGCGATGGGCGTGCGGCCGCCGCTTTTCACGTTGGCGGCGGTACGCGCAATGGCGCCCGTGGCGGGGATGCCGCCGAACAGCACCGAGCCCATGTTGCCCACGCCCTGCGCCACCAGCTCCATGTTGCAGCGGTGGTGGCCCGAGATCATGGAGTCGGCGACCACGCACGACAGCAGCGACTCGATGGCCGCAAGGATGGCGATGGTGATGCCGTTGGCAAGCTCGTCGCGGAACAGGTCAAGGCTGAGCTGGGGGAATTGCAGCGTGGGAAGGCCCGCCTCGATGGTGTACAGGTCGCCGATGGTGTTGACCTGCAGGCCGAACGCGGGCACCATGGCGGCGCCCACGATAACGGCAACCAGCGAGCCGGGGATGCGCTTGGACACCTTCGGCCACAGCACCAGGATGGCCAGGCACACCACGCCCACCAGCACGGCCTGCCAGTTCACCGTGGAGATGTTGGCCGCCAGAGCGCCCAGCTTGTCGGTGGTGTCGATGGTGGTGGTGCCGGCGGGGTACGTCAGCCCCAGCAAATCCTTGATTTGGCCGACCAAGATGGTCACCGCGATACCCGCGGTAAAGCCGGTGGTGATGGTATAGGGTACAAAGCGGATGAGCGTGCCCAGCTTCAGCAAGCCCATAAGCACGAGCATCACGCCGGCGATGATGGTGGCCGCCACCAGGCCCTCCATGCCGTCAGTGGCTACGATGCCCGCGACGATGGTGGCGAAGGCGGCCGTGGGGCCGGAGATCTGCACGCGGCTGCCGCCTAAGAACGCAATCAGGAAGCCCGCGACGATAGCGGTGTAAAGGCCCTGCTCAGGGCCTACGCCCGATGCGATGGCCAGTGCGATGGAAAGCGGCAGCGCCACCACGGCAACCACCACGCCCGAGACGATATCCTTCGGGATCTGGCGGCGCAGCTCCTCTTTGCTGGAGTGCTTGATGATGCTGAATAATATGGGCTTGATCTTGTCTCGCTGCATGGCCTTCGTTTCGCGTCGGGATGGTCGGTTTCAAAACTCTTGCAACGCGGCCCGCCGGGCACCGGAGACGACAAAACCCCAGCCGGGCCGTTTCCCCGGATGGAGCGTGATGTGTCTTCAGATTGTACGGCATGCCTAGCCGCAAGAGGGTGTTTATGGTAACGCGGCGCGACGGCCTACTGCCCGACCACACAAAATCGCCAGCATGTGGGGATGTCGGCGCTGACGCGACAGCCGGGGGCGTTTCGAGACAACGCGAGCGGGATGACGCCTGATGTCGCAATTGCAGGGAAATAACCTACAATTGCGACAATTCAAGCGAGGCGAATGGCCTTGAAGTCCTTCCGCCAGGTTTTGTACCTCGCCCCATGTTCTCTCAGACGCAAGGCTGCTTCTCGTTAAGCTGGGTTGCGCCTTATAATCTGGTCATAATGCTGGTCAGAGTGTAAGGAGGTTCGCGTGGCCGCGCTGACCATAGACCTTTCGGAGGTCGAAGCCGACTTTTCCCGCGTAGCAGCAGAGGTGAGCAGAACCGGCAAGCCGGTCACCGTTCTGAAGAACAACGAGCCTTGGGCGATAATCCAGCCGGCCAAGGCAGAAGCCTCGGTCGTAGACGTGGCGGTCGACTTCATGGACGAGTATGCCGACGTGTTCGAGGAGCTTGCAAAATGAGCTTCCGACCCATCACCAAAGAAGAGGCTCTCGCGATACATTCTGCCGTAGTTACCAGGTTCGGCGGAATCGATGGCGTGCGTGACGCGGGGCTTTTAGAGTCCGCTCTCGCGCAACCGTTTCAGTCTTTCGCCGGCATCGAGCTGTATCCGACTGACGAGGCCAAGGCCTGCAGATATGCTTACGGCATCATCAAAGATCACCCATTCGCCGATGGCAACAAACGAACCGCCACCGCCCTTATGGGCACATATCTCAGGTTGTCCGGGTGCGAATTCAAGCCATCCCATGCCGAGCTTCTTAAAGCCATGCTCGGCACCGCCGATAGCTCGTTGGATTTCGAACCGCTGGTCGAATGGGTGCAAACCGTTATACGCTGACAGGTGAACAAGGGACGGAGGTGCGTTCATGCGGGTCGCTCGTGAGGCATGACCACCCCGCTGGCCCAACGGTCCGCAGACAACCTAACGAAAACGCAGATGTGCCC
>ERZ857745.4159-NODE-4159-length-12940-cov-37.392472_pt1 | contig 12940 bp, 16 predicted proteins | sample MGYA00519699_ERZ857745 | MGnify/ENA primary metagenome ERZ857745 (study PRJEB31778, sample SAMEA3449357) | human gut metagenome | biome: human gut; feature: human-associated habitat; material: faeces | place: United Kingdom | collected 2010/2012 ...
AATGCCTCTATAGCTGAATGGTTAAAGCTGCTCCCTCTTAAGGAGAAGATTCTAAGTTCGAGTTTTAGTGGAGGTACATATTCCCCTATAGCAGACAGGTGTAGGCAATAGACTTTTAATCTATGAGGTGAGGTTCAATTCCTCATGGGGGAACAAATGGGAGTACTTTAATGTGGTGAATTAGTGTAGACTGTAAATCTACTGCCTCAGGCTATATGAGTTCGATTCTCTTTACTCCCACTTAATGGGTACTTGGTGTAGGTGGTTATTGCACGTGGGTCTGAAAAACCCAAGGCTTAAGTTCAATTCTTAGAGTTCCCACAATTTATAATACCCCTTTGGTGGAATTTGGTAGACACTCTGGATTTAAGCTCAGAAGGCTGTAGGTTCGACTCCTACTAAGGGTACAAAAAAAAATATGCAGATTTACTTGCATATATAAATTATAATACATATCTTTGTAACATCAAATTAAAACAATATGATAGATACATTTGGAGACAATCTATTGGAAGGTTTTCAAAGAGAAGAAACAGTAATGGAAGAAGATAAGGATGCTGGTTTATTCAGATTCTTCCATGAATATGTGAATGTTCTTGAGGGTATTAAAACTCAAACTAAGAATGTACATTGGGCTTCTCTCAAACTTCCAAACAGAGATAAAAGAGGGGCACATCTATACTTAGATGATTTCCTTGAAGAAGTAGGTGATTTTCAAGACTTGGTAGCTGAATCAGCTATGGGTATTACTGGAGTTTCTTTTGACTTTAATACAGTTCATGGTACTCCTTTCAATGCTACTTCAACAAAGGAATTCATGAAGTATGTACAGTATAAGACCAAAGAGTTTTATGATGGAATACCAGAAACAACTATATGTGCTGGTATTAAATCTGAGACAGAGACATTCATACTAAAGATTAATCAGTATGTATTTAGGTTCATGCTGACTGAATGATGTCTCAATGGTGCAACTTGGTAGACACAACAGGTTTAAGCCCTGTAAAAGTGAGGGTTCGACCCCCCTCTTGAGATACCATAATGGGTTTGTAGTTTAATGGTAAAACACTGCTCTTGTAAAGCAGATTTCTCAGTTCAATTCTGGGCATTCCCTCAAATAATTAAAATGCAGATATAGTATAAAGGTTAGTACTATAGACTTCCAATCTTTAGGTGAGAGTTCGAGTCTCTCTATCTGCTCTTGCAAGTTGGTGTAATGGTAGCACATTAGTTTCATAGGCTAAAGATAAGGTTCGACTCCTTGCTTGCCCCCAATTAATTAAATACACTAAGAATGAATGGAAAAGTGATTACTGCTGTTGTAGGTACAACAGTTAGAGATGTTATAAAACAAGCTATTGAGCTTGAGATTAAGAAGGAGGACATTGTTAGTATGTTCCCTCTTGGAGGACAAATATATTTAGTATATTATAACTAAGCAATATTATGGATAAGGGAGAAGACGAAAATAAGGTTGATTATAATGCTGAACCAGTTATCTACTGTCATCATTGCTTATCTTTAGCAATAAGAAGTGCAGATGGTACTGACTATTGTACTAAGTGTGGAGGTACAGAGATGGATTCTTCCAGTATATTTGCTTGGGAGAAATTATATGGACAAAGATATGGTGGAAGTTATTTAACAAGTAATAAGAATGGATAAAAATACATCAGCATTAAAGATGAGACAACCTCTTAATGAGGAAGAGTTAAAGAATGCTCTACATCAGGTTTCAGAGCAATCAAGACAGTTATATTTACAGAATCAGCAACTTGCTAAAAGTTTAGAAGAAGCTAATCTATCTAACTTCTTCAAGAGACTTGAATGGCTATGGAGAATTATTACTACTCCTGATTTGCCTTTGGATAAAGAATTTATCAAGAAATGTACTTCTGAATTTGAGTCTCTTATGGCAGAACCTACAGAGCAAAAAGAGGCTCCTGAAGAGAATAAAGAATAAGGAGGTAGTATGGGCAAGGGAGCAGATGGAGTAATTAGGATTCCTTGCAAGGCTGATGGGAATTTCTTTAAATATTGGTTTGAGTTTCTACAACCATTTCATAATCTTACAGGAAGAGAAATGGAAGTTATAACAGCTTTTGTGAGAACAAGATACAAGTTAAGTAAGGTTATAACTGACCCAGAAGTACTTGACCAGATTACAATGAATGAAGATACTAAGAGAAAGGTAAGAGAGGAATGTAATATTTCTCCAGCTCATTTTCAAGTAATCATGGGTAAGTTCAGAAAGAATAGGATTATTATTGATGGAAAGATTAATCCAAAGTTTATCCCTAATATGGATGAAGATACAGGTTCATTTAAATTAATGTTATTCTTTGAGTTTCAATGATATATTCAGAAGCATTAAGACAGGTATCAATTGAACTTGGAATACCAGTAGAAGTGGTAAAAGAAGCCTATGAATCTTACTGGAAGTTTATAAGGGAGTCCATAAAATCCTTGCCACTAAAGGAAGACCTTACTAAAGAAGAGTTTGATAAGTTAAGAACTAACTTTAATATACCTTCAATAGGTAAACTATCATGTACTTATGATAGAATGATGGGAGTTAAGAAGAGATTTGAGAAGTTAAAACAATTAAAAAATGATAACTGTAAAGAAGATTAAACCAATGTTCAATGGTCTTGTAACTACCATGAACAAGTATGATGACAAGCAATATATTAAAGGAACAACTCTACTGGATGCCTCAAAATCAGGAACAATTAAAGAGTTCCAAACTGTGGTAGCTGTTGGACCAATGGTGAAAGGTATTGAAGTAGGAGATACAGTATTTATTAACCCTAAAAGATATGAAGTAAGAGAGCATAGAGAAGGTACTCTTAAAGATGGAGTTATTAAAGACAATCCAGTAAAAGGTTACAAGTTTGATATAATAGATATTGAAGGTGTTCCTCACCTATATCTATTTGACAATGATATCAAATATGTTGCAGAGATTGAGGAGTTTGATGAGAATCCAACCATTGTGGTTGACACTCCTAAGCTTGAATTGAACTAATTTTAAGCCTGCCTAATTAAGGCGGGCTTTTTTTTTTTATTTAGGATATGAAACTATTTAGATATGAAGGTTATAACCTTACAATCTCAGAAGAGGCTCTGGCACTTAAAGCATTTAGACAAGTATGGAATAGAGATAAGTCAGCATCAAAAGAAAGAGCTATAATGGAACTTGGGTACTGTTACTTTATGGAAGACCCAAGGAGTGACTATCAATATATAGTTGATAGAGAAGAAAGGTCTAAATCCATTAAGGAAGGAGAAGGCTTAAGACCTAACTGGGAACCTGATACTACTGTTAAAGAAGCAATGAAATTATATGCAAGTTTTAAAACAACTTCAGCATTACTTCTTGAAGATACAAGAGTTGCAGTAGACAAGTTGAGACAACTATTAAGAGATATTGACCTTACTAAAGAAGATGATAAAGGTAAGCCTGTATATACCTTAAATACAGTAACAGCTACTATTAAACAAATACCTTCTTTAATTAAAGACCTTGATGAAGCTGAAAGAGCACTTGTTAAGGAACTTGCACAAAATGATAAGGTTAGAGGAGCACAAGAAAAAGCAATATATGAGGACCTCTAACCCATTGTATATTAGGTATTTATGGATAATAAATTTATAGTGTACTCCCATGTAAATAAGAAATCCTATTTAGGATATGCACTTAATTATAAATAGTTATGGAAATAAATGATATAGTAGAAGGACTTAATGTATATTATGAAGGCTTTCCTAATAGAAGAAAGGGATACTTTGTATTACATAAGATAATAGATACTAACCCTGTAGTTAAGTCACAGAAGACTTATAGAATGCAAGTTTGGTTTGTAAGTAAGAGTGAAAAGATACCTGCATTTGGTGCTCAGTATTCTAATAGAATTGTTACTGATGCAGAAGAAACTAAAGCTCTTTCCCTCCTAACCACTTCTATTACCAAATCTCTTCTGGAGTATATTAATACACAAAACTTTAAGGAGTTATGCAATGGTAGCAATGAATAAATATCAGACTGAACTAACTGAGGAACTAATGAATACCCTTCCTCAGGAGGTTCAGGAGCAATTACTTGAGATTCTTGGTAGTGTAGAGTTTGTCAAGAGATTAATATCTCCTAACAGACCCTATTATAAAGATTTACCAAGAGATGAAAAGGGAAGAGCTATTGTAGATGTTACTAATCCTCCTATAATGACAGATGCTAACTACTTTAGAAAAGCAGCTATTCATTATATGGAGCATGGATGTTATACCTTTCTAAAACCTAATAGTAATCCCAATTCTGAGTATAGAAAGTTCTGGGATGAAGAGAGAAGAAGATGCTGGGAAGGTTATGTTAGGGAGTCTGATGGAGCCTGGATTTCAGGCTATTATTATTGGCTTCTTAACTATCAACCTATGCTTGTCAATGTAGTAGAGAAAGGGAAGAAGAAAGCCATTAGAAAGGAGTCTTTTCCCTTCTTTTTTGAAGGCATAGATTGGAGATTCCATTACTTGTATCAGGCAAGAGAGAAAGGTCATCATGGAATTGAACTTGCAAAGAGGGGTGCTCATCCATATACAGAAAAAGTCTATACTCCAGAAGGAGTAAAGAGTTGGGGTGATATTAAAGTGGGGGATGAGTTATATGGAACTTACGGTAATATAACAACTGTAACTGATATACCTTTTGATGGTATGGCTGATACATATAGAATTACTTTAAGAGATGGTAGAGTAGTTTATGCTTCAGATGACCATATATGGAATGTAATAAGAGCTAATACAGGAAAAGTACTTCATTTAAGTACAAAATATTTATATGAGCATTATATTAGTAAAAGAAAACCTTCTTGGAGAATACCTTCTGGAAAGGCTTATATATATTTTATTCCAAAAAATGAAGGGGTAGATTTTGACAGTAAGGAGGTTCCTATAGAACCTTACACATTAGGATTGTTACTGGGGGATGGAAGTTTCAGAAATAAAGGCTTTAAGAATCAAGTTATATTTACTTCTGATAAAAGGGATATTGACACTTATAAGTCAAGAGTACCTTATGTGATAGATAAGATTGGGTCAGATGGATATAGTTATGCTATAAGATTTAATAATCAATTCTTGCATGATAATAGGTTGTGGATGTGTAAATCAGAAGATAAGTTCATTCCAGACTTATACAAATATAATAGTAGAGAGATAAGATTAAATCTTCTAAAAGGACTGTTAGACTCTGATGGAAGTGTACATGGGAATACCCCTATATTAAACACTGCTTCAAGTAAACTTGCTAATGATGTAATGGAAATTGCAAGAAGTTTAGGGTATAATTGCCATTATACAGTTAGAAAGGCGGGATATAAGATTAACAATGAACTTAAACAATGTTTAAATACCTATGAAATTAGTATATATGGAGGGAAGGAGTTGTTTAACTTAAAAAGAAAGCAAGATACTATAGTAGAAGGAAAATTAACCTCCAGAGCTATAAAAACTTGTATCACTAACATAGAGTATATTGGAAAGAGGCTATGTAAATGTGTTACTGTAGATGCTAAGGATAACTCCTATTTAATAGGAGACTTTATCCAAACACATAATTGTGGCAAGTCCTACTCTCTTTCTGCAATTATGGGACATAATCTTATACTTGGAGAAAGTGAGGAGTCCAAAAGAAGGGTTATTACAGTACTTACAGCTTATCAGAAGGAATATTTGAAGGATGATAAGGATGGTACCCTTTCTAAGTTTAAACCTGCAATTAACTTTAGTTTTGCTAATACCCCTTTCCCTCACCTTATGTTAAAGAACTCTCCTAATGAGATGTCTTGGCAGATGGGTTATAAGGATGAATATGGCATTGAGAAAGGTTCATTAAATCAAGTAATGGCTGTATCAGCTAAAGATGACTCTGGTAAGTTAAGAGGTAAGAGAGGTTGGATATTATATGAAGAGATGGGTAACTTCAAAGACCTTCTTTCTTTATATGATGTAACAAGGAAATCAGTAGAGGATGGTGATTATACTTTTGCATGCCAATATCTTGTAGGTACTGCCAGTGAAAAAGAGTCAGATTTTACCTCTGCTAAAACACTGTTATATAATCCTGAAGGTTATAATATATATGCACTTGATAATGTATATGATAAACCAAAGCAAGGTAAATCTACTTTTGGGTACTTCTTTCCTGCTTATATTAATAGAGCTGGTTGTTATAATGAAGATGGAGTATCTGATGTAGTTAAGGCTCTTATAGAGATTCTTCTTGCAAGATATAAAGCTAAATATAGTGCAGACCCACAATCAGTACTTAGAATAATTGCTGAGGACCCTATTACACCAGCAGAAGCTATTATTAAAGTTAAAGCAGCCTACTTCCCTATCCCTTCTCTTACAGAGAGATTAAGTCAGATAGACCAAGATGTACATGCCTTTGATGATGTATATATAGGTAAGTTAGTTCAGGGTAAAGAAGAAGTAGAGTTTATCTTAACTGATGATGTCCCAATTAGAAAATATGGAGTTGAGAATGATACTCCTGGGGCTGTAGAAATCTTTGAGATGCCTCAAAAGGATAGGTCTGGAAAGGTCCCAAATACAAGATACATTATAGGTCATGACCCTGTAGATAATGACCAAGCTGAGTCTTCATCTCTATCATCTACCTTTGTTCTTGACTTATGGACTGATAAGATTGTAGCTGAATATACTGGTAGACAGGCATTTGCAGATGATAACTTTGAAATAGTAAGACTTCTGTGTTTATTTTATAATGCAACCTGTCTGTATGAATCAAATAAAAAGGGTATCTTTGCTTACTTTAAGAAGATGAATTGTACTCATTTATTAGCTGATACTCCTGAGTATTTAAGAGATAAACAGCTTATTAAGTACAGTAACTTTGGAAGTAACCAAAAAGGTGTTAATGCTACAGCAGCTATTAATATGTATGCTAACAATCTTATCAGAGATTGGCTAATGAAGCCTGTAACATTTACTGTGCAGAATGGTATAGAAAGCTCAGAGGTAACTACATATAATCTGTTTAACCTGAGAAATAGAGCATTAATTGAAGAGTTAATTGCATTTAACCCAGAGATAAATGTGGATAGAATCAGGGCATTAGGTATGGTCATGTTATATAGAGAAGAGAAGATGATATTATATCAGGGAAATCCTTCAAAAGACCAGGGCTCAATACCAAAGGATTATCTTGGAAATGATAAATTCTTCACTCTTAATTATAAGGACCCAAATAAATTCAGTAAATTTAGTTTGAATGAAGCACTTCAATAAAGAAATCACTTATATACTTGGTTAAGTGGAGATTTTTACTTACTTTTGCAAAATGGAAGAAAGAAAGTATATAGTGTATTCTTCATAAGAATAAGATAAATAGGAAAGTATATGTGGGTATAACCCACTATACTAATCCTGAGAAAAGGTGGAACTATGGCTATAAGAGCAATCCATACTTTCAGTCAGCTATAAATAAGTATAGCTGGAACAACTTTGAACATATAATCCTATTTAGAAATATTAGTAAAGAGTTAGCCTGTAGAGAGGAGCAACTACTAATCAGTAGATATAAAAAGAGAGGAATATGTTATAATATAGCTAATGGAGGAGAAGGCTCAGAAGCAATGTCTGAGGAAACAAAGAATAAATTAAGAAAATATAAAGGACCTTTGTCTTCTCAATATGGAAAGAAACATTCTCCTGAAAGAGTACAATAACAAAGAGAAATAGCTATAAACCTTTGGAAAACTCAAAGAGAGAAGAGGTTAAAAGAATTATTAAAGTATGAATTTAAGTCAGGGACTTCTCATCCAAATTATGGTAAAACCCCATCTCAGGATATAATAGAAAAGATAAGAATAGGTTTATCTAAACCTGTGTTGATGATAGATAAAAATACAAATGAGATACTTAAAGAATTTAATTCAACTACAGAAGCAGAAACATTTTTAAATGCAAAAGGTCACCATGTTAGCTGCTGCTGTAATCATAAAAGAAAGACAGCTTATGGCTACAAATGGAGATATAAAGAAAGGGGGGAATAATGGATGATTTAAATTTCCCAAGGCAAATGTTGCCTTTTAGCAAAAAAACAAAGGAATGGAGAAAGAGGTGTGTTACTTGGGCTACCCAAAAGACATTCTTCAATTATAATTTAGTCAGAAAATCAGTAATTCATAAGAAGATAAATTATGATTTATTGAATGGAAGATTGCACATGCAAGACCTTGAGATTATTATTAATCCTGATGATATTAAGGCAGGTTATATACCTGAGAGACTGCAACACTATCCTATAATCAATAGTAAGTTGAATGTACTTAAGGGTGAAGAATCAAAGAGAGTTTTTGATTTCAGAGTAGTAGTAACAAACCCAACTGCAATATCTGAAATAGAGACTAATAAGAAGAATGCCCTATTACAAGACCTTCAGGAGCTCATGAGAGATAACTCTGTTTCAGAGGATGATTTCAATAATAAGCTTGAGAAGCTTAATGATTATTATACTTATGAGTGGCAAGACCTAAGAGAGATAAGAGCTAATGCTCTGCTTAATCATTATATTAATGAGTATAATATACCTTTGATATTCAATCAGGGCTTTATGGATGCAATGGCAGTTGGTGAAGAAATTTATCAATGTGATATTGTAGGTGGTGAGCCAACTCTTGAAAGAATTAATCCTCTAAAGATTAGAGTATTCAAAAGTGGATACAGTAATAAGATTGAGGATGCAGATATTATTATACTTGAAGATTACTGGAGTCCAGGAAGAGTAATTGATACTTATTATGATTCTCTTACCAAGAAGGATATAGAGTATATAGAAAATCTTCCTGACCATGTAGGTCAGGCTGCTACTGACAGTATGGACAATATAGATGAAAGGTTTGGTTTTGTCAACCCAAGTATGATGGGAGATGAAGTAACTGTTTCTGATGGTTCATACTTTTTTGACCCTGCTGGATTATTCTCTGAAGGAGTTGCTGGTTCTTTACTTCCTTATGACCTTGCAGGTAACTTGAGAGTACTTAGATTGTACTGGAAGTCCAAGAAGAAGATATTGAAGGTTAAATCCTATGACCCTCAGACAGGGGAAGAAACTTATGATTTCTATCCTGAGAATTATGTAATAGATAAGGATAATGGGGAAGAGTCACAATCATTCTGGATAAATGAAGCTTGGCAAGGAACATTGATTGGAGATGCAAAAGATGGTATATTCATTGATATGGGTCCAAGAGTTATTCAGTACAATAGACTTAGTAACCCATCAAGGTGCCATTTTGGTATTATTGGTTCAGTATATAACCTTAATGATACTAAACCTTTCTCTCTTGTAGATATGATGAAGCCTTATAATTATTTATATGATGCTATTCATGATAGATTAAATAAGGCTATTGCTTCAAATTGGGGCTCAATTCTTGAGCTTGATTTAGCTAAGATTCCAAGAGGTTGGGAAGTTGAAAAATGGATATACTTTGCAAGAACTAATCATATTGCAGTAGTTGACAGTTTTAAGGAAGGTAATATAGGTGCTGCCACTGGAAAGCTTGCAGGTGGTCTTAACAATGCAAGCAGAGGTATGTTAGAAACTAACATAGGAAACTATATACAACAGCAGATAAATCTTCTTGAATTTATTAAGATAGAGATGTCTGAGGTTGTTGGTATCACAAAACAAAGGGAAGGGCAAATATCTAATAGAGAAACTGTTGGTGGAGTAGAAAGAGCTACTCTTCAATCAAGTCATATTACTGAATGGTTGTTTGTAATCCATGATGATGTTAAGAAAAGAGCACTTGAAGCCTTTCTTGAAACAGCTAAGGTTGCAATGAAAGGAAGAAGTAAGAAGTTCCAGTATATACTATCTGATACATCAACAAGAATAATGGAAATTGATGGTGATGAATTTGCTGAAGCTGACTATGGTTTAGTGGTAGACAATAGTAATGGAACCCAGGAACTTCAGGCTAAATTAGATACCTTGGCTCAGGCAGCTCTTCAGACTCAGACATTGTCATCCTCTACTATTACTAAGCTATATACTTCATCTTCTCTTGCAGAGAAACAAAGACTTATTGAGAAAGATGAAAGAGATATTAGAGAAAGACAGGCTCAGCAACAACAACAGCAACTTGAAGCTCAACAGCAAGTAGCTCAAGCTCAATTACAGCAGAAGCAGGCTGAATTGGAGCAGAAAGAGCAAGCTAATATAAGGGATAATTCTACAAAACTTATAATTGCTCAAATTAATTCATCTGATAACTTAGATGATGGAATTGAAGAATTATCTCCAGAGAAAAAAGAGGAATTACATGCTAAGATAGAAGATATGAATAGAAGGTTCAAATTAGATAAGGAAAAATTTCTCTTTGAGAAGAGGAAACATTCTGAGGATAATGCTCTAAAAGACAAAATAAGTCTAAGACAATCTAAGAGAAAATTAAATGAAAGCTAACTATTATGTCTATCTACATGAAAGCCCATCAGAAAAAGTGTATGTAGGTATTACAAGAACCTCCCTGAGAAAAAGATGGCAAAAAGGCAAAGGATATTTAACAGGAAGCCAACCTTTGTTTGAAAAAGCTATTAGAAAATATGGGTGGGATAATTTTAGACATAAAATAGTGCTTGAAGGTGTTTCTATAAGAGAGGCTAAATATACTGATTATAGTATAATAGTTAAAAAGACTGGAGTAATCCAGTTAAGAAAAAGAAGTAATACTACTAATAAATAATGATATGAAAAATTTAAATGGAATAGCAATATCACCTAATCCAGTACCAACCAATATGCTATGGTTGTATAAAGGTACCGCAAGATATTTTAATAATGGAGAATGGACTGTCTTAGGTAAAGACAGTTCTATATCCTTTGATAATGTAACTAATAAACCTACAACCTTGGAAGGTTATGGGATTACTGATGCTGTAAAGGCTGTAGCAGGTAAGGGATTATCTACCAATGATTATTCAGATAAAGATATGCAGGATGTAGGTGAAATGAGAACTAATCTTACAAAGCTTGTATCTGGAAGACAAGAATTTTATAATGTATGGAATACATTCTCAAAGAGTGTAAAGAGTCTAAAACTTATTAAAGACTCTGCTGGAGTTATAACAAGTGGAACCCTTACTTTGATAGATGGTACAACTATTCCAGTAACTATTGAGGCTGCTCCTGCTACATAAAGAGGATAAATAATGAACATTTTAAGAGGAAATGATATTAAGGTTACTTGGAGTATAACTAAGGTAGTTGATGGAGTTCCTATCAAGGAAGACTTAGATACAGTAAGTAACCTTACTATTTATGTGAATAGTAATGGCAGGAAGCTTGAAGTAACAGATTATATTATTCTGAATACTAATCAAGTCCAGTTTACAATAAAAGGAAGGAATACAAGGATTGGTAATTATAGCTTTGAAGCATCTTGGTCAAAAGACTATGATGCAAGAATAACTGAATCCTCAGTATTTACTATTGTAGATGATGCCAGTCAGTGTGATAATACACTAACAAATAGTAATATAATGGTTAATAGTATAGAAGTTAAATCTAATGTGCAGATTGCAGGAGATTTATCTAATTATTATACTAAAGAAGAGGTCAATAAACTTATAGAGGACCTCAAGAGTCAATTCAAGTTGAATTAATATGGAAATAGTTAAAGGTAATGATATAAAGGTAGTATGGGCTATAACTAAGACTGTTGATAATGTTAACATTCCTGAGGACCTGTCCACTGCTACAAATATAAGATTCAAGGTATGGTGTTCAGGTACATTAATTAGTGTTCCTGACTATTCTGTATCTGGAAATGAAATTACCTTCACCATAAAAGGTTCAGTACAAAGAACTGGAGAATACAGTTTTGAAGTAAGCTATTCAAAAGGTTATGATGCAAGAGTAGTCTATAAAGATGCCTTCTTGGTTGTAGATTTAGCCTGTCAAGCCAATTATGTTAAACCTGATGATATTCAGGTAACTACATTACAATTCTATTCTTCAATTAGCTCTCTTTATTTATGGCAGCTTCTTGATGTCAAGAAGTCTACAACAGATAACAGTGTAGATAAGACATTTGATAAGTTCTATTTGGGTTATGATGCTAAACTTAAACAATGGTATGGCATGAAGATACCTGAAGAGACTTTCAAACTTGAAGATATGTGGAAGGCTCTTGATGCTGAAAATGAAATTATTCCAAAGAGCCATCTTGACTTAAAAGGTTTAGCTACTCAAGAATGGGTTAAACAACAAATAGATAATCCCACAGGTGGTGGAGATGTAGATATCAATGTTGTAACTCAACTTGTAAAAGATATAATAGGTGAATGGTTTAAGGAAGATGAGAATAGTGACCTGTATGTTGTAAATAAGATAGTTGATGGTGCAGAGGTAGGAAGAAACTTCTACACTTATGGAGGTATTACAGCTATGGGTAAATCAGATGGAGGGGGTGGAGGTACAGGAGGTGCCTCTTCTCTTGGTCAATTAACTAATGTTGGTGATTGGGCTGATACTACTCCTACTGAAGATAGGCTATTTATACAAAAGGCAGGAGCAACTCATTGGTCTTCAATGAGACTCACTGATATTAAGGTAGACCTAAGTAATTATTATACTAAGTCAGAAACTAATTCAGCCATCTCAAAGGCTGTAGTTGATGCAGTAACTCCTGTACAGAACCTATTAAATAATCATATAAATAATGCTGATATCCATGTTACATTAGCTGAAAAGACACTATGGAACAAGATAGCAGGTTACTTTGCAGAAGATTCAAATCAGGATATATTTGTAACAAATAAATCTGATGGTACTCCAAGAGGCTTTTACTCTAATAGCTTTGTATCAGCTTTAGGTCTTAATACTGGTGGAGGTGGAGGTGGAGGTGGA
>ERZ857745.4167-NODE-4167-length-12919-cov-5.253965_pt1 | contig 12919 bp, 13 predicted proteins | sample MGYA00519699_ERZ857745 | MGnify/ENA primary metagenome ERZ857745 (study PRJEB31778, sample SAMEA3449357) | human gut metagenome | biome: human gut; feature: human-associated habitat; material: faeces | place: United Kingdom | collected 2010/2012 ...
CGCCCTGCGGGCAGACCCGATCCGGCCCTCGTCCAGACGCCGCGCCTCTCGACCGACGGCATGCGCCGCGTGGGCGTGCGGCAGGCGGTCGACGGCGGCGTGCCCGTAGGGCCGTCGATGCCCGTCAGCGGCGACTACACCGTGGGCCAGCGCGTCGAACATCCCAAATTCGGCGTCGGCATCGTCCAGCGCATCGAGACCCTCGCCACCGACCACAAACTGGTCGTGGCCTTCGACAGCGTGGGCGAGAAAACCCTGCTGGCCAAATTCGCCAAGCTGACCAAACTGTAGAGATGATGGAAACTTCCCCCCCCCTCATTTCAGTCTGCATGACCACCTATAACCACGCGCCCTACCTGCGTCAGGCCATCGAGAGCGTGCTCTCCCAGCAGACCTCGTTCGGCGTCGAACTGGTGCTGGGCGAGGATTGCAGTACGGACGGCACGGCGGAGCTCTGCCGCGAATACGCTGCGAAATACCCCGGCCGCGTGCGGCTGGTGACGGGCGCCCGCAACGTCGGCTGGCGGGCCAACTACCGCCGCACGTTCGACGCCTGCCGCGGGAAATACGTGGCCTACTGCGACGGAGACGACTGGTGGACCGACCTCTGCAAGCTGCAGATGCAGGCCGATCTGATGGAGTCCGATCCCGGCTGCGGCATGTGTTATACGGGCGCAGACGAATACTGGCAGGCGGAAGGGACCCTGAAATCCGATCCCGACCGGCACTATACCGATTTCGAGCAGATGCTGCTCGGCATTTCGGTCCCCAACTGCACGGCGCTGGCCCGCCGTGAGCTGATCGCGGCCTACTATGCCGAGATCCGCCCTGAGGAGCATCCCGAATGGCTGACCGACGACTGGCCCATGTGGCTGTGGTTCGCCTGCCGTTCCCGAATACGCTTCATAGACCGCGTGACGGCCGTGCACCGGCGCATGGTCGGGAGCGTGAGCCACGGAGATTCCTACAGGGGACGCCTTGCGAGCCGCGATTCGGCGATGGAGACCAGCCTCTGGTTCGACGAACGCTTCACGGCTTCGCGCAACCGCTTCCGCATTCTGCGCCGCCGTCATGTGGTGGGACTCTGGCTGCTCTCGTGGAAAGGGGCGGGAGTCGGCGAATACCTCGCGCGCTGGTGGGCCGATCTGCGGCGGACGCCGCGACTCGTCTTCTGCCCGGAGGGGGCTATTTTTCTGGTGAAGAAAATTCTTTTTCGACGTAAAAAACAGCATTTATGACGACCAAACAACGTTACGACGGCGTAATCGCATGGTTCTCGGAGCATATGCCCGTGGCCGAGAGCGAACTGCACTACACCGACCCCTACCAGCTGCTGGTGGCGGTGATCCTTTCGGCGCAGTGCACCGACAAACGGGTCAACATGACCACTCCCGCGCTGTTCGAGGCGTTTCCTACGCCCTTCGATATGGCCGCGGCCACGGCCGAGGATATTTACCCCTACATCAAGAGCATCTCCTATCCCAACAACAAGGCCCGCAACCTCGCGGGCATGGCCCGCATGCTCTGTTCGGAGTTCGGCGGCGAGGTTCCGAGCGATCTGCAGCAGATGCAGCGCCTGCCGGGCGTGGGCCGCAAGACGGCCAACGTGCTGGGCGCGGTGTTGTGGCAGAAGGAGGTGATGCCGGTCGATACGCACGTCTTCCGCGTCTCGAACCGCATCGGCCTGACAACCAACTCCAAAACGCCCCTTCAGACCGAGCTGACGCTCGAAAAGAACATTCCGCCGCACCTGCTGCCGGTGGCCCATCACTGGCTCATTCTCCACGGCCGCTATGTCTGCACGGCCCGCGCCCCGAAGTGCGGCGAGTGCGGCATCGCCGTGTGGTGCCGCAAATACGCCGCCGACCATAAGGCCCCGAAGGACTGAACCACCGACCCAAAACCCTAAAAACTTCAACGATATGACAAAAAACCTCTTCCGTATTCTGTTGTTCCTGCTGCTGCCCCTCGCCGGGCAGGCCAAAGACGCCGATTCGCTGCGCGTACTCTGGGTCGGCAATAGCTATACCTATTACAACGACATGCCGGCCATCGTGCAGCAGATCGCCGCGACGCAGAAGGTAAAGGTCTCCTGCACGCGCTTCCTCAAAGGCGGCGAACGCTTCTCCGGTCACCTGACGAATCAGAAACTGCTGAAGGCGCTGGCCGCCGGCGGCTGGGACTACGTCGTCCTGCAGGAGCAAAGCTCCGCGCCCGCCATGCCGACGCGGCAGGTCGCCCGCGAGGTCTATCCGCAGGCCCGCACGCTCGACAGTCTCGTGCATGCGGGTTCACCCGACGCCCGTGTGATCTTCTACATGACGTGGGGCCACAAGAACGGCAACCGCTTTCCGATTCCGGAATATCCGCCCATCAACCGCTACGAGACCATGCAGGAGCGGCTGATTACGAGCTACCTCGAAATGGCCTACGACAACGACGCGTGGTGCGCCCCTGTGGGCATGGCGTGGCGCCGCGTGCGGGCCGAACGTCCCGACTGCGTGCTCTATACGCAGGATTGTTTCCACCCCGCGCTGCCGGGCAGCTACCTCGCGGCCAACGTGATCTTCACGACCATCTATGGCAAACCCTACCAGACCGACTGCACGATGGGCCTTCCGCCCGAACAGGCCGAATATCTCCAGCGCATAGCCCAGCAAACGGTCCTCGAAAACCGGACGCTGCTCAATCTCGAATAACCCGGCGGCCGGATTCGACGGCCGAACCCGGATAAGACGACAACGGCGGAGTCGAATGCTCCGCCGTTGTCGTTTATAAGTCGTCCGGTCTCTTTCGCTTCGGTTTTCCGTCCTTCCGGCGGCATCCGTCCTTTTGCGCTTTTCTGTTTCCCTCCGGTCCCCGCTTTCCCGGCCGCGGTCGGTTTCCCGCTTTTCTCCCGTCTCGGTTTTCCGCTCTTCCGCCTGCCCGTTTTTTCCGCTCTGTTAGCCTGTTCTCTGTTTTCCCGGCTTTTCGTTCTGCGTCCGGCGACTACCGCTCGCTCAGAAGGAGCCAGCGCATCGTCTTTTCGTCGATCAGCCCGATCAGCTCTGCGATACGCTGCGACTGGGCCGTCAGCTCGTCCACTCCGAGCGAACCCGACGAAAGCGACTCCTCCAGCGCCGCTTTTTCGGCTTCCAGCGCCAGAATCTCCCGCTCCAGCGTCTCCAGCTCGCGCTTTTCGTTGTACGAGAGTTTGCGCGGCGCCGTCTCCGCCGCCTGCGTCCGCACCGCCTGCGGTTTGGGCCGCGCCTGCGCCTCCTGCGCGTGGCGTGCGGCTTCGTATTCGCGTTTCCACGCCACGTATTCCGAGTAGGTGCCCGTGAAATCCTTGATCTCGCCCCCGCCGCAGAAGACCAGCAGGTGGTCGGCCACCTTGTCTACGAAATAGCGGTCGTGCGACACTACGATCACACACCCCTTGAATGCGCGCAGATACTCCTCCAGAATGCCGAGCGTCACGATGTCCAGATCGTTCGTCGGCTCGTCCAGAATCAGGAAATTGGGGTTGCGCATCAGCACCGTGCAGAGATACAGCCGCCGCCGTTCGCCGCCGCTGAGCCGCGCCACGAAGCTGTACTGCGTTTCGGGCGTGAAGAGGAAGTGCTGCAGGAACTGCGACGCGCTCATGCGCCGTCCGTCGCCCAAGTCGATCTGTTCGGCGATTTCGGTCACCACGTCGATCACCCGCTTCCCCTCGTCGAACTCCAGCCCCTGCTGGCTGTAATAGCCGAAGCGGACCGTCTCGCCGACCTCGATCGTCCCGCTGTCAGGGCGTTCGATCCCCGTCAGCAGTTTGAGGAACGTCGATTTCCCGCAGCCGTTGTCGCCCACGATCCCCAGTTTCTCGTAGCGGGTGAAGTTGTAGTTGAATTTGTCGAGGAGCACCAGCTCGCCGAACCGTTTGCCGACCTCCTTGGCTTCGAATATCTTGGTCCCGATCCGCGACGCCTTGACGTCGAGCCGCACTTCGCCGCGGCTGCGCGTCGATTGCAGGCGCGTTTCCAGCTCGTGAAAGGCGTCGATGCGCGACCGGGCCTTCGTCGCCCGCGCCTGCGGCTGGCGGCGCATCCACTCCAGCTCGCGGCGGTAGAGATTCGTTTCGCTCTCCCGCCGGGCCGCCTGCGCCGTCTCGCGCTCCTGCTTCTTCTCCAGATAATAGGAGTAGTTGCCCGCGTAGTGGTATAGCTGCCGGTCCTCGATTTCGAGGATGTCGCTGCACACCTTGTCCAGAAAGTAGCGGTCGTGCGTCACCATCAGCAGCCCCGCGCCGCTTGCCGCCAGATACTCTTCGAGCCACTCGGTCATATCGGTGTCGAGGTGGTTGGTCGGCTCGTCGAGGATCAGCAGGTCCGACTCGCTTATCAGCACGTTGGCCAGCGCCACGCGCTTGAGCTGTCCGCCCGAAAGGGTCCCGACCCGCTGTCCGAAGTCGCGGATCTTCAGCCGCGACAGAATCCGCTTGGCCCGCTGTTCGTAATCCCACGCTTCGAGCGCGTCCATGCGGGCCATCGCCTCCTGCAATCCTTCGCCCGACGGCTCTTCGATCGCCCGTTCGTATTCGGCGATGGCCTTCAGCGCCGGATTCTCCGAGAGGAAGCAGGCTTCCAGCACGGTCATCTCCGCCGGATAGACCGGACTCTGTTCGAGGTAGGCGATCCTCAGATCGCGGCGGGGTACGACGCTGCCGCCGTCGTGATCCTCTCGTCCCGCTATGATGTTCAGGAGCGTGGTTTTTCCGGTGCCGTTCTTGGCGACGAGGGCCACGCGCCGCCCGTCCTCGATCGCAAACGATATATTTTCGAAGAGTACCAGATCGCCGAACGATTTGGTCAGGTTCTCCACCTGAAGACAACAAGCCATAATGCGTTTTTTTTGTGTATGCAAAGCTACGCAAAAATACCGAACCGACAACCGCCGCCCCGAAACCGGATCGCCGGCCGCCGGCTTTCCGGAGTATGGAAACGTGCTATTTCGGTACGTTCCCGCGGTCGCGGTTGCATATCTCTTCTTTTTTTGTATCTTTGCAAAGATCATTTAGCGAAACAGAGCCGAAATGGAGTTATCGAAAGAGCGTCTCGAACGCCTGCGGGAACTGCTTGCCCCCGCCCATCAGCAGATCGTGATCGTGTCGCACACCAATCCCGACGGCGACGCCGTGGGATCGTCGCTGGCATGGGCCGAGGCGCTGCGGTCGATGGGACATGAGGTGACGTGCGTCGTTCCGAACAAATACCCCTATTTTCTCGACTGGATGCAGGGCATCGAGGAGGTCGTGGTCTTCAAGAACGACACCGAAGGTCGCGCCGCCCGCGCCATCGCCGATGCGGACATCCTCTTCTGTCTCGATTTCAACGCCGTTTCGCGGCTCGAAATCCTCAGCGAGACCATCGGTGCCAATACGACGGCCCGCCGCGTGCTGATCGACCACCACCTTTCGCCCGACGAGGGTTTCGACCTTTCGTTCTCGCATCCCGATTCGTCGAGCACCTGCTTTCTGGTCTACTCCATCGTCGAAGCGCTGTTCGGCGCGCAGGCCGTTACGCGCCGCATGGCCGAAGCGCTCTATGTGGGCATCATGACCGACACGGGCAATTTCGCCTATTCGTTCCTCACGCCTGAGCTGTTCCGCGCCGTGGGCGTGCTGGGCGTGCTGTATATCACGGAGTTCAACGGCGAGACCGTGCAGTCTCTCGCCGATCTCAAGGGAAAAACGATCTACGCGACCGGCAAGGGCAGCACGCCGGAATATTTCCTGCGGTATCTGCTCGCCGAGAACGGGCTCGATCTCGACACCGACGTGACCGTGGAATGGAAGAGCGAGCCGAGCGAGGTCGTTGCGCTCCTCAAGGCCGAAAACGGCGGCATTGCGATGCTGCCGCAGCCCTATGTCACCGCCGCTGCCGCGCAGCTCGGCGAGGGCTTCGGGGTTGCGCGCATCGCATGCTAAATGAAAGCCGCCAAGGCCCTTCACGGCAACAATGGCCCCTTCATGCAAAAGTTCGGCTGCGCGCGCGAAAATCGCATCGCTGGCCTGAAGGGTGCTGCCCCACAACGTTCCGTCTTCGTCAATGTCGGCGCCGTCAAAGGCTTCGTTCGTCGCGGGGGTTTCCGTAAAGCCCTTTTCCCACCAGGAGATATGAGGGCCGCATTCGAAGCATGCGTCGGGCTGTGCGTGGAAACGTCTGTCGGTCGGGTTGCGATATTCGGCGTCGCACGCTTCGCACATGGGAAAGCCTGCCATGGAAGTTTTCGCGCGATCATAAGGGAGGCTGTCGATAATCGTGAAGCGCGGTCCGCAATTCGTGCAATTGATGAATGGGTAATGGTAGCGGCGGTTGTGCGGGTCGAACAGCTCGGCCACGCATTCGTCGCATGTTGCCAAGTCGGGCGATACCAGGGTGGTCGCGTCGGCTTCGGCTTCGTCTGAATAGCGAATCTCGAAATTGGAGAACCCCTCGAGCGGGGCTTCTTTCATATTGATTTCGTCCACGCGCGAGGCGGTCGGCGCATTGCTATTGATTTCCATAACCAATGCGTCGATGTCTTCGGGCTCGCCTTCCGCGTGCACGAAGACGCCCGCGGTGGCGTTGAGCACCCAACCGCAGATGTTGTGGCGCAGCGCGGCGTTGAAGACGAACGGGCGAAAGCCTACGCCTTGAACGACGCCGTGAACTTCTATGTCGAGGGCTTCTCTCATGGATGCTCCTTGGGGCTAGTGCGTGTGGCTATGGCCGTGGGTATGCGGATGGTCGTGCGCGTAAGCGCGTGCAGCGTTCACGGCGTCGGTGCCCGGCGTGGGCTGATTGTCGTAGATGCCATGTCCCGTCGAGGTCATGGTGAGATGCCCGTGCGTCACGCCCTTTGTGCCCAGGATAATATTTGAGATGGTTTGAATCAGGCCGCTTTCGCCGCGCAGGATAATGACTTCCATGCAGGTTTCGGCATCGAGATGCACATGCATGCTCGAAACAATTTGCTCGAAGAACTCGTGCTGGATGCCGTCGAGTTTGTCGCGTACGTCTCCCGTGTGATGGTTGAACACGATGGTGAGCGTGCCCATGACCTCTTCGCCGGGCATGGAGCATTCTTCGTCGATGAGCGCGTCGCGCACCAGGTCGCGAATTACCTCGCTGCGGTTTTTCGCCAGGCCGCGTCGTGCGACCAGGGCATCGAAGCGAACCAAAAGGTTCTCGGGCATTGCAACCGAGAACCTCATAAGGTCTTGAGCCATGATTTACACCAGTTTGACGGTTACGCCGCTGGCCTTTTCGGCGTCGTCTTCCAGGGCTTCTTTGGCGTCGTCGAGCAGCGCGCGAATGTCGTCGAGCGCGCTCATGGCTGCGTGGAGCTTCTCTCCAGCGGTTTCGAAGCCCGCGTCTTCTGCCTGGTGGGCCAGGTTGTGAGCCCAGCGGCGCTCCAGCTTGATGTGGTCGTCGATCTGTTCGATCATTTGCTCGAACTGGCCGGTGTTAATGCCGTTGGTGCACATGGTGGCTCCTCTCACTGCGCCTCGCAGGCAACGCTTTGGCCTCGCTGGCCGGTGGTCGTTGGAGCTGGCGCAAAAAAATGGCGATGGGCGCGATGGGCGCTCATCCGTACGGTTTTCGGCGGGCGTTCGCTTTTAGACGTTACGTTGCCGCTCGCGACTGGAAGTGCGGCGACTGAGCGCGTTGTCTTTCGGGCGGGTTGCTCCGTCGGAGTTGCCCCGAAGAGGGTTTTGCTGTTTGGTCTCTCGGGTTTGGGGCTATTATGGTCCCGCGCGTGTTGCATTGAAAGCAAGAAAAGGGGATAGGTGTGAAAAAACCAGCGAAAAGTAACATGTATCTCGATGCGAAGTTCGAGCAGCTCGCGGAATACGATGCGGCCATTGCGGGCGACGTGGATGCCGATGCGTGCATCGTTGGTTTTGGCGAATTGCCTGACCAGGTGTTTTCTGCGCTTTGCGCGGCATGCGCAGGTATTGGCATGCCAGACCCCGTGATAGTGGATGCGTCGCTTGTTGGCGACCCCGCGCGTGCGACGTTCGTAGTGGAAGCGCTTGACCCAGCGGCGATTATCGTGGCCGATGGGATTGCAGCGGCCATGCTCTCAGATGGTTACCATGCAAAGCTGCCGCTCAATGCCGCGACGCGCTTGTTGGGGCGCCCGTTCGTGGCGTTCGAATCGTTCCAGGACGATTTGTCTGACGACAAGTTGAAGCAGCGTGACTGGGCGCTCATCAAAACGCTGAAACGTGCGTAACTTAGTTCTGCTTGTAGGTGGCTTCTTCTTCAATAATGAGTTCGGCCATGTGTGCCTCGCCCCAGACGCGCATGGCGTCGATGACGGGCTCGAGGCTGCGGCCGCGATCGGTGAGCGTATATTCGACGCGCGGCGGCACTTCGGCAAACACTTCACGCTTGAGCAGGCCGTCTTCTTCCATGGCACGTAAATTTGAGGTGAGCACTTTTTGGGAGATGCTGCCGATAGATTTCTTCAGCTCGCCAAAGCGTTTCGTGCCGGTAAGAAGGTCGCGAAGAATGAGGACTTTCCATTTGTCAGACATGAAGGAAAGCGTCGCCTCGACGGGAGATGAAGTTCTAGACAGCTTAGTGGCCATGCGCCATGGTTCCTTTCGCTCGTGCGGTGTTTAAGGTGTGTGTAAGCGAAACTTATGAAATTGTGTGCGGTTGCTGATTGCACGGTGGTTAGTATCCCACAGAAACCTGATTACCGCAAATAATTCATAGGGTTTCCTATGAAAAAAACGAGCAATTCGAAAATGCAATTTGTTGCACGCGGCTACCTTTTGAACGTGTGACGTGGGGTTTTGCTAACGCGTTACAAAAAGGTTGGAACCGTTCAACGCCATTTCCGAATTTCTTCTTGCAAACGCTGCAAGTCATGGTATTTTGCGGTCAGTGATTTGAGCCGGCGGGGTGCCGGTTTGAGTTTTTGTCAGTGTTGATTTTCAGCGTTGAAGCTGAGTACACAAGTGAGAGGAGCACACAATGGCTCATCCTGTGCTTGAAACCGAAGAGTGCATTGGCTGCGGCATTTGCGTTGACGCTTGCCCGCAGGACGTTTTGGAGATTGCCGGCGGCGTTGTCGTTGTCGAGAACGAAGATGCATGCATCGCCTGCGGCGACTGCGTCGAGGAATGCCCTATGGGCTGCATCACCGAGATCAGCGAAGACTAATTCAGATTTTGGCTGCTTCCGAAGGCCCCGTGTTCAAGACGAGCGCGGGGCCTTCGTGCGTTTTTGAGCCGAAAGGCCGATTTCGGGCCGAAGGGTGATTCTCTTGGTTTGCGCCTGTGGGGCGGAGTTTGCGAGATGAAGGCGGCTTGGTCTTGTGGAATAAGGTCTGTGCTATTTTTGATGTTGGCGCAGATGGCGCTCGTTTTCTGTGAAACCTTGTTCGAAGCGCCGCTCGCGCTAAAGGTCGCTTTGTTTGAAGCGACGTTGGGTTCAAAGGCTGCGCCGCATATTCGATGAAATAAAAAAGACCAGGAGTGAACTCCTGGTCTCAAGTTTTAAGTGGTGCGGGTGAAAGGACTTGAACCTTCATGGGGTTGCCCCCATACGGACCTGAACCGTACGCGTCTGCCAATTCCGCCACACCCGCGTGGCTTCTTGCGAAGCGAGTTAGTACTATATCCGAAGCGATTCATGGATGCAAGCACCTTTTTCGAAAAAAGCGAGATTTTTGGTCTCGGTGCCATGGGGCTGCTTTTTGGAGGCGCTCGTTTTCGCGGGCGTTATCTTCAAAATAAAAATGCCGACACGAGGCCGGCATTTCTTTCGACGGTTGGGGCCTGAGGTGCCCAGTTGGTTCAGAGGCTACTCGTCCTCGTCGTCATCGAAGAAGGTGAAATCGTCATCATCGTCTTCGACCTCGCCGCGATCTTTGAACGCTTGGCGGGTTCGCCACTCCATAATCACGCACACCAAAACCGAAATCACGAGGCCCGCAAGCACCAGAATGCCCACGCCAGCGAATGACTCGAAGAAAAAGTGGTACAGCGACTCTATGCTCATGACGATCTTCCTAAGTTTTAGATGAGTAATTGCGCCTTGGCGCTTCTGCGATTCTAAACGATTGTGCGCAGAAGTTGGGCGAGACTTGCCCATATTGCAGAGAACCAAACAACCTCGCGGGACGGGGCGTGCGTGCAGGGGAATTACGCGCTTGTGACGCTTAGCGTGTTTTTGGACGCATGCGGGCCGTTTTGCGCGGGCGCGCTTGTGTTTTCGCCGAGGGCTTGGCGGATGGCTTGGCGAGCCCGTGCGCGGTCGCGTTCGTGCGCTTTGGCGGTCGGTCGCCGGCGGATTGAGGGGCCGTTAACGAGCGTGCGCCCGAAGACTGCGGGGCTTTGCGGTACTATAAGCGGTCATTGGTGAAGCAAATGCGTCGCGAAGGGAAAGGTTGGTGGGTTTTGAAGAGACTGGGCGGTGAGATTGAGGTATCGAACCCCCGCAAGCGGGTGAAGCTTGCGCCGGCCGCCGCGTCGCTCGTGACATTTTCTTTTGCGCTTTTGCTTTCAAGTTCGCTGTTGTATGCGGCGCTCTTCCCTGGCTTTTCCATGCCGAGCTCGTATGCGTCTTTTCATGCCGAGAAGAGCAACGCCGCATCGCCTGAGGGCATTATTCGCGCGCTCGTCGGCGGTGGCTCGAGTGAGGTTTCTTCCGTTGACGGGAATGGGCCCTCTTCCGACGTTTCGGCCTCTTCTGCGCTTACGTTCTCGAGTTTTTTCGCTTCCGCGATTCAATCGACCGAGGCGACCGTCTCGAAGGCCGAATCCGTCAAAACACAAAACCCTTCATCGGACAATCTCTCTTCGGGTGGGGCGTCGGGCGACTCTGGCCAATCGGGCCCGTCGGGCGGAAGCCCTGCTGGCTCAGAAGATTCGGACGGCGCAGATTCCAACGGTTCGGGCGGCGCTGCGACGGCATCGGGCCTTACGGCAGCCGAAGAAAATGAGTTTCACGCGTTTCTTGTTGACCGGTTCAATCAATGCGTGCAGCTTTCTGGTAGCCTGCGCGAGTCTTCGGGGCATTTGCAATACGATGCCGACTTGGGCGATTTCGGGGATGCCGCGCAATGGTATTCCGATATGCTTATTTACGACAACTCGATTGATTCCATGAAGGTAGAACTCAACAGAAAGATTCCCGTGGCCGAGCGTTCTCGCTATCGCAATTTTTGGAGCGAGATTCAGTACATGGTGAACGATTTGGGCACCATGTCGGCCGCGCTCGTGAATCAGTGGGGAATCGCAAAGCAGTCGGGCTCGGCGAGCGCTGTGGACACCTCTGCGACCTATGCGAGTTACCGCGCACATGAAGATAGGGCGAGGAGCTTGGCATGAGTGGTTGGCTTTCGGGGCCGCGCGACTCGCGGCCATTGGGGTATTCTGCGATCGATGGGGGCGGTGACCCTTTCAGCGGCGCTCGGGTAGTGAGCGTTGCACATTTCGAACCAGCTGCCGGCATGCAGGGCGAAGCGCTCGATTCGTACAAGCGCCGTTTCGGCACGCTCTTCGTCGACGAATCTACGCGCCGTCGCGGCGGCATTGGGTCGGTTGTGTGCGCGACCAATGTGCTTGGCGAGCAGTTCGCGCTGAAAACGCTCGTTATACCCGAGCGCGATGAGCGTGCGAGCGAGGCTGAATACGAACGGTATGAAGCAGGTTTGAAAACCGCGTTTCGTCAGGAATTCGAGTGCCACAAGGCAGTTTCGGGCCTCAAGGGATTTCCTCATTTGTATGGGATGGGCGAGGTCGCGGGCACGCCTGCCATCGTTATGGAATGGGTGTGCGGCGAAACGCTCGTGCATGTATGCGACGCCCTTGCGGTTGACGGGGCTGGCCGCATGCCTACGCTTGTGGCTGCTCAAATCGGCCGCGACGTGTTTGATTTGCTCGCACACCTTGATTTCCTTGAAGGTGGCTTTGTCCACCGCGACATCTCGCTCGCCAATGTGATGGTTCGCACGTCTCGCCTTTCTCTTGCCGATCAGGTTGAGGAAGGCTTTTTCGACGTATGCCTTATCGATTTCGGGTCGTCGACGCCGGAGGGGATGCAGGGCTCGTCGTTTACAAGAGTCAGTTCTCTTACTCGCAAGGCGACGGCCGATTTTGCGCCGCCCGAGATGCTTACGGAGGATATCGCGGGAATCGATGCGCTGCGCAAATCGCCCAAAATCGATGTGTATGCGACAGCGAGCGTGATATACCGGCTCGCCTGCGGGCGTGCTCCGTTTGACCTGGAGGCGGAAGCCGCGCAGTCTGCGGCCGAATTGGGCGATGCGACCGATTCGAGAGGCGAAAAAGGTTCGGGAAAAAATGCCGAAGCAACGAAACGCGTGTTTTCTCCGTATCGCGTAAAAACCGAGGTCGCTCCCGCCCGCCCCGTGTTCGCACATGCTGCGGCGGCCGATATCGCCGCCGTGGTTCTCTGCGAGCCGGAGGTGGACAAGGCTCTTCGTCGCGCATGCTCGAATGCGGCGCAAGCCCCGAGTGTCGACGAAGTGCGCGATGTGCTCGCGTTTGTCGATGACCAGCTCGCTTCTGTGCTTTTGGCTTGTCTTTCCGCCGATCAGGGAAAGCGCCCCACGGCGCATGAAGCCTTCAACGCGTTTTCGGCATTTTGCGGTCACTATTTGGAAAACGTTGTGCTTTCGTTTCAGGGCGAACCGCTGATTCCATGCACGTTCGATGGTTCGGGCGCAGGATCGATGCGTGATATGTTTGCCGTGCGATTGGCGGTGCGTATCGCCGCGTGGGCGGCTTCGGCGGCAGTGCTCGTGGTTGTAGCCGTGTCGGCGGCGTATTCGGCGGACGGCATGGAGGCGAGCCTCCTTTTGCCCGGCATGCAATGGCAGGGGGCGCTTGAACCTTGGATGGTTGCCCTCGCATTGGCTGCGCCCGTTGTGCTCC
>ERZ857745.4168-NODE-4168-length-12914-cov-2.636986_pt1 | contig 12914 bp, 13 predicted proteins | sample MGYA00519699_ERZ857745 | MGnify/ENA primary metagenome ERZ857745 (study PRJEB31778, sample SAMEA3449357) | human gut metagenome | biome: human gut; feature: human-associated habitat; material: faeces | place: United Kingdom | collected 2010/2012 ...
AATGTATATCTGCCGGAATCCCTTCCGCTTACAAAACTGCCGGAAGAAAAAATGATGTTAGCACTTGGTATGTACGGACAGGGCGATTTCTTTGATATGAAAGGCTGTGTGGAAGCGATTCTTGACAGACTTGGTATTACAACAGGTGTTACTTATGAGCCAAAAGGAGAACATTCCTATTTGCATCCTGGAAGAAAAGCGGATATAATGATGGATAGAGAAGTCCTTGGCTATCTGGGGGAAGTACATCCGGAAGTGGCAGATAATTATAATCTGGGAACAAAGACATATGTTGCTGTACTGGATGTTGCAAAATTAGCTGAAAAAGCAAACTTTGATATCAAATATCAGGGCGTTGCTAAATTCCCGGCAGTAACACGTGATATTTCTCTGGTTATGAAAAAGACAGTATTAGCCGGACAAATCGAGGAAGTAATCCGAAAGAGCGGTGGAAAGCTGCTTGAAGATTATCATTTGTTTGATATTTACGAAGGGGAAAATGTTGGAAAAGATGAAAAATCACTGGCATATTCCATTCGTTTCCGTGCCAAAGACCGTACGCTAGAGGATAAAGATGTATCGGCTGTCATGGATAAAATCTTAAAGAAACTGGAAAACTTAGGAGTAGCTTTAAGACAGTAAGATAGATTTTGGTTGTGTTTTTAGGAGGAAAAGATGAAACGGTTCATAAGCAATTTATTAACGGTATGCTTTATCTGTTACATGATTTTATTGGTCTATTTTCTCTTTTTTAGTGAGGAATATGGACGCAATGAGCCGTATACGACCTATCAGTACAATCTGGAGTTGTTTCGGGAAATTAAACGGTATCTGATGTACAGGGAGCAGATTGGCATGGTATACTTTGCTATTAATCTATTAGGAAATGTTGTGGTATTTATGCCATTTGGTTTTCTGGTCCCGGTACTATACAGAGAACAGCGAAAAGGTGTTCATTTTAAGGGGCATTATTTTAGAAGCGGGCTGTTTGTGACGTTCCTTGGATTTGCCTTCAGTCTTGTCGTGGAAACCATCCAGCTCGTGACAAAAGTGGGATGTTTTGATGTCGATGATTTGTGCTTAAATACGTTTGGTGTTATTTTGGGGTATATTTGTTATTATCTTTCCAAAAAAATCATTCGTGCACTCGGAAGAAAGTGAAAGGAGACCGAATATGGAAGTACGTTTTGGGAATCGGAAAAGAATACGTTTTAGTGATAAGAAACATCCGAAACATGGAATTATTTCGGTGGTACTGGGTGTCCTTTCGATTATTATTCTCTTGACACTCTGCATCGTGTCCGGACATGCAAAAGGCAGGGCAGGAATGGAAATTGGTGCGCTCGGTCTTGCAACGATGGTACTTAGTATCATTGGATTTGTGCTTGCGGTTCGCTGCAATAAAGAAGAAGATATTTACCACGTGACACCGGCGGTTGGCTCAGTGCTGAATGGTATTATGATTCTTTTATTTATGGTTCTGTTTATTAAAGGAGCGATTTAAGAACTTTAATTTTGTCGGAAATATCTACTACCTGATAGCGGGAGCGGTATTCCGAATCGGAAAGTTCTTCAATATAATTAACCGGATAATCTTTCAGATAACCTTTTCTTAAAAGAGTGGAAGCTGCTTTGTTATAGGCAATAGCAGCTTCTATTTCATTTTCATAGCGTCCGACTAATAAATCACCGTTCCAGTGAATTTTTGTTTCATAATAAATCTGTCCCTGTTTTGTTTTTTGGCATACGCCGTGATAGCGGTTGATAATCACAAGGTTTTCGTAGCGGAAATCTCTTGTGTTTCCATTGGCAAATAGATAATCCCGTCCGGCTACGGCATAATTTTTAATGCCATAGCGGGATAAAATATTCACCTGCATTCCATAATCGGCAACAAAAAGATGCCCTCCGCGGCGGCTTATGGTGCGGGTGGAGTAATAAAATAAATCGTCCGTATCAAAAATCAGATAATTTTCCGGCGAAAAATAATAATGAAAATATTTCTGAAACAAATAAATCGGTGTCTTGATATAAATACCATTATCCCGAAAATTAATTAAACTAACCCATTTGGAAAAGGAGAGTACCGGATTCTCTTTTTTGTACGAAGTAAGCGTTATTTCTTTGTTGACGAGAAGTCTGCTGGCGTAAAGGTAAGCCTCGTGCGCCTTTTTTTCCGTGTCAAAGCTGCCAAGGCTGATATGCTTTCCGCTGTAGGTGATCGAACTTCGAAAATATATGGTGTTGTCTTTTTTTTTCGCTTGATATACACCGGGCAGCATACGGATTCTCCTTCCTAATGTTTAAAATCTGTTATCATTGTATGCGATTTTTTGATATATTGCAATATTGTGAATAAAAATGTAACAAAATTGTAATAATTATGTAATAACAACATATATTTGATACTAGGAGGAAGGGAAAATGGTTAAAAAGAAGAAAATATTGTTTTTTGTTTATTGTTTGTTGGTTTCGGCCCTTTCCATTGGCTGGTATCCACAGAATCAGAATAAGCAGGTAAGGAAAGATATAACTTCGGTGCGAAAGTCATCAGAGAAAATGGCAGCACTGGTGGAAAATAATCAGTTTTGTTATCAGGGAGTCGCAGAAACAGATATGGATGAAAGACGTATGAACACGCAGGAGGATGAAAAGCAGAGACGCACGGTGAAAACAATTGTGAGATACCGGGTGAATCTGGATCATGGGGCGAGAAGGATTTTAGAGAGGATTGTGGAGGCTGAATCCGGCGACCAGACAATTAAGGGGCGCCAGATGGTGGCAAATGTGATATTAAATCGTATGAAATCCGAAAAATTTCCGAACTCTGTGCGTGAAATTGTATTTGCCGGCCGCCAGTTCTCACCGGTGTCAAACGGCAGCTACTACCGCGTAAAAGTATCGTCACAAACAAAAAAAGCGGTAGAAAAGGCGTTAAAGGAAAAAGATAATACAAACGGAGCATTGTATTTTATGTACCGTGCCGGCTCTGATTCTTCCAATGTCAGCTGGTTTGACAGAGAACTCACAAAAATATGCGAATACGGCTGTCACGAATTTTTTCGCTAAAACACGTAATTTGCAGTCTTGTATAAATTGACATTTCATGGTATTCTATGTTTAGTTTTGTTTTACCGAAATGAGTTTAGAGAAAAGGACGGAGAGATTATGAGTATCATGTACAAGAGTACAAGAAGCAATAGTGACAAAGTGACAGCATCGCAGGCAATCTTAAAAGGACTTGCAGATGACGGTGGATTATTTGTGCCGGATTCGATTCCTGCACTTGAAGTACCGCTTGAAAAACTTGCTGATATGACATATCAGGAAACCGCTTATGAAGTTATGAAGCTGTTTCTTTCAGATTTTACCGAGGAAGAATTAAAGCATTGTATTAATGGTGCCTATGATGATAAATTCGACACCAAGGAAATTGCTCCGCTTGTTAAAAAAGATGGCGCTTATTATCTGGAATTGTTCCATGGAAAGACAATCGCCTTTAAAGATATGGCACTTTCAATTCTGCCGTATTTGATGACAACAGCAGCAAAGAAAAATGGTGTTAAAAATGAAATCGTAATTTTGACAGCAACATCCGGTGATACAGGAAAAGCGGCATTGGCAGGTTTTGCGGATGTTCCGGGAACAAGTATTATTGTGTTCTATCCGAAAAACGGTGTCAGCCCGATTCAGGAGAAACAGATGTTGACACAAAAAGGAGAAAACACAAATGTAGTAGGAATTATCGGAAACTTTGATGATGCCCAGACCGGTGTAAAAGAGATGTTCCACTCAAAAGATTTAGCAGAGCGCATGAATGCAAAAGGATATCAGTTCTCCTCTGCCAATTCCATTAACATTGGACGTCTGGTACCACAGATTGTTTACTACGTATATGCGTATGGTCAGCTTCTCAAACAAGGTGAAATTACCTGCGGTGAGAAGATGAACGTAGTTGTTCCAACCGGAAACTTTGGTAATATATTGGCAGCTTTCTATGCAAAAAATATGGGGCTTCCGATTGAGACTTTGTACTGCGCATCGAATGAGAACAAAGTATTGTTTGACTTCTTCCAGTCAGGGACTTATGACAGAAAGAGAGAATTTATTTTGACATCTTCTCCGTCGATGGATATTTTGATTTCAAGCAACTTAGAGCGTTTGATTTACCGCATTACCGGTGAGGATGCAGCACAGACAAAAGTGTTTATGGATGCACTTTCAAGCAATGGTGAATATACGATTACCAAGGAAATGATGGAGAAATTATCCTGCTTTGTTGGTGGTTATGCTTCAGAAGCTGAAACTGCAGCAAATATTAAGAAGGTGTTTGATAAAGCCGGTTATATCATGGATACACATACGTCGGTTGCTTCCTGTGTTTATTATGACAAGGCAAAGGATGCCGGCTTAAAGACAGTAATTGCTTCTACGGCAAGCCCATACAAGTTTACCCGCAGTGTTATGGATGCCATTGACAAAGAAAAATATGACAGCATGACTGATTTTGAACTGGTAGATGAGTTAAATGCTCTTTCCGGTGTGAAGATTCCGGAAGCAATTGAGGAAATCCGCACCGCACCGATTCGTCATGATATTGTATGCGACAAGAGTGAGATGCAGATGACCGTAGAAAAGATTCTTGGACTGTAAAGAGAGGATAAAAGGATGGAATTTCGACCATGCATCGATATTCATAATGGTAAGGTAAAGCAGATTGTCGGTGGAAGTTTAAAAGATGAGAAAGATTTTGCAAAAGAGAATTTTGTTTCGGAGATGCAGGCGGCAGATTATGCCGCCTTGTATCGTGAAAAGGGGCTTCGCGGCGGACATATTATTTTGTTAAATGCGGCGGACAGTCCTTATTATGAAGCAGACCTTATGCAGGCAAAGGGAGCTCTTTTAGCGTGGCAGGGGGCCCTTCAGGTAGGTGGTGGAATCCATGCGGATAATGCTGCTTCTTTTTTAGATTTTGGCGCAAGCCATGTCATTGTTACATCGTATGTTTTTGCGGGCGGAGAGATTCGTTTTGACCGTCTGGAGCAATTAGTGAAAGCGGTGGGAAAAGAGCATGTGGTTCTGGATTTGAGCTGCCGGAAAAAAGGAGATTCTTATTATATTGTAACCGACCGGTGGCAGAAATTTACCACAGAGCGTGTGACGAATGAACTTCTGGAAAAACTGAGTTCCCGGTGCAGCGAGTTTCTGGTGCATGCCGTGGATGTGGAAGGAAAATCCGGTGGAATTGAAAAACCCCTGGCACAGTTTCTGGGAGACTGGGGAAAAATTCCGATCACCTATGCCGGAGGCGTTCACAGTTTTAAAGATCTGGAAGAAATTTCACAGCTTGGAAGAAACCGGCTGAACGTCACCATTGGAAGTGCGCTGGATCTGTTTGGCGGTCCGATGTCTTATGAACAGGTATTAACATATATCAGCAAATGTAACGCAGAAAAGGAGAAAAGTATATGAGCAGATATACCAAGGAAGATATTTTCAGAATTGTGGAAGAAGAGGATGTGGAATTCATCCGTCTGCAGTTTACGGATATTTTCGGAACATTAAAGAATGTAGCAATTACATCCAGTCAGCTGGAGAAAGCATTGAATAACAAGTGTATGTTTGACGGTTCTTCCATTGAGGGATTTGTACGGATTGAGGAGTCAGACATGTATCTGTATCCGGATCTGGACACATTTACCATTTTCCCATGGCGCCCGCAGCAGGGAAAAGTAGCACGTATTATCTGTGATATTTACTGTGCAGACAAAACACCGTTTACGGGGGACTCCCGTTATATCTTAAAACGTCAGATTGAGGAAGCAAAAAAACTTGGATATACATTTAATGTGGGACCGGAGTGTGAGTTTTTCCTGTTTCATCAGGATGAGAATGGCCAGCCGACAACACTTTCCCACGAAAAAGCCGGATATTTTGATCTCGGTCCGGTAGACCTGGGAGAAAATGCCAGACGTGATATGGTGCTGACACTTGAGGACATGGGCTTTGTCATTGAAGCTTCCCACCATGAAAAAGCACCTGCACAGCATGAGATCGATTTCCAGTATGATGAGGCACTAGCAACGGCTGATAATATCATGACGTTCAAGATGTCAGTCAAGTCGATCGCAAAGCGTCATGGTCTACATGCAACCTTTATGCCAAAGCCGAAATACAATGAGAACGGCTCCGGTATGCATATCAATATGTCACTGTTCCATGATGGCAAAAACATTTTTGCCGATGAAAAGGATAAGATGGGACTCAGCAAGGAGGCATATTATTTTATCGGTGGTCTGATGAAGCATATGAAGGGAATCACAGCCCTGACCAATCCACTGGTAAATTCGTATAAACGTCTTGTTCCAGGCTATGAAGCACCGGTTTATATTGCGTGGAGTACAACAAACAGAAGTCCGCTCATTCAGATTTCTGCAGGTAAAGGCGCAGCAACCAAGGTGGAACTCCGCTCGCCGGATTCCGCTGCCAATCCGTATCTGGCACTTGCGGTCTGCTTAGAGGCAGGTCTTGACGGTATCCGGAATAAGATCATGCCGCCAAAGAGTGAGAATTGTAATCTGTTTGAGATTTCCTTAGAAGAATGCCATAAAAAGGGAATTGAAGTATTACCGGGCACTTTATATGAAGCAGTACAGGAAATGGAAAAAGATCCGCTGATCAAAAAGGTGCTGGGAGAAGATATGTTTACCAAGTACGTGGATGCCAAGCATGCGGAATGGGATGAAAGTAAGCGGCAGATCACACAGTGGGAACTGGATCAGTACCTGTTCAGATTCTGACACCGCTCCGAGTAGTTTTATGAGAGAGAACGGATAAAACGAAAGGAGGTGTTCGTGTGACCAGCATAATTGTAGTATTACCGAAACTGGATGACAGTAAAACAATTAAGAACCTGCTGGTACGAAACGGATTTCAGGTCGCGGCGGTCTGCGGATCGGGTTCGCAGGCGATCAGTGTCGCGGATAATCTGGATGACGGTATTGTAATATGTGGCTATAAACTTGTTGATATGATGTATTCTGAGTTGCACGACTATCTGCCTCCGGGATTCGAAATGTTGCTTATGGCTTCCAGCCATCTGCTGGCAGAATGTGTGGGAAGTGATATCATGTCACTGTCTATGCCATTGAAGCTTCACGATCTTTTAAATACCGTGGAGCTGATGACCAACTCGATCGAATATAAGAGAAAGAAACGGAAATCCCAGCCAAGGACAAGAAAGCCGGAGGAGATCGCCCTGATCAATGAGGCAAAGGCACTCCTGATGAGCCGGAATAACATGACTGAGGAAGAGGCGCACAGATACATACAAAAATGCAGTATGGACAGCAGCACCAATCTGGTCGAAACCGCCCAGATGGTACTCGCAGTGATGCAATAATTGTAATGATTTTGCAAAGCAAAATCATTATGTAGCCTCAGCCATTGCCGAAGGCAATTTTCATGGCTGAGGTTCCCGTAATTGTCGTATATTTGCGAAGCCTGTCACATATTTGCGTAGCCTGTCACATATTTGCGAAGCAAATGTGCGACTAAAATGTGCGACCCAAATGTGCGACTAAATAACAAAACGGAACAATCCGTAGGGTATCGTAAGTCTAATAAAATAAGTTCCATAACAGAAAGGCGAAATTATGAAATTCACAAAAATGCACGGCTGTGGCAACGATTACGTCTATGTCAACGGCTTTACAGAAAAAGTTGCCGATAAACCAAAGGCAGTTGTCGCACTTAGTGACAGACACTTTGGAATCGGTTCCGATGGCGTGATCTTCATCAATCCATCGCAGCAGGCTGATTTTGAAATGGAAATGTATAATGCCGATGGCACCAGAGCGGAAATGTGCGGAAACGGAATCCGCTGTGTCGGTAAATATGTATATGACCATGGCATGACAGATAAAACAAGTATTACCGTCGAAAGCTTCGGCAAAGTGAAATATCTGGATCTGACCGTGGAAAACGGAAAAGTTGTAAAAGTAAAAGTGAATATGGGTAAGCCAGAGCTAACTTCAAAGGACGTGCCTGTCGTATCGGTACACGAGCAGGTGATCGACGAAGAGATCATTGTAAAAGAAAAGTCATACCGCATGACCTGCGTATCTATGGGTAATCCGCATGCAGTTGTCTTTATGGATGATGTAGAGCATCTGGCGATCGAGGAGATCGGTCCTTATTTTGAAAATCATGAAAGATTCCCTAATCGTACCAATACCGAATTTGTACAGGTAATTGATGACAGCCATGTAAAAATGCGTGTCTGGGAACGTGGTACGGGTGAAACGCTTGCCTGCGGAACAGGCTGCTGTGCAACGGCTGTGGCATGTGTTTTAAATCGCCTCACGGGAGCACATGTGACGGTACAGGTGCTGGGCGGTGAGATTGAGATCTACTGGGATCAGAAAGAAAACCTTGTTTATATGACCGGCCCTGCAGTGACCGTCTTTGAAGGAGAAACGGAGGAAGCATATGTTTAAAGTAAACGAAGACTATTTAAAGTTACCCGGCAGTTACCTTTTTTCCACGATCGGAAAGAAAGTAAACGCATTTGCAAAGGAGAACCCGGATAAAAAGATCATCCGTCTGGGAATCGGCGATGTGACCCAGCCACTTGCACCGGTGATCATTGATGCACTGCATAGTGCGGTTGCGGAGATGGGCGTAGCAGAAACCTTCCATGGCTATGCACCGGATCTTGGGTATGAATTTTTGCGAAAAGCTATTGCGGAAAATGATTATAAGCTGCGTGGCTGTGATATCAGCCCGGATGAAATTTTTGTATCGGATGGTGCCAAGTGCGATTCCGGTAACATTCAGGAAATATTTGCCAAGGATAACAAGATCGCTGTCTGTGACCCTGTTTATCCGGTTTATGTAGATACCAATGTTATGGCAGGAAGAGCAGGCGAGTATGATCCGAAGACAGAAACATGGAGCAATGTGATCTATATGCCATGTACCGCAGAAAATGATTTTGCACCGGAGCTGCCAAAGGAAGTACCTGATATCATTTATCTGTGCTTTCCAAACAATCCGACCGGTTCCACGATCACAAAGCCGCAGCTGCAGGAATGGGTTAATTATGCAAATAAGCATGGCAGTGTGATCATTTATGATGCGGCATATGAAGCTTATATCAGTGAGGACAATGTACCACACAGTATTTATGAATGTGAAGGGGCAAGAACCTGTGCGATCGAACTGCATTCCTTCTCCAAAAATGCAGGCTTTACGGGAGTTCGTCTTGGCTATACGGTAGTACCGAAGGATCTGAAGGCAGGAGATGTGATGCTGCATTCTCTCTGGGCAAGAAGACATGGTACAAAATACAACGGAGCACCTTATATCCAGCAGCGTGCAGGTGAAGCTGTTTACAGTCCGGAAGGTAAGAAGCAGTTAGCAGAACAGGTTGCTTATTACATGAAAAATGCAGCATACATCAAGGAAGGCTTGAAGAGCGCAGGCTATACGGTTTCCGGTGGTGTGAATGCGCCTTATATCTGGCTGAAAGCACCAAACGGTATGACAAGCTGGGAATTCTTTGATTATCTGCTGGAAAAGGCAAATGTAGTCGGAACACCTGGTTCAGGCTTTGGCCCAAGCGGAGAAACATATTTCCGTCTGACTGCATTCGGTACTTACGAAAACACAGTAGAAGCGATCGAGAGAATCAAGAAGCTGTAAGCATATGATTTGAGATGACGCAAACATGTGCTTCAAGAAGAGGTAAGTAATAGACTCACGAAATTGTAAATGCATGGTTCATGAAGTATTAAGTGTATGGCTCAATATGAAGTTTTAATTTTGGTTTGTTATGTTATGTGGTAGATAGACAGGTAATGTGTAAAATACCCGGGAACACCTTATTATAAGGTTCTCCCGGGTAAACTATTTTCTGGGGAATTATTTCCGGAATAATCCTTGATAAAATACCGGATATCCATGAATAAATAGTAAAAAACGGGATCCTGCAAACCCAACAAAAAAGTAGATACAAAATGAAAAAATTGATGTAGAATATCCATAAATGGTTGACACAGAAACGTAATACTACTGTCAGAAAGGAGTTTTATGTGACAGATCAAGAATTTGAATCATGCATGATCCTGATGACACAGGGAGACCGGGAAGGCCTCCGCCTTGTGTATGAGGAATATATCGGTTACATTTATGCAATCGTGCTGGATGTACTGAAGAATAAAGAGAATGCGGAGGACATAAGCACGGATTTCTTTTTGAAGCTCTGGCATATAGCGGATACTTATAAGCCGGGCAACGGACACAGAGGCTGGATGGCACGCATTGCAAGAAATATGTCGATTGACTTTATCCGAAAGCATAAAAGGGAAGAACTGAATGATATGCAGCAGGCAGCAGAGGAAGGTGACAGAGAAGGCGCAGGCAGTCTGTATGAGGGTGATGTGACGAGCCAGATCGAGGAGGAAGTGATCTCGCAGATGTCATTGACGGAAGCTCTTTCGTATCTGAATGAAAAGGAGAGGGAGGTCATCAATCTGAAGATCATTGCGGATATGACCTTTAAAGAAATAGCGGAGCTTTTGCAGACGCCGATGGGTACGATCACCTGGCGGTATCAGAGTGCGATCAAAAAGCTTAGGAGATGTGGATATGAGTAAGAAGTTTGAAGAAGCGTATAAAGAGTATTTAAACAGCCAGGCACCGGATCTGTGGGGGCGGATCAATGACAGGCTGGATGCAAAGCAGCAGGATTGTCTGGGAAGAATGGCAGACGATAATGTGGTAGAACTGCGCCGGCAGAAGCATCGACGCGCAAAAAAGAACCGTGGCAGATATATTCGTCTGTACGGTGCGATCGCAGCCTGTGTGGCGGCTCTCATTTTGGCAGTTCCGGTTCTGCGTATAGTCAAAGGCGGCTCCGGTAGTCAGATGGACAGTTATGAGCTGGCAAAGGTTGAAAACGGTGAAATCGAAAATATTACAGAAGAGGCGGCAGAAGAAGCTGCTCCGCCTGCTGAGGAGACAACGCAGATGGCAGCTGCGGATACAGCCGGACCAGAGACAGATGGGATCAGCGTTGTAGAAACAAATGAAGCCGCTGCGCAGGAAAATGAACAGGCGCAGGAACCTTCGGATGAAGCAGCGAGCAGTGAAGAAGATGGCAATGCAGTAGATGCAAATGTGATGGAAAGCAGTACACTGGCAGCAGAAGCCGGTAATACATGTGTTGTTCTTTATGAAGATATCAAAGTAAAGATCTTGACAGAAGATGTGCGGGAGGATGGCATCTATTACACTGCTGAGGTAACGGCAAGTGCGTATGAAGATGCTTTTTCGGTAGGAACAACCTGTAATTTATATGCGGATACCGATGCACAACCGCTTGTGGCGGAACAGGAATACACACTGACTTTGGCAGCAGGAGAACGAGCAGAATACTATAAGATTGTGCAATAAGCACGGAAGAATTCTGATGAAATTACTATGAGAAGATACGCATGATATTATTTGTGCTAATTTTGCATGAAAAGCGACCACTTTTGTAAAATCCCTTTTCAAATTGTATAAAAATGCGTACAATAAGACGCGTAAAGGGGTTAATGAGAATTAAATATACTTGCAATATTTGCAATAAAGTGACCGCATGTTTGAAATAATAACAGGCGGTCATTTTATGTTATGGCGACGAGGAAAATGCACGCATTTATGCGGTGCGTTTGACGACCGCTAATCAGAGCGAGATTCGCAGAGCGTATCTCGTCTCTGTTATGGCTGCGAATCAGATTTCATTGTATCTGTCTGACCGGATTTTTCCACATGGTCGATCAGATAAGGCGGTCTGTTTCTGGACGCATCCAGTGCACGCCAGACATACTCACCAAGCACACCCATCATCAGCATCATGATACCAAAAGAAAACAATACAACGCACATGATGGAAGCCCATCCAAGGATTGGTGTTCCGACCGTAAATTTCTCCACGATCACCTCAATCATCATAAGAAGCGCAATAATAAAGAACACAACACCCACACCGGACATAAACCGGATCGGTGCATAAGAGAAACTCATCATGGAATCCATGGCAAGCTTTACCTTCTTACCGAGTGTCCAGCGTGATTTGCCGATCTCACGGTCTCTGCGGTGGAAGTAGATCTGGTCGGTCTGGAAGCCTGCCCACAGCACCTGCAGTGTCAGGGAAGAGTTTTTCTCATCCAGTCTTTCCAGCACTTCAATGACCTGTCTGTCGATCAGATAGCAGTCACAGCCGCCTACAGGCATTCTTTCCTGTACGAATTTGTGTATGATCACATAATACATATGTGCAAAAAACTTTTTGACCGGATTTTCATCACGTTCCTTCCGCACTGCCAGCACGACTTTATTGCCCTTTTTCCAGCTTTCATACATTTCCAGAATGATCTCCGAGTCTTCCTGCAGGTCAGCCTGCTTTGTCACGGCGCAATCGCCCGTGCAGACGGAAAGTCCCGCCAAAAGTGCCGCATGTTCTCCGAAATTACGGGAAAGCTTGACACACTGCACATTCTGATCCATTTTGCGGATATCATTCATCACTTCCCATGAGTTGTCACCGGAACCGTCATCCACAAATACAAGCTCGTAATCTCCGAGCTTTCCAAGAATCTTCTGCTTCATATCCTCGTACAAAAGCATCAACGTGTCTGCGTTATAATAAACCGGTATTACAATTGATATTTTGCTCATTTATTTATCCTGTTCCTTCTCTTCCGAAGCAGCAACGGAACGCACTTCCTTCAGATATTCATTATAGTCCCGAATATATTCACTGCCGTCATAGTGTTCGCTTGCCAGGCAGAGCAGCACACTGTCGGCGGAAAAATCATACATATCCTTCCAGAGCATTGTCGGCAGATACAATCCCATACGCGGCT
>ERZ857745.4172-NODE-4172-length-12906-cov-3.500350_pt1 | contig 12906 bp, 11 predicted proteins | sample MGYA00519699_ERZ857745 | MGnify/ENA primary metagenome ERZ857745 (study PRJEB31778, sample SAMEA3449357) | human gut metagenome | biome: human gut; feature: human-associated habitat; material: faeces | place: United Kingdom | collected 2010/2012 ...
CTTTATCCGTCAGCCGCCGCAGAATTTCTCGAAAAGAACGCCGACGTCATACCTAAGTCGGCAACGGTAATCGATGCCTGCGGCACAAAGCGCAAGGTCTGCGAAGAGTGCGGAAAGATAGCCGAAGCGCACGGCTTCACGTTCATCGGCGGTCATCCGATGGCGGGAAGCCACCGCGCGGGATATAAGAATGCCCGCGCCAATCTCTTCCATGCAGCGCCCATGGTGCTCGTACCGCCGGAGGGAGACGATATCGCCCTTCTCGCGCGGGCCAAGGAGCTTTTGGCCCCGGCGGAGTTCGGGAAATTCTCCGTGACGAGCGCCGCGGAGCACGACCGCATGATCGCCTTTACGTCGCAGCTCGCGCACATCGTTTCAAACGCTTACATCAAAAGCCCCACCGCGCGCAGCCACAGGGGCTTCTCCGCGGGGAGCTATAAGGATTTGACGCGCGTTGCGTGGCTCGACCCTTCCATGTGGGCGGAGCTCTTTCTGGATAACCGGGACAATGTGCTCTTTGAGCTGGAAAGTCTCGCAAAGTCCCTCGCGCAGTACCGCGCGGCGGTGGAGAATAACGATCTCGCGGCGCTCACGGCGCTTCTCGACGAGGGCCGCCGGCGCAAGGAGGAGGTAGACGGACGATGAAAACGATCCATGTAACGGCGTCGCGCGAATACGATGTTGTTATCGGCGCGGGGCTTCTCGATGAATGCGGGCAGCGCATTGCCGCGGCCGTTCCGGGCGCGGAAAAGGCGGTCGTCTATACCGATACGACCGTGTTCCCGCTTTATGCAAAGCGCGTGACCGATTCGCTCAAGGCCGCGGGCTTTACGGTATTGCAGGACTACTTTCTTGCCGGAGAACACTCCAAAACATTCCGCAACTGGGAGCGTATCCTCCGTTTCTTTACCGAAAACCGCGTGAGCCGGAGCGACGTTGTCGTTGCGCTCGGCGGCGGCGTTGTCGGCGACATGGTCGGGTTTGCCGCGGCGTGCTACCAGCGCGGCGTCCGGCTCGTGCAGATCCCGACGACGCTTCTCGCCGCGGTGGATTCTTCCGTCGGCGGGAAAACGGCGGTCGATCTTCCGGCGGGGAAAAACCTTATCGGGGCGTTCTGGCAGCCGTCGCTCGTTATATGCGATACGGACACGCTCCAAACGCTTCCGGAAGCCGTCCGGCGCGACGGCTGCGCCGAGATCATCAAGTATTCGATGCTCGGCAATGCAGCGTTCTTTGAAGAACTCTACAAAACGCCTGTGCGTGAGCAGTACGAGCACGTCATCGAGGTCTGCGTGCAGATGAAGCGCGACATCGTCGGCGCGGACGAGTACGACCTCGGCCGCCGCCGCACGCTGAACTTGGGCCACACGTTTGGTCACGCGGTGGAGCAGTGCAGCGATTTTTCTCTTCTGCACGGCGAGGCGGTCGCCATCGGCATGGCGACGGTCACGCGCGCGGCAGTCAAGCGCGGCATCTGCGGCGAAGAGACGCTGGCGCGCCTGCTCGACATTCTGCACCGCTATGGTCTGCCGACCGAGACGGGCTATGAACTCGACAAGCTCTATGAGGCCGAGCTCGTCGACAAGAAGATTTCCGGCGGCAAGATGCACCTCATCGTGCCGGAAAAGATCGGTCAGGTGCGCATGGAGACGATCCCCGTCGAAGCCCTGCGCGACTGGATGCAGGACGGTGGCATCCGATGAAAAGAACCATCATACCCGGCGCGCGCACGGGACGTGTGCGCATCCCGGCATCCAAATCGCAGGCGCACCGGCTGCTGATCTGCGCGGCGCTCGGCGAGGAGAAGACCGAGGTCGTCTGCGACGGCATTTCCGCCGATATCGCGGCCACGGCGAAGTGCCTGAGCGCGCTCGGCGCGAAAATTGAAGAAATGGAGACGGGCTTTCTCGTCTCTCCAATCAAAAAAGTGCCCGAGGGGCGCTGCGACCTCTACTGCGGCGAGAGCGGGTCGACGCTGCGCTTCCTGCTGCCCATCGTCGGCGCGCTCGGCGCGCAGGCGGTATTCCACCGCGAGGGGCGGCTGCCCCAGCGCCCGCTCGCCCCGCTGGATAGCGTTTTAAAAGAGCATGGCATGACGCTCCGCGAGGACGGCGACCTGCTGTATTGCAGTGGACAGCTGATCGGGGGAAACTATACGATCGCAGGCAATGTGTCCTCTCAATATATTTCGGGCCTTCTCATGGCGCTGCCGCTGCTGATCAGAGACAGTCTTCTTATGGTGTCCGGCCCGCTGGAATCCGCGGCTTACGTCGCCATGACGGAGGATGCACTTCAGCTTTCCAAGCTGACCATCCCCAAAATGGGGGCGATGTGGGCGATTCCCGGTCAGCAGAGATGTCATCTGCCGAAGCGCACGGTCGTCGAGGGCGACTGGTCGAACACGGCGTTCTTCCTCTGCATGGGTGCGCTGTCGAAAGAGGGCGTGACCGTCGAGGGGCTGAATTTGCAGTCCTCGCAGGGCGACCGCGGCGTGCTGGACGTTTTGCGCCGGTTCGGCGCGGAAGTCACGGAGCACGGCGACGCCGTGACGGTCAGGCGCGGCACGCTGCATGGCGTGATGATCGATGCCGCGCCCATCCCCGACCTCATCCCCGTGCTGAGTGTCGTTGCGTCGGTCGCAGAGGGGAAGACGCGAGTCGAAAACGCCTACCGGCTGCGGCTCAAGGAGTCCGACCGCCTCAAGAGCACGGCGAATCTCCTGCGCACGCTCGGCGGACAAGTCGAAGAGAAAGAAGACGGCCTTGTCATCACGGGCGTTCCCGCGCTGCACGGCGGGAGCGTCGAAACGCAGAACGACCATCGCCTTGCGATGTCCGCCGCCACGGCGGCCTGCGCCGCGACGGGCGAGATCACGGTCGACAACGACGGCTGCGTGGCAAAGTCCTACCCCCGCTTCTGGGAGGACTTTGGCAGCTTGAAAGGAGAGGGCTTATGAGCAGCACCTACGGCGAAAATCTGCATTTGACCATCTTCGGCCAGTCGCATTCCCCTGCCATCGGCGTGACGGTCGAGGGCATCCCCGCGGGCGAGAAAGTTGATCTGGACGAGCTCCAGCGCTTTCTGAATCGCCGCGCGCCGGGCAAAAACGTCTGGTCGACGCCGCGCAAGGAGGCCGACGCGCCGGAGATCCTCTCCGGCCTTGTGAACGGCTATACCTGCGGCGCGCCGCTCACGGCCATCATCCGCAACACGAACACCCGCTCGCAGGATTACGCGAATCTTGCTGTCACGCCGCGCCCCGGTCACGCGGACTACACCGCCGAGGTCAAATACGGCGGCTATCAGGACCGCGCGGGCGGCGGACACTTTTCAGGCCGCTTGACCGCGCCGTTGTGTATCGCGGGCGGCATCTGCCTGCAAATTCTCGCGCGCGAAGGCATCACGGTCGTGAGCCGCATCGCCTCCATCGCGGGCATTTCTGACGAAGGAGAGCTGACAGGCTCGCTTGCAGGCAAGGAGTTCCCCGTCGTCAGCGATGCGCGCGGCGAGGAGATGCGCGAAGCCATCGCGGCGGCGCGCGAGGCTGGTGACAGCGTCGGCGGCGTCATCGAATGCGCGGTTTTCGGCGCGCCCGCGGGCCTTGGCGATCCGATGTTCGGCGGCATGGAAAATCGCATCGCCGCGGCTGTTTTCGGCATTCCGGCGGTCAAGGGCGTCGAGTTCGGCGCGGGCTTTGGCGTGGCGAGCCTTCGCGGCAGCGAGGATAACGACGCCTTTACGGTCGAAAACGGCAAGATCATCACTGAGACGAACCACTGCGGCGGCATTCTCGGCGGCATCACGAACGGCATGCCCATCGTGTTCCGCGCGGCGTTCAAGCCGACGCCATCCATCGCGCGCGAGCAGCAGAGCGTCAATTTGCAGACGATGACGCCGGAGAAAATGGCCGTCACGGGCCGCCACGACCCGTGCATCGTGCCGCGCGCCGTGCCTTGCGTGGAGGCGGCAGCCGCCATCGCGGTCTATGACGCGTATCTGTCGCGCAAAAAGGAAGTGAGGTAAGGGAACATGGACTTAAACGACTATCGAAAAGAGATCGACAGCATCGACGATCAGCTCATCGCGCTCTTTGCCCAGCGCATGGAGACCGCTGAAAAGATCGCGGAATATAAAAAGGCCAACGGCCTGCGCGTGCTCGATGCGCGCCGCGAGAAGGAGAAAATGCGCGAGATTCTGGACAAAACGCCGGACGACCTGCGCGAATACGTCTCCTCGCTCTACTCCCTCATTTTCGAGCTGAGCCGCAGCCGCCAGAGCTGTCTTCTCGGCACGAAGGGTGATCTGCCCGCGAAAATTGCCGAGGCCATCGAAAAGACGCCGCAGCTCTTTCCCGAGGACGCCGCCGTCGCCTGTCAGGGCGTGGAGGGCGCGTATTCTGAGCAGGCGTGCGAGCGGCTGTTCAAGCGCCCGAGCACGTTCTTTTTCAGTTCCTTCGAGGCGGTGTTCTCCGCCATTGAAAAGGGCCTCTGCCGCTACGGCGTGCTGCCGCTGGAAAACAGCACGGCGGGCAGCGTGAACGCGGTCTACGACTTGATGACGCAGCACAACTTCCGCATCGTGCGCTCGGTGCGCATCAAGGTTGACCATAATCTTCTCGCCAATCCCGGTGCGAAGCTCGAAAACATCCGTGAGATCTACTCACATGAACAGGCCATCAGCCAGTGCGCACACTTTTTACAGGGGCTTCCCAATGTGAAGGTCATCCGCTGCGAAAATACCGCGGTGGCGGCGCGCATGGTGGCCGAGTCCGGCCGCGACGATGTGGCGGCGCTGTCGTCCCGCGCATGCAGAGAGCTCTACGGCCTTGACTGCCTCGCCGCCTCTGTGCAGGATCAGGGCAATAACTTCACGCGCTTCATCTGCATTGCGAAAAACCTCGAAATTTACCCCGGTGCAGACCGCACGAGCCTGATGATGGTGCTGCCGCACCACCCCGGTTCGCTCTACAAGGTGCTCTCGCGTTTCAACGCGCTCGGCGTCAACATGAACAAGCTCGAGAGCCGCCCGATGCCGGACCGCAACTTCGAGTTCATGTTTTACTTCGACCTTGAAACCTCGGTCTATGCCCCGCAGTTCACCCAGCTCATGGGCGAGCTGCCCGAGCTGTGCGAGGAGTTCACGTATCTTGGCTCTTACAGTGAGGTGGTTTGAATGAAGCGCTGCGGATTACTCGGTGAAAAGCTCGGCCACAGCTATTCGCCCGCTATCCACGCGGAGCTGGCGGACTATGAATACCGGCTCTATGAGGTCGCGCCCGAAAAGCTCGGCGAATTTCTGACGGGCGGCGGCTTTGACGGCATGAACGTCACCATTCCCTATAAAAAGGCCGTCATCCCGTACTGCGCAGAGCTTTCACCCATTGCGCAAAAACTCCAGAGTGTGAACGTGCTGGTCAGGCGCGAGGACGGCACGCTGTACGGCGACAACGCCGACGCCTACGGTTTTGCCGGTATGGTCAGGGCGAGCGGCATTCAGATCGATGGCAAAAAGACGCTCGTGCTCGGCTCCGGCGGAGCCTCCTCGACGGTCTGTGCCGTGCTCGAGGAGATGGGCGCGCGCAGCGTGACCATCATCTCCCGCAAGGGGGAGGACAACTACAACAATCTGGATCGTCACGCGGATGCGGAGGTCATCGTGAACACCACGCCCGTCGGCATGTACCCGAACTGCGGCGTGTCGCCCGTCGACCTGTCGCTCTTCCCGAAGCTCGAGGGTGTGCTCGATATCGTCTACAACCCCGCGCGTACAGCGTTTGTCTTGCAGGCGGAAAAGCTCGGCATTCCTTATATGAGCGGGCTCTACATGCTCGTCGCGCAGGCTAAGCGCACGGCGGAGGTCTTTGAAAACCGCGACATCCCCGACAGCGAGACCGAGCGCATCTGGAAAAAGCTGAGCCTTGAGATGCAGAACATCGTGCTGATCGGTATGCCCGGCAGCGGCAAGAGCACCGTTGCCGCGCGCCTTGCTGAGAAGCTTGACCGCATCGCGCTTGACAGCGACGCCGAGATCGAAGAGAAAAACGGTATGAGCTGTGCCCAGCTCATCGAAAAGCACGGCGAGGCGGAATTCCGAGAGCTCGAGAGCGAGGCCATTGCCGAACTCGGCAAGCGCTCCGGCGCGGTCATTGCCACGGGCGGCGGCTGCGTGACGAGAGAGGAAAACTACGACCTTCTGCACCAGAACGGTATCATTTTCTGGCTGGAGCGCGATGTCAGTAAGCTGCCGCGCGAGGGCCGCCCCCTTTCCACGGGCGACCTTGCGGCGATGTACGACAGGCGCAAGGCCTGCTACGAAAGATTTGCCGACCACATTGTCGACAACAACGGCACAGTGGAGGATACCGTGCAGGCAATTTTGGATTGCCTGAAATAAAGGACAAAACAGCCCGCCGCAATTTTGCGGCGGGCAGTTTTTGCGCGATGGCGGCAGCTACGGCAGGGGATGGCGGGTGCGCTGCGCAAGCGTTTTGTCGTAGCATCTCGCGCAGCGCCGCCAGTCGATCACCTGCACACGCAGGGCGAGGGACTCCTCGCTGCACGGCACCACCGGCGCGGTCAGGTCGAGCAGCACCGCGCCGAACGAGATGTCGGGGTCCTTCGTGCCGGTGAGCCGGAGTGAGCCGTCCGCCATCAGCGAGAGCAGGACGCGACCGCCGCAGCCGCGGCGCAGCGCATGTGTGAGCACGCGCTCAAAGTCCTCCCGCTCGCCGAAATCGCGCAAAATCGCGGCCTCAAATGTATTCAAAACAGACCACCTCGCCACAAGGTATGCAAAAAGTCCATCAGACAGCACAAAAAAGCGGAAAGTCCTGTGACTTTCCGCTTTTCATTTCAATTTGGACTAACTTAGATGTGGACGACCTTCAGCTCGCTCGCCTCGAAGAGACCGAGGCGCTTGCCGACGTTGACATATACCTGCGGGTCGCCGCTCGTGCAGATGACGAATTTGCCCTTTTTCTGCGGGTTGAGCGCGTTCTGCTCGGTGAGGTATGTCTTGACGGCGTTTGCCTGCTCGAGCGCGGGGTTGATGAGGTGCATTTCGGGATAGCACTCGTGGAAGTTCTCTTCCACGATGGGATAGTGCGTGCAGCCGAGGATCAGGTTTTCGACCTTTTCGCGCGCGAGAATGTTGTCGACCTGCGTACGGATCTCGGTGTTAATGTCGTGCTGGTTGAAGTCGCCGCGGTCAACGAGTGCCGCGAGCAGGGGAGAGCCCTTGCCGACGACCTTGCACTCGGGATCACCCTCATGGATGAGCTCGGCGTACTTGCCGGAGGCAACAGTGAACTCCGTCGCGATGAGGCCGACGCTCTTGAGATGCTCGCGCAGGACGTATTTGGCAGCTTCCTCCACGATGCTGACGATCTTGTAGTCGAAGCAGGGGCGCAGGCGGTCGGCCATGGTGGAGATGGTGTTGCAGGCGATGGCAGTGCACTTGACACCGTTGTCGCCGAGGAACTGGAGCATGTGGCTGCTCAACTCGAAGATCTGGTCAGAGGTCTTGTTGCCGTAGGGGCAGTTGGCACTGTCGCCAAAATAGATGATATCTTCGCCGGGGAGGATGCGCTGTAATTCGCGCACGACGGTGAGACCGCCGATGCCGCTGTCCATCACGCCGATGGGGTTGCCTGCGTTCAACATGGTTGAAAGCCTCCTTTTTTTGTCTATAAATATTGTACCACGCGCACACAAAAATGCAAGGGATAAATCATTTTTGCTGTTTGTAACAAATCTTGGGAAAAGGATTGCAATTTTGCCCTCACCTGATAAAATAGTATCTGGTGAGAGTTGGGTATTTTACAGCCCGAAACCTGCGCCGCGCGGCGGCATAATACAGAAGAAGAGGTTTGAAACGCTTATGACGATTTTCAACTTGATCACCCTCTTTGGCGGTCTGGCGCTGTTCCTGTACGGCATGCGCCTGATGGGCGACGGACTGAAAAAAGGTTCGTCCGATGCCTTCAAGCGCGCGATGGAAAAGGTGACGAACAATCCGCTCGTCGGCTTTCTGCTGGGCCTTGTGGTCACGGCGGTCATCCAGAGCTCTACGGCGACGATCGTGCTGACGTCGGGCCTTGTCGGCGCGGGCGTGATGTCGCTGCACCAGTCGATCGGCGTCATTCTGGGCGCGAATGTCGGTACGACGATCACGGGCCAGATCATTCGCCTTCTCGACGTGAACGCATCGGAGACATCGCTGCTCAATTTCTTCAAGCCATCGACGCTCGCGCCCCTTGCGGCGATCATCGGCATCCTCTTTCTAATGGCGGTCAAGACCCGCCAGTCCGATACCATCGGCTCGATCGCGATGGGCTTCGGCATCCTCTTCACCGGCCTTCTCAGCATGACCGCGGCGGTGAGCCCGCTGTCGGAATCTGAGACGTTTGCCAACATGTTCTACCAGCTCTCGGGAAAGCCGGTGCTCGGATTCCTGCTCGGCGCGGGCGTTGCGTTCCTGCTGCAGAGTTCGTCGGCGACCATCGGTATTTTGCAGGCCATTGCCACGACCGGCGCGCTGACGTTCTCGTCCGTTTACGCCATCATCATCGGCGTCAACATCGGCGACTGTGTGACGACGGCCATCGTCTGCTCCATCGGCTCGAAGGCCGATGCCAAGCGCACGGGCGTGATCCATATCCTCTTCAACATCGCCGGTTCGATCCTCGTGATCGTGGGGCTGATGCTGCTGCACTCGTTTGGTGTGCTCGATGCCCTGTGGGACGAGGCGCTTTCCTCCGGCGGCATCGCGAATGTGCACACGGTGTTCCGTCTTGTTTCGGCCATCGTGCTGCTGCCGGTGTGCGGCCAGTTTGAAAAGCTCTCGCGCAAGCTCGTCAAGGACGATGTGCGCCTTGGTGAAAATGTCGACCACGAGCTTTCGCTGCTCGATGAAAAGTTCTTCACCTCTCCCGCCATCGCGCTCTCGGGCGCGGGTGAGGCCATCACCACCATGGCGCGCCTTGCGCGCACAGGCGTGATGAGCGCGATGGGCGTGCTCGAGCAGTACGACGCCCACACGATCGAGGTCATCAACGAGAACGAGGAGCACATCGACAAGCTCGCCGACCATGTGGACAACTACCTCATCCGCCTGTCGCCGCACATGCCGAGCGGACACGGAAGCGACATGCTCAACTACTATATCCAGTGCTTCGGCGAGTTTGAGCGTATCGGCGACCACGCCGTGAACCTGACGGAAAATGCGCAGGAGTTCCTTGACCGCAGCGCGAGCCTGTCGCCCACGGCACATCAGGAGCTCATGGTGCTGCGCGAGGTGCTCGGCGAGATTTTAGATTACACCTACAAGGCCTTTGCCGCCACGGACTACGAGGCCGCGCGCCACATCGAGCCGGTCGAGGAGGTCGTGGATGACCTTGTCGCCACGCTGCGCGCCAATCACATCCGCCGCGTGCGCGACGGGCAGTGCACGGTGTACGCGGGCCTCACGTTTCTCGATATCCTCGTCAATGTGGAGCGCATCGCCGACCAGTGCTCGAATGTCGGCGTTTTCACGCTCTCGATGTTCGATGAGCACATCATGAACAACCACCACGACTATATTCAGGCGCTGCACCAGGGCAAAGACCCGGTCTTCAACCGCGCCTATCAGGAGGCGCACGACAAGTATTTCGGCGAGCTCAAGCGCATCGAGCGCAGCAAGTGAGCCGCGCCAGATATGCGCGCCCCTGATTTAATGGAAAATAACGATCAATGCGACTTTTGTGCGCCGCGGCTTGCGTTTGCCGCGGCGCTTTGCTATAATGCAGTGCATAATAGCAGCGTGATTCTCTGCAAAGGAGCATGAAAATATGAAAGCGATTCTTGATGAAATGCTCGCGGCCCTTTCGCGCGGCGAGCGGGTGGTATTGTGCAGCATTCTGGCGTCTTCGGGCTCTGTGCCGCGCGGCGCGGGCGCGAAGATGGCTGTCTTTGAAGATGACCGCGTGCTCGGCACGATTGGCGGCGGCGCAGTGGAGCGGCTGAGCATCCAGCGCGCGCAGGACGCGCTCAAAAACGGTGGCAGCAACGAGCTCAAGTTCTACAACCTGCACCCGAGTGAGGTGGCCAGCACGGGCATGATCTGCGGCGGCGCGGTGACGGTCTACTTCCAGTTTTTCGCGCCCGAGCAGACTGCGGACGTCGCGGTGCTCAAGCGCTGGCGCGAAATGCTCGATAAAGATGTCGACCTCTGGCTGCTGCTGTCTCTCGACGGCGACGGCGTGAACGAGTTCCATGTTGTCACGCGCGAGGAGATCCCGCAGGACAAGGCGGACTATTTTTCTGCCAAGGCTGTGTGGAAAGACGGCATTTATGTCGAGCCGCTGTGCCACGCGGGCAGCGTGTATATCTTCGGCGGCGGCCATGTGGGCCGCGCGCTCGTGCCGGTGCTGGCGACGGTGGGCTTCCGCGTGGTGATGTACGACAACCGCGAGGAGCTTGCGAAGAAAGAAAACTATCCCATGGCGAGCGAGGTCATCTTCGGCAGTTTTTCCGATATTTCCGGCAAGGTGGCGCTCACGGCGAACGACTATGCCGTCGTGATGACGCCGGGCCATCAGGCGGACTATGAGATCCTCTCCCAGGTGCTGGGGAGCGATGCGACCTATATCGGCTGCATCGGCAGCCGCACAAAGGTCGCCAAGACGCGTGAGCGCCTCAAGTGTGACGGCTATACCGAAGAGGACATCGCGCGCGTCCACGCGCCCATCGGCCTTCCGATTCTGGCTGAGACGCCGGAGGAGATCGCCATCAGCATCGCGGCGGAGATGATCGAGCACCGCGCGCGCCTCGCCGGACAGCGGCACTGAGGGTGCGTATATGCAGATCGCACCGCTTTTGCACGTCGGCCGCGGCGTGACGGCCATCATCGGCGGCGGCGGAAAGACGACGCTGATGGAAACGCTCGCCGGGGAGCTTTCGAAAAAGGGTAAGGTCATTATCACGACCACAACGCACATCTGCCGTCCGAAGCAGTATGAAACGCTGCTGGATGCGGACGAGGCCGCCGTTTCGGCGGCATTGGAGCGGTCGGGCATCGTCTGTGTTGCCTCGCAGGCGGAGAGCGGCAAGCTCTGCGCGCCGTGGCTCTCAATGGGCACGCTGGCGCAGCTTGCGGATTTTGTACTTGTCGAGGCGGACGGTGCCAAGCGCCTGCCGCTCAAGGCGCACGCTTCCCATGAGCCGGTGATCCCGGAGGAGGCGCAGCGTGTCATCATGGTCATCGGCATCGACGGCGTCGGCAAAACCATCCGCGAGACCTGCCACCGCAGCGCGCTCTACGCGCAGCTCGCGGGCGTGGATGAGGAGACGGTCGTCACGCCGCAGCTCGCCGCGCGCGTCGTCAACGCCGAGGGTTACGGCGACCGCGTTTATATCAACAAGGTGGAGTCTGCCGCCGATTATGAAGCGGCGCAGGCCATGGCAAATGAATTTTCCTGCCCGGTCATCGCGGGCAGTCTGCATCAGGGGGTATATGTATGCTTGCATTGATTCGCGGCGCGGGAGACATCGCGAGCGGCGCGGCCATGAGATTGTGGCGCTGCGGGATCGACGTGGTGATGACCGACCTCGCCCGCCCGACGGCCATCCGCCGCACGGTGGCGTTTTCCGATGCCATCGTCCACGGGGAAACGACGGTCGAGGGCCTGCGCGCCGTGCGCGCGGAGAATGCCGCGGAGGCGAAGAAACTGCTGCGCGAGGGTTCGCTGCCTGTTTTGGCCGACCCTGAGTGCGCCTGCCGCGAGGAGCTCGCGCCGGACGCGCTTGTGGACGCGATTCTTGCCAAGCGCAATCTCGGCACGAAGATCGACGACGCGCCGATCGTCGTGGGCGTCGGCCCCGGCTTCACGGCGGGGGAGGACTGCCACGCCGTGGTGGAGACCATGCGGGGCCACACCCTGGGCCGCGTCATCTACGAGGGAAGCGCCCTGCCCAATACCAACATCCCGGGCCTCATCGGCGGCTACGCCGGAGAGCGGGTACTGCGCGCTCCGGCGGACGGCATCTTCCACCAGCTGCTGGATATCGGTGCGGAGGTGAAGGCCGGCGACGTGGCCGGCGAGGTGAACGGCCTGCCCATGCGATGTACCATCGACGGCGTGGTGCGGGGCATCCTGCCGGAGGGTACGCCGGTGCATCAGGGCATGAAATCCGGCGATGTGGACCCGCGATGCAGGCCGGAATACTGCACCACGGCGTCGGACAAGGCGCTGGCCGTGGGCGGCGGTGTGCTGGAGGCAATTCTGCACCTCAGCGGCGCTCCGTACACTGGTGCGGCAAAACTGTAAATGAAAATCACTTAACACCATACAGGAGGAAATAAACTATGGAAACATACGGGCTGGAGAAGCTGGGACTTGTGAACGCGGGGGCAGTGTACCGCAATCTGACGCCGGCGCAGCTGGTAGAGCACGCGCTGCGCCGCGGCGAGGGCACCCTGTCCAACACCGGTGCGCTGGTGGTCAAGACCGGCAAGTACACCGGCCGCAGCGCCAACGACAAGTTCATTGTGGACACCCCCGCCGTCCATGACGATATTGCCTGGGGCAAGGTGAACCGCCCCTTCGAGAAGGCAAAATTTGACGCCATCCGCGCCAAGGTGCTGGCCTATCTTCAGGGTCGGGACGTGTTTATTTTCGATGGCTTTGCCGGTGCGGATCCCAAGTACACCAAGGCCTTCCGCATCGTCAACGAGCTGGCCAGCCAGAACCTGTTCATCCACCAGCTGCTGCGCCGTCCCACGGCGGAGCAGCTCAGGGATTTCCACGAGGACTATACCATCATCGCCGCCCCGGGCTTCAAGTGCGTGCCGGACATCGACGGTACCCGCTCCGAGGCCGCCATTCTGGTGGACTACGAGGCCCACGAGGTGGTGATCTGCGGCACC
>ERZ857745.4178-NODE-4178-length-12895-cov-2.551324_pt1 | contig 12895 bp, 7 predicted proteins | sample MGYA00519699_ERZ857745 | MGnify/ENA primary metagenome ERZ857745 (study PRJEB31778, sample SAMEA3449357) | human gut metagenome | biome: human gut; feature: human-associated habitat; material: faeces | place: United Kingdom | collected 2010/2012 ...
GTGGGAAAATGTGGTCTTTCCAGAAGAAGACGGACCTGCGATCATTACGAACTTCTTATTTCCGGCAGCTGCGATCTGGGCTGCAATTTCCGAAATCCTGCCCTCCTGCATGGCTTCCTGGATCAGCAGAATATCCTGGATCCCTCCATGGGTCACTTTGTCATTCATTTCTCCCACTGTGGAGATATCCAAACGGTCTCCCCACTCCTGAGATTCCCTCTGTACATGAAAGATCTTTTCCTGGGGTCTGAATTCCGGGATTTTATCCGGTTCGGCCTGGTTCGGCAGCTGAAGGATAAATCCTCCTTCATATAAAAACAGGTCAAAATACTGAATATACCCTGTATGATTTGCCATAAATCCATAGAAATAATCTTCGAAATTCTCTATACTGTAGAGATTTACCCTGGATACTCTTCTGTAATAAAACAGCCGTTCCTTATCGTACATATGATATTTATGGAACATGGCAATGGCATCATCTGTGCTGACGCTTCTCTTCTGAATCGGCAGACGGGCATCTACGATCTCATGCATCCGGCTCTTTACCTGATCAATAAATTCCTGTGTCAGCTCAGTACCGCCCTTCATTGTAAAATAATACCCGCTTCCCACTGAATAGTGAATCACTACCTTATCTATGTTCTCCTGCCCTGCCACATCATAGATGGCCTTCAGAAGGATCAGGCAGGCGCTTCTCTTATAAGTCTGATGTCCGATCGGATCACTGGTTGTCACGCATTCAATGGTACAGTCACCTTTCAGCCGTTTATGCAGTTCTCTCAGCCTTCCATCCACCAGCACCAGGATCACCGGCGCATCACCGGCACCTTCGTATTCTTTCACAATCTCACTGTAAGGGATTCCTTCCGGATATTCCTTCGTCTCTCCCTTTATTGTAACATGATACATTTTCTGTTCCATAAATCCTGCCTCCATTTCTGTTATGCCGACAATATGGTAAGAACCCGTATCACAAAATTGTGTACGGGCTCTTTACTTCTGCACTGGAAATCTTCAGCTTGGGAAAAGCCTGTTCCAGTTCTTTCTTCATCGCATCCATAAAAACATATTCTGTTCCATAGTGTCCGGCGTCGATCAGTGCCAGTCCCTGGGCAACGGTATCGATTCCGGTATGATGATCGATATCACCGGTCACGTACACATCTGCACCTGCCTTAATGGCATCTTTGATCATGCTCTTACCTGATCCTGTACAGACGGCTGCACGCTTTACTTTGGCATCCAGGTCACCATAGACCTTCACATCATTTAATTTCAGGGATTTCTTGATCAGCTGCGCATACGCCCTCAGAGTCATCTCTTCCGGAAGGTCTCCGACCCTGCCGAATCCCTGCACCTCACCGTTTCTCTCTTCAGTTACAGAAAGAACTGTCGTATTGTGCATCTTCGTATAATCTGCACTTAAATCTGCCATGCCCAGCACATCATAATTGGTATGCATGGCATAATAGACAATTCCCTTCTGGATCAGTTTTATGATCTTTCTCCCTGTAAAATTATGATTATTGATCTTCTTGATCCCGGAAAAGATCATGGGATGGTGGGTAATGATCATATCCGCTCCATCCTCTATGGCTTCAGCCAGTGTTTCCTCTGTCAGATCCAAAGCCAGAAATACATGGCTGATCTCATTGGTATCATCTCCTGTGAGAAGTCCTACATTATCCCAGTCTTCTGCTGCATCTGCAGGATACTTCTTCTCCAAGCGGGAGATTTTCTTCTTTTAAAGAAATTTCAACTTCGTCCTGAAGCGCAGTCTCTCCTGATATCTGGGAAAATTCCAGCCATTCGCATCTGCTTCCTTCTCCGGATTCGTGTGCTATTCCATCTAATCCGACTTTTCTTGCACCTTCCTGTATCTTCCATTTTACGCTTCCCTGACCACCATTTGCAATTTGAATTTTAGCCTTTTTGCTAGAAGAAACTACGAAATCATCAATCACAAGTGTAATCGGGAAATACTGGTTCGTATAATGCTGTGTTTTATCTGCTCTTGTCACAACCAGTCTCGGTTTTTTCGGCAGACGAATGATGTGGCGCACCGGATATCTCCAGTCTTCATCATTCCAGTTTGTAAATCCAATATGAGAAGCCAGTTCCATTCCTGCCCATTTTCCTTCTTTAAATTCTGCCATCTGAGTTTTCAAGGCTTCATCTTTTTCGATGCAGGCTTCTACTAGCTTGTCATACTCGTTTGCAACCGCTTTGCCCTGAGAAGCATATAAGTGGTTTTTTCCAGAATAAAGATGCATTTTCAGTAAATTAAAGGATGCTTCTGCTGAGAAATAAATCATGCTGAAGTAAGCATCTCCCATACCACGCTCTTCTAAAATTTTCCACAGCCTTTCATTCTTTTCCTCGAGTTTTCCACAAAAAGAGAGCAGTTTTTCACATTCTAAGTAATGTGCCGGATGGTAAACCGTATCATTTAAAGATTCCGGTTTTCTTAATGCATTGATTTTCAAATAGCCTTCTAATACTTCCTGAATTTCTTCTCGTTCTTCTTTTGAAGTATAGCTTCCAAATACAGACTCTATCCATGCTTTGGTATATTCTTTTGTGCTGTTCGGTGCCAAAGAACCCCATTTTTCAAAATCATATGCCAAATCCATAAAGTAATTTAACGGAAATTCCTGGAATTTCACATCTCCGACATTGACAATCCAGAGTTCTCTTACTCCGTATTCATAAGCTTCTGTCATCTGCTCCCAAATCTTGGAAAGTTCGGTAGAAGAAACCCATTCATAAGAAACAGGGTCTCCATGATAATCCAGATGGAAATACATTCCAAATCCACCTCTATGATTTCTCTCAAACGCTTCCGGAAGTGCTCTCATATTGCCCCAGTTGTCTTCGCAAAGCAGTAAGGTTACGTCCTCAAGTTCTTTAAATCCACGCAGTCCTTCTTCGCTTCCACCACCAAAATAGTAATCTTCTACTTCTTTATAAACTGCAAATAACTGCGGTACTTTCTTTCCGTCCGTTTCCAGATGTTCATGAATCATCTCACGCTGTTTTGTAATAATTTCTTTTAACAGACGTACATTATCGGAAATCAGAGAATCTTCGCCCAGCATCTTGCTGTCGTTTTCTCCTCTCATTCCGACTGTTGGAAATACATTGTGACCGATGCTTCGTTTCACACCGTCCTCCCAGAATCTTAAGATTCCTTCTTTGTTTGTCACATAGCTCCATGCATCTCCATACGGACTTTTCGGTCCTCTCACCTTGCTGTATTCTGCACCGGAACGCATACAAGGTTCATGATGAGACATTCCGATATAAATTCCGTATTCATCAGCCAGTTTCATAGACTCCAAATCCGGACCGTCTAACATAAAGTTTTCCGCCCACATCGCCGGCCATAAATAATTTCCTTTCATACGGAGGAGGTATTCAAAAATATGGTCATACATTTTTGCATTAAAACTTCCAAAATGAGAAGTTGCCCAGTTTCCACAGCATGGCCATTCATCATTGATGAAAAATCCTCTGTATTTCACAGACGGCTCTTTTGATACAAAAGAATCCTCTTCTTTTAAGATAAAAGAGTCCTGTTTCACGTACTGGCAGTCTCCCCAGTCAACCATTGCTGTCACACCTAACAACTCTGACAGATGAAACAGTCCATAAATGGTTCCAAGTTTATCACTTCCGTAAATAACAAGTGCGCTTTCAATTCCTTCTACCGGATTTTCTGCCACAATAAACGCATAAGATTCCCGTTTTCCTTCTACCTGTCCAAGTTTTGAAATCTTACTGCACAGTGTTTCTGCCAGTTTTCCGCTTCCTGCAGTCACTGCAATCACTGCCTGTTTTGCCGGTACAGCTGTTTCACAGATTTCAGGACAAAATGAGAGTGTCCCCTCTACATCTTTTGCCACTTTGCCTGCTACTTTTTTCACACCGGTTCCACATTCTTCTGGAATTACAAAATAAAGTCCCTTATTCTTTGAAATTTCTAATGTAGCCATACATCCTCCAGGTTTATTTCCATGTTTTTTGTTCTAAAAAGAACCCGACAGCTTGCGCTGCCAGATTCTTTTCTCTGGTTACTGCTTATTTTAATTATTTAAGAAGGTCTTTTGTATCCTGATAAATTTCGTTTGCTTCGTCTACGTATTTCTGGCTGCCTTTGTTTTCACAGTCTTTTACGTAAGCATCCCAGTCTTTATCCAGATCACGTTTACCAGTGATGAATTCCAGAGCTGCTGTATTTACATAGTCCATAAGAGGAGTCTTAACTAAGTTCATTTCTTCTTTCTGCATTTCATCAGCAAGAATTGGTGGTTTTAACTGGATATCTTCTTTGCTTGCATTTACTCTTTCGTTCCATTCTTTTTCTCCATCAGAGAATTTAGAATACTGAAGTTCTTTAGAACCGCCGTAAGCAAATACACCGTTACCAAATCCATAGTCTACGTTTAACTGTTTTTCTGCACCTGGGTTAATACCATTGTAGTAGATGTCAGAGTTTAATACGATATTTCCATCATCATCTTTTGTATAGGTTTCACCTTCAACACCCCACAGACATAAAGTCTGTCCTTCGTCTGAGTACCATAACCAGTCGATGAAACGAAGCATTTTGATAAATCCTTCTTCACCAAGTTCATCTAAAGCATTCTGAGTAATCATAATACCATTTTCAAGACGACCAGCTGCGCTGGAAACTTTTAACTGTCCTGCGGAACCTGCCGGAGGAGTCAGGAAGTATAATTCAGCTCCATCGACCTGCATTTTACCATTCTGGATATCAGAATAAATCTGATAGTTCATATTTAAGACATAAGAATCACCACGGAAGAATTTTGCCTGCGCCTGTGTGGTATCCTGTGTAAATGTTTCAGGGTCAATTAAACCATCTTCGTACATTTTGTGGAACATTGTGAGGTATTCTTTGTATTCGTCTGTTGTATCAGCGAAGTAGAATTCTCCTTTATCAAAGTCAAATTTTGTACCATCTTTTAAGCCCCAGTCACCACCGTCATTGGAGTAACCACCTGTTACGTTATAAACTGTTGCAGCGATATTCATGGTACTTCCGAACCCAAATCCATCAGACCATACATAATCTGCTTTTGTATATTCTTTTACTTTCTTTAATGCTTCATAAAAGTCATCCCATGTCCAGGAGCTTTCATTTGAAAGGTCTACACCTGCTGCTTCAAATACATCTTTACGAATTGCAAGAGAGTAACCACCGGCTGTTGTCTCCCACATACCCGGCAGACGATAGTATTTACCGTTGGATGCCAGAATCTGCTGTAAGTCGTCTTCCATGCCCCAGTCTTTTACGCATTTTTGATAGTTCGGCATGTACTGAACCCAGTCACTGATTGGAACAATCTGACCGCTGTCTTCGTAAGCAGTAGAATCATAAGTTTTTGGAATGATGTAAGGAGCACTACCACTGTTTACAGAAGCAGAAACTTTATCATTGTAATCTGTTCTTGCAACGATTGTCAGGTCAAATGTTACATTTGTTTTTTCTTCGATTGCTTTCCAAAGTAACCAGTCCTCATTGTAAGGATAGTTTTCATGGTCAGAGTACATCATGGAATATTTTACTGCTTCGTCTGAATGGAAAGTTTCGTCTTCTCCATAAGTGTAATCAAGGTCTTTGTCTGCATCTTCTGCTGAAAGAGTCGGTCCGTCTTTGCTGTCTGATGATTTGCTGCCGCCACAGCCTGCTAATGTAGTGCCAGCCATAGCTAACACAAGTGTCATTGCTACGAGTTTCTTTTTCATAATTACCTCCTTAAGTTATGATTTTTTAACGTACGTTTAATCATACGCAATTCACATAGTTAAATTATAAATTTCCTTATATGCGGGTACGCCTTAGCGTACCCTGTTAAAACTTGTTAAGTATCAGCCTTTTACTGCTCCGATTGTCATACCCTGTACAAAGTATTTCTGTACGAATGGATAAACACAGATAATCGGGATAGATGTTAATACCATGGTTGCAGATTTTACAGTTGCCTGTACACTACTTGCATCGGAAGAACCGATTTCCGTATTATTTGCCCCCTCTACTAACTGTCTTACATACAGAGCAACCGGCCATTTGTCTTTTGAATCTAAGTACAGCATTGGCGTGAACCATTCATTCCACATGGTTACCATATAGAACAGACACATGGTTGCAATGATTGGTTTGGATAACGGAATAATGATTTTTAAGAAAATCTGATAAGTATTCATTCCGTCGATTGCTGCTGCTTCTTCAAGTTCTTCCGGAAGTCCTGCGAAGAAAGATTTCATAACCAGTAAGTTGAATGTACTGATTGCATTTGGAAGAATGATTGACCACATACTGTCCTGAAGACCTAACCACTGTGTGATTACAATGTAGTTTGGAATCATACCACCTGCAAAATACATGGTGAATACAACTAACGGTGTAATTACTTTGTTTAATCTTAATCTTGGCTTTGACAGCGGATATGCAATCAGCGCTGTACATGCTACAGAGATAAAAGTTCCGACTACTGTATAAAAAATGGTATTTCCATAGTAACGGAAGAACTGATTATCTCTTAAGATATATTTGTAAGTGTTTACATTAAATCCGATTGGATAAAAAGTAACTTTTCCGGCACTTGCAGCAGCATCACTGCTGAATGACTGTGCTACAAGATATACAAAAGGATACAGGGTAATAAAGATGACAAAAATCATAATAATCGTATTAATGACCTGAAAGGCACGATATCCTTTTGTTGGTTTCATATTGTTCATTTTCTTCCTGTACTCCTTTCTACCATAATGATGTTTCTGTAAATTTCTTAGATAAGAAGTTTGCAGATGTAACAAGAATCAGACCGATTACACCTTCAAACAGACCAACTGCTGCGGCGTAACTGAAGTTACCACCTGTAATACCCATTCTATATACCAAAGTTCCAATGATGTCGGCTCTCTGCTGATTCAGTGGGTTGTATAACAACAAGATTTTCTGCATGTTGCTTGATGTTACGATACCACCGATATCCATGATTAACAGGGTCATGATTGTTGGCATGATTCCCGGAATTGTTACATGAATAACCTGCTGGAATCTTCCTGCACCATCCATAGATGCTGCTTCATATAATTCAGTGTTAATACCTGTCATTGCTGCCAGATAAAGGATTGTACCCCATCCTAATGCCTGCCATACACCAGATGCGATGTATACAAAATCGAACCAACCTGGTTCAGACATAAATGCGATTTTATCAGCTCCAAACATCTCAATCAATTTGTTGATTGGTCCTTGTGCTGCTAACAATTCTTTTACCATACCACAGACAACTACCAGTGAGATAAAGTGTGGCAGATAAGAAATTGTCTGCACGGATTTCTTCCACATTTTCTTTCTGATTTCATTCAGAAGAAGTGCAAAGATTAAAGTAACCGGGAAACGCACTAATAAATATCCGATACTTAATCTCAGTGTGTTCCAAAATGATAAACTGTTCAAAGTACCGAAATCCTACCCAATATTCACCAAGGATATTCGGACCTCCCTTATAGCGTCTGAAAGCAATGATATTTCCGACTACCGGTACATACTTGAAAATAATGTAATATAAAAGAGGGATAATCATTAAAGAATATAATCTCCACTCTTTTTTAATATGTCTCAGCAGTGAATGTTCTTTTGTATTAACTGCTATCTGACCCGACTGCGGAACCTGTACATTGTCTTTCTGTTTTTTCATTTCGTTGCTCCTCCCTTTCAACTAAACTTTCTTGTGTTCCACTTGATAAGCCAATTATATCGTACGATTAGCGCTTATGCATTTCTTTTTTTGCCATTATTTTAGCAACATGTGCATAATACTTGTATGTTTTTATGCATTTTTCCATTTGGCTAGTCACATCTTGCTAAAAAATGCCCAATTTTTGCTATTTCTTCTGGCTATTTTCCATATCTTTCCTCATAAATTGCTCACATCTTGCGAATTAACACCTTAATAAAAACAAGGACTGCCTGTTTTTCCCATGCAGTCCCTGTCTTATTTTTTATGCTTCGCAAAAACAGATACTCGTAAAGTTAAAGTTGCTTCCCGGAAGGAATACCAGACTTACATCGTTAACTCCGTAAATCGGTTCTATCTCAAAGCTCTGTTTCGTCTTTGTTCCCATAAATTCAACCATTCTCTGTTCTTCAACTCCATCTTTGGCAAATTTCAGAATAATCGTATTCTTTTCAAGCGGAGTACTTCCACAAATTACAAGACTCTTTGTTCCTTTTTCGCCAAAATCCATCTGCTCAAAACAAATGGTAACATTATTTCCAATCTGATGGATTTCTTCTCCTGCACGTTCAAAGCTGTCTCCGTAAATCTTGTCGCATTCTCCTGCCACAAGTGTCTGCCATGCACGATTATAGCGTTTAAACCAGAATCCTTTGATATGAACCTTCTCACGAAGTACAAAGCAGATTTCGCTGATTCCACGCAGTCTCTTATTCAAATGGAAAGTTTCTAACTGATAAACATTCCACATTTTTGGCTTTTGATAGATAAATTTGCCAAGCAGGCTGCCTCCTTCATCCGGCATGCCTTCATAAATTTCAATTTCATAAGGGTCATCGGTCAGTGCAAAAACCGGAACGGTAATTTCGTCAGAACCATACACGCCAAAGTCAATATTTCTAAATCCAACCTGACTTTCTCCATCTCTTGCAGTCGCCACTCCATGTTCATTCCCGTTTCCGATTTCACCTTTGCTGTAGTTATACAAACCGGCACTTACAAATTCATAAGGGTCGGTAAAGGCTTTTCCAAGTCCTGTAATAATAAATTCCAGGGAAGAAATAATACGGATATGGTCTGTTCCGCTCTTTGACATACAGCGAAGTCTGAAATTCCCATCACTCTTTGCGGTTACTTTTACACGACCGTCCCCGATTTCTTCAATCTTTAACGGAATCCCCGCATCATCTACAATACTCCAGATTAATTCTTTATCTTTTGCATTCGCCGGATTAAAATGTGCTTTTACGATCGTTTCCTGATTTTTTTCATGCAGATGCAGACCATTTTCGCTTTCCAGATAAATGTTTCTCACTTCCACATCCTCTGTTTTTTCCGGTTCTGCTTTTCTTACTCCTTCATAAGCAAGCAGACTGATTCCTTCTCTTACTTTTGCTTCTTTTACCGGAATGACCAGTTCTTTTGTTTTCATTCCTGCACTGCTGACACGGATTTTTAAATCTCCTGCTTTGTCTTTTGTCTTAAATACTGCTAAGAGTTTTCCGCTGAATAACCTTCGACTTCCGGAAGTATACTGCTCGGTATCGGTACTGTCTCCATTATCTGTTCCAACTAAGACTCCAGCGCCTTCCGCTTCAATCCAGACACGGTTATTTGCATTTTGAACCGGATATCCGTCTTTATCTCTCATTGAAATTTCTACAAATAATAAATCTTCACCGTCTGCAAGCAGTTCACTTTCGGATGCGTTTAAGCAGATTTTTTCCGCATCTTTAAACGAATGTTGAACATCTTCTGCGATTTCATTTCCTTCTTCGTCACAGGCAACTGCACGCAGTTCGCCCTCTTCATAAGGAATCTGCCAGTGTCCGGCAAGCTGTTTTCCACTCTTTGCATCTAATGTACAGATTCCCTGACTCTTGCCATTAAAAATCAATTCCACAACCGGAGCATTGGAGCAGACTCTTACATCAATAAACTGTCCGTCATTAAAATCCCAGTATGGGAAAATATGCACAAATGGTTCTTTTCTATAATCGACCCATCCCGCCTTATATAAATAGAAAGAATCCTTAAAAAATCCAGCTGTATCAATCTGTCCAAAATAAGAATTTTTTGTGTGATACGGAGTCGGCTCTCCGATATAGTCAAATCCGGTCCAAATAAACTGTCCACAGGAATACGGATGTTCTGCTTCTGCCTGAATACATGCTTCAACCGATTTTGCACCCCAGCTTGTTGTGGAATTTCCAAGAGCAGAACACTGCTCATCTTCATCTGTCAGTACAGACTGGCGGTATGGGAAATGATAGATTCCACGGCTCTGTACAATCGAAGCAGTCTCACTTCCATAAATGACCCATTCCGGATGATTTTTATGGTGGTCTGCATAATATTTCTCTCCATAGTTATATCCGGCATTTTTTACGATATCCGCACATTTCTGTGCATTTTCCCACGGCATATAGTTCGAACCAATCGTCACTTCGGCATTGTTTCTCGGGTCGTATTTTCGTACTTCTTCTATTAAAATACGAGTCCAGTACTGTCCCTTATCACCGACATGGGTATCATAAATTTCATTTCCGATACTCCACATCATCAGACTTGGATGATTTCTGTCACGTTTCACCCAGTTTTTGACATCTCTTTCATACCATTCAGGGAAAAATCTTGCATAATCATACGGATTCTTAGAAGATTCCCACATATCAAAAGCTTCTGTCACAATCAAAAGTCCCATCTCATCTGCCAGTTCCATGACTTCCGGTGCCGGCATATTGTGAGAAAGACGGACTGCATTGGTTCCCATCTCTTTTAAGAGTTCAAATTTTCTTCTCATTGCCTTTTTATGAAAAGCAGTTCCAAGACATCCCAGGTCATGATGGTCACAGACACCGTTTAATTTTACTTTTCTTCCATTTAATAAAAATCCCTGATTTGGATTCAATTCAATTGTACGGAAACCGACATTCTGCACTTCCTGCTCAATTAATTCTGTTCCCTTATATAAAGAAACGATTAAATCATAATAATCCGGATGTGCTACATCCCAGATATCCGGGTGGTTCACTTTTGCCTTTAAATGATGCACATAAATGCCGTCTTCTTTTGTTACAGTCTCTTCCCCGACAAGTTTCTGAATCGTTTCTGAATTTTTTGCTTTTAATTCATAAACCACCTGCAGTTCGCTTGCTGCTTCAACCTCGGCATCAATCTCTACCTGCCATACATTTTCATCTTCTTTTTTGGCTGAAAAATAAATTCCATCTGATACAAAATGTTCCAAAGGAAGCCTTTTTAACCATACATTACGATAAATCCCGGCTCCGGTATACCAACGGCTGTTTGGAGTCTGAAAAGTAATCGATACAAAGATTTCATTCTCGCCGTCTTTTAACAGATCCGTAACGTCCACTTCAAATGTTGTGTATCCGTATTTCCATTCTCCTGCCTGTACTCCATTTACATAGATACGGCTGTCCATGTAAATTCCATCAAACCGAAGTACAACCAGTTCTTCTTCCTCTTTTGCCCAGTTGAATTTCTTGTGATACCAGCCCATTCCGTCTTCGTATAAATTTTCCACCTGGGAAATCATCCAGTCATGCGGGATTCCTACTGCATAAAAATCCTGCATTTTTTTCTGTACCTGTTCTAAGCTTGTCTCAAGGGGCTGTTTACAAAACTCCCATCCATCATTAAATAATCGTTTCATCTTCCGCTCCTGTTCCTTTACTTTTTTCTATCCGATTTAATCTTAATTCTCTACTTTATTTCTATCTCAAACGGAGCTGTCAAAAGTCCCTCTTTATTTTTTAACAAACCATCAAGTGGAGAATCCTTCCATGCATAACGCACTTTTTTAATTTCTTCTCCAAATACTTTTACTTTCGTATCTTCAATTTCCGCTTTTGTCGGATAAAATACTCCATCTGCTTTTGCAGTTTCAAATTCATTTACGCTGTCTCCGCAGACAATTTCCAGTGGCTGTCCATCCTGTGTATCAAAAATAAATTCTACGCCATCTGCTGTTTTTTCATAAGAAATCAGCTTTGGTCCTTCACTGATAATCTCTTCTTTGTACATCACTTTTCTTGCTGCAAGATAAGCACGGTGTGCCACACCTTTTTTATTAAGTGGATGCAAATCATTGTATTCTCCCAAATCTAAGTTTACAGTAACTGCCACATCTGGAAGTTTTGCTGCATTTTTCTGGGCTTCACGAATGACTGCCCATGCGCCATCTCCACGGTTATCCATTCCACAAGCCGGAAGCTGAATCACAATAAACGGCAGTTCTTCCTGTTTCCAATGTGCTCTCCAGTCCAAAATCATCTTCTGAATCAAATCTTCATAACTTTCCGGATACCACTCATTGGATTCTCCCTGATACCACAGCACTCCTTTTACGGTCATGTTGGTACACGGTGCAACCATCCCCTGATACATTCCGGTTGGCTGTCTTGTAATAAAGGTGAGCGTCGGAGCCTGTTCGCTGACTACACGCACCTGATAGTCCCATGTTCCACGAAGGCTGATTTTTTCTCCTGATTCAAAACATACATCACAAGGTTTATCCGGAGTGATACGACCTTTTCCATCACGACACTCCAGACGGATAAAGATTTCATTTTCTCCTGCCTTTAAAAGTCCCTCCGGTACCGGATAAATTCTTGGCGGAAAACAATAACCGGTTTCTCCCACCTTTTCTCCGTTGATAAAGATACGGTCACTATCCACAAGCGTTCCCATTTTTAAAATTGCAGATTTTCCTGCCAGTTCTTTTGGCACTTCAAAGGTTCTCTTTAAATGTAGTAATCCACTGAAGTTTTCAAGTCCCTGTTTATCAAACCAGCCCGGAACTTCCAAGATGTTCCACGGTGCATCCTCTGTCTCTGCCTCTTTCTTTGAAAGCAGTTCATGCCATGTATTTTCTTTTTTATCCTGTGCACTGAGCAGATTTTCAATATATCCGTCTTGTGCAAAACGCTCTTTTACTTCTAAAAACTCCGGGTAATCTGCCAAGGCTTCTTCACTCATCCATGCTTCTACCGGAGTTCCCCCTTTGCTGATGTTGATGATTCCGACCGGAACCTGCTCTTTTTTCTGAATCATATCTCCAAAGAAATATCCCAGTGCAGTTGTCTCTTCTAGTG
>ERZ857745.4179-NODE-4179-length-12894-cov-3.857232_pt1 | contig 12894 bp, 5 predicted proteins | sample MGYA00519699_ERZ857745 | MGnify/ENA primary metagenome ERZ857745 (study PRJEB31778, sample SAMEA3449357) | human gut metagenome | biome: human gut; feature: human-associated habitat; material: faeces | place: United Kingdom | collected 2010/2012 ...
CTATTTGAGCAAGCATCGCACATCCGAAAAGGTTGATTTCCTCCTTGAAGAGGAGTCAAGCCAGACCAAAGAGGAGGATTACGTGGATATCAATCAGATTCGCGAGCTGGTGCGCGTCGCTGAGGAAAGCGGCGTGGGCGAGATCGTTGTCGAAGAAGAAGGCGCCCGCATCTCAGTTCGTATGCCAGGCGCTATGTGTGCAGCACCAGCTGTTCCGGCTGCAGTGCCTGCAGAGGCTGTTCCTGCAGCTCAAGTTGCACCTGCAGCTGAGCCAGCTGCTGCTCCGGCGGACAATGCGAGCCGTCCGGCATCCTGGCATTGCGTGACCGCTCCCATGGTGGGCACGTTCTACGCCGGCCCCAGCCCCGACGAGGACCCGTTCGTGAAGGTGGGCCAGGAGGTGCTGACCGGCCAGACGCTGGCCATCGTGGAGGCCATGAAGATGATGAACGAGATCACGGCCCCCGCGCCGGGCATCATCACCGAGGTGCTGGCCGCCAACGGCACGCAGGTCGAATACGACCAGCCGCTGTTCCGCATCTCCACCAGCGCGAACGCGTAAGGCCAGGCGAGCCCCATGTTCAACAAGATCCTCATAGCCAACCGCGGCGAGATAGCCGTGCGCATCATCCGCGCATGCCGCGCCATGGGCATCAAGACGGTCGCCGTGTACTCCACGGCCGACCGCCACGCGCTGCACACCTATCTGGCCGACGAGGCCGTGTGCATCGGCCCCGCGCCGGCGCGCGATTCGTACCTGAACACCACCGCCATCCTGGCCGCGGCCCAGGGCACGGGCGCCGACGCCATCCACCCCGGCTACGGCTTCCTGTCCGAGAACTCCACGTTCGCCAAGCTGTGCCGCGACAACGACATCGTGTTCATCGGCCCCACGCCCGAGGTTATCGACCGCATGGGCAACAAAAGCCAGGCCCGCCGCACCATGATGGACGCCGGCGTGCCCGTGGTGCCCGGCACGAAGAAGGGCGTCCATGACGTGGACGTGGCCCTTGAGCAGGCCCGCACCATCGGCTGGCCCATCATGATCAAGGCGTCGTCGGGCGGCGGCGGCAAGGGCATGCGCGTGTCGGAGAGCGAAGAGGACTTCACCGACATGTTCAACATCGCCCAGCGCGAAAGCGTCAACGCCTTCGGCGACAACACCATGTACCTGGAGCGCGCCGTGCAGAACCCGCGCCACGTGGAGGTGCAGATCATCGCCGACAACCACGGCAACGTGGTGGCCCTGGGCGAGCGCGACTGCAGCGTGCAGCGCAACCACCAGAAGATGATCGAGGAAAGCCCCAGCCCGCTGCTGGACGCCGACGAGGGCCTGCGCCGCCGCATGATGGACGACGCCGTGAAGGCCGCGCGCGCGGTGGGCTACACGTCCGCCGGCACCATCGAGTTCCTCATGGACGCCGAGCGCAACTACTACTTCATGGAGATGAACACGCGCATCCAGGTGGAGCACTGCGTCACCGAGATGGTCACGCACACCGACCTGGTGGGCGAGATGATCCGCGTTGCCGCCGGCGAGCCGCTGTCGTTTTCCCAGGACGACATCGTGCTGCGCGGGCACGCCATCGAGTGCCGCATCAACGCCGAAACGCCCGAGAAGAACTTCATGCCTAGCCCCGGCACCATCTCGCAGATGCACCTGCCCGGCGGCAACGGCGTGCGCGTGGACACCGCGGCCTACGACGGCTTCGAGATCTCGCCGTACTACGACTCCATGATCGCCAAGATCATCGTACAGGGCCGCAACCGCACCGAGACCATCGCCAAGATGCGCACCGCGCTCGAGGAGATGGTGGTCGTGGGCGTGAACACCAACCTTGACTTCCAATACGCCATCATGGAGAACGAGACGTTCCGCGCCGGCCTGGCCGACACGGGATTCATCGAGCAGTTCCTTGCAGGCGAAGTGTAGGGATCAACGAAAGGAAGCGTTATGGGAATCGAAATGCCGGTACCTGCAAAGCCCGAAGGCGTCGATGCCGAGGTGTGGGAGCAGATGCTCCATGCCACGCCGGCCGAGGCGCGCCATCTGATCCGCGAAGGCAAGTTCGCCGCTCCCACGAGCGGCCTGTGCCCGGGTTACGCGCAGGCGAACCTGATCATCCTGCCGCGCGAGCAGGCCTATGATTTCCTGTTGTTCGCGCAGCGCAACCCCAAGCCCTGCCCCATCCTGGAGGTCACCGAGGTGGGCGAGCGCATGACGCACATCTGCGCGAAGGACTGCGACGTGGCCACCGACTTCCCCGGATACCGCATCTACAAGGACGGCGTCATGGTGGACGAGGTCGACAACGTGGTGGACTACTGGCGCGATGACCTGGTGGCATTCATCATCGGCTGCTCGTTCAGCTTCGAAAGCGAGCTCATTGAGGCGGGCATCGAGATGCGCCACAACACGCAGGGCCGCAACGTGTCCATGTACCTTACCAACCTGGCGTGCGAACCGGCCGGCTCCATGAGCGGCAACACGGTGGTCAGCATGCGCCCCATCCCCTACGACCAGGTGGTGAAGGCGGTGCAGATTTCCGGCGCCATCCCGAAGGTGCACGGCGCGCCCGTGCACATCGGCGACCCCTCCGTCATCGGCATCAAGGACATCGCCAAGCCCGACTTCGGCGACCCGGTGGACATCAACCCCGGCGAGGTGCCGGTGTTCTGGGCATGCGGCGTCACCCCGCAGTCCATCGTCATGAACAGCAAGCCGCCGTTCGCCATCACGCACGCCCCCGGCTACATGCTGATCACGGACACCAAGAACGTGGACCTGAAGGGCTAACCGGGCAATCGCGCCGACCCGCCTAAGGTTGCCCAAAGGAGAACAACCAGAACCGACGCCGTGCGCGGTTGCGGCATGCCGCAACCGCGCACGCTCATATATACGGAAATGGAAGTGTTTGAACATGCCGAGCATCGATCTTAACTCCGACCTGGGGGAAAGCTTCGGGCGATACACGCTCGGGCTTGACGATCAGGTCATCCCGCTGGTTTCCAGCGTCAACGTGGCGTGCGGCATGCACGCCGGAGACCCGGCGGTCATGCGCCGCACCGTCAAGCTTGCCGCCGAGGCGGGCGTGGCCGTGGGCGCGCATCCGGGCTACCCCGACCTGCAGGGCTTCGGCCGCCGCGACATCGCCATGTCGCCCGACGAGGCCTACGACTACATCCTGTACCAGATCGGCGCGCTGCAGGCCTTCTGCCACGCCGCCGGCGCGCGCATGCACCACGTGAAGCCGCACGGCCAGCTGTACAACCGCGCCGCCGTGGACCCGGAGCTTGCCCGCGCCGTGGCCGCCGCCGTGCACGACGCCAACCTGGACCTGGTGCTGGTGGGCCTGGCGAACAGCGAGCTCATCCGCGCGGGCCAGGCGGAGGGCATCCGCACCGCGCAGGAGTTCTTCGCCGACCGCAACTACACCGACGAGGGGCTGCTGGTGTCGCGCAAGCTTCCCGACGCCGTCATCACCGACGAGGACTTCGCCGTGGCACGCGTGGTGCGCGCGGTGAAGGAAGGCGCCATCGAGTCCGCATCGGGCAAGCTGATCACCGTGAAGCCCGACACCATCTGCATCCACGGTGACAACGTTCACGCTCTCGAGTTCGCCGGCAAGATCCGCACCGCGCTGACCGAGGCCGGCGTCGAGGTGAAGCCCGTGTAGCAGCGGGGCTGCGGGCCGCGAGCGGCAACACCGCATAACACGGGACTGCAGCAGCTTCATGCAACGTTGCGCTGGGTAGCACGGCGGCGCGGAGCTGCTGCGGGGCCGCGTAACGAAGCCGCAGGGCAACCGCAAGGCCGAGCAGCTGCGAAGCCAGGCACAGCGCCGCGAGACGGCGACAGCCCACAGCATAGCGAAACGCGAAGAGGGCCGGGATCAACCCGGCCCTCTTCTTACGTCCCGCCGCCGCCCTATGCAGGTGCGGCAGCGGGTTTCCGTATCCGGCCTTCGCCGGAATCGGCTGCGCTAACGCTTGTCGCGACGGCGCATGATGACCAGCGCCGCGATGGACGCTGCGCCCGCCAGGGCCACTGCCGCAAGCGGCAGGACCAGGGCAAGCTTGTCGTCGCCCGTCTGCGTCAGCACCTTGCCGATCGGCCCGCGCGGCGTGAAGGTCTTGCCGCCGGGCTGCGTGGGCTGCGCGGGCGCCGGAGGCTCGGCGTAGGTGTTCGTGAACGCGAGCACGTCGGCATCGCCTGCCACCGTTGCGTTCAAGTGGCCGAGCCCGTCATCGATGACCGTCACGGTCACCTTGTACGCACGCTTGTCGTACGTCACGTTCGCCTGCGCATCGTCGAGCTCGGTGAGCGCGAACTCGTACGTGCCGGGCTTATCGAACGTCAACGCCGGGAAGGCGATCTTGCCGTCGGCGGCGTTCTTCGCCTTCAGCTCGGTACCGTCCGCCGCGGTCAGCACGAACGTGAACTGCCCGTTCTCAAGGTTCTTGCCCACCAGCGTCTTGGAGGCGCCGATGACCACCGTCGTGGGCGTTGCCTGGTAGGCGTTGGCGAAGGTCGCCTCGCGCGCGCCTTCCAGCGCATGGGCCACGCTGAGCGTGCCGTCGCCGTTGTCCTTCACCGTGGTGACCACGGTGTACGTCGCGCCGTCGTACGTTACGCCGTTGGCAATGGTGCCGCCCCCGACCTCGTGCAACGTGTAGCGATGCGCGCCGGGCTGCGTGTACTTCACCGCGCTCAGCGTCACGCTGCCGTCAGCGGCGTTAGCGCCGGTCGCCACCACATCTTCGCCCTCGAGCAGCTCAAACGCGAACTCGCCGGCAGCCATGTCGCGGCCCGTCAGCGTCTTGGTCACCGCCACCTGATCGGTCACGCTGGAGTTAGCAGGCTTCACCGTGTAGGTGTTGGCGAAGGAGAACGCCGGGGTTGCCGCATCGCCTTGGCGCTCGACCGTCAGCTTGCCGGCGCCGTCGTCGGTCACCTTGAAGCTGACCGTCTTGGTCGCTACGGCGTCGTTGGTCACGCCTGGCACGGATCCGTTCTCCGTCACCTTATAGGTGAACACGTGGGAACGGGGCTTGCCGGACTCGGGCTCCGGGCTCGCCGGCTGGTCGGCCGGCTGGTTGCCGGGGGCAACCTCGTCGACCGTGCCGTTGTCGGTATCGGGAGCCGCTACGGCACCCGCACCCTGCCCGTCGCCTGCCGTGGGCTTGTCGCCCTCGTCGGCGGCAGCAGGCTTGTCGCCGTCGGCAGCCTGGGCGGAAGCGTTATCCGCATCCGCGGCAGCCTTGTCGGCGTCTGCGGCAGCCTTCGATGCATCGGCATCAGCTACCTTCGCGGCACCCGCTTCGGCCTTGTCGGCATTCGCGATAGCCGTCTGGTCGTTCACGCCCAGGGCGCGGTTGAGGTCGTCCAACGTGAACGTGATGGAGCCGAAGTCCACGTTGCCGTCCGCCGTGTTCTTGGCGGTGGTGCGCTCGGGCATGGGAGCGGCCGCATCGTCGGAGGTCACCGTGAAGGTGAACTTGCCCTCGATGGAGGCCGGGGCAAGCCCGGGTGCCGCCTGCAGCATCTTGACGCCGGACAGGCCCACCTGCACCGGATCGCCCGTGGAGTACGTGTTCTCGAACTTCAGGCCATCGCCCAGGTTCGCCGTTGCCGTAAGCGAGCCGTCGCCGTTATCCACGACCGTCACTGTGAACGGGGTCGGCTGCGTCTGCGCCGTTATGCCCTGGCCGGCCAGGCCGTCGGTCTTCTCGTACGCCAGGTAGCTCACCGTCCACGAGGTGGCGCCCTTGTCGGAGGTCTTGGAGGCGTTGCCGTCCTTCACCAGGCCCTCAAGCATCTCGGTGGTGTAATGAAGGTCGTCGAATGTCACGGTGCCATCTGCCGCGTTCTTAGCCGTCCGCAGGTCGTCCCCGCCCGTTGCGTACTTCACCGTGAAGGTGAACTCACCAGCAGAAAGCGGACGTCCCGTGAGCTCCTTGGTCGCCGTCACCTGAGCGGCGGTGCCGCCCGGGTTATCGGTGGAGGCGGCATACGCGTTGGCGAAGGGAACCACTGCGGGGCCCGTGCCGGCAGCAGACGGGTCTGCGCCGTACACGTACGTCTTGATGCCCTCAGGCCCGGCCACCTCGGTGGTGACCGTCAATGCGGCCTTCTGCGGGTCGTCCCAGGTCATCACCGTTACCGTGTACTCCGTCGTGTCGTAGGTGTAGCCGGTAACCTTTTCGCCTACCGCCTCGACCACCTTATAGGTGTACGTCTTGCCCACGTCGCTCTGACGCAGCACCGCGTGCTGATCGTCCAGCGCGGACTTCACGGCTTGCACGCCATCGGCAGCTGCGGGCATGGCGATCTCGGCGCCTTCCAGCGGCAGGCCCAGCGCGTACGCCGACGCCTCGTCGCCAGGGGTCACCTTGATCGTGAACTGCCCCTCAGCCATATCGCGGCCGGTCAGGGTCTTGGCCACGTTCAGGCCGCCCGCCGCCGTGTAATCGATTTCAGCGGCGTAGCGATTCACGAACGTGACGTTCTCCGCAACCGCAGAGGCCTTGAGCATGCCGGAGCCGTCGTCGGACACCGTCACCTTGATGGTGGCAATGTTGCCGTCGTACTGGATGCCCGGCAGCTTATGGCCGTCGGCAGGCACGACCTCGCGCACCTCGTAGGTGAACGTGCGCTTATGGTCGGGTTCGGCCTTCACCATGTCGGACGTGAACGTGATCGTGCCGAATCCGAAGGTCCCCGCGGGGTTCGCCTTGGTCACCGTCACGTCGGTCACATCGTTGCCCGCGGCATCCTTGGGCAGCGGACCGCCATCAAGCGCCTCCAGTTCGAACGTGAACTCGTCGGAATCAATCCAATCGCGGCCCTCAAGCACCTTGTTCAGGCCGGCGGTAGCGGTGTCATAGCTGGCCGGGGTTGCCTGATAGCCGTTCACGAACGCCACGGGCTTGGTCGCGGGATCGATAACCTCCCCATCCAGCTTGGTGGCCAGCGTCAGATGCTTGTCGGCATCGCCGCTCATGTCCACCGTAATTTCGAGCGTATGCACGCTGCCGTCGTAGGTGACGCCGGGTTTAGCGTCGGCGGGAGTGGGCACGACCTCGCGCACTTCGTACGCGAACGTCTTGCCGATATCAGCCTGCGTGAACGTGACACCGCTCATCTTCGCCATATCGCACGCGACGCCATCGACACGCGCAGCGTTGGTGAAGCTGAGGTCGGAAGCCGCCAAGCAAGCTTCTGCGTCTTCCGCAGACACGGTATCGGATTTGACACCATGGATGCTGAAGGAGAACTCATCAGCTGCCATGTCGCGGCCGTGCAGCGTCTTCTGGACGGTGATGCCGGAGAACTGCGCATTCTGCTCGTACTTGTTCACGAACTTCGCCGGCCCGTTGTCATAGCTCACCGCGGCGACCAGCTTGCCCGTACGGTCATCGGTCACCTTAACCGTTACCTTGTGCACATGGCGATCGAACACGATGCCGCCGGTTGCGGCGCCCGCTGCGTCAAGATCGTTGCCGCAGTACTTATCCTCCTGCACCGCGAACGAATACGTGCCAGGCTTGTTGAACGTCATCTCACCGAAGGAGAACACGGCCCCTTCGCCAGCCTTCGCACCGCTTGCCACGGCTTTGTCGGCACCCTCCGGGATGACGATGCTGCCAGCTTTGATGGCATTCTGCGTGGCGTCATCCGCCGCGCTCAGCTTGAAGCCGAACGCCTCGCCTTCCGCCATATCGCGGCCGGTCAGCACCTTGGTGCCGTGAATCGCCGTATCGCCCTCGAGCTTAGCGGAATCGGGTTTGTACGAGTTATCGAAACTGAACATGGCGCCGGTAATCGGCTCTTCGCTATCGTTCTCGTAGTACTCGGCGCTCACTTTAAGTTCGCCGGCAACATCCTTGATGGTCACCTTCGCGGTCCAAACCGTCCGATCGTACACCATACCCGCCGGGTCGAAGGTTTTGTCGTCCAGGATATCTCGCACAGCACGCCACTCGCCGTTGACCTCGACCGCCTCGACGATCTTGTATTCGAAGGTAGCATCGGTCTCCCCGTAAGGAATATCGTTAAACGTGAACGTCGCCTGCGGGAACGCGATGCCGCCGCCTGCCTCGACCGTGGTCAGAACGCCGCGCCATTTATCGCGATCGACGCGCGTCGCGCCTCCGCCTTCGGACAACGGCGCCTTGGCGTTGTCCGTGCAAACAATCACGTGGAACATGTCCAGTTTAAGGGGGTTCTCGCCCGTTGCGTCCGTATACGTCTTCGTTCCGCTGGGAGTCCACTTCACCTCAGAGGTGTTGTACTCGTTCACAAACTTTGCCGTATCGTCCTCGATGGGCTGCGGCTTCTCATATTTCACGCCGTCATCGCCTACCAGCTTCGTCATCTTAGACTCCACCGTCAGCGTACCATTGTGGTCCTTGTCGGTTACCGTCACGACGACCTGGTACAACGCCTGGGATGCGCTCACGCCGGGATTCAAAGTGCTGAGCGCCTCGGACTCCCAAATCTCATACGTGTACGTGCCCGGCTTCGTGTAGCTGATGTCCTGGAACTGGAAGTGCACCTTTGTATCAGCTGGAGTGCCATACGGCTGCGTTATCTTGACACGCGTCTCGCCCAGGGTGTCGGTCGGCGGCATCGGCGCCTCAACGGACGTGTCGGCATCCTTCAGAATGAACGTGAACTCGTCGGTTTCAAGCCAAGCGCGTCCGGTCAGCACCTTCTCGCCCTTGAGGTACGTCTCACCATCCAGCGTGCCGGATGCGGCGTACGTGTTCTTGTACGTTACCGCGCTCGTTTCCCCAGCGGCGATCTGACCCTCCGCACCGGCGGCCTCTGCCGTGAAGCCGTCGCGCGACGTCTCGCTTACCTTATAGTCCCAGCCTGCGGAAAGCCCGTACACGTACAGGGTCTCGCCCGGCTTCAGGGAATGCTTCGCCTCGCCGTTCTGGCCGAACGCCAGCACGAACTTACCGCCTTGCTGCTCGCCGTTCGCGTTCTTCACCACGGCGTTGAAGCTCTTGCCGACGGCATCTTGCATGGCGATGGTGAACTCGAAGGATTCGTTCGCGAAATCAGCCGCGTTGTACCCATCGGGCAGCTGCAGCTGCTTCGTCACCGTCAGCGTGCCGGGCACATCGACGCTCAGCCTGCCGTTATTGCCCAGATGGGCGTTGATGAGCGTTTCCGCGGAAGACTGCTCGATGCCGCTCCACTTCGGGTTCAGAACGTCCGTAGCCGTGGCCGTAGGATTATCGGTCTTGACCTTGTGCAATTCGTTGACGTAGGTCAAACGCGGCGTGCCGGACTTGAGATAGCAGGCACCCGTGGAATCCTTGGCGATAGCACCCTCGACTTGCTCAGCGGCACCACCGGGGAAGGACACATGCTCGGTCTTCGCGACGGGCTTGCCGCCTTCCATGGCGTAGTAGCTGTGCTTGTAGTAGTACGTGGAACCCTTCTCTACCGACTTCGCAGGAATAGTGCACGCCTGGTCGGTGTAGATGGGCGTGTCCTGCGTGAAGTAATAGTAGCTATTGCCTCCAGCCGGCTCGAACGCGGCGACCACGTCGCCCGTTTTCTCGCCGGTCCACTTGTTGGCATAGAAGTTCACCTTGCCTGTTGCGTCGGTGTTCTTCTCCATATACGCCTTCATGGCGTCATCGGGATTCTCCAGCAGATCGAGCGCCGCCGGCTTCACGCCGGAGGAGTACAGCACCGAGATCGGCGTGGTGTTCGAGACGCTCATGGTCTCCTTCGCCAGATCGATGGCGAAGTTGCGCAGCGGGATCAAGGACGCGGGCACCTTCACCTGCACCTTGTCGCCCACCGCAGCATCGTCCGAACGCGTGACGGTGATCACGACGTCCTTCAGATCGGCAGCGGCCAGACCGGAATGCACGTCGCCGCTGAAATGGTACGTGTCGACGTTCCCGTCCGTGGTCTTGGACTTGCAGCCGTACACCGTTCCGTTGTACACGAGCTTGGACAGGTCGGTGACCTGCATGTAATCGCCCAGCTGATCGTCAAAGGTGATGTAGCCGGTCTCGTGCTCGAAGCCTTCGCTCGTCTCCGTCGGATAGCCGGCGCCCTTCGAGATCTCCTTGGAGATGTCGTCGAACACGTGCTTCAGCTCATCGGCATTGGTCGCGCTCTTGTAGAACGTGGCGTCTTTGCCATCGGAGCCCTTCGCACGATCGCCGAAGTTCCATATATATTCGCCCGACCACCAACTCGTGCTCTCGTAAGAATACGTCGCAGACGGGTAGTTGCTCGACACGGCATGCATGAACTTGTTCTCATTGGAAACGTCATCGGGATCGGGATACTTGGCCGGATCGGCGCCCTGGAAGATGCCGATGGAATACACCACAGCACCCTTGTCCTTCATATCCTTAGCGTTTCCAACGGCGTTCGAGGCGACCTCCGGAGAGAAATTGCTCTGGGTCGTTGGCGTGCCGTCGGTGAAGAAGATGACGACCTTCTTGGCATCGGAGCGCTTGGAATTCTGGCCCTTCGCAAGCTCCAAACCCGCAGCGGCATTCGTTGCGCCGGCGGGCTGGATGGCGTTCACTTGAGACGAGAAGTCGCTTTTCGTATCGTTGGTGCACGGAGCCAGCGTCTTCATCACCTGACTGTAGTTGTACCAATGTCCGCCATCGCGATACCTGTCGTTGCCGACGCTCTCGGTCTTGGTTCCAGCGAACTTCACGATGGAGACCTGATGCTGCTTGGCGGCATCCTTGACCGTCGCGTTCTGCTTGGCGATCTCGTCGATGAACGAGTTCGCCGCGCTCTTGAGCGCGTCGATACGCTTCGTCGTGTCGCCGTCGCCCATAGGGTCGTTCATAGACCCGGAGGCGTCGAGCACCAACACGATGTCAAGCGGCGTGGTCGCCGTATCGGACAGGTTCGAAGTGGACGACAGCGCCGTGAGCGCGGTCAGGAAGTCCGCACCGTTCTCCTTGGATATGGTGACGCCGTTCTTGCTAATCTCGCCATCTGACACGGTCTTGTCGGTCCAGATACGTCCGACGCTCGACGTATCATTCTCGATAAGCCCCTGCCAATCCCAAATGGTCGAGGGGTCCGTGACGGCGGTCTTGTTGCCGCTGTACGTTGTCGCCGACGAGTCTTCCGCGAACGCCGCGCCGCCGAACAGCGGCGACAACGCAAGCACCAGCACAGCGGCTAACGCTGCCTTGAAACGCTTCGTCGATTTCATGTCCTCGCCTCCTTCCACCGCATCGCGGCCTTCCTTATCCCCTCGCGCTTGCATATGCGCGCTCGGGCTTTTTCGGCACCCTGACGTCTTCATGGGCCCGCTCCTTCCCGCACGGTTCTCCCATGCCATGGCGTTCGCCAACATCGACACCCCTCGCCAATCGTCGAACGCGCGCACAACCCGTAACCGCGCATCGCGCCAGCGGCGCAGACGGCGTTTAGCCGTTGCACCTCCTGGTCACATTATCGCCAAAGGGGGACACATGGAACTACGCCGTATATGCGAACGTGCGACCCGGCTATTCCGTTTTCGCAGGTGGACGAAGGGGCGTCAGGGGGTCGTATAAACGACCCCCATGGACAATACGACCAAACTACAAACACTCCCCGAGAACTCGCGGCCAAAGTTAGCCATCTGGGGGAAATTGAAAAACGAAGGAAACGCAGCAAGGGATATAATAAAGAAAAGGGCATAGACACGCCTGGAAGGAGGGGCGCGATGGGCAACGCGAAACGCGAAAATAGACTGCTGTTTTGCGCGCTTGCGTTGTTCTTCTTCGTATTCCTCGAGTCCACCTTGTTCTTCCAAGCCAACCTAGCTCAGCCTGGAGGGCATGGCCCCTTCCTTTCGCAGTTCCCTATTCAGGGTGCCAGCGCCCTGGGCCTGCTGGCTTTTCCCCTTAATAACCGTCTTGTCGGCGAAAAGGGCCGGCCTGTGTTCATGGGGACCGTCACCGTCCTTGGGGTCGCATCCCTTGTCGGCGTCGTTTTTGCGTCGTCGCCGCTGGTGATCGCATGCATGGGCGCGGTCGGGTTCTTCCTTATCGGGCTTGCCGGCGCCACCGTGTACTGGGCAACGTGCGTGAGGTCGCGCAGCATCGCGCGGTTCGCAACGTTGATCGGCAGCAGCCACGCGCTTGGCGTGCTCGCGCAAATCCCCCTGCTCGAATTCACATCGAACCATCTGGTCGAGGCCGTCGTGCTTTCCGCGAGCATCATCGCCCTCGGCGTGATCAACGCGCGCATATGGCCACCCCGATCCGCGCTTGCAGAATTTTCCGCACAGCGGGAACAGCGCAAAGGCAAGCGCCTCGAAAGCAGCAAGTTCGCCGGATGGCGCCTCGATCATATGACCCCTCGCACCGCCGTCATCGTGATTTTCGCCTTGGTGCTGCTTTTCTCCGTGCTGTTCAACACGCTCTACACCTTTATAGACATTGGCTCGCCCTGGACCAGCCAATACACCAACATCACGCCGCGCGTTCTGATGGCAGTCGGAGGCTTCGCCGGCGGCGTGTTATTCGACCTGCACCGGGCGCGTTACCTGGGCATCGCCATGTTCTGGATGATGCTGCTCTCGGTCGGCGCAATGCTCGGGGTGGAGGCAGGCGGGCCGTACGTTGTCGGAGAGGTCGTCTACTTCCTGGGCTCGGGCGTGTTCATGACGTTCTATACCGCGGTGTTCGTCTGGATAGCGCAGTTCCTGCGCGCACCCGACCTGTGGTGCAGCATGGGACGAGCGCTCAACAACGTGACCGCCATTGCGATCGGCGCACCCGCGCTGCTGGTGATCAACCTGACGAGCCCCATAGCCGTTGTCGTGCTGCTGATCCCCCTGATCATCGGCATCAACGCGCTGCTCTTCGCCGCCGGCATGCTTGATTTAAACCCGCGCC
>ERZ857745.4181-NODE-4181-length-12890-cov-11.744293_pt1 | contig 12890 bp, 14 predicted proteins | sample MGYA00519699_ERZ857745 | MGnify/ENA primary metagenome ERZ857745 (study PRJEB31778, sample SAMEA3449357) | human gut metagenome | biome: human gut; feature: human-associated habitat; material: faeces | place: United Kingdom | collected 2010/2012 ...
CCCACTCTCAGTTGAGCCCAGAGGAGTTGGAGGAGCAGCACATCTATCCTTCTACCGTTCGTCTGAGCATCGGTATCGAGAACATCGACGACCTGATTGAGGCACTCGATGAGGCATTTACGTATGTGAAGTAATTTCAGTGTTGAATGTTGAATGTTAAATGTTGAATTGCCTGACGGACAATAACGGCATTCAACATTCAACACTCAACATTAAAATTCAACATTCAACACTCAACACTTAACATTAAAAAAATCATTATGGCAAAGATATATAAACAGATTACTGATTTAATCGGTAAGACCCCATTGGTAGAATTGGGTAAGTATTCAGCATCCAAGGGTTTGGAGACTCCTGTGATTGCTAAGGTAGAATTCTTCAATCCTGGCGGAAGCGTAAAGGATCGTATCGCCCTCGCGATGATCGAAGACGCTGAGCAGAAGGGCATCCTGAAACCAGGTGCCACCATTATTGAACCAACCAGCGGTAATACGGGTGTAGGTTTGGCTCTGGTATCAGCCGTAAAGGGCTATCACCTCATCCTCACCATGCCTGAAACCATGAGTGTGGAGCGCAGAAACCTAGTAAAGGCTTACGGCGCAGAAGTAAGATTGACCAGCGGTAAGGACGGAATGCCTGGTGCCATCAAGGCTGCCGAGGAGCTCCGCGATTCCATCCCAGGCTCTGTGATTCTGGGACAGTTTACCAACCCAGCCAATCCTACCAAACACTATGCCACAACTGGACCAGAAATCTGGGCAGATACCGATGGCGAGGTTGATATCTTCGTAGCCGGTGTAGGAACCGGTGGAACCATTTCGGGTATCGCCAAGTACCTGAAAGAGCAGAATCCAAACGTGAAGGTGATTGCCGTAGAACCTGCCACATCGCCTGTATTGAACGGCGGACAGAGCGGTCCTCACAAGATTCAGGGCATCGGTGCCGGATTCGTTCCAGAGACCTACTCTTCAGAATATATCGATGAGGTATTGGATATTCAGAACGATGATGCTATCAAGGCAGGTCGTGACCTGGCTCAGACCGAGGGTCTGCTGGTAGGAATCTCATCAGGTGCTGCCGCCTTTGCAGCCACCGAGATTGCGAAACGTCCTGAGAACAAGGGCAAGAAGATTGTAGCCCTCTTGCCAGATACCGGCGAGCGTTATTTAAGCACTGTACTCTACGCTTTCGAGGAGTATCCATTGTAATTCACAATCGGATATTTTCTGATGGAAGCAAAATCTATCATAATTTCCCCAACCAGCTATCCCATAGCAGGTTGGGGATTTTCATTTTTCGGAACTTCATATATATTTGCAAATGCGATACCACCCCAATTCCTTCTGCAACTTGCGAGAATCGAGTATAAATTCTAGCATTTATCATTTAAAAGATTCTAAAAATCAATAAATATCATTACGAGTTCCCATAGTGGGAACTCTCATTTATTTTATTTTTTCTATCTTTGCAAAAGATTACCACTTTGGAGGCGCCACGACAAAAACAGTAATTTGTGGATCTCTACTTCCGAAAGCCAACGGAGGCGGAGACAGGGGAATTTGTGTCCGAAGCCAAAGAGCGATACCAAACATCTTCTGCTCTGTTTACGGTGACACGATGACACTAGTTTTTCAACTTTTCGCCTCGCACGCGGGCAGGCAGGAACTTTCGGCTTGATTTTTCCTGCCTGCCCGCGCGAGAGTAAATCTTCAGAAATCACTGTCATAAGTGTCACCCTGTCATCCAGAAGCAGGTTACTTCCGAATCAAAAGTCAAAGACTTACGGTGCAAAAGTCAGTCACTTACGACGCAAAAGTCAGGGACTTACGCCCCGTAATCCCCTGGCTTACGAACCGCAATCCAATCATAAAGCCCTTAAAAATCAAACAAGCCAGGCATTTAGAAGTGATACCAAGCAAGGCATGTAAAAGGGCTTACAAACACCAGAGCAAAGAGAATCTATGAAAAAGTATGAGCAACTGTGAGCAAGTATGAGCAACTGTGAGTTGCCTCCTCACCGATTTCGTATCTTTGCATTGTGATTCAGAGATACTCAGCGGTTCCAATCAGCAAGCTATAGTAAGGCGTCCCCATAGCAAGCTATCCCCAGGCGGTCCCATCCCGCACAGCCATGGCAAAGACCGCTTTGATGTGATTTGATAGCCAACCAGCCAGGTATTAAAAAGAGAGTGGATTTGCGACAACCAGTTCCAATATGAAATAAGGTATAAGCTCGGGGAGGAATGAGTTTGAACCAATCGTCAAAGTTTAAAGAATACTAAAAGATTCTCTTTCGCTTGAAAATTTCTTTTAAAATGCCTATATTTGCAATGCCGTTAGTAATGGCGGCAGACATAAAGAGGTAGCAACTACGCTTAGTTCGGACTGAGAATCTGGACAGTTCGCAGTACACAAGAATGACAGTTCCAGTTGTTTGCCCCAATATGTATACTAATATCCATCCCGCTTCTGTGGGATGGGTATCTCTATTTAGTTAATTTTGCAACCGAATTATCAACCCAGTCTGAGTAACATGGATTCATATTCTGGAATCATCATAGAAGAAAGTAGAAGGTCTGAGCAATTTTCAGACTTTACTCCCATACCTTGCAAAGGTTTCAACATTCTTTGCAAGGCAAAGCGCTATGGCAGATGGTGGGTACTCAAAGGATTGAAGGAGCCATATCGCCAAGACGAAAACTACAAGAACCTGCTGCACAAAGAGTTCGATATCCTCATATCCCTGCAGCATCCCAACATCGTATCAGCCTACAGCATGGAAGAAATACCGGAAATGGGTACCTGTATCGTAATGGAATGGATAGATGGTATCACGCTGGAACACTGGAGCGGTAGGAAGACTGAGGGAGAAGACCTCTTCCTCCAGTTGCTTGATGCTGTGCATTACATCCACGCCAAGCAGATAGTACACAGAGACTTAAAACCTTCCAATATCATGATTACCCATAACGGCAATCATGTAAAGCTCATCGATTTCGGACTTTCAGATACCGATGACTTTGCCATTCTCAAACAGCCTGCCGGCACACCGGGCTACATCTCACCTGAACAGATTGTATCCCAACAGGCAGACATCCGCAACGACATCTTCAGCATCGGTTGTATCCTGGAAAAGATACTTCCAAGCAAACCCTATACTGCCATCATCAAGCGCTGCAAGGCTCCCATAACCCAGCGATATGCCAATGTTGACGAACTCAAAGCCGATTTCATGGCTCGCAGAAACAGCCATCCATCCGGTATCAAGCGTATCGCAATCGCAGCTTTGGTCTGTATCATCTTATTAGGTTTCATCAGTTATCCTTTACTGAATCAGCAGGAAAAGAGCATTAGCATCACCCCGGCACATCACGAAGCCAAGAAGGATACTGTCATCCGCCAGCAAGCCAAGAAGCCTGCCCCACTTTCCAATGGCCAGAAATCCCTGCAGCCAACAGCTACCGAGCCATCTTCTGCATCACAGGCACAAGCCGCCGAACTCATATCAGAAGGCAAGAAGACAATCGACAAGATGTGGAAGGAATCCGGCATAGACACCATCCGTTCTGTAGAGAAAAAGAGCGAGGCATTCTATCGGTTTATAGATAAGAGCAATGATTTCATCACGACCACTTATCCGCAGACATTCTCTAAAGACATCGCCGGCAGCAAGAAGACCGATATCATCTACGAGCTGTCCTCTTATACCTCTGAGAGATATGTGAAACCCACCTTGTCGAGATTTCAATCTTCCAAATAATGCTCTACGATGATGCCGTTCTTCTTACCTATGACGTAAGTAACCGGTTCATCATCTCCATGTTTCCAAGCATGGAGATAAGCAGGCTCATGATTGATAAAATGACGGCACTCGAAAGTATCATCTTTCGCCAATCTGGTATTTTCTGATGACACCACCTTGAAACTACCATTTCCCTGATACCTGATGATGCAGGTTCTGTCGGGCAGCCAGGAAAGTTTGAGCATCTGTCCCTCATAAAGATCATCGCATGAGATTTCCTTGCCTATAACCATCTGGCTCTGCTGCTCTCCCGTCCCTTGCGACAATCCAAACTCCTCAAAGTCCGCATAACCGAGAAAATTAGCCAGCACATTCTTGGTAAACTTGCTGGCAGAAACCCCTTCGCTCACGTATCCCCAGAATCGTCGCAGCGTAGAGGCACTCACCCTTTGCTGGGTACGTTTCTCCACCTTTTCGCTCAACCAAGCGAAGTCGCGGGGCACAACCATCTTGCGCCCCACCATTTTTTCTATCATTTCACGTAATATCTGTTCCATGCTGCAAAGATACTGAAACAAATCCAACCCCCACACAAAAAAGCCAATATTTCGACGAAAAACGCCCTATATTTTGAACTTGGAACGGAATGGAACGCTGAAAAAGCAGAAAAAACACCTATTTTTGCAAAAAAATCAGCTCACAATGAACAACTTTAGAAAAAAAATGGTATATTTGCAGTGCTGTTCTAAACAAGCAGCAGACATGTTAAGGAAACAACCATGCTTGGTTCGTACTGAGAATCTGGACAATTCATTGTACACAAGAACGAAGACAGAAGTTGTTCACCCAACCGTGTATTATTGTATCCATTCCGCTTCGGCGGGATGGGTATCAACATATACCCATTGGTGTGAGCTGATTTTCATTCTTTGTGTACAGGTAGTCCAGAACCTTCAGAACAGAATGAAATCGGTTCGCACCTTTTTTGTGCCTAAATCTTAAAAATAACTTTAATAATGAAAGAACTGACATTAAACGAAGTAATCTCCAAATATCTGGAGAAAGGCTTTGGCACTATGAACAAAAATGACTTTGAAGTGTGGATATTCCATTATTTATTGGAGCACGAACTTCAAGGAAAGAAGAACTATGAAATCAGCATAGCTCTGAAGATACCAGAAAGCAAAGTTAAACGTCTGCGCTATGAAGCAGAACTGAAATATAGCAACAAAACATCCGTTGATAAATATAATATGGTCTGCGAACATCTCAAACAGGCTCATTTCAAGAAAGACGGCAAGTGCATACAATTTGTCATAGAAGATATGTACTTGCGCAGATATTTAGACTCAACATTAAAAGCTGGAGGCAGATTCTCTGACAGCTCTTTCAACTCAGAAATAGTCTCAATGGATTACGACGACCTTGAGTATTTTCTCTGTATTCCAGCAGATGGTAAAGAAGAAATAAACAAGCTGCTAAAAGAAGTTAGAAAAAACAAGAACAATGAAAAGCTGACTTTCAAGGAACTGATGACGAAAATGGCAGAAAGACTCGGAACAGCAGCCTTGGACTTCACTGTGAATGGTATTCTCAATGCAGCAACAACAGCATTGTTTGTATGAAAACAAATTAATAAACATTTATAATTTTAAACAAAAAGCATCATGAAACATTTAAGATTAATTCTACTGTTACTGGCAGTATGCTTCACACAGATTTCTTTCTCACAGGATTTAGCAAAGAAATGGGCCGAAGAAGATAAATTCAAGTCTGCCATCGAACAGGTTCTTATTGAAGCTGACACAGAGCAAGAAGCTGAGGAAAAAATCAGTCGTCTGTTGGAATATGACGGCGAGTACATTACAAAACAAGACAAGGCAAATATTGCCAACGAATATTTCGAGAAATGCAAGAAGAAACTTGCCAAATGGGATGCGAAACTTGCTGCTGGTAAGAAAGTGTGTTCCGAAGACGCCATGTATGCAGCGAACTACTACATCTTGGGATTTAAGAAGATTTGCAACCAGGACTATTCCAAGGCTTTGGAATACCTCAAGCTGTGCCCACAGGTTCCTATCACCAAGATGTACACAGTAGCCCTGCAGTACCAGCTGAACAAAGACAAAGCTGCCGCAATGGCTGCCATGAGCTTTATAAACAAGCCTTCTAAAGAACTGTCCGACGTGGCATCACAGTATGGGCTTGAAGACGTGTATCACGAAAAAATAATGTCACTGATTGCAGACAAGAAGCAAACCCTCAGGAGAGCTATCCGCTCAAAGGACTTTGAAACTCTTCTGTCGTTCATACCATACGACATACCTGTGGTAGACTCGCTTTTTGCAACAAGCGATGTTGATATTGCCATCGCACGTATAGATGACGGCCATGTATGGGAAAGCAGAAAAATCGAAGAGATAGAAGACTTCGATGACCGGAATGTCATTAAGATTTATAAAGTAGGAGACTACGACATGGAATGGTCTTCGGCAAAAGATGACTATAAGGAATATTTCATAAATAAATGCGCCTTCAAGCACGAGATGCTATGGGCGATGTCTAAAGTTAACTTGGACTTTGTAAAAATAGCTAAAAGTTATCCAGTCAAACTGCAAATGCTGGCTATTACCGCTAAAAGAGATGATCACTACATATTTGACAGTTGGTTAGATGACTTGTGTAGTAATATTATATACAACGAAAACAAGAACGAAATGGAACAAGATATGCTCAATTATATAGAAACATTCAAGTCACGAAACATATTGTGGAGTTTCCTTGCCGCAGTGATGGTGCAAGTGAATAGTTACTCATCATATTTTAGTCCGGAATTCAAAATGAAATTGTTTAACGCCACAAAGGAAATCGTTAACCAAGTTCCTTCGCTGAAGAATAACGAGGCTCTACCTGTCATTATAAGCAGCAACGGAAAAGTCACGACTAAAGAAAACTGTAAGAATATATACGAGCCTATAATGAACTTCATTTTGGCTGAATACAATAAAAATAAAGATAAATAAAACACGACATTATGAAAAAAATATTATTAACAATATGTTGCACATTTAGTATATTTTTTTCCTACGCCCAAGGCGCAGGAAAAAGCGCAGAGTCCGTTTGGGAAGCGTATCAAGCCGACCCAAGCAAGATGTACACATTCATCGATGGTATTACAAATTCTGATTCACCAAAGGACTTCATTCCTTACGTGCAACGCTTTGTGAATGCTAACATAAAAAGAGGTGTAGACTGGGACGTGCTGTATGATGAGTTGAAAGAGACCATACTCCCAAAGGATCCGGATGTCGCAACCTATTTTGGTGTAAGCCTTGCACAGAATACCGAAAGTTATTCAAATATGATAAAAGCTTTGGACGTGCTGCCAAAGACCCACACGTTTGACAACGACTTCATAGAAGACGCCGTGATATATCCCGACGGTAGAATTGTTATAGTGATAAAAGGGGATGAAAGAAAATTAAAATATGGTCTTCTTATATATAATCTCTTCGAAGAGGACAAAGATCCATATATGATATCCAGTTTTAAAACAAACTACCAAGTATTATTGTATCAGCCTGAAGGCAACTCTATGCTTGGAATTTTTAAGTATGCAGGTACAAAAGACGACTATTCTTTCACGCCAAAAACCGCCAAAGAGAATGATAAGTTGGAGTTATATGTTGGAATATATCTGAACAAAAATGGCGAGAAAGTAGGCGAGAAGTGTATGCAATACAATTCTTTCGCGCAAGCATATAATGCAGAAGTAAAAGCAGGACAAATAGCTGAAAAGAAAACACAAGACGCTGCAAGGAATAAGCATGCACAAATCGAAAAAGTTCTCGTACAGAAGTATGGTCGAAAAGCATTCGATGCGATGGAAAACTTTAGGCCATACATAGGTATGCCTGAGGGCATTGTTCGAGAATATAAACTTGTAATGCAGGACGTTAATTTTATCGCATATGGCTTTGTAAGAGTAGAAAGCGGCTATAAGGTATATCTCCCGACACGATTATTTGCAACGACTGCCTCATATATAAATGCAAGGTTTCCTAGAGCCATCTATACCAAAAACGGGAAAGTGGCTGCTATAAAGTGGTAATTACATAATTTCAAATTACAAGACAATGAAAAAGAAACATTTTTTAATCATGATGCTCGTCTGTTTCACAACAAGCATCACAAGTTGCTCAAACAACAAGAATAACAAGGAGGAGAATGAAATTGATTCAGCTGCCATAGCACAAGCTAAAGCAGACAGTATTGCTAGGTGCGACAGCATAGCTCGTGCTGATAGTATTGCAAAAGCAGATAGTATTGCTAAATCAAACAATTTGGCAGTAGGAATGTCTGTAAAGGAGGCATTACAGAAGTCTGGCGTCAAGAAAGATTGTGCAGATGCATTTGATGGTCAACACGAAGGAAATGCCTTGGTTTTGATACAAAACGGCAAGAAGTTTCTCACAAATGTTAGTTATCACATGAAGAACGGCTTTGCTGAATGTGAACATCTCAACTTTAACCTTTTTCCAGACAGTTATGAAGGTGACATCACTCTGGTTAGAGCCAAGGACTGTACTGCATCCGCAAAAATTGTAAAGGAAATCAAATGACAAGCCTCATGAGACATTCTTTTATCACAGCATTAGCCGTTTGCCTAGTCGCATCATTTACCGCCTGTGGCAACAAACAGACTAAAGATGCAGAAAACGTAGACAGTACGGCGATAAAAGACACCATCGTTTCCGAAAAAGTAGAGCCACAAGTGGACTCTACAAAAATCTTTAGCGACACTGTTGCACAAAGAGGGAAAATGGTATATAAGGTAACACGCCAAGTAGAAGACGACATCGTATATGATGACGAAAGAGACTTGGATAAGAGTACTGCCACAGAATCTTTGCGCCTCACCTTCAAGAACAATGGCAAAGTCAGCATCAAAGAAACATTGCAAGACGACGCTACTTGGAGTGGAGAATGGGAAGCGAATGGCTATGACATAACCGTTTACACCAACGATTTTGTCCTACGAGGTACCGTTTCCAAAGGTTACAAGACACTTGAACTTTCCTCAGAATCTATCAGCAAAGTAAGTTGGACAGGTTCTAGAAAATTAAAACTTCAATAAACTTATTACATTCATGGCTTTCCTATTGATATAATAGCGAATGCCATGAGTGTTTTCTTTATTTTCATCCTACGGGAGAGGAGAAGAGCATCTTCTAAGAGACTAAAGGTCAACTCCGCTAGAGACAAAAAATATGAAAACCACCTTATTGTGATATCAATCTTCCAAATGATGGCACTCGAAGGTTTCATCTTTCACCAATCTGACATTTTCAAAATCCTCAAAAATATGGTTAGAAGGGAAACTTCTATAAATCAGATAGAACCCAATGAAGGTTGTCTCTCGGAACTTAGACCTCAGATTGACTTTTACAAATTCTTAAAATAACCATCCCATGACATACGAAAAATTCAAGCAATTGGCTGAGCATCCACAGCATCGGGCTGTTCCTGCCATCATCAAGCTCGAAGTTTTAGAAACGGAAGAACTGGAGGAGAAAGACAGGATCTTCCGCCAGGCTCACGATTGCAGCTTCAGCAACAAGGAACAGATAGAGAAGTTGAAAAGTGCGGCTGCTTCAGCTGTTGCGAAATCTTCACGCCATCCGAAATCACAGATTACCTCCCTGATGAGCCGCCTACAGCCGAATGTCCCTTCTGCCATATCGATTCCGTAATAAGTGATGCCTCCGGCTTCCCTATCACCAAGGATTTCTTGAAGAAAATGAAGAAGAGATGGTTCTAGGGCGTTTTTTAATGTTTTCATCTATCTTCCTCCCCTATCTCATGGGGGCTGTATCAGTTTTGAAAACGGACATTAAAATATCATTTACCGCAAAAGCACAAAGTAAACTGCCTAAAATAAGTAATGCTCCTCTATTATGCAGCCTTTCGGCGCGCCAGAGGGGCTTATTATCTTTTATTTGTTATTTTGTGCGGAGATAAATCAAATCAAAATACATCAGTCGTGTCTTCATCGGTTCTATCGGAGTTGTTGGCTCTTGACCTTTGTTATGCAAGAAGGTCCATTCCTCCTCATCTGACGAAAACAGAAATTTGAAACCATTTCGTTGATAATATTCAAATACTTTCTGATGGTTGACAGCATCAACAATGACATACCGGCATCCAGTCTTATTCAGTGGGTCTATAAACCATGATTTGATGAAATCCAACAATTCGTCTCCAACATGATGTCCACAGAACAAATCACTTACAGCCAACTGTCCTACCAATACAGCAGGATACTGTGGTCTTCGCTTGGCATTCAGAATCTTTCTATTAAGCTTATTCCGAAGGTTTGAAGGAAGTGAATCAACTTTCACGCTCGAATTAGCGACAGTAAATGCACAGATTATTTCAGATGTTTCTGGTTTAACAAAGCAATATGATTTTCCTAACAACTGATAGGCATAGTCAGCATAGTCATGGGCGAAGAACTCTGTTATGTCCTCATCCTTGCAAATAAAGCCTTTGCATTGCTGCAAGACTTCTTCTGTCAGTTCCATAAAATCACATTGCTCTAACATTTTAAATGTACAGTTTTGAACGTTTTAATATAGCACGTGCCTTGGCTACTTGCTTGGAGAAGTCAATGGAGCCTCGCTTTTCCAATGCCTCATCAGCCGCTTCAACGAAACGAGCTGCTGCCTCACCATGAAGGACAGGTATTGGTTTAATTTCTATTGCCATAATCTTCTTATTTTTAATGTTATGTACTTATTTAATCTGCAAAAATATGCTTTTATTTCCACATTACCAAGCTTTTTGTTAACTTTCAGTTGAATTTTACCAAAAATTCCAATTTCACACCTATCCTTCACTTCATCCTCTCCAATTCTTCATCCCGTCTCATCTTATCATTCAACTTTTCCTACAACTGGTTCTGCTCCATCTTGCCACCAAGGTCGTTGATAAGTTAGCACATAAAAACAGGTACTCTATACCATTATTAAAAATCTCTTTTAATTTGCTTGGTTGTCTCGAGGAAAAACGTAATTTTGCTGCTGTAAATTGATGAATGTTTAAAAAAAGGAGTAAGTATGAATACATTAGCAATAAACGAACCTCAATTGCTGATTTTATTTAATTTATACTAAACTTACCGGTACAAAGATAAACAAAAAATATGAAATCTGCAAGGATAACACCGCCCTAACTACCTATTTTTATATAGTTAGGGCGGAGTTATCGCAACTTATTCCATTCTTCACCCCCTTACATCATAGAGGAAGGACACCTTTACGCAACGGGCTACATGGAAGGAAAAAACAGCTGAGGAGGTGCGGACGACAGTACTTTTTATGCACACAAAAGCATAAAAAAACTTTCATCATGCTCTTTTCTGCTGCAAATTCTGTATTTTTGCAGCCAGAACAAGTTTATTACAGACATGCAGACAAGCAAATATCTATTGGCCAACGAACGTGACAAAGAATGGGGACTCACCGTGAGCACCATAGGGTACGAGATGATCGAGCCGGGAGAATCCTATCCCACAAAAGGACATGCCGACGGCTATTACTTCGACCTGAAGAAGGGACGCGAGCTCGATGAATACCAGTTGCTCTACCAACCCGAGGGAGAAGGCGTGTTCCAGTCGGCACATATCGCAGAGACACCTATCAAGGCCGGTGACATATTCCTGCTCTTTCCTGGCGAATGGCACACTTACCACCCCTGTCCTGAGAAGGGATGGCACAGCTATTGGATAGGCTTCAAAGGCAAGAACATCGACGACAGAGTGAAGGCAGGATTCCTTTCACCCGAGAAACCTATTTACCATGTTGGGTTCAGCAACGACATACTAAGCCTCTACAAGGAGGCTTACCGCATAGCACAAGAGGAGGCCGCCTACTCGCAGCAAACATTGGCAGGAATCGTCAACCACCTCATCGGCATGATGTACTCTCTGGAACGCAACATCATCCTGAACAAGAACACAGCCCATGTGGATATGATCAACAAGGCCCGACTACGCATACGCGAATCCTTGGAGAGCGACCTCACCATACAGAAGATAGCCGAAGACCTGGGGGTAAGCTACTCATCGTTCCGCAAACTCTTCAAGGAGTTTACAGGCATCGCTCCTGCCATGTATCAGCAAGATCTCCGACTGCAAAGAGCTAAGGAACTGCTCTCCACCACCGACGAGAGTATCAAGGAGATAGCCTACAGACTCAACTTCGAGTCGCCCGACTATTTCTCATCGAAGTTTAAGAACCAGACCGGTCTCAAGCCCTCTGAGTTCCGCAACAAAATGAGATAACAGCACCTGCGAACCCCGGAAGAACATTCTTCGCAAGAAAAGAAGCAAGGAGAAACAAAGAGCTGAAGAAAGGAGAAAACAAAGAAAAGGCAACCTGTCACTACGACAAGTTGCCTTTTTTATTTCATCGACTCAAAAGAGTCAGCTTACACTGCATAGAGGAAAGTGCGGATCAACCAGTAGCTTACGATACCAGCCAAATAGCCTACGAAGGCAATCCAGGAAATGTGCTTCATGTACCAGCCGAAGGTGATCTTCTCCAAGCCCATGACAACCACACCAGCAGCACTACCGATAATCAGCATAGAACCACCGACACCAGCACAGTAAGCCAACAACTGCCAGAAGATTCCGTCAACAGCCATATCGCCTACAGCAGCCACAGGATACATACCCATACAGCCTGCTACCAAAGGCACATTGTCCACAATACTTGAAAGCACACCGATGATACCTGTTACGAGGTAGTGATTGCCGTCGAAGGCAACATTCAGTCCCTGACCTAAAGCTGTCAGTACGCCGATTTCTGCCAGACAAGACACAGCCATCAAGATACCGAGGAAGAAGAGAATGGTGCTCATATCCACACGAGAGAGCAACTTGGTTACTCGCTTCTGTGTACCCTCAGCATCCTGTCCGCGATGCAAACTGCGATAGAACACCTCGGTAGCAGTCCACAGCACACCCAATACCAAGAGGATGCCTACGAATGGAGGCAGGTGGGTAATGCTCTTGAAGATAGGAACGAAGATCAAACCGCCAACACCCAACCAGAACACAGCCTTGCGCTGACCTTCTGTGAAG
>ERZ857745.4204-NODE-4204-length-12830-cov-4.293464_pt1 | contig 12830 bp, 15 predicted proteins | sample MGYA00519699_ERZ857745 | MGnify/ENA primary metagenome ERZ857745 (study PRJEB31778, sample SAMEA3449357) | human gut metagenome | biome: human gut; feature: human-associated habitat; material: faeces | place: United Kingdom | collected 2010/2012 ...
TGTACATTGCATTTTGATAGACTTTCAAAATATCAAAATAAGATGCAACCAGCAAAAAAACAACAAATAAAAAAAAGAAAAAAACATTAGAACTATTTATATACAAACTTTTCACGAAAAACAAAAATATATTATACTGAACTAGTTTAGCCTGATGCTAGACTAGTTTTTGTTTTTTGGAGGAAAAAATTAATGAAATTAAACGAACTATTTGAATTGTATTTAGAAGATATTGACTTAACACATCAAGATACTACTTTAGATTCCATACGTTACGTATACAATTCGGGACTTGCTAAAAAATATGGAAATAAAAAATTAGAATCAATTAAATTTAAAGAGATAAAAAAATACCAAAAAGAACTTTTAAATGGAAAGCACAAAACAAAAGATGGAAAAACATACAGTATTTCCTACATTAATAAAATAATTGCTCTTTTAAAAAGACTTTTAAAGTATGCAAATATTATGTCCTATGGCGATTTTACAGTTACTCAAATAAGAGGACTTGAAAGTGTTACCTCAATCATAGATAAAAAGGCTCAATTAGATACACAAATAATTTGGTCAATAAAAGACTTCAATAACTTTTTGAAAGTGGTTGATAATGAAAGAGACCGTCTGCTCTTTAGTATTCTGTACTATACAGGAATGCGTAAAGGTGAGCTTCTTTCATTATGTTGGAAAGATGTAGATTTAATAGATCAAACGATAACGATAAATACTACTGCCTGTCGTGTTCGTGGGAAAGGACAATGTATAAAGCCTCCTAAATCAAAGAGCTCACATAGAATTATTTATATTAATAGAAGCCTGAATGAAATGCTACTTAACCATTTTATAAAGGAAAAACAAAACTATACCAGTAATATTAAACAACATTATGTATTTGGTGGAATTAAAATGATTTCATTTTCCACCCTTGGTAGAATATTTAATAAATATAAAGAAAAATCAAATGTAACAAATATGAATCTTCATGGCTTTAGACATTCTCACGCTACATTGATGTTGAATCTTACAAATGATGTTTATAATGTTTCTAAACGTTTAGGTCATGAAAATATTGTTATAACCGATACATATTTACATGTTAATGCAAAAATTCAAAGGGAAATGGTAGAAAAGCTAGAATTTGCTATTCATCAGGAAGAAGTCAATACATATGATGTATTTATTGAAGGATTGAAAAAAACATTGTTAAAACAAATCACAAATGAAACATACAGTTCTGAACAAACTGAAACATTAAAAGAGATCTACGATTTTATAAACAATTAAAAAACCTATTCAATAGAGAATAGGTTTTATTCATTATTTTGCAATTTTATCATTGAATCATAAACATTGATTATTTCATCACAAATACTGTCTTGCCTGACTTTGATTTCTAAGGCTTTTGATATATTTTTTTGTTGCATTGCTTCATTAAATTTATTTGATAAGCTCTCTCTTTCCTTTTTTAAAGATCTTAATACACTTATTGCATTTTCCATTTTTATATTTCCTCATTAGCTTATTAGATTAAAAGAGCCAAGTTGGCTCTTTTATCATTTGCTATTTAAACAAATTCAAATGTATTAATAGCATTAATTTCATTTCAATTTTTCCTTTCTGTATAGAAAAAGACAATCTTCTGATTGCCTTTTATAATTTTATTCCCAATATTGATCTGCTCCATAATTACCATGTCCATGTCTATTATTATCCAAATGATTATCTAAAGCATTTTCAGCCTCCCTTGCTGAACTAAATGTATCACAATACCACCCGCAGGTATCACACTTTGCCCAATATTTTGTTTTCAAAACTTTTGAAGGTTGAGATGGTGTACTTGAATTACCACCCGAAGATCCTGATGAACTTCCACCAGTATTTCCACTGCTGGATGGTTTACTGGAAGTACTTCCCGAACTTCCATGTGAGCCACTATTGCTATTATTTGTTGAACTTGAACTATTGCTGGAACTATTTCTATTAGAAGTTGTTGTGTTATTTTTAGGTTTACTTACAACAACTGTTTTCTTTTGACCAGTTGTTGGATCAGTTTGTACTTCTGTAGTAGTTTCAGTATTTTCATCTGTTGATGGTTCAACAATCTTCACTTTAAATTCTTTTTCAGTTTTATTTTTATTGACATCTTCAACAGAAGCTTTTGCTGTATATTCACCAGCAGTATTGACATCAACAGAACTATAATCTATTTGGATTTCATTTAACTGTGCTAGATCAGTTGCACTCATTAATGATTTGAAATCAAAAGTAGATAGGTCAGTTCCTTTAACGACTTCCGTATTATCAGGAACATTTAGCTCTGGAGCGGTTGTATCTTTAACAGTGACTTTGACAGTTTTTGTTTCATCCTTATATTTAACTGTTACTTTATATTTTCCAACAGCTGGATAATCTTTCTGATCTTCATTTTTGATACCATTTTTAATTTTAACATTGTTTTTAAGATACTTAACATCGTCTTTATCTAGTCCTTTTGTCTTGACTAATTGATCAAATACAGGATTATATGTTTGACCGTATTCAACAGTTACAACTTCTTTTTTCAAAGATAAATCAGGAGAAGTATCTCTAGTAACATAATAAACTCCTCCAATCAGTAAAGCACCAGCCACACAACCAGCAGCGATTTTTTTTGATTTTGTATTTAAATATTTTTCAATAACATTTTGTTTCTTTTCTTCCATATTCAACACTTCCTATTTAAAATAGCTATTTTTCATTTTTTTTAACAGATTATCCCATCCAAAATAATCATTATCTTTAAATTCAATATTGATATAATGATATTTTTGCATCATTACAATAGAAAAAGCCATCATATCCGCCTGAACAGGTGTAATTCCATTTGGTTTGGAATTTTTACGTTCAATATAACAATATCGCCATTGATTGACTGTAGTAGTTGATTCACTTAATTCTTTAGATTGAAGCTGATTATATACCTGTATTGTATGATACATCTGTCTTGCGGTCTGATAACATTTTACAAGCATATTTATTTCATTTTGAAACAAATCAACATTGATATAGATAACGTATTCCTTAGGAATGAATAAAATACTTTTGACCTTGTACCCTACATCTCTGTAATCATATGAAACAATATTTCCGTCCTGATCAAAGAGCTTGATGTCATCAAGCTGAACATAATAAATCTCTGGAAGCTTCAAATTAAGCTCCATACAAGCTTTTTTTATAGCAATATTACATAATATTCTCTTTTTATTAAACTCTTCTAAAAGCAAAGAAATCACCTCTAATTTATTATTGAGAATATTATAGCTGTTTTAGAAAATAAATATCAAAAATTATTTTATTTTAACATTATATTTTAGGTTTTATTTATCATCTTTTTCTTCTAGATCCATTGCTTTTGTTAGAAGACGTTCAACAGCCTTTGTTTTTGTTTGCCCCTTTTCTTCAGCGTAGTTTTCAAGTCTTTCATAAATTGAACTTTCGATCTTTATATTTAATGCTTTATAGTCTTTTTTTGCTCTTGCCATTTTAAAATTCCTCCTAAATATATTATAACAAGTTTTAAAAATATATCTACAATATTATATAAAAAGCTACACTTTTGTAGCATATTATGGTATAATATAAGAGTAGAAGAAAGGTATTCAAAAGTTATAAAGATTGAATATGTCTATTGGTATTAGTAGTAACAATTCACAATTTTTGTTACAAATGACTTTCTTTTGCATTTATCAGATGATATAATGATAAAGAATATAAAAAAGCATAAAAAAAACGTTGTTTTCTTACAAAAAACAACGTAATGTGTAGTCATTTTAAATAGGTTTGACTTACAACATATCAATAATAGTATTTAGTTTTTCACTTAAGATTTTAACAAATCGAAAATCTAAATTCAATATAAAGTATTTGTAAATGTCTAATACCAAATGATTACTCTATCTATTAAAGAATTGATTATTCGTATTAGATATTTTCTTTTTAGTAAAAAAAACCGTTCCACTTTAAAATAAATGGAGCGGGTGATGGGAATCGAACCCACGTAGTCAGCTTGGAAGGCTGAAGTTCTACCATTGAACTACACCCGCAAGTATGGTGCCCGAAACCGGACTCGAACCGGTACAGCTGTTACACCGGCAGATTTTGAGTCTGCTGCGTCTACCAATTTCGCCATTCGGGCTTGTGTGCCTTATCATTATAACAAGACCTTTATTATAAAACAAGCAAAAAATAAAAAAAGAGTATTCCCTACTCTAATTTATCTTTAAAATCATTCCATTTTTCTTCTGTGAAATTTTTTACACGATCAATCCCATTTTCTACATCATCTACAGCATCTTGAAAAACACCTTCCCCATTTCCATAATAATACATCATCAATGTTTTCGTTTTCTTTCCTAATTCTAAAATTTCTTTTTCTTCATTTGATAACTTTTGATCTGTATTTTTTTCTATATACTCTAATCGACTCGCAGCTTCATAAACTTTTTTAGCTTCTTCTTGATTATCTTGAGTAATTCCTTCTTTAATTTTATCATAACCATCTAAAATTGTTTGTGTTAAGGCTTTAACATCTTGTTTAGAAGTATCATTTTCAACATCTTGATCTATCTGATCAAAATCATCTTTTACATCATCCCAAGCAATTTCTACGTTTTCTTTAAAACCACTATCAGTTGTTTGATTTCTACATCCTGTTAAAGTAAAAGTACAAGTTATTAAAAGTATCAAAGTTATAATATATCTTTTCATTTTATTCCTTCTTTCATTTCTAGTATGTCCTTGATATTTTATTTCATACTTTTATTGAAGAAAAAGCATGTTTTCGATAAAATATAAAAAAAAGAGGAATGCTTATGACAAATAAAGAAAGATTTATAGAATTATATAAAACAAATATAAAAAGACCTGGAAGTGAAAAACTTCTTGAATATTTATTATCTCCACATTCTGATTTCTTTGAAGCACCTGCCAGTGCACGATTTCATGGAAGCTATGATGGTGGATTACTTGAACATAGTTTAAATGTATATGATTGTTTGAAAGATTATCTTCAAAGAGAAAGAGTGAAAGATACATATCAAATGAATTATAGTGAAGAAACAATTGCGATTGTTTCATTATTACATGATTTATGTAAAATTAATTGTTATAAAAAGGGAACACGTAATGTTAAAAAAGATGGTCAATGGATTCAAGTACCAAACTATGAATATGATGATCAATTGCCTTATGGTCATGGTGAAAAAAGTGTTTATATGATTAGTGGTTATATGCGTCTTACAAGAGAAGAAGCTTTTGCGATTAGATATCATATGGGCTTTTCTGGAAATGAAGATGCTAGAAATGTTGGAAAAGCTTTTGAAATGTTTCCTATTGCTTTTGCATTAAGTGTTGCCGATATGGAAGCAACTTATTTTATTGAGGGGAAAAAATAATGAATGAATTATTTATTAAACGAATGAAAGAATTATTAAAAGATGATTTTGATGCTTTTATTAATTCTTTAAATGAAAATGAAGTTAAAGGATTTTATTTAAATCCTTTAAAAAAGGATGTTTTAAATCATTTAAATCATCAATATATAGAAAAACATCCTTATGTAGATGGTGGTTATTATTTTGATTATCTTCATTATCCATTAGGGAAAAGTCCTTATTTTATGTGTGGACTTTATTATATTCAAGAACCAAGTGCTATGAGCGTAGCAGCTTGTTTAGATATTAAAGAAAATGATTATGTTTTAGATATGTGTGGTGCTCCTGGAGGTAAGACGTGTTATGTTGCCAGCCGTCTTTCTAATGAAGGATTAATGATTGCTAATGATATTTCTAAATTACGTGCTTCTATTTTATCAAGTAATATTGAAAGATTTGGTTTAAAAAATACAATTGTGACGAATTGTGATCCTTTAAAAATGAAATTTGAAAGTTTCTTTGATAAAATCATTTTAGATGCTCCTTGTTCTGGAGAAGGTATGTTTAGAAAAGATAAAGAAGCAATTGATACTTGGTCAATGCAAAAGATAAATGAGTGTGCTTATATTCAAAGAAACTTAATTGATCAAGCATATAAGATGCTTAAAAAAGATGGCATTTTAATTTATTCTACATGTACTTATTCTTTAGATGAAAATGAAAAACAAGTTGAATATATGATCAATGAATTAGGTATGAAATTACTTCCAATTAATAAAAAAGAAGGAATGTCTGATGGTTTTATTGAAGGAACCATTAGAATGTATCCTCACATTAATCGTGGTGAAGGACAATTTATAGCCATGTTACAAAAAACAACAGAAACAGCTATTTCAAAAGAAAAAATCTTAAAACCAAATTTAAAGAAAGAACAGCTACAACTTGTTCAAAAGTTTTATCAAGAAAACTTAAATATTCCTGTACCACCTTATCTTTATCAATCAAATAATCATGTCTATGCTATTTTAAATCATTTTCCTGAACTTTCAATCAAAGTTTTAAGAAATGGTCTTTATTTAGGAGAATGTAAAAAAGGAAGATTTGAACCAAGTCTTTCACTTGCTCTTACTTTAAATAAAGAAGATGTTAAAAGATCTTATAATTTTAAATGTGATAGTCAAGAAGTAAAAGATTATCTTTCTGGTTTAACCTTGAAAGGAAATAATCAAAAAGGATATGGTGTTATTTTTGTAGATGGTTATCCACTTTCTTTCTATAAAGAAAGTAATAATCAAGTTAAAAATTTATATCCTAAAGGACTTAGACGATGAAAAGATATTTAGAAATTGAAAAAATCGTATATCAAGAACTTGAAAAAAACTGTTTTGGAAACAAAAAAAGACAAGGCTATCGTCATCTATTTGGCGTTTCAACCTTATGTATTGCCTATAGTCAGTATGTACAATTAGACTGTGAACTATGCGCTATTATGGGACTTTTACATGATTATTCCGTTTATAAAAACAATACCTCATTTAATCACGCTCAACTTTCAAGTGAACTTGCTAGAAAGATGTTAGAAGAAAGTTTATTGTTTGAAAATGAAGAAATAGATATTATCGTTCAAGCTATTAAAAATCATTCAACTAAAAATAAAGTTCATGATCAATATAGTGAACTACTTAAAATGTGTGATGTTTTAGAAACTTATTATCATGATCCTGATTGTATTTTTGATGAATATCATCAAAAATATATTGAAAAAGCATCATTACTTCTTAACAAATAAAGAACCTTATTGGTTCTTTATTTCAGACTGTTGACAAATAAAAAACAACAGTCTTTTCTTTTGTAAAATAAAAAGACATTAAAAATAGAAATTTCAAGTATCTTTATAATACAATTATTCTACTATAAGAAACAAATGTATCTAATTACAACAATTCCTCAACTATAACATTCGAGGAATTAATTAGTAGGAAATAAATATTATTGGTAAGATATCAATATTCTATTTTTTAGTTAGAATTTATAACAAAAAAGGATGTTACGATTTAAATTATTTCGTAACATCCCCTTTATTTTAATTCTTCTAATATAATTTTAGCAATCTTTTTGTTATGAATAATATAACTGCTATGATCTTCTCCTTCGAGAATTCTAAACTCACAGTTTTTAATATGATGTGAAATACGTTCAATATGATCTAATTTAATTAAATCATCACTTCCTGCAAGCAGTAATGTTTTAGCTTCTATTTGATGAAGTTGTTGATTAGAAATATGAGGATCTTCTAACATCATTCTAATTAAAGGATTTTTTGTTTTTTGATATTGTTCCTTCATTTCTTGATAAACTTCTAATATAACACCATTGGGTTTAACATTGACTCCTGCAAGAATTAAATGATCTACAAGTTTTGGATAAAGACTTCCTATTAATAAACCAATAATTGCTCCATCACTACTTCCCATTAAAGAAACATCTTTTAATTCAAGTTGTTCAATCATTTCTTGAATATCCTTTGCCATATCTAGATAATGATATTCTAGAACTTTATCACTTTGACCATGTCCTCTAGAATCAACAGCATAAACAGTATAATGCTTTTTTAATAATTCTATAGCTTCATCAAAAATACGATGATCTTCTTCATTTCCATGAAGTAAAATTAAAGGTTTCCCTGTTCCTTGTTTTTCATAAAACAAGCGCACACCATTTACATGTATAAACATTAACAATACTCATCCATACACGCTTGAATTCTACTTTGAACAAGAGCAGCAATTTCAGGTGTTTTTAAATCTTTATATTCATCATATTCAATTGGTTTTAAATAATGAATTTGTGCTTTTATGGGTTTAATTGTATTGTTATCAAATACTTGATAACAATCAATCATTGCTACTGGAACAATTGGACAATGAGATTTTAAAGCAATTTTAAAGGTTCCACCTTTAAATTCACCTATTTTATTACCTTGTTGAGAACGTGTTCCTTCTGGATAAATAACATAATTCATACCAGCTTCTATTTCTTTAGAAACGTTTTTAACCATTTTGGCACCATCTCTAATATTACTACGATCTAAAGCATAATAGTCTAATGTTTTAACAACATCTTTAATTAAAATTGTAGATGCTAATTCTTTTTTTAATACAAATTTAGCTGTTTTATCATGTGTTTTAAAAACAGCCACAATATCAAATAATCCTTGATGATTAGGAGTAATGAGATATCCATTTTCTTGAGGAAGATTTTCTAAACCATAACATTCTAAATCTACTCTTGCTTTTTTAACAATTTCATCAGCAACATTATGTATAAATTGATATCCTTCATCAATTGTTGGATATTTTTCTTTATTTTGATATTGTTTTAATTTATAAAACCACCAATAAGGTAATTTAAAAATACATCTTAAGACAACTAAAATAATTCTTTTCATATCATCATCCCTTTTTATAGATTTGTAAGACAAATGTTTCCATTTGTGTTTCTTTTTCTAATTGAAAATTATATTCGTCAAAACTTGGAAAATAGGTTTCGCCTTCATGTTTTCCTGGTATTCTAGAAATAATCAGTTCATCTACATAAGGAAGTGCTTGCTTATAAATAGAAGCCCCTCCACAAATAAATAAATCTTCCTTTTTATTTTTATATTCTTGAATCGTTTCTAATAAATCATGTCTTACTTCTACACGTTCATCATCTAATTCACCACGGGTTACAACAATTGTTTTTCTATGAGGAAGTGGTCTTCCTATTGCCATGTATGTTGTTTTTCCCATTAAAATTGTTTGATGAAGTGTTGTTTTTTTAAAATGTTGTAAATCTTCTTTATTATGCCAAGGCATTCCATTAGAAGAGTCTTTTTTACCAATTAATAAATCATCGTCTGTTGCTACAATAATAGAAATCATTAGACACTCACCTTTCCAACAAGTCTGCCATGAGATTGATAATTTTCAATTTTAATATCATCTATTGTAAAATCAAAAATAGATTTAACTTCTGGATTTAAAACAAGTTGACATTTAGGGTAAGGAGTTCTAGAAATTTGTTCCTTAACAACATCAAAATGATCTTTATAAATATGAGCATCTCCTATAGTATGCACAAATTCTTTTGGTTTGTACCCACATACTTGAGCAAGCATTGCTGTAAATAAAGCATAAGATGCAATATTAAATGGTACTCCTAAAAATGTATCTGCACTTCTTTGATATAATTGACAACTTAAATATTTTTTATCATTGCTTACATAAAATTGTAAGAAAGCATGACATGGTGGAAGTGCCATTTCATCAACTTCTGCTGGATTCCAGGCACAAATAATATGTCTTCTTGAAAATGGATTATTTTTTAATGAATCAACAAGTTTTGCTACTTGATCAACACCTTCATTATTAAAATTACGCCATTGTCTACCATAAACTGGTCCTAATTCACCATATTTAACAACAAATGGATCATCTGCTGGTAATTCTTTGATTTTAGCAACAAATTCTTCTAAAGTTTCTCCATGAAAATCTTCACTTTTCTTAAAGGCTTCATAAGGCCATTCATTCCAAATCTTCACATTTCTATCAACAAGATATTTTATATTAGTATCTCCTTTAATAAACCATAATAATTCTTCAGCAATAGGTCTTAAAAACATTTTCTTTGTTGTAAGTAAAGGAAAACCATCTGTTAAATCATAACGTGTTTGATAACCAAAAACACTACGTGTTCCTGTTCCTGTACGATCATCTCTATCTTGACCGTTTTCTAATATATATTGACACATATCTAAATATTGTTTCATTTCATTCACCTCTTTGTCAATTATATAGAAAATCATTTCAATTGTCATCTACAAAAAAAGAGGATTTCTCCTCTTAATCATATCTATGTCGATATTCTTCCATCATTCCTTTAAAGATTTCACCATTTGTAGGTGGTGTAAAGGTTACAGCATTTGCTCCTGCTTGAATAACTTCTCTAACTGTTTCTTCTGTTGGTCCACCAGTAGCAATAATAGGGAAATTAGGATCAATTTCTCTTAATTTTTTAACAATTTTAACAGTATCTTTTCCTCCAGATACATTTATAATATTTGCTTTCGTATGTAACATTCTTTTTTCTAAATCTTCATTTAAAGAAACAATTGTTAAAACAACAGGAATATCAATATCATCTGCTAGATTTTGAACAAATTCAGTTGTTGTTGGTGCATTTAAAACAACAGCTGTTGCTCCATGTAACTCTGCATCTAAAGCAATCGATTCAACACGTTTACCGGCAGTTGTTCCACCACCAACACCAACAAAAACAGGTCTTTGAGCAACTGAAATAATTGCTTCTGTAATTTGAATTGTTGGTGTAAAAGGATAAACCGCAATAACAGCATCCGCATTACAATTAGCAATCACCGCTACATCTGTTGAAAAAACCAATGATTTAATTCTTTTTCCATTAATTAAAACTCCTGTAGCTTCACGATAAACTTCAGGTACAAGAATTGTATGACTTCTAAGTTGGGTATTGATTTTAGGTATTGCTTTATTCATAAAATCCTCCTTAATGTCTTTGAATATAATGATATGTTGCTCCAATTAAATTCGCATCATTTCCAAATTGACATACTTTAATATTTGGTCGTACATGTGCATGCGTTAATTGAGAAAAAATAATATCTAATTGTTCATTGACTTTATCTAATAAATCACTTCTTGATGAAATAGCTCCACCAATAATAATCATGCTTGGATCATAAGCATATTGTAAATTATAAATACCCATTGCAAGAGTACGATAATATTCATCAACATATTTTTTATAAACTTCATTATTATCCGCTTGATCAAAAACTTCTTTACCATCTAAAGTATGATAATCAACGCCTAGTTCCTTAGCCACCCTTTTAGTTACCGCAACAGTTGATCCATCATCTGACCATGTATAATATTTCTTTTCATCTTGATCATATCTCATAATCATATAACCAAATTCTCCACCATGTAATGCATTTCCATGATGAACATGACGATCTTTAATAACTGCTCCACCAATTCCTGTTCCACTAACAATAAAACAGCAATCATTTTCATGACATGCAACACCTTTCCATACTTCTGCAAGGGCTGCACAGTTAGCATCATTTTCAAATTCAACATCTTTATTTAAACGATGTTTTAAATCTTCTTTAATATTTGGACCATGAATATAATCGATAGCACTTGAACCATAAATAATACCACCATCACTATCAACAGCTCCTGGCATTGATAAAGCAATTCCTTCTACATCTTGATATTCATGAGCTACATTTTCTATTTCTTGATACATTTTTTCTAATGTATCTGGTGTTTTAAATTTATTTGATGAAGACACTCCTCCTTCTTCATTTACAACAGCATATTTGACAGATGTTCCCCCAACATCAAACGCTAAATATTTTTTCATAAGCTTCTCCTTTCGTTTCTTACATTATTATAATATATTTTTTTGAACAAATCATTAACATCCTTATTTTATAAACACCTTATTCCATTCATCACAATTTCTTTCCAATAATTCAAAATCAACCGTTGCTAATTTTATATAATTATAAGAAGATTTTCTTTTTTTCAGTTTATAAACAATTTGTGCTCGTCTCAATATATCCTCTTGATTTTTAAAACTTCTTAAAACCTGAACTTGATCTATTAATAATCCCTTATACTTTAAATCTTTTTCTAAAAAAATATTAAACTCATGATAACATCCTTCAGGAACAGGAATCATATTATTAAATAATAACTTTCCTAGATATGATTCAACCGTTGGATTTCCATTAAATATTCTTTTAATAGTTGGAACTCGTGTAAATTGAACTTTTTTATGACCATCTTGATCATTATAATAATCTCTTTTATCAGGTGAAGATAAGGGAACAAAATACTTATAACCATTTATTAATACTTTTATAGCAATAAATTTTCTTTGATGATTTCCACTATTATGTATTAAAACTTTTGAATCTGCTTTGTATAAATATTCCATATATTGACTATCAATTTCATATAATTTCATAAATATAGCTCCTTTTAGATAATAAAAAAACGAAGAGGTTATCTCTTCGTATAAGTATTTGATTTCTTATAAGAAATCTATGATTTTTTAGCTCCCACTATTTGGCAGGGAATCTCCTGATTTTTTAGCTCCCACTATTTGGCAGGGAATCTCCTGATTTTTTAGTTCCCACTATTTGGCAGGGAATCTCCTGATTTTTGAAGACAGTTTCTCCACTGTTATAATAGCAATTTTTGTCTCAAAATACAATTGATTTATTAAGATTATTCATCTATTTTTAATACATGGATTCCATGGTATTGACAATAAGTGAACTACTCCGACTTACACTTCGTTTAGAAGTCGGAGCTTCTTGCTTCAACC
>ERZ857745.4214-NODE-4214-length-12804-cov-27.430779_pt1 | contig 12804 bp, 14 predicted proteins | sample MGYA00519699_ERZ857745 | MGnify/ENA primary metagenome ERZ857745 (study PRJEB31778, sample SAMEA3449357) | human gut metagenome | biome: human gut; feature: human-associated habitat; material: faeces | place: United Kingdom | collected 2010/2012 ...
AATATGGAGCTACTACAGGTCGTCCTCGTCGTTGTGGATGGTTGGATCTATTAACAGTAAAACACGCAAACTTAATGAGTGGATTAACTGATATCGTTATCACTAAGATTGACGTATTGGATGGTTTGGATGAAATCAAGGTTTGTGTTGGATACGAAATCGATGGTAAAGAATATAACTATATTCCTAGTGATCAGGCAGATGTTGCCAAGGCTAAACCAATCTATAAAACTTTCAAAGGTTGGAAGACAGATATCACTAAGATGACTTCAGTCGATCAATTACCTCAAGAATGTTTAGACTATGTACACTTCATTGAAGAGTTCACTGGCGTACGTGTTTCTATGATTTCTGTAGGACCAGATCGTGTTAACAATATTTACGTACATGAGATCAAGTAATTTGATCTCTTTTTTGATAATATAGAGGTGGTGGTGATTTTATGATACTCGATACAATTCATGGACATTATAATTCTTTCTTTGATTCTGAAAAGAAGATTGCGGATTATATTATCCAACATCCTAAAGAAGTGGTGAATATGACGATTAAGGAGCTTGCCCAAGCATGTAATACTTCGCAGGCGAGTGTTTCGCGTTTTGCCAGAAAATGTCAGATGGATAGTTTTCATCATTTAAAGGTGAATTTGGCTAGAGATTGTGTGAACGAAATTGAACTAAAATCAAATACCATTTCTACAAGTGATATTTCAGGTTCTTTAGAAACCATTCTTTCCAATAAGATTTCAGAACTTACGGCTACAATTCGTAATATAGATGTGGATCAATTGAGTGTGATTCTTTCTTTGATTCAAAATGCCAAACACGTACTTGTGTGTGCCGTAGGAAATACGATTCCGGTAGCGCTAGATTGTATGTTTAAATTTAACGAGATTGGCATTTTAACCTTTACATCAACCATTTGGGAAAATCAGGCATCTTATGCGCTAGGACTAGATGCAAATGATGTAGTGATCGCCATCTCAAATAGTGGAGAGAGCAGCCAGGTTTTAGCAGTTTGTAGGGAAATGACAAAACGTGGGGTACCAACAATAGGAATCACAAATAATGAGGATTCAGTGGTTGCCAAAGAATGTTTGTATCATATTCAGACATCTACGCGTGAAAAGCTATTTTTAAATGAATTTTGTTTTTCAAGAATTTCTGTGGCGACCGTCATTGAAATTTTATATTTATTTTTAACGAATGAACGCACAGATAGTTATAATCGAATCAGTCAATGTGAAGAATTATATGCTTCTTTGAAGGTATAGTTCTTCTTTTTTTGTGTGAATGATAATTACATTAAAAGTATATTGACGAAAATAAATTACATGATATATTGAAGGTGGTGATGATTATGAAAAAGAAATGTGCATTGTATGCATCAAAATTAGTGAAGGATGGAATGGTTGTAGGCCTAGGCGGTGGCAGTACCATTCAATATTTGATTGATTATGTAAAGGATAAAGATATTCAAGTGGTTACACCTTCTGCAAAAACAGCTTTAAAAGCCCGAAAAGAAGGATTAACTGTATTGAATACACAATATGTGGATCATGTTGATATTGCCTTTGATGGATGTGATGAAGTAGATTGTAATTTAAATGCTTTAAAGAGTGGTGGAGGTATTCATACGCAAGAAAAAATTATTGCGTCTATGGCCGATGAATATATTGTATTGGTTGATGAAACTAAATTTCACAAGACTTTGGCATTTCAAGTGCCCGTTGTTGTGGAAGTATTACCTAAAGCATATAGTATTGTAAAAAAGAAATTAGAAGAATTAAATGGGATTGTTGAATGGCGTACAGCTTCAAATAAAGATGGCTTTCTTATTAGTGATGAAGGGAATATCTTATTAGATGTGTACTTCAAAAATGTTGAAGATATTCGTTTATTGAATCAAACCTTGTTGATGATGCCAGGTATTGTGGATACAAGTTTATTTGTGGATATATTGACAGGTATGATTCTAGTGAATGATATGGGTGTATTCAAAAAGGAAAAGGACGGAGAATTTCATTCATTATAATTGGGAAATTGTTGGTCCTGGCTGGATTGCGCATGATATGGCAAATGCTTTGATTCAAGAAGATGTTGGTGTTTATGGTGAGGCTTCTGGTCATTATAGTTCCACTAAAAAGTTTTCTGAAGAATTTTCAATTAAACATGTGTATGAAAATTATCAAGCTATATTTAAAGATGGAAATATTGATATTGTCTACAATGCAACTCCACATAATTCGCATTATGAAATTATGAAGGATGCTTTGCTTCATAATAAACATGTTTTTAGTGAGAAGGCAATCACATTAAATTCTACAGAATTGAATGAGTGTGTTCAAATCACAAAAAAAGAAATTTAGTCATCAGTGATGGTGTCACTTTATTTCATATGCCTTTGTTTAAAGAACTTCAAAAGAAGGTACAATTGAATGATTTGGGTCCCGTAAAAATGATTCAAGTAAATTTTGGGAGCTTTAAAGAATATGATGTAAAGAATCGCTTCTTTAATCCAGATCTAGCAGGCGGTGCCCTATTAGATATTGGTGTCTATGCCGTAAGTTTTGCGCGTTGGTTTATGGCAAACAAGCCAAATACAGTATTAACTGCGATGACGCCATTTGAAACGGGTGTGGATGAATAAAAATATAGAAAATGAAATTGCGACAATTTCTTTGACAATGTGTGCTAAACAGCCAAAGCGTGGGTTAGTGGCTTGTGAAAATGGATATATTGAAATATATAATTTTCCTAGAGCGGATAAGGCTGTAATAACATATACGAGTGATGGACATACAGATCAGATTACTTGTGGAGAAAGTTGTTTGGCACTAAATTATAAAATTCGAGATATGGAAGAATATGTTACGGATTTGAGTGGGAAACAAAATCCAAGATGTGATGGATGTGTTAACTCAAGTACAGAAAGTGTAGGGGAAATATGAATAAAAAATACTTTTTCTTTGACATTGATGGCACTTTAACGGATCGCAAAACTGGTAAGATCGTACCAAGTGCACAAGTGGCTTTAAATGAACTTCAAAAGGCAGGTCACTTTGTAGCTATTGCGACAGGTCGTGCTCACTATAAAGCACGTAAGTTTATGGAAAGTGTAGGTCTTCATGATATGGTTTGTTGCGGTGGTGGCGGATTAGTCATTCATGATGAATTGGTTCAAAATATTCCTTTAGATTTAGAAAAATCAAAGGCAATTGCCAAACAAGCATTATCTTTAGGATATGGTGTTTTATTTGCGTTAGATGATTCAATCAAAGTATATACATTAGATCATACGTTTCAAAATCAAGTAGGAAATCGTAAGGAACCTACAGAATATATTTACGATGAGAACTTGGATGTAGACGAATTGAATGTGATTTATAAAATGTATATTTCTATTCCAAAAGAAAAAGAAGAAGAATTAACATTAAAGGATACATTAGGAAATATGCGTTTTGTACCAGATTATTTAATGTTTCAATATGATGCAAAACATCAAGGCATCTTGGATATGATGGAACGTATTGGTGGTGATTTAAAAGATGTAGTTGTCTTTGGCGATGACACAAATGATATGGTTATGTTTGATCCGCAATGGACAAGTGTAGCGATGGGAAATGCGTGCCAGGAATTAAAGGATATCGCAACTCTAGTCACAGATGCCAATGTAGATGATGGAATTTATAATATTTGTAAGAAAATGGAATGGATTTAAGGCACTAAAAAGACATTTTTTTGATTTTTATTCGAAAAAGTGTCTTTTTTTACGTATATGAGTATGTAGGAAATGCCTACTAGAAAAGAGGTGCTCATGCGTAGTGCAAATTTATTAAATGATTTCGCCTTTAAGTATGTGTTTGGCGAAGATTGTAAGGAGGCCAATGATGCCTTAAAATCATTACTCACGGTATTTTTAGAAAGGAGTGTGAATAAGGTTGTTGTAAAGAATTCAGAAATAGTAAAAGACTTTAGTAAAATGAAAAGTCCGCGCTTAGACTTATTAGTTGAATTTGATGATCGGACAACGGTAGATTTAGAAATGCAGTTAAGACAAACGAAAGATAATTTGCCAATTCGCTTTAGTTATTATTTGGCTAGACTTCATGGTTCTCAAGAATTGGAAGGAAAATATTATGGAGAGTTAAAGGAAACAATTGTCTTAGTGTTCTTTAATGTGAATTTAATTGATAATCATAGAATGTGTAACACATTCACATTGAAAAATGAGGATGGCTTATCTTTTGTAGAAGAAAGTCAAGATCGTATGAAGCTACGTACAGTTGAGATGGCAAAGTTGGATGTATATAAGCCGCTTGAAGAGATGAATGAACAGGAAAAGATGATTTATTACTTTTTGAATTGCCACAAGGGAATGGATGATAGTAAAATTAAGGTAATGATAGAAAGTGATGGGGTGATTCAAATGTTAGAGAAGCGTGTAGAAACGATATCGGATGATGGTTGGAAAAAAATAATAGAAGATTTTCAAAAACTGCATGAAAATGAAGAACGAATGGAATTACAACTTGAAATTGAAGAAGCACATAAACAAGTAGAAGAAGCTCATAAACAAGCAAAAGATGCTCAAAAAGAAGTGAAAGAATTGAATCAAGAAAGAGTTTTGATGGTTCAAATGATGCTTAAGAATGGTATGAGTATATCTCAAATTGCGAAGTGTGTATCGAAAAGTGAAGAAGAAATTATGAAATGGATATCGTAGCCACTTTTATGGTGGCTTTTTGTTTCCACTTTAAGTGGAAAAAGAAGATTTGAGAATTATAGCGAGAACATTTAATATATAGATAACAATTTGGTCGACAAAAATTGTATACGAGGAGAGCGAAAATGCAAAAAATTCAAAATGTTCTTATGAAGTATTTGATGCCAATTGCGAACAAGCTTGAACAACAAAAACACATTCAAGCAATCAAAGATGGTATCGTTGCTTCAATACCTATTATTATCGTTGGTTCATTCTGTACTATCTTCTTAGGTATTGCAAACCTTTTAGGAAGTGGACCTGTTTATGATTTCTTAAATGCGAATATGGGTGTCTTGACATATGCATCAGCATTCACAAACGATATGCTTGCGGTATATGCAACATACTTTATTGCGAAGACTTTATCTGAAAAATATGATTTAAAAGGAAGTCAACCTGCTGTTACAGCTTTAGTTGTATTCTTTATTCTTTGTGCTGTAGTTAAAGATGGTCAATTAAATACATCTTATTTAGGATCCACTGGATTATTTACTGGTATTGTTGCAGCTTTATTTACAGTTGAAATTTATCACCTTTGTTACGAACGTAAATGGTATATTAAAATGCCAGAAAGTGTACCACCAATGGTACAAGATATGTTTGCGGCATTAGTACCATTAGTATTGAACACAATTATCGCCGTTGCGATTGCGAATCTTTCATTGACTTTTGGAAAGGCTGCCTTCCCACAATTGATTATGAATGTATTAGCACCAGCTATAACAGGTATGGATACACTACCAGCTTTATTGATTGTGATGTTCTTTACGCAATTATTATGGTTCTTTGGATTACATGGACCAAGTATTACATCTGCTGTATGGGCATCTTTTGCGATTGCGTATGCCGCTGAAAATATTGCAGCATATACAGCAGGACAACCTGTTCAACATATTTTTACGTTTGGATTATTCTATGGTATATTATGTGTATCAGGATCTGGTTTAACATTAGGATTAAATATTTTAATGATGAGATCAAAGGCAAAATCATTGAGTTCAGTAGGTAAAGTATCTATTATCCCTGGCTTGTTTGGAATCAATGAACCATTAATTTTTGGTACACCAATTATCTTGAATCCATTTATGTTTATTCCATTTGTGTTCGGACCATTGATCTGTACAACAATTGTATATTTAACAATGAATTTAGGCTTAGTCGGTAAACCAATTGCCAATCCTCCAGGATTCTTGCCTCCAGGAGTAAGTGCATTCTTAATGACATTAGATTGGAAGTCTGTAGTCCTAGTATTTGTATTGTTGATTCTACAAACTGTGTTCTATTATCCATTCTTTAAGATGATGGAAAAAGAAGAGCTACAAAAAGAACAAGCTTTAGAAAAATAGGAAGAGAAACATGTTAACAGCTAGACAATTAAAAATTATAAAATTGATTATGAATAATCCGGGGATTCATGGAAAAGAAATATCAGAAAATCTAAATGTGTCAACACGAACTATACGTAATGAAATCACATTTATGAATGATGTGACAAACTGTATATTAATACGTTCGAGTACCAAACAAGGATATATGATCAATGATGAGCACCTAGATATTATTCATAACATAGTCAATCAGGATAATGAAAATATCGATCTAGCTGTCTATCGTATTTACAAAATTATAGGTAAAATACTATTCTTTGAGGATTGCAGTATATATGATTTATCTGAATTATTAGGTTTATCCGATTCTGTAATCCGCAAAGAAATTAATAAAGTGATTCAATTTTTGTTGAAAAACTACAATGTGGAATTGTTCAAACTAAAAAAAGATGAGTGTGTCATTTTATTAGAAGAAAGTGAAATTCGTGAACTTCTTTTTAAAATCGTAAAAGATACGGCACTCGAAAATCCAGATGCATTAATGGACATTCTTTATATGCTTCTAAGTGATTCGTGGGTTATGAAATATTATAAATCCACAAAGGAAGATGTAATCAAAATCATGAATGGAGAACAAGTCTATTTATCAGAAACGGACTTATCCATTTTTGCAGCATGCATCTTGATATGTCGAGTACGAAATCTAAATGGATACAATCTCGAAGATAATCAAATAAGTTCTCCGGACGATCTTTATACTCGTGTCATTACTAAATTATGTATGCAGTCGTCTTATTTAGAGCAGGCGGATATTCCAATTCTATATAATCTTTTACATACATTTAAAATGGAATCAACGGATGAAGTACCAAAAATCACGGATTTTACAGTGCTTGTATTTGATGAATTCTGTAATGAAGTATTTGATAAATATTCAATCAACTTAAAGGAATCGGAAACTTTATCGAGTAAAATGCTTTTGCACATTGAATTTATGAATCGACGAGTTATTGGTGGATATGAATTAAAAAATCCCATTGTGGATGATGTTAAGACAAAGTTTCCATTTGCGTTTGAAATCAGCATGATGATTGTTCCCATTCTTTTCAAATACAAACGTGTTTATGTTACAGAAGATGAAATTTCATATTTAACTGTATATGTAGCACAATTTTTAGAAAATGAAAATGTAAAGCTAAAAACAATCGTTGTCACAAGTCAGCGTCACAGCGTTAAACAATTGTTGACACAATGGTTTGAAATGTATTTTAAAAACCAGATTGCGATTGTAGATATCATAAATAAGGAAGCCTTGAAAAAGATGGATCTTACATCCATTGATTTAGTCATTACGTTGGATTCATTTCTGATCTTAAAAGATGTTGAAGTATTCAGTATGGATAAGTTGCCAGAAATCAAAGATATTGAACGATTGAATTCAATGATCCACATGATTTGTATGAATAAACGTGTTTCTAAGATATTAGATTGTTATATTCAAAAGGAACATGTAAAGGTATATCCAGATACAACTGAGCTTCCTGAACTTTTACAAGAAATGTCTAAAAAGTTGCACGATTCAGGATTTATATCCGATACAAAAGGGTTTTATGAAGATGTTTTGTTGAGAGAAAAGAATTATCCAACCACTTTAGGATCACAAATGATGGTTCCACATGCCTTGTTCACATTTGCCGATAAAACAGGTATAGAAGTGGCCTTGTTGAAAAAACCATTTGAACATCATGGAAATCAAGTGCAGCTCGTATTCTTATTAGCACTCGAAAAGAAACGAAACGATGAAATGAACTTGTTGTTTCAATTCTTTAACCAAATTGTTTCACACAAAAAATATATGCATGAACTTCTTCAAAGTGAAGATAGTGATGCTTTCATTAAAAACTTATATAGTTTTAAATTGTTAGAGTAAAAAAAACAATAAAATCAAACATAATATATGTATCAATTTATTGTCTTATGAAAAGAAAGTGAGATAGTAAAATGAAGAAATTTTCAATTGTTATTGCAGGTGGAGGAAGTACATATACTCCAGAAATTATTTTAATGTTGTTAGACAACTTAGATCGTTTACCATTAAGAAGTATTAAATTATATGATAACGATGAAGAACGTCAAAATCATGTCGCAAAGGCATGCGAAATTTTGATCAAAGAAAAAGATCCAACGATTGAATATGTCGCAACAACAGATCCTGAAGTAGCTTATACAGATGTTGATTTTGTATTAGCACACATCCGTGTAGGTAAACTTGGAATGCGATCTTTAGATGAAAAGATTCCATTGAAATATGGTGTTGTTGGACAAGAAACATGTGGTCCTGGTGGAATGGCCTATGGTTTACGTAGTATTCCGGGAGTATTGGAAAACATTGAATATATGGAAAAATATTCACCAAATGCGTGGATGTTAAATTATTCCAATCCGGCTAGTATTGTAGCAGAGGCATGTCGTCGTTTTAAACCAAACTCAAGAGTTATCAATATTTGCGATATGCCAATTGGTATGGAGCATACAATTGCAAGTATTCTAGGTTTCAAAAGCCGTAAAGAAATGTGCATCCGTTATTATGGATTGAATCATTTCGGATGGTGGACATCCATCAAGGATAAGGATGGAAAAGAATATATTCAAGACTTGATTAAACACCAGTTAAAATATGGAAACTGTTTAGCCGATGATGATGCATCAAATTATACAGACAGCTCATGGTTTGATACAGCTAAAAAGGTAAAAGATATTATTGCAATCGATCCAACGATGTGTCCAAATTCATATTTCCAATACTATTTATTTGGAGATGATATGGTGGCACATACAGATCCAAATTATACGCGTGCTGATCAAGTTGTGGATACAAGAGAAAAACGTGTATTTGGTGAATGTGCTCGTATTGAAAAAGTAGGTACTGCAAAGGATACAACACTACAAATCGGTATCCATGCTGAATTTATCGTAGATTTAGCAACGGCCTTAGCATTTAATACGCATGAAAGAATGTTGTTGATTGTTCCGAATAACGGAGCGATTTCAAACTTTGAAAACGATGCTATGGTTGAAATTCCTTGTATTGTTGGAAAAGATGGATATGAACCACTTACTGTGGGTGAAATTCCACATTTCCAAAAGGGATTGATGGAACAACAAGTGAATTGTGAAAAGCTTGTTGTCGATGCGTATGAGCAGCACAGTTATTTAAAAATGTTGCAAGCATTAACTTTAAATAAATGTGTTCCAAATGCCAATGTGGCAAGAAAAATTTTAGATGATTTTATTGAGGCGAATAAAGCATATTGGCCAGAACTAAAATAGAAAGAGGAAATCAAAATGAAAATATTGTTATGCTGTAATGCAGGAATGTCAAGTTCAATTCTTGTAAAAAAAATTAGAGATATTGCTGAAAAAACAGGTGAAGATATTGAAGTGAGTGCAGTGGCTAATGCTTCAATTAAAAACGAAGTGGGTAAATGGGATGTATGCTTAGTAGGTCCACAATTGGTTTTTGCGGTTGATTCAATTCATCAACAATTAAATATTCCAGTTGCAAGTATTGAACCTAGAGCATACGCGATGGCAGATGGAGCTGCTGCTATTGAATTGGCAAAAAAATTATTGGGGTAATATGGCTAACGTTGAACAAATATCACAAGTTGCTATGCAGGTCATCACATATGCTGGTATGGCAAAGTCAAGTTATTTAGAAGCTCTTAAATATTATCGTGAAAACGATCAAACAGCTTACGAACAATCAATGTCAAATGGAGATGAAAGTTTTTCACAAGCCCACGAAGCCCATCTTCAATTGTTACAGCAGGAAATGAATACGCAAGAACCACAAATCACAATGTTGATGGCGCATGCGGAAGATCAGCTTATGTCAGCAGAAACAATAAAGACTTTGATTCAAGAAATAATCTTATTAATAGAAAGTAGAGGCAAATAAAATGACAATTTGGGCAGACATTCAGACAAAGAATGGCTTTGCATCCGATGAAGTACAGTCTTCATTACAGAAATATATTCGTCGTGCAAAAGTTGAAGAAGCTTGTCAAGCAGCCTATGAATTATATACTTCAGGACCTGTCTTCTTAGACAAAATGTGGTCTCGTCTAGAAACGATTGCAGTTGAAGACGTTGGATTTGGAGATTTAAATGTTCCAGTTTTAATTCATGCACTTGATCAGATGCGTAAAAATTTCCCATACAATGATGGGGATCAACCTATGTATTTTATTCATGCGATTCGCGTGCTTTGTACATGTACAAAGGATCGTTCAAGTGATTATTTGAAAAATATCATTATTAAGGAATCGGCTATGGGAAAAGTGGTGGAAGTACCAGATATCGCATTGGATAAACACACTAAACGTGGACAAGAAATGGGACGTGGATCAAAACACTTCTTTGAAGAAGCCACAAAGGTGATTCCACAATTAGAAATCGACAATGATTATCGTGAACGCTATGGAAAGATTCTTGAAACATATGATCCAGATCATGTTGTTGAGAATGCATTCAAATATAGTTCAGAACAATATTAATGGAAAGTGAGTGTAAGAGAATATGTCATATAATATTTGGGCTGCCGCAAAAACAAGAAATGGCTTAGCCGCAGATGAAGTGATTTCTACACTTCAAAAAAGCATTCGACGCAATAAAGTAGAAGAAGCATGTCAAGCTGCTTATGAATTATATATCACAGGACCTTTGTTTTTAGATAAGCTATGGCGTCGATTACTAACAATTTCAGTTGAAGATATTGGTTTTGGAAATTTACAAGCGGCTGTGCAAGTCAACACATTAAATGAAATACGTAAATCGTATGCGTATGATGATGGGGATCAGCCAATGTATTTTATCCATGCGATTCGTTTACTTTGTGCAAGTACAAAAGATCGTTCAAGTGATTATTTGAAAAATATTATTATTAAAGAAGCAGCCATGGGAAAAGTCATGGAAGTTCCAGATATCGCCTTGGATAAACACACTCGACGTGGACAAGAAATGGGACGAGGATCAAAACACTTCTTTGAAGAGGGAACAAAGGTCATTCCTCAATTAAAAATCGATAATGATTATCGTGAAAGATATGGTAAAATTTTAGAGAAGTATGATCCAAATCATGTTGTACCTAACGCATTTAAGTATAACCCAGGACAATATTAAGATTTAAAAGACCAGCTTTGACTGGTCTTTATTTTAGGAGGAAATTATGTCAACAGCACACAATAAAGCAAGTTTAGAAGATGTCGCAAAAGTCGTTTTAATGCCAGGTGATCCATTAAGAGCTAAATTGATTGCCGAGAATTTTTTAGAAAATCCTGTTTTGTTTAATGACGTACGAGGCATGCTAGGATATACAGGGACTTATAAAGGAAAAAGAGTTTCTGTCATGGGAAGCGGAATGGGAATGGCAAGTATGGGAATTTATTCGTATGAACTTTTTAAATTCTATGATGTGGATGCTATTATACGAGTTGGTAGTACAGGAAGTTATTCTGAAAGATTACCAATGAAGTCTGTAGCTTTAGTCAAAGGAAGTTATTCAGAATCAACCTATGCCTTAGCACAAAGTGGCGATACAGATACAATGCAATATCCAGATGAAGATTTAAATAAGTTGATTGAAAGTGTAAGTCAAGAAGTTTCTATTCCTGTTGTAAAGACAAATACACATTCTTCTGATGTGTTCTACTATGAAGGCGATTTAGAACAACCAGAAAAAATGGTCGAAGAACAGGATGCGCTTTGTGTGGAAATGGAAAGTTTTGCCCTATTCCACAATGCGAAGGTATTGAATAAAAAGGCGGCTTGTTTATTAACTGTATCGGATTCTTTATGTACAAATGAACATTTAAGTGCGGATGAAAGACAAACATCCTTTAATGAAATGATTACCCTTGCCTTAGAAAGTGCAATTCGCTTATGAAATACAAAAAAATAGTTTGTGTCGTTATTGATTCTTTTGGGATTGGACAAGCTACAGATGCCAAAGAATTTGATGATGTAGGTGCCGATACTTTTGGACATATCTTAGAATATCGCCCAGATTTAAAGATAGATAATCTATATCGATTAGGTTTAGGAAATCTTCATCCTAATGGTAAAAATTTACAATCAAAAGGCTATGCTTGTAAGATGCATGAGGCAAGTTGTTCAAAAGATACAATGACAGGTCATTGGGAAATGATGGGAATTCATACGACAAAACCATTTAAAACATTTACTGAAAATGGTTTTCCTGATGAATTGGTTCAGGAATTAGAAAGATTAACAGGCCATGTCTTTATTGGAAATAAAAGTGCAAGTGGAACGGAAATTTTAGATGAGTTGGCGATGGAAGAGATTCAATCGGATGGAAAGAAATTGATACTTTATACATCGGCCGATAGTGTTCTACAAATTTGTGGACATGAAGAAGTGACAGGACTTGATGAATTGTATCGTGTTTGTCAGATTGCTCGAGAACTCACTTTAAAACCAGAATATAAAGTAGGAAGAGTTATTGCACGTCCTTATGTAGGAAATTCGGTTGGTCATTTTACACGCACTAGCAATCGTCATGATTATGCATTGTCTCCATCGAGTGAAACCGTTTTAGATGTTTTAAAATCAAATGCATTGGATGTGATTGGTATTGGTAAGATTCGTGATATCTTTAATGGGCAGGGAATCACAAAAAGTATTCATT
>ERZ857745.4228-NODE-4228-length-12765-cov-4.075452_pt1 | contig 12765 bp, 8 predicted proteins | sample MGYA00519699_ERZ857745 | MGnify/ENA primary metagenome ERZ857745 (study PRJEB31778, sample SAMEA3449357) | human gut metagenome | biome: human gut; feature: human-associated habitat; material: faeces | place: United Kingdom | collected 2010/2012 ...
ACTTCTTTTACATCATGAATACCAACGGCTTCAAGTTCTTTAATTACATTTTTAATGTCAGTCATAAATAACACAGAGGTTATCAGAAATGCGTACATGATTCATGGAGACACGCCGCAGACACCGAGTATGCCAGTCAATACATACCAGAAGATGAATGATATAGAGAAAATATTAGATGATGTGTATGGCATTTTACTTAACAACTTCAATTATTACTGTGGATCAGAGATATATGCCGGAGATGATACCGGACTATTATTATAGGAAGAGAGGACATATTATGGGATTTAAAAAGAAAACATGGAAAAATATAAAAAGAGCATTTCCATTATATATAATGGTAGCGCCGGGATTTTTATATCTTTTAATTAATAACTATGTGCCGATGACCGGTATCATCATTGCTTTTAAACATTTGAATTTTGCAAAAGGAATTTTGCACAGTGACTGGGCGGGGCTTTCCAACTTTGAATATCTGTTTAAAACACCGGATGCAGCACTGATTACAAGAAACACATTATTATACAATTTTGCATTTATTGTCGTTAATACGACGGTATCTATTCTGATTGCAATTTTACTGAGTGAATTAAGAAGCAAGACAAAAGTGAAAATTTTTCAGTCTGCTGTTCTGATTCCATCTTTGATTTCGATTATCATTGTCAGCTATCTGGTATATGCGTTCTTAAGCGGACGTACTGGCTTTGTTAATGGACTGCTGACTTCTCTTGGAAAAGAAAATATCTCATTTTACACCGAGTCAAAATACTGGCCATTCATCCTGATTTTTGTAAACTGCTGGAAGGGAGCCGGATATTCATCCATTATTTATCTGGCAGCGATTCTTGGAATTGACCAGGAAATGTATGAGGCAGCTGAGATTGACGGAGCAACAAGATGGCATAAAATCAAATGTATTACCCTTCCGCTGCTGAAATCTACAGTAGTCACAATGACACTGCTGTCCATCGGAAGAATTTTCTATTCTGATTTTGGTCTGTTTTATCAGGTACCAATGAACTCGGGAGCGCTGATCAATGCAACCAACACGATTGATACTTACGTATATCGAGGACTGATTGAGCTGGGTGACATCAGTATGTCATCGGCAGCCTGTGTATATCAGTCGCTGATGGGATTTGCACTTGTCATGATTGCAAACTGGCTTACAAAACGTTACAGCAGTGAGAATGCACTGTTCTGACAGAAAAGAGGACAAAATTATGGTAGGAAAACAGGAACGGCGTTATCAGAGAATGATCACGGTAGTTCTGGCACTGATTTCACTGATTATGGTGATTCCGCTGGTGCTTCTGGTGGTTGCATCGTTTACAAGCAACAATGAGATTGTGCTGCATGGATATTCTTTCTTCCCAAAAGAACTGAGTCTGGAAGCATACAGGTACATTTGGAACGAGAGGGCACAGGTTTTCCATGCATATGGAATCACCATTCTGGTAACCGCGATTGGAACAACGATTGGCGTGATGATGACACTTTTGTATGCGTATGTACTGGCACATGAGAAATTTCCTGGAAAAACATTTCTTGCATTTTATCTGTTTTTCACGATGCTGTTTAATGGTGGACTGGTACCGACCTATATTATGTATACCCGCTACCTGCACATGAAAAATACGATTCCGGCATTAATTATACCGGGTCTGCTGATGAGTGCTTTTAATGTGATTCTGACAAGAACGTATATTCAGTCAAATGTACCGGCGGCATTAAGTGAGGCTGCCAAAATTGATGGTGCAACAGAGTTTCAGGTATTCCGCAAAGTAGTTCTTCCTATGTGTAAACCGATCATTGCAACGGTCGGATTATTTGCCGGACTTGGTTATTGGAATGACTGGACGAATGGATTATACTATATTACAGATACTAACAAATTCAGCATTCAGCAGCTTTTGAATAATATGATTAAAAACATCGAATTTCTTTCCAAAAATGCGAACAGTAATATCAACCTGGCCAGCGTAGGAGGGGGAATCCCGCAGGAGACCGTGCGTATGGCAATCGCCATCGTCGGACTGCTTCCGATTCTGATCGTATTCCCATTCGTACAGAAATATTTTGTAAAAGGAATTTCTATTGGAGCTGTAAAAGGCTGAAAAAAAATGGGGGAAAGCAAATGAAAATAAAAGAGATGGAAACAGAAAAACTGATTTCGCTTCTCTGCGGCGATCAGTTTATGAATACAAAAGCACTGCCGGAATACGATATTCCATCCCTGGAAATGAGCGATGGACCGATGGGGCTTCGCTATCAGAAAAAGGATAAGGATTCTCTTGGCATTAATCGAAGTGAACCGGCGACCTGTCTGCCGGCGGGAGTAGCAGTAGCGGCATCCTGGAACCCGGATGTAGCAGAGCAGGTAGGAACAATCATTGGATCAGAGGCGGCTGCGTACGGAGTGGATCTGGTGCTGGGACCGGCGGTTAATTTGGAACGGAATCCCCTCTGCGGAAGAAATGTGGAATATCTTTCCGAGGATCCGCTTCTTGCAGGAAGACTGGGAGGTGCCTATATCCGCGGCGTGCAGTCACAGCAGGTCGGCGCATGTATCAAGCACTTTGCTGCAAATAATCAGGAGACCGAACGGGAATATCTGAATGTAATCTGTGAGGAAGATGTCCTGCGGGATCTGTATTTAAAAGCGTTTGAAATTGCAATCCGTGAGGGAAAACCGGCAGCGGTCATGACGAGCCTTTCGAAGATCAATGGAACATACTGTGCAGAAAACCGCTGGCTGTTCGATATTCTTCGAAAAGAATGGGGCTTTGACGGACTGGTCATGACGGACTGGTTCGGACTGGACGATCGGGTGAAATCGGCAGAGGCAGGACTGGATCTTGAAATGCCGGGAACGGATGGAAAAAGCACTGCTTATATGGTGGAGCAGTGGAAACAGGGCAGACTGGACGAACACGTGATCCGTGAGCGGGCAGAATGCATCATACGAAATGCGAGAAAGTGGAAGATTCCGAAAACGAAAAAGACAGAGGAAGAACGAGAGCTGATTTTAAAAGAAAATCATGAAAAAGTCTGCGCAGCAGCAGAAGAAGCCATCGTTCTGCTGAAAAATAAAGAGGATATTCTGCCGCTGCAGCAGGGCAGAAAGCTGGCGGTTATTGGAGAATATGCGAGAGAACCTCTGTTTCAGGCGGAGGGCTCCGGAAAAGTAGAAGGAGCAGGAAAAGAAGACGCCTGGGAATGTGCAGAAAAATGGAACGGAGCAGATAATACACCGTTTGCGATGGGATATCGCAGGAACAATGCGGGAAGTGAAGCGGAGCAGCAAAAACTCCGGGATGAGGCGGTGAAAACAGCAGCGGATGCAGATGCGGTTCTGTTTTTCCTTGCTATGGATTTTGGTTTTGAAGGAGAAGGAAATGACCGTGTGCAGTATGAACTGCCGGAATACCAGGTGGCTCTTTTAAAAGAAATTGCTGTAGTTAATTCGAATGTAATTGCGGTTGTGATGAACGGCGGAGCCGTTGCCATGCCGTGGGCTGACGAAGTAAAGGCGATTCTGGAATGCTTCTACGGCGGTCAGGGGATTGGAAGAGCGATTGTGAAAGTGATAAGCGGAGAGGTGAATCCGTCCGGACATATGCCTGTGTCAGTTCCGGCGTTCCGGGAACAGATTATCTCGGATGAAAATTTTGCAGAGCAGACGGAGCAGGTGACGTACCGCGAGGGTATGTTTATGGGCTACCGAGGATACGAGACGAAAAAAATTCCAGTGCAGTTTCCGTTTGGATTCGGACTTTCGTATACAACATTTGAAATTACAGAGTGCAGCGTGGAGCAGGAGAAAATCACAGATTGTGAGAAAACAGTTCTGCGTGGAAAAATTAAAAATACGGGCAACAGAAAAGGGGCTCAGGTCGTTCAGCTCTATGTGAAAAATCCAAGAGCATGGAAAGCAAGGCCAGCCAGGGAACTTCGCGATTTTCAGAAAATCATACTGGAGGCGGGAGAAGAAAAAGAGTTTGTATTTTCCATTTCACGTGAACTGTTTGAACTCTACGATGAACGCGTCGATGAGCGGACGGTACCGCAGGGAATGTATGGACTTGAGCTTGGATTTTCAGTACAGGATATCCGTGCAGCACAGAAGATCGAAGTAACACCGGTTTTTCCAGTACCAAAACAGATCCAGGGATGGGATAAAACGGAGCGTCTGCTGGAAACGAAGGCTGGGGAACAGATTTTTGAAGAGCTGTATCGTAAAATTACAGAAAAAGCAGGAGGAATCTTCGCGCAGCGTCTGAAAGAAGAGAAAAATGTAAGAGAAATGCTTCTTTCTCAGCCCATTCGTATCGTTCACCTGATGATCTGGAATGAGATGACAGATTCAGAATTAATTGCTATATTGGAAAAGGTAAATCAAGAACTGTATCATGACTACCGGGAAAAGATGCGGAGTTTGGAGAAAAAATGAAAACAATAGAAGAAATGAAATCCTTTCCGGCGGCAAGAAAAAATTACAGACCGGAAAAGGTAGAAAAACTGTCGGAAGAACAGATGAAATGGTTCCGGGATGCGAAGTTTGGCATGTTTATTCACTGGGGAGTATATTCGATGCTCGGAAAAGGGGAATGGGTGCTGATGAATGAGCATCTGGATGTGCGGAAGTATGAGACACTGAAGGATGACTTTCTTGCAGAAAATTTTGATGCGGAACAGTGGGCCAAAAATGCAAAGGCAGCGGGGATGAAGTACATGGTGCTGACAACACGCCACCACGATGGCTTTTGCCTGTTCGATTCGAAATGCAGTGATTTTACCGCAATGAAAGGAGCTGCACATCGGGATTTTGTTAAAGAATATGTGGAGGCGTGCCGGAAAGAAGGAATGAAAGTTGGCTTTTATTATTCTCCTCTCGACTGGCGCTTTCCAGGATATTTCATGCCGGATCTTTACTGGGAGAGTGCAGAGGCACTGAAAAAACAGTGCCATGATCAGCTGATGGAGCTGATGAGTAATTATGGAAAGATTGATCTGCTCTGGTTCGACGGTGAGTGGCTTGCACTTGGAGGAATGGACTGGAATGGAGAAAGAGGTTGGTACAGGAAAGATGACTGGCAGACCAGTGAATATATGAGGGTCAATTATTTCTGGGAGTCGGAGAAACTGATAAATGAAATTCGACAGCTGCAGCCGGATATTATGATCAATAACCGCGGCGGCTGGGAAGGCGATTTCCATGTGCGGGAACGCAGAATCGACGGGATGCGGACGGACAAGCCGTGGGACAGCAACGACTGTATTGCGGATTCCTGGGGCTATATTCCGGGCAGACCAGTGCTGCCGCTGCGCCAGCTGATTCAGAATCTGGTTTCAATCGCCGTGCGGGACGGCAATTATCTGTTGAATATCGGCCCGGACGGAACGGGAAAAATGGATGAGGAGCAGGTAGAACGCCTGCGCCAGGCCGGAGAATGGCTTTCGAAATACGGCGAAACGCTGTACGGCCTGCGCGGCGGCCCTGTGATTGCGGACCGCTGGGGCGGAACGACGTACCGCGACAATATTGTTTATGTGCATATTCTGGAATGGGAAAAAGATCAGATCACGTTTGAAATTCCGGGGAATACAATGGAAAAATGGGAAGTGATTTCCGGCGGAAAAGCAGAACTGACGGAAGAAAACGGAACCTTTTCGATCTCCGTCCCGATTCCGGAGCGCGACAGCATTGATACCATTCTGAAACTTACCTTTGCAGAACCGATTGTATGGGAGGGCTGCAAAGGACGGGAAAATGATGTGTATGGACTTGCGGACGGTCTGAAAGAAGAATAGAGGATACAAAAAAACGGATCGAGTATCTGACTTTAAAATCAGATGTTCGATCCGTTTTTTGCGTGTAAATCGTATCAATTACTTACTGTTCATTTTCATCCTTCGGCAGCCGCACGATCCGTACCTTGTCGACTCTCCGGTCTGCCATTTTCAGTACGGTTACGTCGAGGCCATCCGAGACGAAATGATCGCCTTCCTTTGGCACGCGCTCGAGGATCCCCATGATCCATCCGCTGACCGTAAAGACGTCAAATTCTTTGTCAATATCGAGCTCTTCATACACCTTGTCGATGCTTGCCGTTCCGGTCACGAGGTATTCGTTTTCGGAAACTTTCTGGATTTCCTGTACAACCGCATCATGCTCATCCCAGATTTCGCCGACGAGCTCTTCGAGGATATCTTCCATGGTGATGATACCGTCGGTGCCGCCGAATTCATCAATGATAATGGCAATATGCGATTTCTTCGCCTGCATTTTTTTCAGCAGCGGGCCGACCTTCGTATTCTCGGTTACAAAGAGCGCTGGGCGGATGATGCTGCTTAGCGGTTTGTTGGTGTGGTAAATGTGGTTGTGGAAATCCTTCTGATACACAATTCCCACAATGTGGTCGATATCATCATCATACACCGGCAGCCGGGAAAATCCGGTGTCGGAGAAAGTCTTAGCGATCTCGGATTTCGTCGCATCGAGCGGAATGCCGATGACGTTGACACGCGGAGTAAAGATCTCTGCGGCCTCCATCTCCATGAAGCCGATTGCATTCTGAATCAGATCGCCTTCCTGGTCGTCGATGTCGCCCTCCTGGGTCGCCTCCTCGACGATGGTCATCAGTTCCTCATCGGTGATGCCGTGGTTTTCCGAGGATTTGAAGATGCGGGAGAGCAGCTTCTTCCACTGGGAAAAGAAAAACGTCACCGGGGTCAGCATGATCATCAGAATGTGGAGAAACGGTGCGGAAAATTTGGCGATCGTCTCCGGGGATTCTTTTGCAATGCTTTTCGGGGAAACTTCGCCGAAGATCAGGACCACGATAGTGGTTATGATCGTGGAAACCGTCGCACCGGAGTCGCCGCCGAGAAGCTTGATAAAAAGCACCGTGGCAAGGGAGCTGAGTCCGATGTTGACGATGTTGTTGCCGACGAGAATCGTGGAGAGCAGCTTGTCAAAGTTCTCCAGCAGCTTTAACACCAGTTCCGCCCGCTTGTCGCCTTTTTCTGCCATATTTTTCATGCGGATGCGGTTCAGCGAGGTGAAGGAAGTCTCCGTCGCCGAAAAGTAGGCTGAGAGCATGACGCAGATAAGAATGATGATGAGTGACACAATGTCGCTGTTCATTTGTTTTTCCTTTCTTAGGAAACCGGGACACGATGCAAAAAATGTACAAAAAGACATAACCTATCTTGAATCTGGCAGAATCAAAGATAGATTATGTCTCCGTTTATCAAATGATGAAAATAAAGCATCGTCGAGGCATACTGCCTGAGTCGTCCATGTTTCTGTAATCCTTTCGTTGATCAGTAATCCCTTTTATTGTACGGTATGTGGGAATAATTGTCAATAAGGCATGCGAAAATCACAGGAAATACGAAACCGCATTGTTGTAGCTGATATTTTCCACCATCTCTTTCAGAAACTCCAGGTTCGCCGGGTACTCCCCGTTTTCCACCCAGTTTCCGATTTGATTGCAGAGAATCCGGCGGAAATATTCGTGGCGCGGGAAGGAGAGGAAGCTGCGGGAGTCGGTCAGCATGCCGATGAAGGTGGAGAGCATGCCGATGCTGGAAAGCGTCGCAAGCTGGGATTCCATGCCGTATTTGTGATCGTTGAACCACCATGCGGTACCGAACTGCACTTTCGAGCGGATGCCAGGCGCAGCAAAGTTTCCAGCCATGCTTGCAAGCATCGGGTTGTCGCCCGGGTTCAGAGAGTAGAGCACAGTTTTCGGCAGTGCGTCGTCCTCGTCCATATCGTTTAAGAAAGCGCCGAGCATCGGGGCAAAGGCGAAATCGTTCATGCTGTCAAAGCCGGCATCGGCACCGAGCGCACGGAACATCCGCTTCGAGTTGTTACGGAGTGCTTTGATATGAAGCTGCATGGCGATATTGTGCTTATGATACAGCCGTCCGAGGTTCGTCAGAAGGAAACCCTTGTACATGCCGAGCTCTTTTTCGGTGAGAACACCGCCGTTCATGCGCTTCTCAAATACATCATTCGCCTCAGCAGCCGTGCATGGCACATAGAAGCAGCCCTCAAGGCTGTGGTCGCTGACAACGCAGCCGGCGGAGAGGAAGAAGTCGAGGCGGCAGGAGAGGGCATGCACCATATCCTCTGCGGATGCAATCGTCCTGCCGGCGGCAGCGGCAAGCTTTTCCACGTATTCCGGGAAATCCGGCTTTTCGAGATGAACGGCGCGGTCCGGGCGGAAGGACGGCAGAACGCGGCAGGCAAAGTCTTCCTTCTGTAATGCCAGATGGCAGTGCAGATCATCTGCAGGATCGTCGGTGGTGCACAGATGCGACACATGCTGGTTCAGAATCAGATTGCGCACGGTAAACTCCTTCGTCTGCAGTTTTGCATTCGTCTCATCCCAGATTTCCTTCGCTGTTGCGCGGGAGAGCGGTGTCGTGATGCCGAAGTACCGCTGCAGCTCCAGATGTGTCCAGTGGTATAAAGGATTGCCGATCGCGTTCTCAATCGTCTCGGCAAACGCCAGATATTTGTCGTAATCATCGGCGTTTCCGGTGATCAGATCCTCCGAAAAGCCCATCGCACGCATGGCACGCCATTTATAATGATCCCCGCCGAGCCAGACGCGTGTCAGATTCTCCATCTGGCGGTCTTCGAGAATCTCCTGTGGATTCAGATGGTTGTGATAGTCAAAAATGGGCATTTTTTCAGCCGCCTCGTGGTACAGTGTTTTCGCCGTATCGGTCTGCAGCAGAAAGTCAGCGTCCATAAAAGGTTTCATATGGAAATACCTCCCCTTTAGAATTGAGCAGTCAGAGCAGCAAGCGTATCTGCCACAGCGCCAGGTCCCTGAAGCATCGAGACAAAAGCATCCAGTACACGGTCAGAAAGTCCGGCGAAAATCAGATCCACACCGAAAATCGAAGCATCGGAGAGCAGCGGAGCCAGAGTTTTGGAAAGGGTCTCGCGGTCAGCCGGTGCGCCGAGTTTCAGATCCTGCACATACGGGCGGACCGTGGCAAGCAGCGGATCCGGGTTCAGCTCAAATGCATCGCCGTTGTCATCCACGCCCATCAGATACCGCAGCCATCCCGCAAATACAGCCGGAATTGCCTGGAGATCCGAGAGTGACAGCTCCGGAGAAGCAAGATACGATTTGATCGTCTCACCGAACCGGATCGACAGCTTCTGTGACGTGTCGGTCGCAATTCGCTGCGGCGTATCCGGCATAAACGGGTTCGGGATGCGGATGTTCAGCACTTCATCGATAAACTGCTTCGGAGAGAGAATGCCAGGATCGGTGACAACCGGAAGTCCTTCGATATATCCGATGCGCTCCACGAGCTTTTTCAGTACCGGATTTTTCATCTCCTCACTGATCAGTTCGTAGTCCAGCAGGCAGCCGAACACAGCGAGTGCGGTGTGCAGCGGGTTCAGGCAGGTGCAGACCTTCATGCGCTCTGTTTTGTTGACAGTTTCCCGGTCGGTAAAGATCCATCCGCTCTTTTCCATCGGCGGCCGTCCGTTCGGGAAATGATCTTCGACTACGAGGTACTGGCATTCCTCTGCATTGACGAACGGAGCAACGTAGGTGTGGCGGGAGGTGACGATCGACTGTGCATCAGCGAGGCCGTTCTCCTCGAGTATCTTTTCGATGGAACCATCCGGCCGCGGGGTGATCTTGTCGATCATGGTCCACGGGAAGCTGACTTTTTCCGGGTTCTGCAGATAGGAGAGGAAGCCTGGCTGTACCAGCTTGTTTTCTTCCCATGCAGAAGCGTAGGCTGTCAGGGCAAGGGAAAGTTTTTCGCCATTGTGGGAGCAGTTGTCGGTGCTGACCATCGCAACCGGTTTTTCGCCTGCAAGAAATCTTTCATATAAAAGAGAAGCAACTTTTCCCATATAGCTGGTAACGGAAGAAGGTCCGGCAGCAAAATCGGCAGCAACAGACGGCAGCAGTTCGCCCGCACCGTTTTTCAGGGAATATCCCTTTTCGGTGATCGTAAACGTCGCCATCTGCAGGGAATCCTTGGTAAAGATTTCTTTTAACCGGGCAAAATCCGGAGAATCCGCCGTATCGGCAGCCAGCGATTCTGCGATGCTTCCAACAACGGTTTTCTCGACAGAACCATCGGCTTTTAAGGTCACCAGAATGCTTAAATTATCGTGCGGCTGGTACATATCACGGATGATTTCTGTATCGAAGCCCTCCGCAACGATGACACCGCGGTCAAAGGTACCGTTGTTCAGCAGTTCCTGTGCTGCATTTGCCTGGAAGGCACGGAAAATATTTCCGGCTCCGAAATGCACCCAGCACGGAGATTCTTTCGTGCGGGTGATCATTGCTTCGCGGTCATAGGATGGAAGCGCATAGCCTGCGGCTTCCCACGCTTTTTGATCTGCCAGTCCGGCAGCTGTTAAGTTAAGAGACATCAGTAAAAAACTCCTTTAAATTCCACGTTTGTGACTCTTGTCAATAGCTTCCCAGAGTCCGTTTAAATAAGTCGCGCCGAGTGCGCGGTCATACAGTCCATAGCCCGGCATTGCCTTCTCGCCCCAGATCATACGTCCGTGGTCCGGGCGGATCGGGCCGTCAAAGCCGATGTCGTACAGCGCTTTCATGATCTCATACATATCGAAGCTGCCGTCAGAGGAAAGGTGTGCGGCCTCCTCGAAATCCTGCTGGCTGTGGAATTTCAGATTGCGGACGTGAGCGAAGTGGATGCGGCCCTTTAAGGAACGGATCGTATCCGGAAGATCGTTCTCCAGGTTTGTTCCGTAGGAGCCCGAGCAGAAGGTCACGCCGTTGTGCGGGTCATCGACCATCTTCATCATGCGCAGAATGTTTTCTTTATTAATGATGATTCTCGGAAGACCGAAGACACTCCATGCCGGGTCGTCCGGGTGAATGGCCATTTTGATGTCGTATTCGTTGCAGACCGGCATGATGCGTTCGAGGAAGTATTTGAGGTTGGCAAACAGTTTCTCATCATCCACATCGCGGTAAGCGCCAAAGAGCTCTTTCACTTTTGCCATGCGCTCCGGCTCCCAGCCAGGAAGAATTGCGCCGTTTGCATCACCTGCGATAGATTCAAACATTTTTTCCGGAACAAGTGCGTCTACGGCGGACTGTTTGTAGGCAAGTACGGTCGAGCCGTCCGGACGGACGCGTGCGAGTTCTGTTCTGGTCCAGTCGAAGACCGGCATGAAGTTATAGCAGACAAGGTGAATGTCTTCCTCGCCGAGGTGCTTTAACGTTTCAATATAATTATCGATGTACTGCTCACGGTCCGGGCTGCCGATTTTGATGGCGTCGTGGATGTTGACACTCTCGATGCCGGAGATGTGAAGTCCAGAGGCCTCAACCTCTTCTTTTAACGCGTGAATCGCTTCGCGTGTCCACACCTCGCCCGGGGTAGTGTCGTACAGGGTTGTGATGACTCCGGTTACGCCCGGAATCTGGCGGATCTGCTCTAAGGTAACGGTATCAAATTTGGAACCATACCAGCGAAATGTCATTTCCATAAGAAAAACTCTCCTTTATTTTGTAATGTACTCTCGGAATCTTTCTGTACTTGCCTTTGCGGCTGATTTTCCGCCAGCTGCACCCGAATTTCATCAACGTACGCACCGCGTACGCCTCAGAAATTTGGGCACAACTGACAAAAAATCATCTCACAAAATCAAGCACAGAAAGATTCCGAGAGTACATTGTATTTTGCAAGTGGTGTTCTTTGCTTTTTATTGTATCGTTTCCAAAGAAAAAAGCCATGGCAAGAATTGTTGAGCACATTGCAAAAGTTGCGGCGGTTGGTAGGAAAAAGCAAAATCAGCCTACAAGTGTGATAAGTAATATCTTTTTGGTATGACTAACCAATAGGAAAAACCTATAAGCGATTCATCGAAATAACAATTACCAAAAGGCGTTTTAGGGGTTGCACATAGAAAAAATATGCATTATAATATGCCATGTAATCGAGAAACACATTAAACATATCGACTTAGTAGGAAAGGAGAACAGCAAATGAAAAAAACAGACAACAGACGAATGAAGGAGAACAGAATGATGGAGATGTGTTGTTGCTGTTGTTGCAGCTCCAATCAGAATAAAGAAAAATAAGAAACATTCGCAGGCAGAAAAAAGCATAGCAGAAATTGCATGTGCGGGCAGGCCGGAACGAATGCCTGCTATTTTTTTAACCTTTTTTGAAAGAAATACGAATGAATAACATAAGAATAGACAATAAACAGACATAGAAAACGGAGGACAAAAACATGAGCGGATGCGGATGCAGCTTCACCCCGGTTGAAAATAAAGAAACCGAAGAAATCAAATACACCGATGCACTGGCAGAACAGTTTGCAGCAGAAGTCGGAGTAGACCAAAGACCAAATGAAACCCTTGTAGAGATCGATGAGCGCGGCGCTTTTATCCGTCAGCCAAATGCATTTATCCAGCCATTCGGTGATAAAGAAGGCGACCTGAAAGCAGAAGCAAACCGCTTCGGGATCTACTGGGCAACCGGATGCAACTGGTCCAACCGTCCGATCATCGTGCGGGAGCTTTTAGGACTGCAGGATGTGATCTCGGAAACGAGAGTTTCTCCATCCGGCGAGACAAACCGTTACGGACATGCATTCGGACAGTATCCGGATTGCAAGGATCCGGCGACAGGCGCTTACTTCTTAAGTGAGTTCTATAAAAGAGCAAACCCGGACTTCAAAGGAAGAGCAACGACACCGACCCTGGTGGATGTCAA
>ERZ857745.4232-NODE-4232-length-12758-cov-3.684327_pt1 | contig 12758 bp, 12 predicted proteins | sample MGYA00519699_ERZ857745 | MGnify/ENA primary metagenome ERZ857745 (study PRJEB31778, sample SAMEA3449357) | human gut metagenome | biome: human gut; feature: human-associated habitat; material: faeces | place: United Kingdom | collected 2010/2012 ...
GTAACTTCTTAAGAACCCTTTTTTTCTAGTGTACTTGACAAAGGGTCCATTTTATTAAAATCATTTTGAGACAACCCCTCTTTTCCTCGTTTTCGAGGGTTTGAATGGTGGAGATGAATCGCGGGAATAATACCCACGATTTAAATTTATACATTCCTACACAATTTTTATCCGAGGGTCATACAAGGACAAAGTCTTTATTACTAAAGATATTTTACTATCTTAATTCTGGCCAGTATCCTTTATTAGCTTCTATCATATCATCTAATATAGCTTTAGCAACCCTCATACTTGGAACAGTTTTATTTAAAGTAAATGCTTGTAGTGCCTTTTCGTAACTATTTTCTACACACGCTTCTACTATTAGTTTTTCACTATTAACTTGTTGCATCATTAATCCTTGTTGGAATAGAGGTATTGGACCTCTAGCTATAACTTCTGGACCATTCTTTCCTATGTATGCTGGTACTTCTACCATTGCATCATATGGCATATTTGGTATAGTTCCGCGATTTTCAGTTATAACTAAGAAACGAGCCTTTGTATCATTTTTTATCGCAACTGCTAAATCACTTATCCAATCTCCGTGTGACCCTGCATAGAATGCCTTTTGTGATATTTCACCTGTTTTTAAGTAGTGCTCTACGCCTTCAAATAAGTCTTTTTCACGACTTTCCATAACTTCATTTGCACGAGTACGGTCTATATTTGATTTCTCTACTGTTTCCTTAGCTAAAAGGTAATATGTTAAATAAGTATTAGGTAAGTAATCTGGGAAACTTTCTAGCATTGTGTAAACTGATTTCCAAACGTGATTCCAGCTACTTACAGCATGACGATTTCCTACACTTTGAGCTTTCTTTATTCTTTCTATATAAGATTCAGGCAGTAATATTTCATGTTTCTTTATGTATTCTTTTATTTCCGCCATTATATCCCTACCTTTGTACTCTATAGATGTAAACCACCCAAAGTGATTTAATCCAAAGTAATCATAAACTATATTGTTAACATCTTTTATACCTAATGATTCAGCTATTATATCTATTATAGCTATTGGCATATCACATATATTTATTATTCTTGCATTTGGTCTTAACTTACGGCAAGCTTCTGAAACTATAGCTGCCGGGTTAGAGTAGTTTAATATCCAGTGATCTTTCTTAGCGTATTTTTCTACATCATCTATAAGGTCTATCATTGGGTTTATTGTACGAAGTCCGTATGCCATACCTCCGCAACCACAAGTTTCTTGACCTACACAGCCATGCTTTAGTGGTATTTTTTCATCTTGTTCACGCATTTCATATTTACCAACACGCATTTGTGCAAATACAAATGTAGCATCAGTGTAAGCTGTCTTAACATCTTCTCTTAATATCCACTCAACAACCACAGCTACTTTATCTTGTCTTTCTTTATCAATGTCAAATAAACGAATCTCATCTAAATCCAACTCTTTTGCTCTTTGCGCAATTGATTTAACAATCCCAGGAGTAAATGTACTTCCTCCACCAACAACAGTAATAATCATAATATATTCCTCCTCTACTATATCTATCCCTTAATAATTTTTATTTAATCTATCAATATTTTTATTTAATATGCTTCTAGGTAATCTTCTACTGAACGCCTTACATCTGGTACATGAAGTCCAAAGATTATTTGTATATTTTTCCCTTTTCTTACAATACCACTATTTGGTGTTAAGTTTATTGTATCTTCATTTATTAAGCTTTCGTCTTTTACATTAACACGTAATCTAGTAATACAATTTTCTACTGTATTTATATTTTCTTTTCCACCTAATCCATTGATTATATTTTCTATATTTGTATCTGAATTAATTTTATTTGATTGCTCTTTATCTGTATCAATTTCCTCATATTCACGCCCTGGCGTTTTGAAGTTGAATTTCTTAATTAAGAAACTAAATACTATGAAGTATACAAGAATTTGTACTATTCCTAATATCATCATCACTGGCCAATTTGTTTTTGCTGCTCCTACTGTAGTATTCATTATTATTGATACTAATAAGTTCCCTCCACAGAATGCAGTAACATCAAATATTTTTAGTAATGCTATGAAAAGTCCTGATATAACTGAATGTACAACAAATAATAATGGTGCACAGAATACAAACATAAAATCTAGAGGCTCTGTTACAGACGCTAATGCTGCTGTAACTATTAATGGAATAATTGCTGCTCTAACTTTTTTCTTGTTATGCTTATGTGCTGTATGAATAAATGCTGCTCCTATACCTATATACCCAAACATCTTTGTAAATCCAGTTGCCATATAATATATACTCTCTGAGAAACGCTCTATTGGCATATTCATTTCTGTCATTACTATTGCATAAGCTCCTGCTACAGTTTCTGAACCTACTTGAAGTACTCCACCTAAATCAGAGAATTGGAATGGTGTATATATTAAGTGATGTAGTCCAGTTGGAACTAATATTCTTTCTAGGAAACCATATAAGAATAAACCAAATGTACCAGTATTTTTGATAACATTTGCAAGAGATGCAATTCCTTGTTGAGCTAATGGCCATACATAATTCATAGCTACACCAAATAAAATAGCTACAAAGAACATACATATAAAACTGAAGTTTGCTCCAGAATATATTTGTAAAGCGCCTTTAAATGTCTTTTGACTTGTACGGTTAAATATATATCCTGTTATACAACCTAAAATAATACCACCAAATACACTTGTATCTACAACTTGTATACCTAAAATAGTCGCTTGACCAGTTCCTATTAATCCAAGCATTTTACTTGGCTCAGCTAACTGCTCTAAGGCAGTCAATATAGTGTTTGAAGTTGTAAGATATATAAAGTAACTCATAAATCCTATTAATGCTGCTTTATGCTTTTCTTTCTTCGCTAATGCAGCTGGAATTCCTATTGCAAATATAACTGAAAGATTGTTAATAATAGCCATCACGCAGTTATAAATTAAATCCCCAAATATTTGTATTGGTTCCCACTTCAAAAATGGAATTACACCTATTAGTATATCATTTGTGAGTAATACCCCTATTACCATTAATATACCTGCACTTGATAGATACATTAACGGTTGAACCATTGCTTTTGCAAATGTTTCTAATCCTCCAAGTAGTTTTTCTTTCACTTTTATACCTCCTCATAGATTATATAGTTTTATTTAATAAAAAAGAACCAAAAATGCATATCTACTATGCTACTTTTCTGGGTCTTGCCTGCATTACCAGTCACAATCCATTTTATATTTATAAAATTTTTGTTAAATGTAATAATATATAAATCATTTCAGGTTTATCTAATTTATATTTAAACTCTTTTTCAATGTATTCATTTAGCTTTTCTAGGTATTCTACATTTTTTGGATGCTTTGTAAGTAAATACACATACATTTCAACCATTTTCTCATCTTCATAGGTTTCTTTCTTAAAAATTCTTTGTGCAAGAAACTTAAGATGAGTCATAAAACGTATTGTACTTAAACTTAATTCATCTAATTCTAGGCCATAGCATTCTTTAACTAGATCCATACTACCTCTTACAAATTTTAAGGTATCATATGCTAGATTATCATTTGATTGCATATTCACAAAATGTAGAGCTATGTAACCCGCTTCATCTTCGGGTAAATTAGTCTGACATCGCTTATTTATAATACTTAAAGCATTCATTCCTAATTCAAACTCTTTTGAATACATCACTTTTATATCCGGTAGCATTAAATTAGGTAAAAATACATTATTTTTTGTTCTTTCTATTGCAAAACTAATATGTTCTATTAGAGATAATATACCTTTATTATTAAACTTCCCATCATTATTTGGAATAAGTCTTATGATTTCATTTGATGCATCCATAACTTCTGGACTTACGTTATTTAATAGTTCTAAGAATTTAGTTTGCATATCATCTTGAACATAATATATTTTTTCTATTTTATCCTCATTAACTTGATCACCTGGGCGTTTATTAAAACCTATACCAAGCCCTAGTATGATTGCATCTTTTCCATCATCAGTCACTGTTGATAATGCATTATTGTTAAAGATTTTTACTGCTATCATATTAAATTACTTCCTTCCCTACTATTTCATAATTTCAATAACAGTGTCTTGCCCAGCAACAACTTCATTCTCCGTTATGCAATTTACTTTTGAGAATTCTGTATGATTTAATACAATCATCATCGTTGTAGTATCTACTCCTTGAGAAGCTATTTTTTCTCTATCAAAATAAATTATTGGGTCTCCCTTTTTAACAACATCTCCTTGAGATACTGCTGTTCTAAATCCATCACCTTTTAAATTAACGGTATCAATTCCTATATGAACTAATATTTCAACGCCTTCATCTGTAACCATACCAAAAGCATGTTTTGACTCTGGAAGTACAGTTATTTTACCATCACAAGGTGCTAAAGCAATATCATTATTTGGAATAATTGCTATTCCATCCCCCATTAATTTTTTTGAGAACATAGAATCATTTACTTTCTCAATATTTATACTATTACCGCTCACTGTAGCTTCTAATTTATGACTTTTATTTTTTTTGAAAAAGTTTAACATTGAATTCCCCCCCTATTTAGTATAAGGATTCCCTTTTAAATAAAAAAGGCACGAATCCTCAGAATAAAATTATCTAAGAACTCATGCCTAATTTAATAGTTACACGTTAACTCTATAAAAACATTATATAACGTTTTCCAATATATTACAATACTTATTTTCTATTTTATTATATAACTCTTTATTTAATATATTCTTAATATCTAGCAATATTTCACTGGCTTTTTTAATAGATATTTCTTTATCCTGTGCATAAAAAACTATCTTTTCTGATCTTTTTCCTTCATAGATATTTATCCAAATAATATATCACTTTTATACGGAAAATCCTTACTTTCGAAAACTTTTTTACCTTATCATTGTAAGCAGAGTTTATTCTATAATAAATGTTATTTCTTTTAAGTATGCCCATAACAACTAAACTAAGAGCTTCTATTATTAGTTGATTTTTAATCTTTGATATAATCATTTTATAATTTATTTTTTATTTTGGTTTTCATTATTATTAATTAAATCCTCAATAGATATTACAGGCTTTTCTTTTATTAGTTATTCACACCATTTGTTTCTTGTAATTGAAAAAAACATGTTTTAATGGATGTATCATGTGTTAAGCTCACAATTATACTTATTAAATTTGTTTTTGGCAAATAAAAAAATATTAGCAAATCGCTAATATTTTTCGTGGATTTCAATGGTGGAGACGAAAGGAATCGAACCCCCTGTCCGCAAATCATATACATACTTAGCCTTCTAATTTAAATTTTCGCAATATATAACAATTGTGAATTTATATTTTTATAATCATAGTATATATCAGTTTACAAGTTCTATAACATATAAAGTTTCTTAGTTCATTTTTAGTTAAATATTTAAATATAGATTTTATATTGATATTGTAAACTTAACCAATTAAGTCAATGATTTATAAAGTATACGATAAAATTAGTTATTTTACAGACACATATTTATTATCTTTTATATAAAATCTCCATAAATAATCTTTAGCTTCTTCTGCGTAATCTATATTTATCCTTTTAGATTCCACTACTTCAAAATCATTGTCAGCAAATACTTTTTCTCCATTTTCATCTATGTAAAAATCACTTATATAAAGATCACTATCTAATATATACTGACTATTAAAACTTCTGTCTATTTCTAGTGCCATACAAAGCTTTCCAGGACCATTTGTTATATTCTTCTTTTGGTAGTTAGTTAATTCATCATAATCTTTTTTATATCTATTAAATGCTATTTTATCAAATCCTATTATAGGTTCTACTGCCCTTATTAACACACATTCTGGTATATTTTCAACATTGGCTGATATATTTAAACAATGATACATCCCATATATCAGATATACATATATATGACCACCTTCTAAGTATAGTGGCTTTGTTCTATCAGTTTTTTTATCATTATATACATGTGCTGCCTTATCTTTTATTCCCATATACCCTTCTGTTTCAACTATTTTAGTTACAACTTGATAATTATCATATTTTCTTATTAAAAACTTTCCAAGTATATTTTTAGCTACATAAAGTCCATCATTTTTAAAAAAATTCTTGTCCAAATTATCACCTCTAATAAATGTTATATATCTTATTATATCCTAAAATATCATAAAAAAAGCTACCCTAATGGGATAGCTTTTATCTTCTACATAAAGAATTTTAAAAGTATTCCTGCAACTACAGCCGAACCTATAACTCCAGAAACATTAGGTCCCATTGCATGCATAAGCAGGAAGTTTGATGGATTTTCTTCTTGCCCAACCTTTTGAACAACTCTCGCTGCCATAGGAACTGCCGAAACCCCAGCTGCACCTATCATTGGATTAACTTTACCACCAGTTGCCTTACACATAATTTTTCCAAATAATACTCCTGATGCAGTACCTACAGAGAATGCTACAAGTCCCATAGCTGTAACTCCTAAAGTTTGAAGTGTTAAAAAAGTTTCTGCATTAGCAGTAGCACCTACTGTAAGACCTAAAAATATTGTTACTATATACATTAATGAATTTTGTGCTGTTTCAACTAGCTTCGGAACTACTCCACTTTCTTTTAATAGGTTACCAAACATAAGCATTCCTATAAGTGGGGCTGCTGTAGGTAAAAGTCCTATAACTATTATCATAGCAACTATAGGAAATACTATTTTTTCAGTTTTTGAAACTGGTCTTAATTGTTCCATTTTTATAGCTCTTTCTTCTTTAGTTGTTAATGCTCTTATTATTGGTGGTTGTATAACTGGAACTAAAGCCATATATGAATATGCTGCAAGTGCTATAGTTCCTAGCATATGTGGTGCTAATTTTGATGTAAGTTGTATTGCTGTTGGTCCATCAGCTCCACCTATTATACCTATTGAAGCTGCTTCAAGCCCATTAAATCCAAGAAGTATTGCTCCTAAAAATGCAAAGAATATACCAAATTGAGCTGCTGCTCCAAGTAACATTGTTTTAGGGTTTGCAATCATTGGTCCAAAGTCTGTACTTGCCCCTATACATAAGAAAATTACTGGTGGAAAAATACCTAAATTAACCCCTTGATATAAATAATATAAAAGTCCACCTAATTCCCCATTACTTGCAGGTTTCATTAAATCCGCCCCTGGCATATTTGCAAGTAACATACCAACTGAAATTGGTATTAATAAATATGGTTCGTATCCTTTTTTTATAGCTAAGTATAAAAATACACAAGCTATTAATATCATTATTATACTTTTAATGCCCATATTAGCAAAACCTGATTCTAATATGAAACTATTTATCATCTCTCCCATAGTAAAATCCCCCTTTACCTATAGACTAAGCCATTTTAAGTAATATCTCACCTGGATTTACATTTTGACCTTTATCTACAGATATAGCTTTTACTGCTCCATCACGAGGTGCTACTATTTCATTTTCCATCTTCATAGCTTCAAGTATAGCTAATACTTGACCTTTTTTAACGTTATCTCCCTCTTTTACTAATATATTTGTTATTGTTCCAGGCATTGGAGCAGTTATAGACTCTCCACTACTTACTGGTTGTGCTTTTTTAACTTCTTGTTGTGGCTCTTCTTTTGGTGTAGATGTAGCTGCTACATTTTGACCTTCTTTTACTTCTTCTATTTCTACTTCATATACTTTTCCATTTAATTTTATATGATATGTTTTAGAACTCATTTTAAAATCCCCCTATATTTTAATTTTTAAGATATCTATTATCTTAGTTTTTATTTATATATTTTAAATTCACTATGATATTCTTGTTATTCTTTTTATATGAAGATTAGGATTTGGTATACCATCTCCTGCCATTATAGATGCTGCTAATGCTACTACTATTTTTTCTTCTTCATCAATTTCAAAATTATCTTCTACTGAATTGTTATTAACAAAATCTCTACATGTGTTGTTAGCATTAGGTTTTTTTATATTATTTTCATTTTTAAATATATATTTAAATAAACTAAGTATCCCTGAAATTACTAATAATATTAAAAACACCATTGCCATACTTGATATTGTTACATATAAAGCTTGCATTAAATTTAAATTTTCACCCATATTATCACCTATTTTCTACATAGTTACATTTATAAATTTAATCTTATTATCTTCTTCTACAGGCTTTTTATTATATTTATTTTCTAAAAACTTAGGAGCAACTTGTGGAAATAGTGCAACAGCTAATACATCTTCATCAGTTTTAGCTAAGTCCCCTGCTTCTTTTTTCATTTTTTCAAACTCAGGCTCTATTAAATCTGCAGGTCTTACAGTTATTACCTCTTCATCTCCTATTATTTTTTTTCTAAATTCATCACTTATAGGGGCTGGTGATTTACCGTAATTACCTCTTACATAGTCTTTTATTTCCTTTGGAACTAATTTATATCTTTCACCTGTTAATACATTAAATAAAGCTTGAGTCCCAACCATTTGACTCATTGGTGTAACAAGTGGAGGATATCCTAAGTCTTTTCTAACTCTTGGAACTTCTTTTAAAACATCTTCATATTTATCTTCTGCATTTTGCTGTTTTAATTGTGATAAAAGATTGGATAGCATACCTCCTGGTACCTGGTATTTTAATGTTTGTGGCTCTGTTAATAATACTTTTGGATTTAATACTCCATCAGCCATATATTTATCTCTTATTGGTTTGAAATATTCTGCGACTTGTAATAATTTTTCCATATCAAGGCCTGGATTTCTTTCCATTTCAGAAAATGTTAAAGAAAGTGATTCTGTTGGAGGTTGACTTGTTCCACCACTAAATGGGGATATTGCTGTGTCTATTATATCAACACCTGCCTCAACAGCCTTCATATATATCATATCTGCAATTCCACCTGTACAGTGAGTATGAAGATCTATAGGAATGTCTGTCATTTCTTTTATACGTTTTACTAAATCATAAGCTTTATATGGAGTTAAAACTCCTGCCATATCTTTTATACATATAGAGTCTGCACCCATAGATTCCATAGTTTTTATTAATTCTAAGTAATACTCTGGTGTATGTATTGGACTTGTAGTATATGATATTGCACATTGGCAGTGACCATTGTATTTTTTTATAGCCTTAATTGAAGCTTCTAAATTTCTTACATCATTTAATGCATCAAATACTCTTATTATATCGATACCATTTTTTATAGATAATTCAATAAACTTTTCTACAGTATCATCTGCATAGTTTCTATACCCTAATAAGTTTTGACCTCTTAAAAGCATTTGAAGTTTAGTATTTTTAACATGCTTTCTTATTAGTCTTAATCTTTCCCATGGGTCTTCGTTTAAAAAGCGTATACATGCATCAAATGTAGCTCCACCCCAAACTTCCATTGCATAATATCCTACTTGGTCCATAGTTTCAAGTATTGGTATTATCTCATTGGTTTTTAGTCTTGTTGCTATTAATGACTGATGTCCATCCCTTAATGATGTTTCTGTTATCTTTAATTTTTTCATAAATTGATTTTCCCCCTATCAATTTTATGTTTTTAAATTATACTATAAATGTATTAATATGAATTAAATCTTATGATTATGATATTATTAAAAGTTTACTTTTCTATATTTTGTATTAAGGTTATTTTATACAATTATTACTTAACCCTAAAATTTTTTATTATTTAAATTTAATAAAAAAGCCTACAAAAATATTATTTTCATAGGCTTATATATATTTATTTTTTAGTATTTTTATTTGTATTGCTCATTGTACCTGGGTTTTGCATTGCATTTGGATTTATTCCTAAAGCCTTATTCATTTCATCTAATAAGTTGTTAAAGTCATTTGTTGTATTATCTTTTACTTTTGTAGCTTCATCAACTGCTCTTATAAAGTCATCTTGTGATTTACTATATATATCCTTAGGTAGATTGTCTAAATTCTTTAATCTAGCATCTATATTTGATATAGTTTTTTCACCTTCAGCTATTAACTTTTGATTCATCTCTGAAATTTCTTTATCATCTGTTTTTGCATCATTTTTTAAATCATCAACAAATGTTTGTATTTTATCTCTTGAATCTTTGTATGCTGCTTTTAATTCTTCTACGTATTTTTCATTTCCTGGGTATTGATTAGTTTTGTAGTACTCAGTTGTAGCTTCTGGTGTTTCATACATTCTGTAATTACCTAAATTACCTAAAGTATCTCCATAAAATCTTGAGTATTTTTCTACATAATCATTGTTTGCATTATTTGTAGTATCTGCAGTATTTTGTTCTGTTGTTGTTTTATCACCATTTGCTGGTGTATTTTCTTTTTTATTACAAGCTACCATTGATAAGGATAATGCTAATGATAATGCTGCAACTACCATTTTATTTGCTTTCATAGCTTTCCTCCTGTTTAAGTTTATCATCAATAGTATTTGTAAATTTAATAAATATATTCCTTCCTTTAATTACATTTACTATATCCACATTGTAGACATATTCCACATCCACCAGTAGGTATTATAGATTCATTGCCACACTCTGGACATACAAATTTTTCTGTTTCTTCTTCATTTATTTTTTCTTCTTTTTCTATTTCTTCATATGAATTATCTTTTTTATTTTCTTTAGGTTTTTCATTTAAAAGTACTCCACTTCTTTTGCATCCATCACGATATATTGTTATTCCTTTTAAATTATTTTTCCATGCACTTACATATATATTGTAAACATCTTCAACGGTTGCTTCATATGGAAGATTTATTGTTGATGATATTGATGCATCTATATTTATTTGCCATGCCTTTTGCATTTTTATTCTTTCTTCAGGTTTTAAGTTCATAGCAGTTACAAATATATCGCCTAAATCTTCTTCATTAGTTATTTCATTTATATCCATATACTCTTTTACTATAGGAGTATATACTTTATAGTATACATCTTCATTGTGTAAGCTTTCTGTTTTTCTAAAGTAAGATAAATTAAACATCGGCTCGATTCCACCACTTACCCCAAGCATTGTTGATATTGACCCTGTTGGTGGTATTGTAAGAAGTTGTGAATTTCTAAGTCCATATTTTTTTACTAAATCTTTTACATCTTCTTTTACATTCTTTATAAAGAAACTTGATTTAAATAAAGCCTTTTCATTATATTTTTCATAAGGTCCATATTCCTTAGCTAGAAGTGCTGATTGTTTTACTGCTTCATTTAACATTATATTTGATAGTTCTTCACATAATTTAATAGCTTCATCTGACCCATATCTTATATTAAGCTTTATAAGCATATCTGCAATACCCATAACGCCAAGACCTATTTGTCTGTATTTTGATACACTTTCTCTTTGTTCTTTTAGTGGATGAAGAGCTAATCCTTCTTCTAATACTTCATTTAGTCCAACTACACAATCTCTAACACAAGATTTAAATTTAGCTTTGTCAAATATAGCATGTTCTGTAAATGGAGCAATTACAAACTCTGATAAGTTTATTGATCCTAGTAAGCAACTTCCACCTGCTGGAAGTGGTTCTTCTGCACAAGGGTTAACTCCAGCATATTTAAAGTTTTTATCTTCACTTAATAAGTGATTTTTTTCTATGTTGTCCCAAAATAGTATTCCAGGTTCTGCAAAGTCCCAGTTGTTAGTTATAAGCTTCATAAATAGCTTATATGCATCAACTTCTTTTACTATTTCTTCTCCGTCAGCTTTTACTTTAAACTTACATTCATACATAGATTTATTTAAAACTGCTTTCATAAACTCATCATTTATTTTAACTGATATGTTTGCCTTAGTTACTTTTTCTAAATCAGTTTTTAAATCTATAAACTCTTCTATATCTGGGTGATTTACATCCATAGATATCATTAAAGCTCCACGTCTTCCTCTTTGACCTATAAGCCCTGTTGTCATAGAGTAAAGATCCATAAATGATACAGCACCTGTAGTAGTTTTTGCAGAGTTGTGAACTAGTGCTCCTCTTGGTCTTAGATTTGATATATCAATACCTACCCCTCCACCATAACTAAATGTTCTTGCCAAATATTTTGCTGTATCAAATATACTTTCTAAGTTATCTTGTGGAGGACTTAATACATAGCAGTTTGAATAAGTTACTTTTATGCCGTCTTTAGGTAATCCTCTATTTGCAAGTATTCTTCCTGCAAACAAGAATTTTCTCTCTCTTATTAATTTTGCTATTTTTTTATTTCCTCCAGATACTCTCTCTATCCATTCATTAAAGGTTTCATTGTTATATTGATATTTATTAGCCCAAATAGATTTTTGAAGTTCATCCATTTGCCATTTAGATTTTCTTATGTCTGATCTTTTTTCTCTATATAAAATGTAATTTTTAGCTACATCTTTTCTATTAGATTCCATAAGTAAAACCTCAACATTGTCTTGTATATCTTCAACTGTAAGGTTTATCTTATTTTCATTAACCATTTTTTCTATATTATCAGCTATTTTTTTCCCTAAATTTTTGTCTATTCCATATTTGCTGTTTATAGTTGACTTGTAAATGGCATTTATTATTTTGTTTTTGTCAAAAACTTCATAAGTGCCATCTCTTTTTTCAAGTTTTATCATAAACACACCTCTTATCATCATTTTTGTCAAATTATCCTATATTATTATATTCTTTTAAATTTTATCCTGACACAATATATTGTATTTTTATTTTGTATTTTTATACTCAAATACTATAT
>ERZ857745.4243-NODE-4243-length-12738-cov-12.428684_pt1 | contig 12738 bp, 7 predicted proteins | sample MGYA00519699_ERZ857745 | MGnify/ENA primary metagenome ERZ857745 (study PRJEB31778, sample SAMEA3449357) | human gut metagenome | biome: human gut; feature: human-associated habitat; material: faeces | place: United Kingdom | collected 2010/2012 ...
TTAGTAAATTTTGTCTCATATCTTTTAATAAACAATCTACAACTTCAAAAGATATCTCTCTTTGATTTTTATTTGTTGTATCAAATAAGTTAAAGTTTATATTTTCTTCCTCAGATAATTTTTTTCATATTTAATAATGATTCATTATATTCATTTAAATTTGTCTCATAAAAAAATGATCTATTAATTAATATTTTTTGTCTAAAAATTTCACTAGTTGCTTAATACTATTTAAGATGACACAGAACTAAAACTTTAGATTGTACATATTATTTTGAATTTTTGTTTTAATACCATTTATGATGGCGCAGAACTAAAACATCAAAGTTTGAACTATCTTAAACGAACTTGTTTTAATACCATTTAAAATGACACAGAACTAAAACAAATAATAACCACTTAATTCTCAAGATAAGGTTTTAATACCATTTAAGATGACATAGAACTAAAACGAACAAAGAAAGAGAATTGAACTTATAGGTGCTTTACTACCATTTAAGATGACATAGAACTAAAACATCGACAATGATTTTTGGGGCGATTTAAAGTTTTAATACCATTTAAGATGACATAGAACTAAAACAATTTATAGCATTTGTTTATATTTAAACAAGTTTTAATACCATTTAAGATGACATAGAACTAAAACCATTTAATTAATTTACAATTATATAATTTGGTTTTAATACCATTTAAGATGACATAGAACTAAAACTATTATTTCCTTTTTCAACAGAAGTTAAAAGTTTTAATACCATTTAAGATGACATAGAACTAAAACCTTGTAGTTAGTGTTTGAATCTTATTCTTTGTTTTAATACCATTTAAGATGACATAGAACTAAAACCATCTAGTAGTAAAATTTCAATATCTTCTTGTTTTAATACCATTTACGATGACATAGAACTAAAACACATTTTTAGTAATATCATGGAATCTTTTAGTTTTAATACCATTTAAGATGACATAGAACTAAAACATTTGAACTGCAAAAGAATTCATCGCTTGAGTTTTAATACCATTTAAGATGACATAGAACTAAAACATTTGCTATATATTAGAGGTAACATTCACAGTTTTAATACCATTTAAGATGACATAGAACTAAAACCTCAAATTAGTTTTAATTCTACTACTATAATAATAGAGATATATAGTTCTTAAATGATAAATTCTATTTCATCTGGTTACATTATATCATAATTTCATCTAAACTTTGGTCTATAACAATAATATTTTCATAATCTTTTAAGTAATCATATTTTGTTGATTCAATCATTATAATTTTTACTGAATTATATATTGCATATTTATAAAACTCTAATAATTCTTCTTTCGTTAAATATTGCTTTAAATTCATAAAGCATAATATTTTATTAGAGTTTAATACTACTTCTAAGTCTATAATTAGAAGCAAATTATCTAATAAATCTTCTTTTTGATTGATTTTTAACTTAAACATTTTAACTATATTTTCTATACCTTCATCATTCAAAATTGATATTGACAATTCAAGTTTAGATAATTCTTTGTTAATTAACTTACATAATTTAGAGTGTACTTTTAAAATATTTTCACTATCATACTGTTCTATATTTGATAAAACATATTTTGTAATATCTGCTGAATATTTTTTTGAATCAAAATCAAAATTAAAGTATTCAGTAAACATCCTAATTTTATTACTTAATTTTACCTCATTATTATCTTTATCAAAGCATTCTACTTCTTCCATTAATTCACCATTGCTTAGTGAATAGAATAATGATGATATCCTATAAAGATATTTTTTGTTATATATTTCAAAACAATATATATTTGAAATATTAAAATCTATTATCGAATCAATAAAATTAATATTTATTTTCATAATACTATCAATCTTTCTTCACTATCTATTATTTTACTATTACTATTTCCAGTAATAAATACTATTTGAGAATACTGTTTTTCAGTTATGTTCATTACCTGAATTATTCCTTTTTTTGGAGACTTTTTTCTTATTCTTTCTACTAAAGCAATTGATTGTTGTGAATTTAAGACAATCTTTGAATAAACAGATTCCTGCATCATTATAAAACCCTCATTTATTAAAAACTTTCTAAACATAAAATACGCTCTTTTATCTTTTGAATAAACATTAGGTAAATCAAAAAACACTATTGTACGCATAATTCTATTCCTCATAATATACAAATTCCCTATAATCTTCACAATTATTTATCGATTCTAAAGTATGTTTTACAAACATCTTTATTATATCTTTTAAAGTATATTTTTTATTCTGATATCTAAAAGTACTATTAAAAATATTTACTATATCAAATTTATAATCTGTATCAAGTTTTCTTTCTTGATTATAATATATAAAATTATCTATTATTACTCTAAATGGTTCCATTAAATCACAAGTTAAGTTGAATTCATTAAATTCATTTTTATGATGTATTCCAAGTTGAGTTAAATAACCATTATTTATTATTTCCTTATTAATTGTTGAAAGTAATACTGCATAACCATAATTCAATGCAGCATTTATTGAATCATCTTGATTTCTAACGAAATTATTTCCATATAATGCATTAAAATATACTTTTGCAGCATGTCCTTCTCTGTTTGTTTTATCTCCATCAACAACTTCATTAACATAACTTAAAACTAATTTATATTTAGAAGATTTTATTTTTTTTAATAATAATGCTTGATTCATAATTTTATTTTTTACAATTTCTGCCCACAATTTATCTTTTTCTGACTGTTTCCATTTTATTTGTTCTTTAATCATTTTACTAGTATTATGCTTTGAATAATATGGAACAAGTTCTCCGAATGGATTATGTTTCTTATCACAAAATATTATATTTATCTTATTATCTGCAAGTTCTTTTAATAAATACGATGAAATAGAGACCGATATAGAATCTACAATCACTGTATCTATTTCTGATAAATGAATATATTTTTCATTATCTTCTTGTTTTACCACCAAAAATCTATTCTTATAGCTTATCTTTGACTGCTTAGTAATAACTACTGTCCTAAAACTCATATTTTGATTCCCATATTCCAGTAACAGATTTTGAAATTATTGTTCCAGAGGTTATATTATTACCACTCATTCTTCCAATTCTGTCTCCAAGGCCATATTCAGTTAAATTAGCATTAACACTATTACAATGGTATATCTTAAATAATTCTATTATAATTTTTTTCTTTTGGTCTAAATTTAAACTGCCAAATTCTAATTTATTTTTTATTTTATCTAATTCTTTCTTGAAAAGTGGATATATATCCAAATTTACTAAAAAATCAATTATTTCATCAGAATAATTTTCAGCATCTGATAAATATTGTTTTTTATTGTTCAATATATATTGTAATGCATATTTCCATTTAATCATTTGAGATTTTTTTATTTTTAATTGGAGTGCATTTGATATTTCACAATTTTTGTGTCCCACACTATATCCCTTAATAAACACATTTTGATTATTATATAAAATTTCTGTTTCAAATGGAATAACATCTTTCATAATTTCATATGTTGAATTCTTTTTTAAATTTATCTGTGATTTTATAAACATATCTATTTCATTCGAATTATTTCTAGCAGCAATTGCCATTGGTAAACCAATAATTTTTTTCTGATTATCATTATATTTTATTAACATTAAATTTTTAGTGATAGTATTTGAATATCCACCATATAATTCTGATGGCATATTTGATTTTATATTAATTGTTCCAAGACCTTTTTTATATATTGTTTCTTTATAAAATCTTCCTGTTTTTACCTCTGTTTTTCTACTAACTATAATATCGTTTCTGTATAAGGTATCTTCTACTTTCTTATTAAAGCTATGAGCATCAAATAATATCTCTCCCGTTTCTTTATCTATTAAATTTTCTGATATTTTACAAACAATATCACTTAAATTTTCATCAAGACTATTGATTACAAAACCATACCTTAATGATTTTCTTTTTCCTTCATTCATTTCTATTATTTTACTATTAAGTTCTTTTACCATTTCGAAATTTATTTTTTTCTTCATAAAATTTTCTTTATATTCGCCTAAAACTGCTGCAAGATATGCATCATGTGCATGATGATAATCATTTATATCTCTAAATTTAAATAAATCATATTTTTCTCTATAATTATGTGATAACTCTGCTTTTAAATAGATAACATTTGATTTTTTATGATAACTTTTTAGTATATTTGCTACATGTTTTGTTATTTGTCTAGTTTCTACCAATTGCCTATTTATAAATCCATTAATATCTTCGTCACTATATTTTTCTCTTATTAGGTTGTGAAATTTTTTAGCTGACATAAGTCCATTATCTTTTAGATGTTTCCACCATTTCTTTTGATTAATATTTCTATATTCTCTTGGTAATACATAATTTGCACTTTTATTTTGATTACATTCTCTTTTTACTAAGGCTTTATTATCTATTGAGTCATCTTTTATTAATGTTCTAGGGATAATATGATCTATTTCATAAAGAGATTGATTTTCTATATCTTCTATATTTAAAGTTTCTCCAGAATATAAACACTTACCTTCTTGTATAAAATATAAAAATAATCTTTGACTTGTTATTTCATGACTATCCAATTCATGTTTTAACTTTTTATAATTTTCTATTGAATCTTTACATCCATCATATAATTTCTTAATGTATTCTTTTTTTGTATCTTTTCTAACCTTATCCTCATTGCTTCTTGCCATTTCAATAACAATATTTTTTGGTTCATATCCAATATAATCAACTATTTCTTCTACTACTTTTAATGATTGATATATTCCTCTTTTAGTAGCAGGTGATGTTGCAAGTGATTCAACTAACTTATAATTTAACTTTTTATCATCTTCAATATTATTAAACTCTTGTATCATCTGTTGAAAATTATATTTATCGTTATTAATTATTTGCATAAAATTTTCATCAGTTTCTTCCATTAAATCTAATATTGATTTATAAAGTTCTGTTTCTTTATCTTTATAATATTTCGTTGTTAAAAGTCTTTTTGACAAACTACCCCATCCAGAATATTTTTTTCTTAATATCTGTTGAATTTGACTCTCATTTAATTTTTTATAATTCTCTCTTATTTTATTTTCTAAAATATCTTTATCTTCAAAGATTGTAATCCATTCAATTATTTTCTCAGCATCCTCTATATCATAACTTGTATTTTCAAAAATTCCATTTTCACCAAAAAAGTCTATATATGATTGCATATTATTAGCAAACTTATTCTCTGCGGAATATCCTGTTATTCTAAGTTCTCCACTATCCATACTATATTGTCCCGAAGATACCAAAAAGTTTTTAAACTTCTTTTCCGTAATTGTACCTGTTGTTTTTTCAAAAAACTCAGTTAATAATATCTGCTGAAAATTTAATTCTATTTTTCTATCATTTATTCTTATTTGTTTCAACTCATTCATTACTTTATATTTTGAATACAAAATTGAATTATTTGCTAAGGCATATTCATTTAATAAATAACTACAATGAGACATCATTCTTCTAATAAATTCTTCAGCTGTTTTTTCCTTATCTACAACTTCATCAAAATTATAAGGTGTAATTTTGACATTATCAATTCTTCTTTCTAACCAAGCATTCTTGCTTTTTTTGCTTGAAACCAATGGACCCACATAATATGGAATTCTAAATTCCAACAATTTAACTAGTTTATATGTTTTATTATCACTTGTTCTTTCTAATAAAAATGGATAGTATTTTCCTTGATTTTCTATTATTTTTATTAACTCTGATTTATTTAATTGATATGGATATTTTCCATTGTCGGTTGTTGTAATTCTTGGAAGAAATTCTCCGTTTTCTATTTTTACTTTTATATCCAATGTATATTTATCTATTAAATCTTGATTTATATTTACTCCACAATCAAATAATTCTGCTAACAATTTATTAATTTCTTTTCTAAATTCATCATAATCTATTTTATTAGTAATATATTTTTCATAAACACATAAATCTTTACCAGTTCTAAACATTTTGTTATATATTTTTCTATTTTTTCTAAATAACTCTTTTAGAAAATATAAATCTTCTCTATGTTTATTATAATACTTTACCATTAAGCTTGAGATACTTGTATTTTGATTTCCTTTAAAAATTTTCTTTAAGAATATACAATCATATATTTGTTTTAAAATATCTAATATATCTATATTTTCTCCTAGAACACTTTGATATTCATCATATCTATCATCATAATCTGTTCCACTAAAACTAATCTCAATTTTATTACCCTCAATCATTAATAATTTATTAAGATTACCTTTATTTCCAACCATTAACTTTCCAAATTCAATTGAAAAATTTCTATTTATAATATCCTCTAAATCTTCTTTTAATAATACTTTTGTATCATTTTTTGAATTATTTAATAAATCATGTTCTAATTTATCAAAATTAATTATTTCTGTATATTCATCTGGTATTCCTAAGGCTTGTATATTATTATATAATAATGCAAATAATTCTTTTAATTGTTCCTTTATATCCAAATTATCTGTATTGAAGTTTGAATTTTGATATAAAAAATTACCCCTATATTTTATTATGTGATGAATAGCTAAATAAACAAGTCTTATATCCTTTTTCTCTTGATTATTTATTAATTCCTCCCTTAAATGATATATAGTCTTATATTTATTTTGATAATCTTTTAGTTCTTTCTTTTCTTCTTTTGTTAAAATTATACTCTTATTATTTTTATCAGATTCCTGATATTTTGATTCTTGTAATTTTCTAAAAAAATCTTTATCTATCTTATCTATTTCTTGTTTAAATTCTTCCTGCAATAACTTTATTCTTTCTCTTCTTCTATCATATCTTCTTCTTGTACTTCTTTGTATTCTTCTTGATTCTGCTGTTGTCGCTTCATCAAACAATCTTACACCCCAAAGTGCCTTATTACCCTTACGCATCACCTTTTGATTATTAGTTTCAACTACACTCCAACCAACGGATGTTGTTCCTATATCTAAACCTATATTATATTCTTTCTTTGTTACCATTGACTTACCTCCCATATTATGGTACTATTTAATTGTCTTAATACCATTTAAGATGACATAGAGAGTTAAAATAAAGGTTTTACCCTAAATACTCACTTATGTGAGAAACTGCTTAGGCAGTTTTTTTTATTCTGATAACTATTTTTGCAAGAGTTATCAAATTATACAACTATACATCCATTGAATTTTAACATTTAATTTTGTACCATTTTTTTAAATAAAATAGAATTTAAATTTATAAAAAAGCAATACTAACCTTCCGGATTAATACTGCTCATCCATTTAAATTTTAACATAAATTAGATATATTTAAAATAATTTGCATAATATTTAAATATTGTTTACATAAATTGTTTAATATTTATTTTTTAAACCACATATACATTCCTTCTTCAGCAACTTCTTTTTTTACTTTAAAGCCAAATTTTTCATAAAATCCAACTTTACCATTTGCTGACAAAAGTTGTATCATCATTTCTTCGCCATCTTCAAGTGTATCTTTTACTCTATTTAATAGATTATCAATCATCTTTTATTTCTTTATAAATGGTTTACTAATATCAACTAAAAAAATCTAATGTAGATATATATCTATGATTAGCATCAAAAAACTGTTTAATTTTATATTCATTATTCACAGAATCACCATTTACTTTCATAACAATATTGTATCATTTTATTATATTTGAGTAAACTAATCTTACACAATAAAAATAATAAATTTTTCGAAACTATCAGATACTTTTTTATGTGTTTTAGGGTTGTTCCTAACAAACATTAACGAGTGTATTAACACCATATTTATTGTACAAGACATCTTATAATGTAATAAATTTTCTTATTTTTTGCAAAAAATAACACTAATTTTTAAAAAAATTAGTGTCAAAATAAATCCTTACCTAAAATACTTTTCCAAATATATTGGTATTGTATCTATAAATTGAACACCATTTTTATTAATCCATTCAATTTTCTGTTGGAATGTTTTAATTGTTAAATTTTGATTAATTATTACAAATAATATCTTCGGAGAATTAAACCTTTCCTTGTATTTTCCTAAAGTATTTTTTATATATGATTTAATATTTTCTTCATTTGATATATCTCTATTATTTGAAAGCTTTGTTTCTATAACTATATCTTGAATAAATCCTTCCGTCACTAATTGTATATCATTTCTTTTTTTATCAAAAGCCGTAGATTCATATATTACTTTAGTGGAAAAGCCTCTAATATTTAAAATCCTACTTAATTCATATCCAATCAAAAATTGATATACTTCTTCTTTCAACGGTTTAATTTTTTTAGTATTTTTATCTCTAAATATTTCTAAAAAATTTATTCTTAATATATCGTCAAATATATTAGTTTGTAGCACTTCTTTTACTACATTAAATAAATCATCATATGAATATATCTTAACATGTTTATCAGTAACAATATTATTATATTGATTAATTTCTTGGATTATATTTTTATATTCTATATTTTTTAACAAAGAAAGATTATTACAAATTTTATATAGATATCTATTATTATTGTTTTTTTCATTTGATATAATATAATCAATAACATCATTAAGATTAAATTGATTATTATTAATATATTTTATTGTCATATTTAAAATATATTTGGAAAAATAATAATAGTCTCCACTATTATATATATTAAACATAAAGGATAATAGATCATAAATATAATTTTTGTTTTTGCATCCAATTTTAGCTAAAGAATTAATATAGGTTCCTGAAGAATATTCGAAATTACCATTACTCTCTATAGACATTAAATCTCCTTCGAAAACAAGGTTGCTTTTGATATAATCAATTCTATTTTTTATTTCATCTTTAAAACCAAGTTCAATCAAAATATCTTGACAAATTTTGTGTTTCCTAAATTTTTTCAATTTTTTTATTTCATCGTCATTTAGTGAATCAATATTATCAAGTATAAAAGATAATATACTATTAATTTGGTACTCATCAAAATTTATATAGTCTAACCATTTAAATATTGTCTGAAATAAAACATTAAAATTATACTTTTTTAATTTTTCAATTATATCATATATATAAAATTTAACATAACCTTTTGACTTTTTTTTGCTAACATAATCAAGCAATTTTTTGTAATTACTATCATCATATAATAGTTCAATTTTATCCATATTATTATTATAAAGTATGACACTAATATCATTATATTTATTTATATCATACCCCAATTTCGATAATATAAATATTGCTTTTGGATATAGTTGAAAATCATAACTTATAGTATAAGTTTTATTTTTTGCAGCTTTAATAACTAGTTTATTAATGTCTATCATCAAAATGTAGCTTTCAATTTCTCTTGAAATTGATTTCAAAGAATTTTTTAATATAATATTTGAATTAACTATACTAAGCTGATTACTGTTTTTAATCAAATCATATATACGATCAATTTTATAATATATATTATTAGCATAATCAACTTTCTTTAAAATTTCTTCAACTTTTGCATAATCTTTATCTTGATATTTTGTTATCAATTTTTTATATTCTAAAAAATCTGATAAGAAAAGATTTCTAATCTCAGGTTCAAGTTTTGTTCTAACTTCATTATCTAAGTCAAGCTTCCAAACATTAAAAATAGATTTTTTGTCGACTAATTGTTCATATAATATCTGTATATCTTCACTGTTTATTAGAAAAACTTTAATAATCAATTCTCTGATATATTTTGTAATATAATTTGATATATAATTTTGATTATTTAAACTATCAATAGTTATATAATTATATTTGATGCACAATGCTATTATTTTTTCTAAAGCATCACCTTCTCTACGATCAAACATTATTTCTTCTCTTATATCTCTATTACTTTGTAGGTTTTCATTAACTAATTTATTTATTATTTTATTATATAAAATTGAGGTAATACTTTTTTTTGAAAGTTTAATCCATAAATCTTGGTAATTATTAGAATTTAAGAAATGAATGAAACTTGCAATATTATTATCATCTTTTATACCATTAATAAGATTTTTTAATCTATTTATATCATAATTATTACTAATAAATTCCGCAATCAATTTTTCATTAATTATAAAATCATCATCAAACTTATTTCTACAATTTAATATATAATAATTTAAATGTTTATCAAATTTCTTTAAATTTTCTAGATGAATTTTATCATGTAAAAATATAGATAATAATCTTTTATCAATATTATAATTTTCAAGTAAATTATCAATCTCAGCTGTTTCAAAAATTTTTAAACAAATATGTAAATATCTAACTTTGAAATTTTCACTTGGTAGGTAATTTTCTTCATTTTTTAACAAATAATTTTTCAAGTTTTTTATTTCATTTTTAGTAAATAAACATTCTTCTAATAAATAATTAATACATGATAAAGTATTATTAATAAAAATTATATCAAAATCTGTTAAATCTTCTTTTATTTTATTCTTTACTAAAATTTTAGTCAATTTTTTTAAACATAATTTTATATCAACAGTTAACATTTTAGAAATATTACCAAATTTACCAGAAAAAGGCATATATTGATAAAGTTTAGTATATTGAAAAATAATTTTTTCAATATTCTTGGTAATAATATTTTTATCATCAAAATTATAATTTATACTTAATAATAAATCTAACAAATTATCTTGAATATACAAATTATTAAATATATAATTCAAAATTAAATTAAAATATATTTTAGACTTAGATACTAAATATGATATTGTATTAAACCATAAAGTATTTATTTCATTAGTATCTTTAATTGTAACTATATCAAATAAATCTTTATTAGAAAAATCATTTTCAAATATTTCTTTAGCAGCCAAAAACTCCATTATTTCTTTATTTTCAAATGCAATTAAATCACCATAATTAAGCAAAACGTGATTATTTAAAAAACTTTCAATAATATCCTTATTTAAAATATAAGATTTAATTTCAAGATGATTTATGTTACTAAGAAAAATTGTAAATTCCTCCATTGTCAAATTACTTTTTCCAGTCATCATCATAACTAATGCTAATGATTGTAAAATTTTTTTATGAATATTGGTTTCTATTTTGATTATAGCTCTTTCATTTACTACTTCGAAGTGTTTGTTTAAAATCATTTCTAGCAAATCATATTTATTTATACTATTCTTTTCTTTTACAATATCTTTAACATTTAATAAATGAATTAAAAATCTTGGTGTTTTTAGTAGATTATATATATTTTTGTAATTTTCTTTATTCAATCCATACGTTTTTAAAATATTATCAATTTTATACTCTTCCAATTGTTTTATTTCATATACATTGTATTTTGCATCAAATAGGTTTCTTTTTAGTGCAAAATCTCTACGACTAGAAATAATTATATTTTTATTTTTTATAGATAATGCATATTCTAAAACACTATTCTGAATATTTGAATTTATCTCATCTAAACCATCAAATATAATATATTCTGAAGCAGGAGAAATTGCTTTATCTATAGAATCTAAATTATCATAATCTCTAAATTTAATTAAACTAACACTTATTTTTTTTGACTCGAAATTATTTTTTAATTTTTCTAATAAATATGTTTTACCTATACCATTACTACCAACTACTAATGATATACCATTTATGCTTTTTATCCTTTCAAAAAAATCTTCCATATTGCTAATCTTACTATTCTTAAATTCGTCACTCACCTTATCAAGCTTTTGGTAATTTATTTTATTTTCAAATAATACATCAATTTCCTGTTCAATGTAATCCATTTTTATCACCTCAACTAACTTCCTACAGCCAATAAATATATAATTATTATACCATACAAAAACATTATTAATATTGGTGGTGAAGATTTTTAATAATATTTTTCTGAGTTTAATGGATTCCTATCAATAATTTTTAAATTATATTTTATATTTAATATCTTTTCTATAGAAGATAGTATTACATAAATATTGCATCTATAATAAAAATTATCTACTACAGAATTAATATGTTATATAACTTACTACTATCTAAGAATTCTCATGAACAACCAGTTACAATATAAAATTCTACTGCATCTCGTATCACATCTCTAGTTATATACTCCTCAAAATTATCATAGAAAGGAAATATTTCTCTTGAAATACTTTGTTAGATATATTTCCTTCATACATTATTTTTTTCTTTTATGTAACTAATATCCATTTTTTACTATATTTTTAACTTTAATCGTTACACATTGACTATAGTCAACTCTAAATACATTTATGTAAATAAAAAACTCCAAGATATTTTCTTGAAGCTTATTTAACCAATCAATCTTATAAAAAAATCATTACAAATATATAAATTAATAACATAAAAACTTGTCATTATTACTAAGAATATTAATCCATCATTATTAATTTTATTAACTATTTTCTTTATAATTATTCCAAATAATATAAGTTCCATAAATAGGAATAATATTACTTGAAGTCTTAAATTAGTAAATCCAAATTTACCAATATAAAGGAACATTCTATAATATGAATTAAATATCAATAATACTGAGAATGCTATTAAAATTAAAACTAAATTTCTAATAACTTTATTTTCTTTTATTACATTTGTTTTATATATTAAATATAGTATTATTGAAAAATTAATTATAGTTACAAACAATAACTGAAAGAATC
>ERZ857745.4249-NODE-4249-length-12721-cov-2.077767_pt1 | contig 12721 bp, 12 predicted proteins | sample MGYA00519699_ERZ857745 | MGnify/ENA primary metagenome ERZ857745 (study PRJEB31778, sample SAMEA3449357) | human gut metagenome | biome: human gut; feature: human-associated habitat; material: faeces | place: United Kingdom | collected 2010/2012 ...
CCTGTACCTGGCGTGGCTGGCCGTGCTGGTCTGCGCGCTGATTCCCATCCGCCCATTCTCTCCGCGCCCGGCTGTCACCCTGTCCCCCGCGCCTGTGGCGCGCGCCGTGGAGGTGCCCGTGTTCGCCCCGCGGCAAACGGACACGCCTGTTGCCCCAGTCTCGCAGCCTGCCGCCGCGGACTTCGTGCCTGTCTATACAGGCAGCACGGTGTCTGCGTCCAGCGCTGTTCAGCCTGCCCGTACCCTGCAATGGAGCACGGTGCTGTGCATGGTTTACCTGACGGGCGCTGCGCTGATGCTGCTGGGCAGTCTGGCCCACCACGCGCGCTATCTGCGTATGCTGCGCCGCTGGCGAAAGCCGGTAAGCGACCGCCGTATTCTGGCGCTCTACGATGCGCTGCGCGATGAAATGGGCATACGCCGCGCCATTCCCATCTACCTTTGCCAGGCAGTCGACAGCCCCATGATCGCAGGCATTTTCCGTCCCTGCATTCTGCTGCCGGAGAACCATCTGAACCTGAGCGAACTGCGTCTGGTGCTGCGGCACGAGCTGACGCACTATCAGCGCGGGGATCTGTATGTAAAGCTGCTGGAGCTGCTTTGCGTCAGCCTGCACTGGTATAATCCGCTGATCTACCTGGCGCGCCGCGAGATCGACTACGCTTGTGAAGCATCCTGCGACGAGCGGGTGATGCGCGGCGCATCGCTGGACGACCGCCAGTACTACTCCGAAACCATCATCACCGTGATCCGCCGCCAGCGTGCGCGGGGAACGGTGCTGTCTACCAGCTTCTATGGAGGTAAAAAAGGCATGAAAAACCGAATTCTTACCATTATGGATACCCGCGCGCGGCGTTTGGGCGCGCTGCTGCTGTGCCCGGTGCTGGTGATGGCGCTGGCCTTCAGCGTGGCCTTCGCCGCCGAGCCGTCCGCTGCGGACAATGACAGGGACGTACCCAGCCTGGCCGCGCTGATGGAAGCGCCCAGCCAGCCCATGACCGAGGACGAGGCCTACGAAAAGGGGCTGCAGCTGCTTCAGGCTGTGCGCGGCAGCGATTTCCCCGCGGATGCTTCCGCCGAGCGCGCGGGCGTGGCCTTTACCACAGCCACCTTTGGCAGCGTCACCCTGCCGGTAGTGCGGGCGGATATCCGCGTGCAGGGCAGCGGCCGCTATGCCGTCAGCTACTGGCACGCCTACCTGTCCGCCGCGACGGGCGAAGGGCTGCTGCTCACCTGCTCGGGCGAGGAGGCCTCCGCCGATCAGGAATTTGCCGCGCCCTACTATCTTCATCCCATGCTGGAGGATAACCAGGAGCAGCGCCACCCTGCCCCGCGCGGCCTATGTAAGCAACGCCGCCGCGCCCTCCGCCAATTTCAGCGAAGGCCCCACCGATTACACCTGGCCGCAGGGCACCTGCCTGAACGGAACGCCCGTCACCGTGACCGAGCTGCACCTATCGGGCAACAACGTGCCCAAGGCGCTGACCGAGGCAAAGCTGATCTACTGGGCCAAAATCACCGTGGGCGCAACAAAGGACAGCCCCGGCGTGGACGGCTCCTGGATCCCGCTGTGCACGCTGACCTTTGTCGATGAAATGACGGGCGCGCCCGCCACCCTGCCCGCCGGCACGGTAACAACCGACGCGGCCACGGGCCAGGTAAGCCTGTACGCCGCCTGCGACCGGGACAAGGGTGTGGTCACGGTGCTGTCCAAGGGAACGCAGGTGGAGGTGCTCAGCCGTCTGGCGCAGTTCTATCAGGTGCGGGCAGGCAAGGATTACGGCTTCCTGCCCATCGAAAGCCTGGCCTTTAATACCGCCACGCAGGCGCTGATCCGCAACGGTCACCGGAACATCTGCGGTATTTTCAAAAGCGATGACACACAGGGCACCAACCGGTATTCCGGATACATGGACGCAATCGTACGGATGGGCGCATCCGTGCGGGATAATAACGTCATCTGGTTTTCCACGGAAACCAAAGAGCTTTTGCTGCGCAGCATCGGCGATTTTCTTATGGGTATTGACAAATCCTGCACCGCCGTCGTCTGCTACAACGATCAGATCGCCGCTACAGTGCTTCGGTTCTTTGAAACCAACGGGGACTATGCCGTCCGCGCCGTTGCAAGCTTTGACCGCGCGCTCCCCATCGACAGCAATATACTCTCCTTTGTCTCCTATCCGCACCCAAAGGAAAAGATGGGCCGTGTCGCCGCAGAGAAGCTCTTCCGCATGATCGCAGGATGCCGGGAAGAATCCCGCACGCTCGCTTGGGAATAAGAAGAAAAGAGGAACGGTTTCGCCGCGGCGAAACCGTTCCTCTTTTCTTATGCTGTTCGTTTAGCCCAGCAGCCGCACGCGCGTTACGCCGGGGATGGCGCGCATCTCCTCCGCCGCCGCTTCGTCCAGATGCTCGGTCGTATCGAAGATCGTATAGGCGATCTCGCCGCGCGCCTTGTTGAGCATGTGCTCAACGTTGACGTTGCCCGCGGCAATGATCTCGAGAAACCGGTTGAGCATGCCGGGCCGGTTGCGGTGGATGAGGCACAGGCGGCTCTTTCCGAGCCGGTCGAGCGTCGCGTTCGGGAGATTGACGCTGTTTCGGATGTTGCCGTTGCGGAGATAGTCCACGATCTCGCGCGCGGCCATGACCGCGCACTTTTCCTCCGCCTCCGGCGTCGTGGCGCCGAGATGCGGGAAGCACACGACATTTTTCTTTCCGACGAGCTTCGCGTTCGGGAAGTCGGTCACATAGCGTGCGACCTGCCCGCTCTCAATGGCGGCAAGGAGCGTGTCGTCGTCCACGAGCTCGCCGCGGGCAAAGTTCAAAATGCGCATGCCGGGCTTCATCTTCGCAAACGTTTCGGCGTTCAGGTAGTGGAACGTCTCCGGCGTGGAGTGGATGTGCATGGTGAGATAGTCGCACGTGCGGAAGAGAACGTTGAGATCCGTGACGTGCTCGACCTTGCTCGAAAGGTTCCACGCGGAATCGACCGAGAGATACGGATCGTACCCGCTCACCTCCATATCGAGCTTGAGCGCGGCGTTCGCCACGCGCGAGCCAATCGCGCCGAGACCGATGACGCCGAGGCGCTTGCCGGATACCTCCGGCCCGGCGAAGGCGTTCTTCCCTTTCTCCACGAGCGCAGGGATCTTATCGCCCTCCGGGGCGAGGGATTCCACCCACTCGACCGCGCCGACAATGTCACGCGAGGCCATTGTGAGAGCGCACAGCAGCAGCTCCTTGACCGAATCGGCGTTCGCGCCGGGGGTGTTGAACACCGCGATGCCCTCGGCGGTGCAGCGCTCGATGGGGATGTTGTCTACGCCGATACCGGCGCGGCCGATGCACAGAAGCTCCTTATTGAATACGGCGTCGTGCAGCTTGGCCGAGCGGATGAGAAGCGCGTCGGGCGCGCTCATCTCGGGACTCACGGCGCATTTTTCCGCTTTCAGCTCGTCAAGCCCCTTTTCCGCAATGGCGTTCATGGTTTTTATATTAAACATGGTGTTTCGCCTCAAATTCCTTCATAGTCTCCACCAGACGAAGGACGCCCTCCTCCGGCATGGCGTTATAAAGCGACGCGCGCATCCCGCCCGCAACGCGGTGGCCCTTGAGATTGCGCAGCCCCCGCTCGAGCGAGAACTTTACGAACTCGGCGTCCGTACCGGCGTCTCCCGTGCGGAACGTTACGTTCATGTCGCTGCGGCTCGCGCGCTCGGCGCAGCCGTGGAAAAGCGCGCTCTCGTCCAGATAATCATAGAGGAGCTTCGCCTTGGCGCTCTTGCGCTTTTCCATGCCCGCAACGCCGCCCTGCTTCTCGAGCCAGTCGAGCACAAGACCGAGCATATAAATATTGTAGCACGGGGGCGTGTTGTACATGGAATCCTTGTCGATCATACGCTGGTAACTCATCATCAGCGGCGTAATGGCGCGCTCGTGTCCGGCGAGAGAGCGGTCGATGATCACGACCGTCAGCCCCGCGGGGGCCATGTTCTTCTGCGCCCCGGCATAGACGATGCCGTATTTCGACACGTCCACCGGGTGCGAGAGGATCTCCGAGGACATGTCGCACACGAGCGGCACGCTGCCGGTCTCCGGCACATACTTCCACGCCGTACCGAAGATCGTGTTGTTGGCGCAGTAATAAAAATACTTTGCCTCCGGCGAGAGAGAAAGCTCCTCCTGCGCCGGGATGCGGTCAAAGCCGGTAGCCTCGCTCGAAGCCGCGATATGCACGCGGCAGTACTTTTCCGCTTCCTTCGCGGCAATATTGGCAAAATTGCCGGTCACCGCGTAGTCCACGGTGTCGCCCTCGGCGGACAGATTGAGCGGGATCATCGAAAACTGGAGCGACGCGCCGCCCTGCAAAAACAGTATCTCGTGCGTGTCCGGCACGGAGAGCGCCTTTTTGAGCTTCGCTTTTGTCGCGGCAAATATATCCATAAATTCCCGGCTGCGGTGGCTCATCTCCATCACGGAGAGACCGCTGCCGTGATAGTTCAGCAGCTCGGCTGCCGCCGTTTGCAGCACCTCCGTCGGCAGCACGGACGGCCCGGCGGAGAAATTGAATACGTCCTCGCGGTTCATGGCTGGATTTCCTTTCCGGTTTTCCCCGGCTCGCGGGGTTATAGCGATTTAGTTTATTATATACCCAACGAATTAGTCTGTCAAAGTGCCGTACCGACAAGCATTTCACCGCGCACACCGGTGATTTTTACTTTTCTCACAACGCCGTGCGGCATGTCGCCCGGCACGGCGACCTCGGTATAGTTCTCGGCGTGGCCGCGGCTCTCGCCGTCCGACTCCGTTTCAAAGATAACTTCGAGCGTTTTGCCGACGCAGGATGTGAGATATTCCCGCTGCATCCGCTCCGCAATATGCGCGGCGCGCGCGGCGCGCGCGGCCTTTTCGCTCTTTTCGATCTGGCCGGGCATGCCCGCCGCCTTTGTGCCGGGGCGGATCGAATACGGGAACACGTGCATTTGCGCGAAGGCGCATTTTTCGATGAAGGCGAGCGTCCGGGAAAATTCTTCCTCCGTCTCGCCGGGAAAGCCGGTGATGAGATCGGTCGTGAGTGCGCAGCCGGGGAAGGCCGCGCGCAGCCGCTCGGTGACGGCGAAAAACTCCGCGGTCGTATACTTCCGGCGCATGCGCGCGAGCGTTTCGTCGCACCCGGACTGCATGGAGAGATGGAAGTGCGGGCAGACGTTGAGCTTTTTCAGGCGCTCAACGAATGTATCCGTCACGACCGTCGGCTCGAGCGAGCCGAGATGGATGCGCGCGCCGGGAGCGCCCGCGGCGACGGCCTCGAGCGCGTCGATGAGCGTTTTGCCGTTTTTGAGATCCTTGCCCCACGAGGCGATCTCGATGCCGGTGACGACGATCTCCTTATAACCCTGCGCGGCGAGCGACGCGGCCTCCGCCGCGCACCGGTCCTCCGGCAGGGAGAGGACGCGCCCGCGCGCGAACGGAATGATGCAGTAGGTGCAGAAATTGTCGCACCCGTCCTGAATTTTAAGATACGCGCGCGCGTGCCCGGCGTAGGCTCCGGCGGGCAGCTCTTCAAAGCCGGTGCGCCGGAAGGGATCGTCAAGCTTCGTTACGCTCCCTCCTGCCCCGCGCTCCGCCGCGGCGGTCTCCACGGCGCGGACAAAGCCCTGCCTGTCGCCGGTGCCGAAGAGGACGTCCGCGCCGAGCGACGCGGCTTCGGCGGCGTCCACCTGGCTCCAGCAGCCGCAGAGCGCCGTGAGCGCATCGGGGTTTTCGCGCCGGAGACGGCGCACGGTCTGGCGCGCCTTGCGCGCGCCTTCGGCTGTGACGGCGCAGGTATTGACGACGATCAGGTCGACCGGGTCTCCCTCCCCTGCGGCCGTAAATCCGTGCGGGTGCAGCAGCGTTTCGATCGCCTGCGCTTCATACTGGTTGACCTTGCAGCCGAGGGCGGTTATAATATAGTGCATAAAAACATCTCCAAATCGAGGTAAGTGATCATGGTTTATCTGGACAATGCCGCAACGACCCGTGTCTGCCCGGAGGCAGCGGAAGCGGCAGTACATATGATGACGGAGTGCTTCGGAAATCCGAGCACGACCTACAAGCTCGGCCGCGAGGCCAAGGCCGCCGTGGACAAGGCGCGCGGTCAGATCGCCGGGGCGCTCGGCTGCCGGCCGGACGAGGTATACTTCACGTCCTGCGGCTCCGAGGGCGACAACTGGGCGCTCATCTCCGGCGCGCGGTCGATGCGCCGGCGCGGCAAGCACATTATCAGCTCCGCCGTGGAGCATGACGCGGTGCGTAAATCGCTCGACTTTCTGGAAAAAGAGGGCTACGAGATCACACGCCTGCAGCCGGACGGCGCAGGAGCGATCCCGCTTGAGCGTGTGCGCGCGGCGCTGCGGCCGGACACGATCCTCGTCTCGCTCATGATGGTCAACAACGAGACCGGCGCGGTCAACGACATCGCCGCCGTCGCCCGGATGCTGAAAGCGGAAAACAGCATTGCGCTGCTGCACACGGACGCGGTGCAGGGCTTTTTGAAGGTGCCGTTTTCGGCCAGAACGCTCGGCGCGGACCTCATCACCATCAGCGGTCACAAGATCCACGCGCCGAAGGGCATCGGCGCGCTCTACATCCGCAGCGGGCTGAAGCTCCCGGCGCACATTCTCGGCGGCGGGCAGGAGGAGGGCATGCGCTCCGGCACCGAGCCGATGCCGCAGATCGCCGCCTTCGGCGTCGCGGCAGAGATCGGCAGTGCGAAAATGGCAGAGGCTACGAAAACCATGGCCGAGCTGCGCACGCACGCCATCGACCGGCTGACGGCCGAGGTGGAGGGTGTGACTGTCATCGGCGGCGGCGCACCGCACATTCTCAGCATCTCTCTGCCCGGCTACCGGAGCGAGGTGCTGATGAACTTCCTCGAGGCGCGCAGCATCTACACATCAAAAAGCTCCGCCTGCAAAAAGGGCGGGCGGAGCCATGTTCTTGAGGCGATCGGGCTGCCGTCGAACGTGATCGACGGTGCACTGCGCATCAGCTTTTCGCGCTACACCACGCGGGAAGATGTCGACGCGCTGTGCGATGCGCTGCGCGACGCCAAGCACTCCCTCTTCCCGTCACTTCACTGAATCATCCTTCGTTTCCTTGAGCGCTGCGTGCGGTGCCTCCGTCGGCAGACGCACCGGGCGCAGCGTGGCATCGTCGATATAATCCAGATTCATGTATTCCGCGGTCTCTGTTTGGAGGCCGCGTTTTTTCAGCCCGTTGTTGACCAGCTTCTCCAGGCCGGCATAGATAACGACGAACACCGGCACGCCCAGCAGCATGCCGATAAAGCCGAACAGACCGCCGCCGAGCAGGATGGCAAACATGATCCAGAAGCCGTTGATACCGGTGGAGCTGCCGAGGATCTTCGGTCCGATGATGTTGCCGTCGATCTGCTGCAGGACGAGGATAAAGATGACATAGATCAGGCACTTCATCGGCGAATCAAGCAGAATGATGAGTGCAGTCGGCACGGCGCCGATGAACGGGCCGAAAACCGGGATGATGTTCGTCACGCCGACGACCACGCTCACGAGCACGACATACGGCATGCGCATGATCGCACAGCAGATATAGCAGATGACGCCGATGATGGCAGAGTCAATGACCTTGCCGCTGATAAAGCTCATGAACGCCGTGTCCGTAAAACGGATGGCCTTGAGGATGCGCTTGGAGGAGCGGAGAGGGAAAATGCTGTAGAGCACCATCTTGGCTTTTGCCAGAAACAGCTCCATATTCGACAGCACATAGCAGGCGACAACGAAGCCGATGAGCACGTCAAGAATGCCGCGCAAAACGGCATAGATGCCGGTCGTCAGGCTCGTGACCACCTTGCCCATGGACGGCAGCAGCGCCGTCTTTGCCCAGTCGAGCAGGCTGTCGGAAGCTTTCCCGGTCGCCGAGAGGAGCGCCTGTTCCACCTCGGGGTTGTTTTCAAAGAAGCGATTGATCCAGCCGGTGATCGTGTCGTAATACTGCTGGGAGTTGAGCACGATGCTCTCAATGCTCGTATAGAGCTGCGGGATGATGAGCCAGACGAGCGCGGCAATCAAAACCAGCGCGACCAGGATCGCCAGAACTACGGACAAACCGCGCGCAAGCGACTTGCTCACAGGCTTTTTGGGCCGGATCTTCTGAAGCAGCGGCTCAAAGAGCTTGCGCTGGAACATTTTCACCAGCGGCCAGAGCAGGTACGTGATGACCATGCCCCAGATGATCGGACTGAGGATGCTAATGAGCGTTCCGATTGCGCCGCTGATCGATTTTCCGTGCTGCAGGAGCATGAAAAACAGGATCGAACACGCGATCACGCCGAACGCCGTGATGCCCCAGCCGAAATATTTGTTTTTCGGATCAAAACGCTTCATAAATCGTTCTCCCATCGCGCCCGCCGGCGCCCATCGGTGCTGTCAGTAACGCTCTATATTTTACTATCATGCACTCGAAGCGTCAAGCGGGTAATGCTGAGCTTTTCGCACATTTGCGACAGGAAGCGGCGCATCTTGACACGCTCTGAACACCGCGATGTGCAAAAGGCTGTGCAAATTGTGGGGACACGGACTGCTTTTCCGCCGCGGCGCGGCATAGGCTGGTATGGAAAAGCAACGAAAGGGGCGGATAACATGAAGCAATGGATCTCCCTGCTGCTCACGGCGCTGCTGCTGTGCACGCCCGCGGCGGCGCTCGAGCAGCCGTCAGAGGAGGAGCTGAGCATCGGCGCACCGTCGGCGATCCTGATCGAGCGCGAGACCGGTACGGTGCTCTATGAGAAGAACGCCGACGAGCGCCTCTCCCCCGCGAGCGTAACGAAGATCATGACGCTGCTGCTCATCTTCGAGCAGCTTGACAGCGGCCGGCTCTCCACGGATACCGTGGTCACCGCCAGCGCCAACGCGTGCGCCATGGGCGGCAGCCAGATCTGGCTCAGAGAGGGAGAACAGATGACCGTCGACGAGATGATCAAATGCATCGCCGTGAGCTCCGCCAACGACTGCGCCGTCGCCATGGCCGAGCATATCTGCGGCTCGGAGGCGGCCTTTACCAAACGTATGAACGAGCGCGCGCAGGCACTCGGCATGGAAAACACGCACTTTCTCAATTCCACCGGGCTGACCGACGACCCCGCGCACTACACGACCGCGCGGGACATTGCCGTCATGTCACGTGCACTGCTGGCATACCCGCGCATCCGCGACTACACGACCATCTGGATGGACACCGTGCGCGACGGGCGCTTTGGGCTCGCAAACACCAACAAGCTCATCCACGGCTACCCCGGCGCGACCGGGCTGAAAACCGGCGACCACCGAGATCTACGCTCTTTCCCTACACGACGCTCTTCCGATCTTCGCCGTCGTGCTGCACGCCGAGAGCTCAGCCGCACGCTTCCAGGACGCGCGGGCACTGCTCGACTATGCCTTCGCCAACTATGCGCACTGCCCCATCGCAGCCGGCATTGTCATCCCGCCCGTGCGCGTGCGCTTTGCTGAGACCGACAGCGTGCAGCCGGTGCTCTCCGGCGCAGACACCATCCTCGTGCGCAAGAACGCAGCAGCGCCGCGGTTTGACATTGCACTCGATGAAGACCTGTGCGCGCCGCTGCCGCCGGGCGCACAAGTCGGCACCGTGACCGTGACCGACAGCGACGGGGACACGACCGTTATCCCGCTTATCGTTCCCGACGGCGCTGCGCGCATCACGACGACACACCTCTGGCTGCGGGTGCTGCGCGCGCTGTGAGCGGCAGATAACGGTTGCGAAATCCGGATTATCGTGTATACTGGAGATATCCTTTATGAGAGAAGGGATCGCTATGATCAAAGTAGACCTTTCCGGCGCTGCCGGATTTTTTGACCCCGCGGGGCCGGATTATGCGGCCGCTGCACGGGCGCACCGTGCCCTGCTCGAGCACTCGGGCGCCGGCGCAGAATTCACCGGCTGGCTCGACCTGCCGGGACGCATCCAGAACGGTGAGCTCAAGCAGATCCTCACCGCCGCCTCGCGCATCCGGGGCCGTGCGCAGGCGCTGGTCGTCGTGGGGATCGGCGGGTCGTATCTCGGTGCAAAGGGCGCCGTGGAGCTGCTGCGGCCGCACCCGCAGCCCGGCGACCCGAAGATCCTCTTCGCCGGAAACTCCCTGTCGCCGGACGCGCTGATGCACCTGCTCGAGGAACTGGGCGATCTGGATTTTGACATCAACGTCGTGTCCAAGTCCGGCACAACACTTGAGCCCGCGCTCGCATTCCGGATGTTCCGCGGTCTGCTGGAGGCAAAGTACGGCACGGAGAAGGCCAAAAAGCACATCTTCGCCACGACGGACGCCCACCGCGGCGTGCTCAAGCAGATGGCCGACGAAGAGGGCTGGGAGACGTTCGTCGTGCCCGATGACGTCGGCGGGCGCTACAGTGTGCTGTCCGCTGTCGGCCTGCTGCCGATGGCCGCCGCCGGCATCGACGTGCAGACCGTGATCGGCGAGGCGATCGAGGCCTTCACCGCCATGAGCGCGCAGTCGCCCGAAAATCCCGCGTGGCAGTATGCCGCCGCGCGCCAGCACCTGTATCGGCTCGGTAAGACGACCGAGATCCTCGCCTGCTACGAGCCGTCGTTCCGGTTCATGGCAGAGTGGTGGAAGCAGCTCTACGGTGAGAGCGAGGGTAAAAACGGCATCGGCATCTTCCCCGCCTCCGTCGAATACAACGCAGACCTGCACTCCATGGGTCAGTATATTCAGGACGGACCGCGCACGCTCATGGAGACAGTCGTCTCGTTCGAGCAGCCGCTCAATGAATTCAGCGTTCCTTTTGCCATGGGCGATCCCGACCGGCTCAACTACCTCGCCGGGCGCAAGCTCAGCGACATCAGCCGCATGGCACAGGAGGCCGTGAAGGCCGCACACATCACCGGCGGCGTACCGAACCTTGAGGTGCGCGTGCCGAAGCGCGACGAGGCAGGCTTTGCATGGCTCGTGTGCTTCTTCGAGCTCGCGTGTGCCATTTCGGGCTATATGTCCGGCGTCAACCCGTTCGACCAGCCCGGCGTGGAGGCGTACAAGAAGAATATGTTCTCCCTGCTCGGCAAACCGGAGGCAAACTGAAAAGTTATCGTTGCAGTCAGCGCGAAAACGTGATAATCTAGACACAGGGCGCCGCCCTGACTTTCAAAAGGAGTGTGATTGACATATGGTCCAACTGATCATGGGTCTCAAAGGTTCCGGCAAAACAAAACGTCTGGTGGAAATGGTCGCCACGGCCGTCCGTGAGGAAACCGGTTCTGTCGTGTGCATTGAAAAGGATAAAAAACTCACCTACGATATTCCGTATCAGGCGCGCTTGATCTACGCCTGCGACTATGCGAACGCGATGGGCTCTTACGATTTCTTCAAGGGCTTCCTCAGCGGCCTGCATGCCGGCAACTACGACATCACCCATGTGTTTATCGACAACTTTACGAAAATGCTCTCCGAGATTTCCGAGCAGCAGATCGCAGAGTTCCTGGCATGGCTGAATGATTTCTCCGAGCGCGAGCACATTCAGTTCACCCTGTCTCTGAGCATGGATCCTGCAGCGACCGGCAGCGAGATTACCAAATACATGATCTGACATACAGCAAAACCGCCGTTCTGTTCAGAGCGGCGGTTTTTTGCGCGCATTATTCGGCGAGCTCGCGGTACATGGCCGCAGCATCGTCTTTTTTTGCGTTCTCCGTGACGGCGAGCACCTCCACCTTTACGGTGCGCTGTCCGAGGGCGATCTCGATCACGTCGCCGATCTTGACGTCATACGATGCCTTCGCCGTGCGGCCGTTGACCGTGATACGCTGACCGTCGCAGGCGTCGTTTGCCACCGTGCGGCGCTTGATGAGGCGCGAAACTTTCAGATATTTATCCAGACGCATAGAGCTCCTCCTGACAAAAACGCTCCGGTCATCCCGGAGCGTTTCACATCGTTCTTATTTGGAAACCGCGTCCTTGAGCACCTTGCCCGCCTTGAAAACAGGCACGCGCGTTGCCGGGATCTCGATCTCTTCCTTGGTCTTGGGGTTGCGGCCGATACGGGCGCCGCGCTCCTTGATGTCAAACACGCCGAAGCCGACGAGCTGCACCTTTTCGCCGACCTCGAGGTTTGCGGCGATGGTGTCGAACGCCGCGTTGACGGCCTTCTCACTGTCCTTCTTGGACAGACCGGTCTTTTCAGCAACTGCAGCAATCAGTTCTGCCTTATTCATGATGGTAATCCTCCTACTTCATGTTTGTGTTGGCATATGCCATTTTATAGAATCCCGCACGGGTCTCTCACTGCCGTGCAGATTTCCTGCTTTCCTGTTCCGCACTGACGGTCTGCTTTGCCTGCTGCCAGAGCGTGAGCATCTGCGCAAGCGTGCACTGTTCAAGCGCCGTACCGTCGTTTGCGGCCGCGGTCTCCATGGCGGAAAACCTGCGGATGAATTTTTCGCACGCGGCGTGTGCCGCCTGCTCGGGATCGATGCCCGCAAAACGTGCAACCTTCACGGCGGCGAAGAGCAGGTCGCCCAGTTCGTCACCGATCGCCTCCGTATCGCCGGAGGCCACGGCTGCGCGCAGCTCGCGCGTCTCCTCATCGACCTTATCAAGCGCCGCATGTACATCCGGCCATTCAAAGCCGGTCTTGGCGGCCTTGGCCTGGATCTTATCGCAGCGCCA
>ERZ857745.4259-NODE-4259-length-12696-cov-3.561427_pt1 | contig 12696 bp, 15 predicted proteins | sample MGYA00519699_ERZ857745 | MGnify/ENA primary metagenome ERZ857745 (study PRJEB31778, sample SAMEA3449357) | human gut metagenome | biome: human gut; feature: human-associated habitat; material: faeces | place: United Kingdom | collected 2010/2012 ...
CCGTTAAGATACGCTGGGTGATCGAGTCCATAAGAGTCTGGTAAGAGACGATCGGGGTACGAATCTCTTCCAGTTCCAACTCGGTCCGCTCTCCTAAACTCCGGAAATAATCCAATCGCTCCGAGAGACTTCTTTGGGCGTTAACGGCTTGTGCCATGATTACATGAAGTAATAAGCCCAATAAAATGCCGTGGTAGGTAGTTCGATATCTGGTTGACATAAGGGTAAATTTAAAGTTCGATATTTATTCGTATCAGATTATTCTTTAAGATTTCTCCGGTGCGGTCAATCTCTTTGTCGTCTTTATCGGCCCACGCTTTTCGCCATGCCTTATAGTCTTTGACAAATAGGGCTAGCTCTTTCGGAGGAAGCCAATGAACCGTGAATCGTAGATGTGCCGGTATCTTCTCTCGCAAGAATTCTTCAAGACGAAGCTGAAAATCCGGCCGTTGCTGCGTACGTTCTGTTTGCGAGAGGATTGCCGTTAAGGTAAATTCCCGGGAGGGGACTGAATGATCAGTCGCCTCCGGTGAATGCAGGAGTATGTTTTCCAGAATGAAAATTTGCTCTTTCGCATCTTCCCATCCGAGTATGGAATAGAGATATCTTTCCAATCCGGAAAGGGAGTCTGCGTCGAATAGATTACAGCCTAGATACCGGTCCCGGATAAGTTCCGGTAGTTGTCGCAGGAACCGGACTCTTCGTTGACGGTTTATCTCTTTATGGGAGTAGCGGAGAAAAGGCTGGTTGCTATTTTCTCCGTAGATTTTATCCAACGTATCCAATAGCAGATCTTTGTTTTGTTCCATAGAAGCGGAACCGGGGGTTCCCATATTTAAGGCCATCCAATCTTTTAGATGGTTCATTTCTTTATGTCCCTCCGAAAAGAGATGGTCGAATATAGAAAGATATGCCTTGAATGAATCGGTAAACGAGTCCTTGTAGCAAATTGGGAAATCATTTGTGACGCTATAATCATTCAGATGAATATGGCGACTGTCCATGAGGATCGATTTGGCTTGTTTTTCCCAACGCTTAATAAAAGCCTTGGCTTGTTTTTTCTGTTCTCGTATTGCATGGTTGATATTATTCCGCGAATGCAAACGATTCAATACTTTTGTGGCATTAATCTCTACCGCTTGTTGGTTTTGGTAAAGTCGTATCTTGATTTGCTCAGGGGAAGATAATGCCAATGTATAGGCGTATTCACCCTCTTCAAAACCTTGAAATTCCAAAGAGTGTATCGATAGAACCCCTTGTATCTGCTTGATCCCTTTGAAAAGCTTGTATATGGGAAGCGCACTACCTGTATAATGACTTCCCGGTGCGAATAATTGAATCGCCTCCGTATAAATGGCGATCAAGGTTTTTTCCGGAGAGATGCTACCGTCTATATCGATATTTCCAATGAGTAATAAAGGTTTCCTTCTTACGAAATGGATTGCGTGTAGGGCTTCTCCTAAATTCCGGTTCGCGTGATATAGTTCCTCAATCTTTTCCTTGATTTTCTTTTCTTCCTGTTTGTGTTGATCTTCTGAGATAAAGGACGAGAGTTCTATAAATAGGTCGAACCATCCGTGGCAGATCTGATCATTGGATCTATAGGGATGGATTTGTATGTCCGATAAGTTAACTAAGAAGTCAGTGTTATCTAATTGATCTAAAAAATGGTCTCGGTAATCTTTGGGTGTCACAGGGGCCATCCCGGAAACTCGTTCAGGACCGAACAAGCCGTAATCCTCCGGATTGAAACGATTATTCGATCCGGTGAGATATTGTTCTAATGGGAAACTCATTTGGTAATCCAATTCGCTTAAGGCGTAATTTAAGATGTCCAGAGTCGTGATTCCCGGGTCGTGTGGGGCATGGTCTGTCCACAGTTGCCCTGAAAGCTCCCGGATTGTTTCCAAGGCATTCTTTTGGAGGCTATCGAATATGGATTCCTCCTTTTTTAGCTCTTGCAGGTTGGGCAGATCATCCATGGCTATTCTTGATTAAAGGTGTTTCTCCGGTCGGAGGCATCCATCCGGTAATCTTTCCATAAATCGGTTATCTGGAAACAAACAAAGATGTTGTCTCCATAATCCCGTCCGCTACGTATTTGCAACTTGCATTTTTGTCCGGGGCCGTACCAACGGAATTTGATCTTGTTAAAAAAGGAACCGAACCAAGATTGATTCGTACGGATTTTTCGATGTTTTCCATAACAATGGATAGCCGTGGCTTCCACTAATGCGTATTGTCCGCTTTTTAACTTACCGCATCCAGCCATGATGCGGTAGGCACGACATCCTTCCGTTGGTATTTGCAGGGTATGCCATTCGCCATCTGCGGGAAATTTACCCCGTATCGCACCGTCGAAGCGGGTTGCGGAAAGACTGCCGTTGATACGTATATCCATACCGGGTTGGTTCATCTCGATACGACCGTTTGGATGAAGCGATAGTATCGGTTCATCTTGCCCTTGACGTATGATATGGAGTTGGCTATTGTTACCTAGGTATATTTTCCACTCTGGAATATTGTCTTGTATGTTCGTGAATAAGCTGATGACGGGACAGTTTTCCTTGGAAGGAGCTAACCGTAAGCCATCATCCGGATTTTTATCGATCCCGTCGTCGGAAATATTGACCATGGAATCGATTAATTCGTAGAAATGCTTTTGGTTGGGCATACTTCCGCGCTTAAAGTATTCTTTTAGTGTATTTCTGTTTGTACGAGGCATATCCGGTTTGTTTTATTTGTTAATAATAAAATTACTTCCAACTCCTAAATATCCGAGTCCGAGTTGTTCCAATAGTTCGTCTTTTTGGTCAATATATAGCAAATGCCTATCAGAAGGAACTAATATGCACCAAGGTTGGGAAGGGCTAACGTTGAAATTTTGCCTAGCCTCTTCCGGGTAGCGGTTTAGATAATAGCTCTTTTGTTGGTCTTTTGCCGTATATACGACATGCGCTACGCTTAATATATCAATGTCCACGATGGCTTCACACTCTCGTATGGAGTTATAAAGATCGGTCGATGAGAACGAAAGCCCAAATACCGGGATCTCTTCCTTATCTCGCCAAGGTGCGATACAATTATTAATGCGTGCCTCTGTCTGGCGGAGTATATCTCCTACGGGATATCCGGGCTTTATCCGGAGGTTACAGCAAACGGTTACTTCCTCGTAGACCGGAGTGATTGCATCAACGGTAATGAACGGACTTGTCTTGTCACCTATATAATCTTCGATTCGCATGAGTAGCCTATGTTCGCATAAAGGCAAGATCTTTTTATCTTTCTCCTTTTGCATCACGACCAATGTTACGATCGGGCTCCTGTTTTGAGCTTTACTGTCTATTCCGGGCAAGCAAAGTACTTTTTCGACTTCGGGGAACTGAGCCAATGTTATTTGCTCGTAATTCCTAGGCAATACAGCCCGGTTCCGATGGGACATCTCTTGGGTGATCCGGAGCCGCATATCCTCTGGCGTTTCCGGCGAACGTCCTCCTTTAGCGGGTATGATCTGGTAAATATCCGTAAGTCCCGGCATACTTTTCTCGAAAGAAACGAGTCCCGTGAAGCTTTCGAGTTCCTCACCGATCAGGGCTTCCATTTCTTCGGGGATTTCTAACCGGGCTTTCACTGGGTTTAGATAGACATTTCGTATGGATGAACAATTTTGCGTGTGGCAAGATACTTTTGCCGAAAGCCAGAAATCTCCATTTATGTCAAGCATTTCCTCGCTAATAGGTGAGGGAAGCAGGATGTCTACCAAACCTGTATTCAACAGATTCCCGGTTGTATCGGAAAGTAAATTACCCGGTTTGATAAACTCCCATTGCTTGCCGTTGAAGAAAGACCATTGTACGCAAGGAAGATATTCTTTTTCGATTTCCCGTTTCAAGGCAGCCATCTCGAAGAATAAACGGATCTGGTCGTTACCGATCAAGTTACCAATACCGAATAGAATAATCCCATCTTCTGTGGGTACTTCCACCATTGGGAACGGATGACGTAGATCGATTTCATGTAATTCCTTTTGCCTCAATGGATGGATATGATAGATACGGCATCTATCTCTTGGGGTATCGCCATTGAAAAAGTATTCTTCCTCGGCGCTATAACCGATACCTATACTTTCAATCATAGGGTTGTAAGGAGGTTTGGGCACCGGGGTCTGTTTACGGGTATGGCTGTTTCTTATCATGATATCCGCAAAGAGCATCCGGTACTCCGTCTGCCCGAATCCGCCGTTCGGATCTGTGAGTCTAATCCTGAAGAAGCCTTGCTGGGCTTTCATGTATTGATATTGCTCTTCTTCCGTGGAGACCGTAATGTTTTTGAACGGTTTGTCGTAAACGATCTCGCTGTACTCCGAGAGCTTTCCCCTAGGGGAAGTATGCTTGTTTTTCGTATTGAAGAGACAAGATGTACTTTCCGGTAATTTTACCCATTTCTGGTCTGTTAGTTTTTCCCATTCAACTTTGAAGGTGGTATTATCGATAGGTGTCTTATATGCTTGATACAAATCATAGAAACCTCCTTCCGAATAAGGTAGATCCGCCCATTGCAAAGTAATACCCATGGATTGGATAGGCTTGATCGCTATCTCATAATTACCGAATGCGAACCATGAGCCTTTTTGAGCTTCTAACCCGAATAAAGGGAAATGTACGCTTGCGTCTACTTCTCCCAGAGGATTATAGATTTTCAAGGATGACATGCCGGATACATGTACCTTTATCTTTAAGCTAGTAATAAAAATACGGTGTACCCAAGAGTAGGGGAATAACCAAGCATCCGTGTTCATCAATATACGGAGCGCTGGGTTCCGTGTTTGGCAACCATGAGCTTCAGAGCAAGGTGTTGTAGGGTCGAATTTCTCATTAAGGACGAATTTCAGATAAAAGGAGTTTTCGTTGATGAATGTCAAGGTGTAGGCGTATATCGGGGCCCAACCTTTCTCTGTGCTTAACTCCAATAGGAAAGCGTCGTTTAATACACGCCCGGTTTCGTGGGAAGATTGTTCCGTAGTAGCGATTAATTCTTTGAAATATGATATGGAGTCTTCTTCTAATCCGAATGTGATATGTATATCCCGATGTCCTTCCCGAAGTAATAACATGGGAGATTCGATCATCAGTCCGGCTTGTATAGAGGATTGGTTCTCAAAGATTAGCTCTGAGTCCAGATTGGGCTTCTTAGAAGGAACGTTTCCGATCCTGTCATTCAACTGTTTTTGCCAGATGGACGTAACGAAGCCTAATCGGCTCGCTGGATATTTTTTCGGATCTTTTTCCAATAGTAACGAATGTATACTCGTTATTTTCATGTCATTGACCGAATAATCTTCGTCCGTACGATAACAAAATTGGATATCTTGCGCAGGAAATGGTACCTGTGTTATAATACCTGTACCCTTGGGTAACTGGGCTTGCCGTGCGGTATTATTCTTCACGGCGATAAACCAAGCGGAAGGAATAATCGCTTTTTGGGGAGATTCCTTCAATATTTGGTTGACATAAAATAACGGATAAGCTTCCCAGCGTTTATTGAACTGATCTACCAGATATTGATAGTTTTTCAAGAAAGCGATTAAAACAGCTAATGAGGGATCGGTCTCTCCGCTTTTAGCGATTTCTTGGATGTAAATCTCCCGTTTGTTTTGTAAATTGCGGAGGATACGTAATAATAGGTAGAGACTTCTACGAACCGTTTTAGGATTGGATAGGGTTATTAGCTGAAGTCTCTGGTTATATTTCTCCATATCCAGAAATAAATCGGACATGGAATCTCTAAAGATCCGATGATTCAATCTTTGATACCAATCAGAGAACTTATGGTATAGAGCGTTTCTTAGATAGGTGATTTCTCTGTTACTTTCCGGTGAGTTCTCATTTTGCCACAAAATGAAACTCTGTTCGATCCCGATTGTATCTGTTTGCTTGATCTCATTGAGTATGGCTAAGGATTGGTAATGATATAAAAAGGATGATTTCGAAAAGGCACGAGCCAATAAATTGGAGAGATTTTTCTCGAGTACTTGAAAAGGCTCATGTATCCGGAAATCATTCTCCAATTTTTTTCTTGTCAATCCATCTTTATTCCATTGTTTATTCATCGGTTAGAATCAAAATAGATAGGATAGGTCAATTCTTGTTGGACATTATTCATACGTATCGTATAATAAAGTTCGATAATCAGAATGCCATCTTGAATCGAAGCCTTATTAATTTCTATGCGATCAAGCGAGACTCTAGGCTCGTATAAGAGAACAGCCTTCTCAATAGCGCTTTTAATCATGGTCTCCATGGTAAGATCTAATTGTTCAAACTGATAACGATATAGTTCCGTACCGTAATCCGGACGATGTATTCGCTCCCCTGTGCGAGTGGAGAGAAGGATGATCAAGCTTTGCCGGATGTCTTCTTCATAATTAAACATGCGGGTGGGATTATCATTATGGCTGAATTCTGGGGGGAATGCCCATCCTTTACCTAAAAAACTATTTTTATTCTGCATAAATCATTCGATTTAATTAATCATTACAACGCCTCCTTTTACAACGGTTTGGCCGGATGCGGATATTTCGGCGGTGGCAGACCCTTTTACTTTAACTCCCATTTGTGCGGAAACCTCGATATTCAAGCCATTTATCTTGGTATCTTGCTTAGACTTGGATTCGATACCCATTCCTTCTGTCTTGACATTCCCTCTTGCCTTAAATATGAGATCTTTGCCGGATTCTACCATAATTCCGTTTTTATCCATACAGACCTTGTTCTTATTAGCATCGGATAACAGAATTTGCTTTTTGTCATCATCCAATATGAGCGTGTTCTCTCCGGGAGTCCCTATTGTGATAATCTTTTTATCATCGTCCAAAGTAATTTTCAACTGGTTTTTTGTAACAATTGTCTTTAAATTATTTTTTGGATCTAAAGAAACCGGCGTTTTTCGTTTGCGACTGTACAAACTTCCGATAATCACAGGGTGGCAGGGGTCCTCATTGATGAATTGCAGGACTACCTCATCATCGACTTCCGGTAGAAATAACATGCCGACCCCATTGCTTGCGTACGGACTGACCGGCCGAGCCCATATCTCCGTCTTCTCACATTGTAACAAGGGTATATCGACTAATATAAAATTCTCGAAATCTTTATTATCTCCGATCTTTTTAACGATCCCTATTTGTAATCCTCGTATACCGGGCAAAAAACCACTAGCTGCGGGAGCGACTACATCGGGCTCTTCGGTAATGACTACCGGATTGAAACCCATATAGACTTGTGTCTTCCATTCGCCTCCTTGTAGTGTATGTTCTACTGATTGAACAAATGCGTTTCCACTATAATGTTTGCTTAATCCTTCTAATTTGATAATACAGCCCGGAATAATAGACGCATTCCCGTAAATTGTGATGGAGCCTTGAAAACGTGCCAGACCGCTCCATAAAGCTTGCGCATCGGCCCAAGCATGTAAAGAAGCGTCGCCGATGGGAGCGTTAGTTTGATAAAGCATCACTTCATTTGCCAGACCGGATAGATCCTTTGCGGCGATATCGCCTTGGGCATTGAGAGGAGGTTTGCTGGCGGTGGCTTTGATAATTTGTTGACGGCTCACGTCCCAAGCGCAAGCTTTTGTATCTGTGTATTGCTCGGAAGCGGATATAGAACCATCGAAAGCGATTAAATTATCTCCATAGGTGATGGTTAAGACCGGGGAGGCGGATACATTCGGTTTACATACCTTGACTTGTTTACCGTCAGTGATAACGACTAATCCGTTATTTTGTGCTCGTGTGAGTACAAAATCCCAATCTGTACAATAGTATTGTACCAGTTGTGGAATTTCTATACCGGTGCTATCTACTTTGGCGGAAAGCCCGTATTGTCCCAGAATCTTCTTGATAACGGTATCATCTTTACTATTTTCATATACATTATTTTTACGTCCAAAGTTGCAGGATATGCGAAACCCCTACATTCTAAAATAAATAGAGTTTGTTGTTCGCTATTGATTTTTAACTGATGGGTTGTAACGCATCCCTCAAATAAGGTGTTGACCTTATCTGTTGGACCCGCTTGAAACTTAAGCTCCGTACCCGGATTGAATATTTTGTTGTCTGGTATTTCAAATTGGCTGTTGTCGATAATATCAGCGCTGATGGAGATCGTTGCTTTATCGATCTTATTACATGCTCTGTATATTTTTGCATTGATTACGGAGTATTGCTCCGTAACATCTTTACTATTTAGGAATAGTTTGATTATAAATGAATTATCCATATTCATTATATTTTAGGGAACCATAATTGAGTTCCGGGTTTTATATCTCTAAAGCTGATTAGGTTATTTATGGAGGCAATCATTGGAGCATAACCAGAATTTTTATATTCTTTTGCGCATAACCCGATTAGACTGTCTCCTTGTTTAAAAGTAACGAATTTACCCTCAGCTTTTTGATTTTTCTTTTTTGCTTGTGTCTCTCTACTACTAATCGCCTCAGTTAGTGACAAGGAGCCTTTAGCTCGTAAAGGATTGCCATTGGGCGAGAATAAGGTGTAATCCCAATTTAGGCAGGTTAATCTCCCCTTGAAAATGAGACTCCCCCAAATTACTTTAAGGAAGCAAGGGCTGGGTGGATCGATCTCCGCGCTAGGAAGAAAAATGATATTCTCCAAATCCTTGATCCTTTCTGTCACGGTTTTTTTCCCCGTCGGGATAATACCGGTACCATCGAAGTGTATATCAAATGAGAGAGTGGAGGGGTTGGTGTGTTTATACTCCGGTAGTTGCTTATCCTCTTTTATGCTTTCGTCTTTCTTATAGGAGGTAGATTTGCTTAACTTATAGCTATCCGGATTGATTTGGACGGTGATACTACCCAATTTCTCGCCACCTTTGTATTCAATTGATTTATATGCCTCGATGATCAACTTTTGGTTCATGTTTTACCGCTCCTTTCTACAAGAAAAAAGGTTTGACAAATCTTTCTTGGCCTCACGAATTACCTCCTCTTTGATTTGTTGTATCAAATCACGGGAGAGAGGGAGGTCGGGTTCCTTTTTCTGCTGTGTCACTTTTGCGGACACTTGGATTTCTTTTATAGTTATAGCCATTGCTTAAATTGTTCTTTTTTCGTATCTTCTGTATCTCTTATCGACATACGGATCAAATTAGTATAAGCCATCTCCAATGTTTCAATCACCAGCTCATTCTTTTGGGAATTCAATGCGCTAATGTCCCATTTTACAGGGTAAGCATTGAGCACAGACCAATTATTTAGGGGAAAATGCCCGGCATCCAGCAATGATATAGTTAAATTGACGGGAACGATCTGGGCACTTCCATTATTTTCCAATACTTTAACCACATATGTCTCTAGCACATGAGGCAAAGGCATTAAAGAACGTTTCAACACAAGGTTACCGTGCTTTCGTCGGGTAGGCACCTGATAGCTAAAACTGTTTTCTCCCCCTTCCTTAATCGTTTCTGTCTCCATTTCAAGTTGTAGTCCCGAGACCTCTTGGAAAGAGGTCTCGATCAATCCTTCGAAAGTCACGTTGAAATAAAACGCTACCGGAGGAGGGACAATATGATCAAACCTTAGCATTAAGCGTTTTCTATGGTCAATCCTTCATGCGCTAAATCTAAGGTTTCGATGGCAGCCTCGTTTCCATCGGATTTTAAGCTGACACCGGTAACCTTAGTCGGCCATGCGTTCGATAATTTCCAAACCATCGTAGGGCTTCCTGCTTCATCCAGTAAGCTGATTGTTACATCTTCTCGCTGTATTGTGTTCATTTTTATCTTGTTAAACCAATCGAATAATTTGTTATCCGCTTTGAAAACCCCTTTCTTTAGACTGACATTGCTCGTCTTCTTCAGTCCCGGCATCTTGATATTTGAGAAAACCGGGCTATTACCATGTCGGTACTCAATTACTTGGGCTTCCATATCCAGACCAGATACCTCTTTAAAAGCGATTTCCCCGAGGCTACCTAATTCTACCTTAAAATAAAAACTGGGTAACGGCCATACATTATCTTGTGCTTCTCCTGCCATATTCGTATTTTTTAATAGGTTTTAATTCTTAAATTATCAGCTTTTTTGCATTTGTTGTTGGAATGTGATCTCGATAAATTCCGCAGGTCTGGTAATAGCCACGAATACGGATATCCTGAGGATACCTTCCAGAATATCCTCCGGAGTCATCGTGTCTCCCAATCCGATATGAATGCTATATGCGTCTTCGGGGGAAGTTCCTGCTAATCCACCTCGTTTCCATACGCCCCGTAAGAATCCATCTATCATACTACGCATATTTACCCATGTATTTACTACATTCGGTTCGAATACATAGGCACGGGCGGCGTTCTTGATCGATTCCTCTAGGAAGATCATCGTACGCCTTACGTTAATATAACGCCAGTCTAACGAGTTACCATCCATCGTGCGGGCACCCCAAACCTTGATTCCTTCACCGGGGAAGCTACGTATCGCGTTTACGGCTTTTCCATTCATCGGTACGTTCAGATCTTCTTTGGTAATAAGACTCTTCCTTAATCTTTATCGGATATTCTGTGCTGATACGAAAAACGTCCTTATCCATGAAACGGATTTGCTCGGGATTCTTGAAGCTAATATTTTCCGGTCCATTATCCTCCATAAAAATATCCATTGACGCATTTTCTGGATTACGAGGTATCAAGATAAAATCCCAATAGGCTTCTTTTGTGTGATAATGGATTTCTTTCTGTATTGGGCATTTCGTTTCTAATAATTCTTTGGTAACATGAATGATCACATTGAGCCGATTCAGTCGGTTATCGATAACACTTAATTGTATATCTGAATCATTTAGCTCTTCCGGTAGCAGGGATTGTGTATACAGTAAAAAATTCGGATCTTTTGAATGTGCTTGAAACTCAAGGTTGAGACCATCCGGGGAGGTTGAAAGGTGATCAAGAAGCTCTTCTCGATCTCCAATTAGTGCATATTGATTTCGCCCCGTTTGCCTAAAAGGATATTTAGGTCCTCCTAATACGACTCTATTCGTTCTCCTGGGTTCTATCTCGAAGATTTCAGAAGGAATACATTCATTATAATATTCATGACTAAATATAATGTTAATTAAAAAGTCAAATTTCATCATTGGTTTGTTTTATCGTTATAATATTCCAAAAGTAGATAAAAAGAATATGGCATGATATTAAATACTATATGTTTGATAACATTATTTCTAATTTATTTTTTGACTTGATATTCGTTGTTTTATATCCTTGATTTCTGTTCCGTCAAAAGATATGATTCGTGCTTTACATAGGATTGATGGATAATAATGCCCTCCTAATATACTCCATATATTGCTGAGTTCTTGCATACTAATTGTTATGGGCTCGAGCGTTATGGTACCTTGGTCTGGTAATTTAAGAATGGAATTTTGTTGTAAGAAGGAGATTGAATCCAATAATATTTGTATAGATTCTAAGTATCTTTTAGATGAAAAAACAGCGGCAACCATAATATATATATTCAAGTACCATGGTGGAGATGTTTGTTGGAATGTGTTATTTTTTGTGTTCCTATAGGGGGCAGAGATTCCCATTGCTGTCTCTCGCTCTATATTCACGATAGAAAGTATGATTTTATCCGATTGATCCTCATTTGGAGTCGCATCAATACTTCCGGCTTCCACTATAATTTCTGCCCGTTCATAATAGCTGGAAAGAAATTCGTTCATTTTCTCTGCGAGTGTGTTTATTAATACGTGTATCATGGTCTTTTGCTTTATTTGTGCTAAAGGTAAGGAATAAATTTGTTTTTCTGCTTTATAATTTCATTGTCTGAATTCTTTCTAGCAAATTACCTTCGTTTCGATTCGTGATAAGAATTAAAATCGTTTTTTGATTATCATAGATAATTACGTCTTGGCGGTTTCCTGAAAAAGATTGAAAGAAAAGTTGATCCTGAGATTGGGCTATGCTTATTGTGTATTTTTTATCTACTCTTATTTTCTATTATGTGACTTCGGAAAAACACGTACGACTTTTTTCGAAAACACGTACGACTTTTCTCATAAACATGTACGACTTTCCGGTAAAACATAATCGTGTTTTTAAGCTGTTAATGTTCAGTGATTTATATTTTTGTATCATTCACGCACTTATTGTATGGAAAATTATCACATCGCCACTCAATAAATCATATATACCTCCATGTAGAAGTGCGGCACGCTATGTCTCTATAACAGGATGTCTCCAATAGGGTGAGAATCGAGTAGTATGGCTTTATCACACGTACATTATATAACTTGTTAAGTCTTGAAAAAAAACTTGAAAAATAATGCTGAAAAAGTTTGGAGGTTATGTTTTATAACACTACTTTTGCACCCGCATTCGAGAGAGAACGCCGGTACAAAATGATGAAACAAACTTTTAGAAAAAAAAGTTCCGGAATAATTTGGAAGTTTAAAATAAAAGTCCTTATCTTTGCAGCCACGTTCGCAAAACGAAAGCGACAAAAGAGTTCTTTGAGAGATTTACATAATTCAACAAGTAGTACAAGTATTGGAAAAGAAATTTTCCGGATTGATACCGTCAAAGAAGTATGACTTTGGACTACAATAACGGATTCCGGAGCGAGGACATAAAACAATTTAAACAACGAAGAGTTTGATCCTGGCTCAGGATGAACGCTAGCG
>ERZ857745.4266-NODE-4266-length-12680-cov-7.848792_pt1 | contig 12680 bp, 10 predicted proteins | sample MGYA00519699_ERZ857745 | MGnify/ENA primary metagenome ERZ857745 (study PRJEB31778, sample SAMEA3449357) | human gut metagenome | biome: human gut; feature: human-associated habitat; material: faeces | place: United Kingdom | collected 2010/2012 ...
TTGATCTGCGACGGCGAAACGTAGATGTCGTCGGGCGAGTTCAGGTAGTTGTAGTCCGCCGAACGCAGGAATCCGTAACCGTCGGGCATGATCTCCAGCACGCCCTCGCCTTCGATCTCTCCGGCGAAGTCGTCCTTGGTAATCACCTCCTCTTCTAACGGACGGGGTGCGGGAGTCTCTTCCGCCTGAGTCTGCCCCTGAGCCGCCTGAGCGGATTCTTGCTCTTGTCCCTGCTCCTGTTCCTGCTTGGGCTTGCGGCCGCGCCGCTTGGGCTCCGGCTGCGCGGCTGTTTCCTGTGCGGGCTTCGCCGCCGGTTCGTTCTGCGCACCATTCGTCGGGAACTCCAGTTCGGCGGGCATTTCCGGTGTCAGCGCCGTTTGCGGCTGTACCGGTGCGGTGTTCTCCGCCTTGGTCATGCGCGGCCTGCGTCCCCGCGGTTTCGCGGGCGCTGCCGGAGCTGCCGCTGCCATCGGTTCCGGTTCCGCCGCCGACGTCTCGGCCGTTTTCGCAGCCGCTTCTGCCACGGCTGTTTCAGGCGTGGTCACGGCCGGAGTTTCCGCCGCGGGCGTTTCTTTCTTTCGTCCTCGCTTGCCTTTATTCTCTGCCGGGGTCTCCTGTGCGGAACCTCCGGTGATCTTTTCAATCAGTTCGCGCTTCTTTACCATGACGTCTTCGATGCCGAGAGCTTTGGCGATTTCGTGCAGTTCGGCGAGACTTTTCCCTTCGAGCGCTTTCAAATCCTGCATATATTTCTATTTCAAAGTGATTTTTTCGAAAATCCCGGCGGTCGCCGGGCGTGTTGGAATTCGCCTGCAAAGATAGTGCATTATTTCGAAATTCAAAATAAAAAGTTGCTGTTCACCTCTTTCCGTCCGACCTTTTCACCATAATTCGGGAGCCGCCGCTCCGAAAATCCCCATTATTGGCGATTGCGCCGTTCGGAAAATACCCGCATCTTTGTACCGAACAAATAATTCAGCCATTCGCGTTGTTTGTATTGTTAATGTTTGTGTGTGCGAAACCTCCCGGCTTTTCCAAGGCCGGGAGGTTTTTTGGGGGGGGTAAGGGTGTTTCGGACGGGGAGCGGAAAATGCGCGGTCCGGAGGGCCTGAGGGCGGTTGTTATTCGTTGCGGCGCAGGTCCCATTTGTTGTTGACGCCGATGACGGCCTTCACCAGATCGTCGCCGTATACCCGCATGTTCGAGTAGGTCTGTCCGTAGGTCATCGTGGCGTTTTCGGCTCCGGCGAAGTCCATCAGGACGATACCGGCGTTTCCGCGGAAGTCCTTCCGGTTCAGTTTGTCCGCCGTGTATCTGTTATACAGGTTGGCGCAGTAGTCGTAATCCCCCACGGCTCCGAATATACTGATGCCCGATACGCTGCAGTGCGCCGTGTCGTAACAGCTCACGTAGTTCATGCACCAGCGCGTGACGTCCGTCGCGCCGTACGTGTAGGCGATGCACTCGTCGATCGCGGCGTACTTGCTCACGCCGTCCGACGAGCCGTTCTTGATGTTGTACAGATCATTGACCTTGATCGGCGCCGTTTCGCCCGTATTGCCGTGGAGCGTGGTCTCGAACACGACCTTGTCGTGCGTCCAGTTCAGGTAGGCGCCCAGATACCGGCCGCCGTTGGCGGACTTGTAGTCTTCGCGGATCATGAACAGGATCTTGCCGCGGGCGTCGGCCAGCGTCATCCGGGGATGGAAATCGGCGATATGTCCGCTGCAGTGCGACTTTATCAGGTCTACGACGCTCTTGTCCCAGCCCGTTTTTCCGGTGCCGCTGGTGTTCTCGTATTTCATATGTATCAGCACCGTCTCGTCGGGATGCTCGTTCAGGAAGTTCACGAAGCGGTCGAGCAGGTGCGAGAGCATGAAGGGCGACAGCTCCTGCCGCCCGGAACCGCCCGGCGTGTAGCCGCCGCGGGTCGGGTCGCCCAGCGCGGCGATGCCGTGATGAATCGGAAGGTCCTGCAGCGAACTGCCCGACGCCGACGGACGCAGGTCGAACATGCGGACACCGGCCGCCAGCTGTTCCTCGATCGAAAGTTCCTGCGCCTTGATGATCTTGGTTACGTTCATGTAGCCGAATACGACGTTTTGCAGCCATTTGAAATGATACCTTTCGCCGGGCATGCCGCTCTTGTATTCATAATGCGAGCCGTACATCGTGCATGCGTCGTGTGAGCCGGGCATGGATACCTGCGACAGGTATACGTTGTCGGGCAGGTATTTCATCCAGTCGGAATAGTCCTCCGTGGTCTGCTGCGCCTGCTTCTGCATGTCGCTGATCGTAAACGAATAACGATTGCCTGCCTTAAGTGTCGCTTGAGTCGTGTAACTGTAGGTTTTCCCCTCCGTCGTGACAGCCGTCAGCGTCAGTCCCCGAATGTCCTGCGGCAGCATGAATGCCGTAACCATGATCTTCGATCCGGCGCCGATCCGGATGTAAGGCTCCTCCCCCGTCAGCATGTGCAACGCAAGCACTTTGGAGCATCTGTCCTCAATGACGGCGGCCCGATGTGTTTCGATGTCGAACGTGAAGGCCCCGGCTACCGGATCGTTTTCGCTCGACAGGACGAGTTTCTGCACCTCGGCCGCTTCCGAAAATCTTATGTCTACCGTCACGGTAGTCATCAGCGGGCGGAACGAGAACGGCACCTCCGCGCCGCGTTCCACACCTTTCGTACATGCCGCCATGTAGGCGTACTGCATGTTGCATTCGCCGTTGTTGCAGGTCTGTACGGCCGGAATCGCCGTAACGACGATAGAACCGCTGTTGGTCTGTACGGCGTCGGCCGGGTAAAACGCATAAAAGTCGTAATGCGAGTCGCTGCCCCATGCCATTCCCGTATTGCTCAGGTCGGCTTCGCTTTCGGTCGCGCCCGACACGGTGACCTCCACTTCGGCCCACTGCGGAGTCGTCTGCGGGCTGATGATTCCCACCCGGTCGCCCGTGCGCCAGTAAATCGGGAAATAACCGTCGGTAAGGGGACCGTAGGCCGTGCGGGTTTCGTTTTCCGGTCCGGATGTCTGGTCGTTGCCGATCGCAAGACGGCAGCTGACGGCGTCGCCGCCGACCGCCCGATCTGCGGGACGGAGCTGTTCCGTCGTATCCTTTCCGCAGCCGGACAGCAGTCCTGCGAGTATCAACAGGCGGAAAATAGGTTTATGTGTCATGGTGTCTGGTTTGAATTGGCGTTCGGTCAATACTCGCAGTCGTCCGCATAATCCTCCGAACTCGGACCCAGTTCGCCGCCGTGGGGCTGGGAGATCGCGAATCCCGCTTCCGTCCTGACCGTGAGTATCTCCAGTTCCGGCTTTGTGTAAGCTGCTTTCATCAGATAGGGGTTTTATAGCTGAATCGGGACGGCTGTCACCTCCGTCCCGATAGCTGCATTCATGTCGCCGAAACTATTCGACCGTGTAGGTGAAGTCCGCGAACTCGACGTGGTAGGCGCCGCCCGTGCTCAGTATCTTGACCATGATCCGCTGTCCGTTCGTGACCGTGAACGTGTGGGTCTGAACTCCCGACTTGCATTCCCTGTCGTTGCCGTTCAGAATGTTATTCCGGTCGCGGAGCCAAACTTCCGTAATCGGGCCGTTGCCCGTTACGCCGATCCGATATTTTATATTCACCAATGCCCGGTTGGTCGCTACTTCAAAGGATATTTTCACGGTTTTCGAACCGTCGCACTGGATCGGAGCCGTCACGAACGCGCCGTTGTTGTCGTCGTTGAATCCTGCCGGAACCTGCAGCTGGATGCGGTTCTTCTTGAGTTTGTCGTCGTCGTTCTTGTCATTCTTAAGCTCTCCGCGGTAGAAGTACCAGCCGTCGAAGATTCCGTCGGGATCGTACTGGGGATCGACGAAATAGAATCCGTTGTCCTTCCACGTCCCGGTGCCGTACTTCTTGTCGACCGCGTCGGGTACCCCGATCGTGACCGTCTTGCTGTTGCACGGTACGCTCATCGTATAGTGGTGGTTGCGCTTCAGGCCGGCGAGGGTGAACGACTTGTCCGAATAGGTCAGTCCGTCGGCGGTCATGACCTGCACGTTCATCGTCGAATGGATGCTTACGGGCAGCAGTCCGATCGTAAACTCCTTCCGGTCCGTGGGAATGGTGATCGAATTGGTTACCGACGATGCGGTGAAGTTGCCCAGACGGTCGATCGTGCCCGCGGTCGGCATTACGTCGCCGCTGGTGCTGATGATGATCTTCTTGGGCGTCTCGTTGCTTTCCAGTCCGAGACTCATCCTGATGCGTGCCATCAGCGGCCGGAAGGTGAAGTTGACGGGCAGCACCGTCGAATCCTCGTTGATTTCGAACGGGGTCTCCCAGACGTTCGTGTACATGAAGTCGTAGTCGGCCAGATTCTCCGTACAGTAGGATGTGCCCCACGTGTGGTTGAAGACCTTGTTTACGGCGTCGAACGTGGCTCCGCAGCTGTACGGATAGTGTGCCGCCGCCAGCGAGTAGCTGCCTACGGGCACGTCGCCGGTAAAGGTGGTTGTGGCGCCCGTTTTGTCGGCCGTGAATTCGAACTTCTGCGTCGTGGAGCCGTTGTAGAGGAATACGGCGACTTTGTCGCCCTGCACCCAAGTCGTCTCCGTGCCATCTACGGCGGTGCGGGTTTCGCCGGCGACCGCATCCTCTGGAATGGTTACCTGAATGTATTTCGCCTCTGCCGGAGCCGTCGCAGTCTCTTCCTTGCTGCATGCGCTCATGCCGGCTGCGGCGAGCATCGCTATAACGAATAGTTTTTTCATAAGGCTTTTTGTTTTGAACGTTAATATTCGGAGCTTCGGACCGCTATTCGTAATCGTCGTAGGAGAGCGATCGCGTACCTCCCAGTTCACCGCCGCCGGTTCCCGGCTCGATGTCGCTGCTTACGGCAAATCCTTTTTCGACGCGCACGGAGATCTGGACCAGCTCCGGTGCTTCGTAGGGCATTGATTGTTTTTTCATGGTCATTGCTTTTTTTAATTGATGAGTGTGGCGTTGATTTTATCTGTTCGTGCGTTTCCGATTCGTGCGGATCAGGCCCTTACGCAGAGTACCCTTACGCGGAACGTCTCTTCGTCCCTGCGGAGCTGCACCTCCACCACGGCCGTCCGCCGCCCGGTCCGGTGCAGTTCGCGGAGCTGGGTTTCGATCCTCTGCTCCTCCGCCTGCGGGAGCTGCTGCATGATCCAGAGGCTCTGCCGGCGGGGAGCGTACACGCGCACCCTCCCCTCCTCCAGATATGCCAGCAGGTGATGCGCCGCCCCGGAGGGCGTTTCATTCGTGACGGTTGCTGCGGTCCGGGACATGAATCGGTCGTTTTCGGGGGTTATTCCACGATGACGGCGCGGTTCAGCTCCGGCTCGGCAAAACGGTTGTTCGTATCGCCTTCGGCCTTCTTGATCAGGCGTTCGGGCGCGATGCCGTATTTGTTCTTCAGCAGGTCGTAGACATACTCCATCCGCTGTTCGCTCAGACGCTGGTTCAACTCCTTGCTGCCCGTGGCCTTGTCCGCCGAACCGATCAGCGTGAAGGTCTTCTCCTTGTCGGCCTTCATGGCGTTCCTGACATAGAATTCGAGGTTCGTCAGCTCCTTGCTGTCGAGCGTGGCCCTGCCGATCTTGAAGAAGAGCGCTACGGGCGATGCGGCGACCTTCTTCTCTGCTACGACCTTGGGCGGCATGTTGCGCAGCTTCTCGTTCTCGTCGCTGAGCGCCGTGTTTTTCGATGCGAGGTCGTTGTTGTTCTCTTCGAGACGCCTGATCCGGTCGAGGTAAGGCGTGAAATCCACCGCCTGCGGTTTCGAGACGCGTGTGAATCCGCGGCGGTTGAATTTGTACGCCAAACCTGCGGTGACCGAAAGCATTCCCTCTCCGATGCGGCCGCCCGATACGCCGTCGAAACGCTGGTTTACCAGCAGACAGCGCGCTTCGAGCGTGAGGTCGAGCGCCTTGCACAGACGCACGACGTTCAGCAGACCGACGTCGAATCCGATTTCGTTGTCATGGGTGTCGTTGCCGTAGGAGCGGGCCCAGCCCACGCCGGCGAAAGGCATGAAGTTCCACGTGCGCTCCTCCTTGTAGCCGCTCACGGCGTTCGAGAAGTTCCACAGAGCGTCCGCATGCAGGTACGACACGCCGAACTTCTCCTGAAACCAGTCGCCGTCCTGTTTTTTTGCGTACATGGTTCCGGCGGTGGTCCAGCCTTTGGCCTGCAGGCCGGTGTACCCGACGCGCGCGCCGATCGAGGAGGTGAACCACTTGCCGACGTGAATGTCCAGCGCCGGAGCCAGCCGTTTGCCGAATTTTCCCTGAGAGTCGTGCTCGCCGAAATAGAGGTTTATACCTCCGGCGACGCCGACGAAGATGTTGTCGGAGAGCCGGTTGGTTTCGTAGGGGCCGCGTACGACGCGGTTTTGCGCATCCCGGTTGCCGTTCTCCTGCGCCGAAGCGCCGCCGCAGACGAGGGCGAATAATGCAATGAGGTAGAGACGTTTCATTTTTTAATGTTTATTGGTGATTGATGTGTCGTTCCGTCGGTCCGGCCGCAGGCAGGTATGTGTGCGGCTATTTGGCCCGGTTGCGCGCGGAGAGCGCCGGGGAGTCGAGTTCGTCGATATGGATATTGGAAAGATATTCGCGCGTCAGCGATTCGTACTGCTTGTTGGCCTTGTATAAAGGCTGCATGACATGGCGGTTCTCGCACGACCAGAAGCCGTTCGTGACCTCGTGCATTCCGCCCTCCAGCCGCAGCGTCAGGTCGTAGAGCGTCGGCCGCAGGTTGCGATTCCATTCATAGTAGGTCCTTCCCGACTGGATGATGCAGGTCGCATAGTCGGTTTTGGCGGCGAGTTCGCGTAGGACCCGGCGGTACATGTAGGTGTCCGCGCCCGGATTCAGACATGCCGCCATCAGTTCGCGGCTCTTCATGGGAGGGGCGCCGGCTTCCGACGCCTTGCGGAGTGCGAGCAGAATCTTTACTGCCCATAAAATCTTAAGTGAAAGTGTCAATTTGTACCAGCCTTTTAGTCAGATAGTTACACTGCGTCTCCGAGACCCCTTACTGTAAATAATGGGTCTTGTTCGTGTAAAGCGCTGGTTGTCAGATGCTAAATAGCAGATTCGGACACAATTGCGGGAGAAAAAATCGAATGTGATGTCCGGATTTTCGATTTTTTAAATAAGGGGCGGGTTATTACGCTAAAAGTCAGTTAATTAGCTGGTGTGCGTAAATTTTTTTGCATAAAATGTTTGGTTGTGATTATAAATAATCCTATTTTTGCCGATGACGGGAAATGATTATAAAACAATTGTTTACGTTCCGAAGACCCATTATTTACAGTAATGGGCCTTGTTTCTCGCTTCTGCAAAATTTTTTCCTGATACCAGAAAAATCCGAACGCTGCCTGAATCGGCCTGATCGTTACAGGTTGATGATTTTCCGATTGGCCTTGTCGATGACGTCGTGATCGAGCTGCGCCAGATAGATGCGCGTCGTTCGTTCGGAGGTGTGTCCCATGCCGGCGCTGATGACCGTCAGCGGCGTGCCGCAGTCGCGTGCCAGTGTCGCCCATGAATGGCGTGCCGCATAGAATGTCAGCGGTTCGGAAATTTCCAGCATCGCGCCGATCTTCCGGATGAATTTGTTCAGTTCGCGCTGTTGCTGACGGTAGGCGCGGTAACTGTCGTCGCGGGCGAGCACGGGCAGTATATAAGGTGAATCGCCGTTGTAACGGTCGATGATGCGCTGCAGGGGCGGTTCGATGCGCAGCGTGAGTGTCTGGCCGGTTTTCTTTCGTTTGTATGTCAGCACACCGTCGCTGATGTCGCTTTTTCGCAGATAGATCATGTCCACGAACGACATGCCGCGGGTGTAGAAGCTGAACATGAAGAGGTCGCGCGCCAGCGCATATTTCGGATGCAGTTCTGACAGGTCGGCGTCGCTGATCCGCCTGAGCGTTTCGCGCGGCAGCGCGCGCTTGCGGGTCGCCACCTGCCTGATATGCCTGCGGTAGAACGGATTGCCGCGGGATGCGATGAAACTGCCCCTGTCCGCGGCCTTGTTGTAGACGGCCCGCAGGTAGCGCATGTGGAACACGACGCTGTTTGTCCCCAGTCCTCTTGCCAGAAGCCATCGTTCGTAACGTTCGAGCCATTCGGCGGTAAATTGTTCGGGCAGCAGTTTGCGGCCGTTCATGTATTTGACGAGCATGCGGTATGCCGTCAGGTAGTTTGCGGCGGAACCGTCTCTTCCCGTTTGTTCGCACTCGGCGACGTGGAGTGCGAAGCAGGACATGAAATCGGGGGGCGTTTTACTGCGGGGCTGCCCCGTGAATGCGGGCCGCCCCGTAAACGTGTGTCGGTGCATGCCGACTGAATCCGGTGAATACGTCATAGAATAGAATTTTGTGTGAAATCGTGCACAAGATAGAAAACCGCAAATCAAAGGCCGCACGATGCCTGCGAAGATTTGCGGAAACGGAGACCCGCTCGGCCTCCGGGCACAGTTCCGGGAACGGGAAAGACCACGGACGGGTCCGGCTGTGCGCTTGGAAAGAATGATCGGAATGTAAAAAGATCGAAAAGTTGCTTTCTGTTATTTTACTAACGGCGGCCGTGCGGATAATATTGCACCCTTCCCGGTGTCCGAACAGCGTATTGAGAACCTGTGCGTTGGCCTTTTGCAGATGCCGGGCCGCTTCTCCGTGCGCTTTTTCGCTGTCCGGCGGCTCCCGGCGGTTGGAATCCCGGTGCTAAAACGGGCGGGACGTTATGGGTCTCGCCCGTTTTTTGTTTGTGTGGGCGGCGCCCCGGATCTGTCCGCTGCGATGACGCGGCCTTGCCTCCGGGATGCGGGGACATATGATTTTCGGACAAAATGGTTTTTAATTTTTTTCAAAAAAAATCGCAATCCCCTCTTTTTCTGCCGCCCTGCCGACCGCCGTCCTGCCACCTTGCCGCCCTGCCACTTTGCCGTCCTGCCACTTTGCCGTCCTGCCACTTTGCCGCCTTGCCGCCCTGCCACTTTGCCGCCCTGCCACTTTGCCGTCCTGCTACTTTGCCGCCTTGCCGCCCGCCGTCTTGCCGCCCGCCGTCTTGCCGCCCGCTGCCTTGTAGCCTGCCGCCCGCTGCCTTGCCACCTTGCCGTCCTGCCGCCTTGCCGCCCGCCACCCGCTGCCCTGCCGACTCGCCCGAACGGCGCATGCCGTTTCCTCGCCCTCCGCTCGGTCCGGGGAAAATCCGCCTGCGGTGAAACTCCGTTTTTTGCATGACCTGACACGTGCGGCAACAAAAAAACGACCCCGTCGAGGGTCGTTTTCATCGTGTCGCGTCTCCGGTCAGCCGCAGATATAGACGCATCCGTAGACCGCGGCGGCGGTCCTCTACAAGCAATTCCGTCCTCTACAGGCAGTTCCGCCGTCTGCTGGAGCTGGTCGCCGAAGCCCGCGAAGCCGGCGTGGACATTGGTAATCACGACCTGCTGGATTTCGCCCGTTACGACTCCCTGCTGAAAATATGCGCCCTGCCGCAGCGGCTCGGCGAATTGTCCGGCCGGTTGATCTGACGGGGCGTTTTGTGCTTTTTTGTTTCTGGCGTTATCGGATTTGAACGAGAAAAGCCCTGCGTATCGTCGATACACAGGGCTTTTGCACGTTTGCCCTCTTTCGCAGGGCTTTAGAGCGGGAAACGGGGGTCGAACCCGCGACCCTCAGCTTGGGAAGCTGATGCTCTACCACTGAGCTACTCCCGCATTTCGGAGTACAAATATACTCCGCATTTTTCGATTTTTCAAGGTTTCGGGGCGGTAAATTTACCTTTACGCCACGATTTTTTTCAGCGATGCGAGGTTTTTCGCATTTTTGAGACTGCGGCCTTCGGGCGTGTAAAGGTAATCGAGACGGTCGCCGAAATGCGCTTCCACCTTGTTGCGCACGACCTTCATGGTGCTGTTCACCAGCCCGTTCTGCTCGGTGAACGGCTCGTCCACGATGGCCAGCCCCGCCGGCAGCCAGCGTTCGGGGAACTCCCCGCCGAATACGCCGCCGGCCCGGTAGCGGTCGATTTCGCCGCCGAGGATCTCCGCCGCCGTCTCCGCCCGCTTTTCGCCCGTGATTCCGCGGCTGTCCAGCTCCCGCCGCAGCGCTTCGCGGTTCGGCACGACGATGGCGCCCGTAAACGGACTCTGGTTGTTGTGTATGATGATCTGGTCGATGTAGGGCGACTTGTCCACGATCGCCTCCTCCATTCCTTCGGGGCTGTATTTTTCTCCGTCCGAAGCGATCAGCAGGCTTTTGAAGCGGCCCAGCACATAGAGGAAGTCGTCCTTCGAGACATACCCCATGTCGCCCGTGTGCAGCCATCCGTCGCGGACGGTCTCGGCCGAAGCTTCGGGATTCTTCCAGTAACCGGCCATTACGTTTTCGCCGCGGATCACGATTTCGCCCTTTTCCCCGCGCGGCACCTCCCGGCCCGCTTCGTCCACGATTTTCAGGTCGAGCGGAATCAGGATTTTGCCCGACGAGCCGAAACGGTGCCAGTGGTATTTGGGCGAATTGGTCGAGATGACGGGCGTGGCCTCCGAAAGTCCGTATCCCTGAAACATCGGAATGCCGATGGCGTAGAAGAACCGCTGCAGCTCCGCGTCGAGCAGCGCGCCTCCGCCCACGAAGAAGCGCAGGCTTCCGCCGAAGGCTTCGCGCACCTTGCGGAACAGCACGGCGTCGAACAGCCTGACCGCAGGCCACAGCAGGACGCGCCAGCCCTGCCCCCGGCCGTAGCCGTCCTTATTATATAGGTAGGCCGTGCGGAGCGCCAGATTGAACAGCCGCTCCGTGAAGCGGCCCTTGGCGCGGATCGAACCCTCGATGTTCTTGCGGAAATTCTTGGCCAGCGCCGGCACCGACAGCAGGAAGTGCGGGCGCACTTCGCGGATATTCTGCGGAATGTTCTTGAGCGTCTCCATCGGCGTCGCCCCGACCTGCACCGTCGCCACCGTGGCTCCGCATGCGATCATGATGTAGAACCCCACGACGTGCGCGAAGCAGTGGTCCAGCGGCAGTATGATGAGCGTCCGGAACGACGACGGAATGTCGATGCGCGAAAGCGACTGCTCGACGTTGGCCGTGTAGTTGCGGTGCGTCAGCACGACGCCCTTGGGATCGGCCGTGGTGCCCGACGTGTAGGTGATCGTCGCATAGTCGTCGTTCCCGATCCCCCGTCCGATGGCGAGGAACTCCTCGCGGTGCTTCGACAGGTAGTCGCGGCCCAGCCTGCGGAGCGTTCCCAGTGCGGTTTCGCCCGGCTCCAGCGGTATGTGGCCTATGACGATGATATGCTTGACTTCGGGCAGCTCGGCGCGTATGCGGCGGATTTTCGGCAGCTGGTATTTCGATACGAACAGCGCCTTCACTTCGGCGTGGCGCATGCGGAACAGCAGGTCGTTCGACTCTTCGAGCTTGACCGACAGCGGCACGCTGACCGCCCCGGCGTAGAACATGCCCAGCTCCGAGACGATCCATGCGTTGGACCCTTCGGCCAGTATGGCGACTTTGTCCTTGGGGCGAATCCCGATCGCGGCCAGCCCGGCCCCGGTCTCCAAGGCCAACTCCTTGGTCTCGGCGTAGGTCGTAGGCTCGAACGCCCGGTGTTTCTTCTCCAGCAGGAATGTCTTGGCACCGTATTTCTCCACGGAGCTTTCGAACAGGTCGATGATGGTCTTCTTCATGGTCGGTTCGTTTAGTCCATTTTCAATACGGCGAGGAATGCCGACTGCGGCACCTCCACGTTGCCGATCTGGCGCATGCGCTTCTTGCCCTTCTTCTGTTTTTCGAGCAGCTTGCGCTTGCGCGAGATGTCGCCGCCGTAGCACTTGGCCGTCACGTCCTTGCGTACGGCTTTCACCGTCTCGCGGGCGATGATCTTGGCGCCGATGGCGGCCTGTATGGCGATGTCGAACTGCTGGCGCGGGATCAGCTCCTTGAGTTTCTCGCACATTTTGCGTCCGAAGTCGTAGGCGTGGTCCGTATAGGTGAGCGACGAAAGCGCATCGACCGGTTCGCCGTTGAGCAGGATGTCCAGCTTGACGAGCTTCGACGGCTGGTATCCCGTGCGGTGGTAGTCGAACGACGCATAGCCTTTCGAAATGCTCTTGAGCTTGTCGTAGAAGTCGAAGACGATCTCCGAAAGGGGCATGTCGAAGTTGATCTCCACGCGGTCCTGCGTGATGAAGGTCTGGTTTTTCATCACGCCGCGCTTGTCGATGCAGAGTTTGATGACGTTGCCCAGAAATTCGGACTTGGTGATGATCTGCGCGAGGATATAGGGTTCTTCGATCTTGGCGATCTTGGTCACTTCGGGCAGTCCCGACGGGTTGTGCACCTCCACCACGTCGCCCTGCGTCGTGGTGATGCGGTACGACACGTTGGGCACGGTCGTGATGACGTCCATGTCGAATTCGCGGTAGAGGCGCTCCTGAATGATCTCCATGTGGAGCAGTCCGAGGAATCCGCAGCGGAATCCGAATCCCAGCGCCAGCGAACTCTCCGGCTCGAATGTCAGCGACGCGTCATTCAGCTGGAGTTTCTCCAGCGACGCGCGCAGGTCTTCGTACTGGTCGGCTTCGACGGGATAGACGCCCGCGAAGACCATCGGTTTCACGTCCTCGAATCCGGCGAT
>ERZ857745.4269-NODE-4269-length-12675-cov-5.658399_pt1 | contig 12675 bp, 8 predicted proteins | sample MGYA00519699_ERZ857745 | MGnify/ENA primary metagenome ERZ857745 (study PRJEB31778, sample SAMEA3449357) | human gut metagenome | biome: human gut; feature: human-associated habitat; material: faeces | place: United Kingdom | collected 2010/2012 ...
TTTTTGGTGCTTCGCCTAAGCCCTTGTTTGCTTCCCCAACTTTCCGTGAAGAACCGAAAATTTTCCTCCGCCGCGCAAAACCGCTTGCAAAACCGCCGATTTTATGCTATACTATTTTGTGCTTGCCGGAATGGCGGAATGGCAGACGCGACGGACTCAAAATCCGTTGGCAGCGATGTCGTGTGGGTTCAAGTCCCACTTCCGGCACGACATGAAGAATCCGAATCTGACTTTCCAATTGGAAGCGGGTTCGGATTTTTTCTTGCCTTTCCATCTGGAAATACAGTCATCATCAGGAGATCAATATGCTGACGCTGTATGAGCCAAAATATGAAGACTTGTGGTTTCGGCAAATGATGCTGGCGGATGAAGATACCATGTCTTACAATCACGCATGGGGCGGGACAATTCCCTTTGGGGAAGATAAATGGCGCGGCTGGTACGATTGCTGGATTGCTGACCCTGATGGCAAGCGGTATTACAGGTATCTCAAAAACGAAGATGGTCAGTTTGTTGGCGAAATTGCCTATCACTATGATGCCGAAATGCAGCAGGAAATAGCCAACGTCATGATTTATGCGAAGTACAGAAGAAGAGGCTATGGCGGCGAAGCATTGGATTTGCTGTGTTCCGCGGCGAAAAGCAACGGCGTTTCCGTTCTGTATGATGATATTGCCATCGACAATCCGGCTGTCAGCCTTTTTCTGAAACACGGATTTGTGGAAGAATCCCGAACAGAAGAGATAATTCTCCTCAAAAAGGAACTGTGATTGGGTGTGTGCTTCCAGTCGCTCCATACAAAAGAGCCTTGCAGCGTGTGATGCTCCTGCAAGGCTCTTTTTGTTTTTTGGGGATTTGCCGCTTACTTCCCCCTGTGCTCCTCTTTCCACCTGATAATCTCCTCCAGCCGCTGCTTATACCGCCCCTCGTTCCCCTGCTCCGTCGGCTGATAGTAGCGCTTCCCCTGCAGCGAATCCGGCAGACACGTCATCGCGGACAGCTTCTCCTGCGTGTCGTGCGCGTACACATAGCCCTTGCCATAGCCGAGGTTCTTCATCAAGCTGGTTTCCGCATTGCGGATTTGCAGCGGCACAGGCTCCGCAATTTGCTTCTGCGCATCCTTTTTCGCCGCCTCATACGCCCTGTACAGCGCGTTCGACTTCGGCGCCATCGCCATGTACACCACCGCCTGCGTCAGATGCACCGTGCATTCCGGCATCCCCAGAAAGTGACACGCCTGATACGCCGCGACCGCCGTTTCCAGCGCGCGCGAATCCGCCAGGCCAATGTCCTCGCTCGCGAACCGCACGACGCGCCGCGCGATATACAGCGGATCTTCGCCGCCTTCCAGCATCCGCGCCAGCCAGTACACCGCCGCGTCCGGGTCGGAATTGCGCATGGACTTGTGCAGCGCGCTGATAAGGTCATAGTGCCCGTCGCCCTTCTTGTCGTAGAGCAGCGACCGCCGCGACGTACACTGCGCGACCGTCTCCGGGGTCACATGCGCCTGACCGTTCTCATCCAAATCGGCATTGAGGATGACCATTTCCAGCGTCGATAGGGCGGTTCGCGCGTCGCCGTTGGCGAAGACCGCGATCGCGCGCAGCAAATCCTCCGCCATGTCGATTTTCTGCCCGCCGAAGCCGCGTTCGTCCTGCAAGGCGCGGTGGAGCAGCCCCAGCACGTTCTCCTCCGTCAGCGCGTGCAGCACAAACACGCGGCAGCGCGACAGCAAGGCGCTGTTGACTTCAAAGGACGGGTTTTCGGTCGTCGCGCCGATGAGGATAATGCTCCCCTTCTCGACGTAGGGCAGAAAAGCATCCTGCTGCGCCTTATTGAAGCGGTGGATTTCGTCCACGAACACAATCGTGCGGATGCCAAAATGCCGGTCGCTTTCCGCCTGCTCCATCACCTGCCGGATTTCCTTGATGCCGCTGGTAACGGCGGAGAAGTTGATGAAATGGCTCTTCGTTTGATGGGCGATAATCTGCGCGAGCGTGGTTTTGCCCACGCCCGGCGGCCCCCAGAAAATCATGGAGGACACCAAATCGCCCTCAATCATGCGGCGCAGGACTTTGCCGCGTCCGATCAAGTGCTCCTGTCCGGCAAACTCATCGAGGTTTTGCGGACGAAGGCGCTCCGCCAGCGGCGCGGGGGGATTCGCGGCGGTCAGGAAGGTTTCCTGCGGCATTGCTCATCACTTTCCTTCGGAGGATTTTTGCGTTCTTCTCTTTTGTGGCTGATTGCTCTTGTTGCAGAGGGTTTCGCCTCTGCGGAGGCGACAAGGGGGCAAAGAAAACAGACGAAGTCTGCGGTCGCCCCCTTGACCCCTTCGCAGCACACACCCATGTTTCTTGGTCTTTTATGTTGCAGGGGGATTCGCACGCAGCGCGACTGATGCGCTCATTCGCCCCGTTTCGGCAGCAGAATCCAAACTTTCGGCATCAGCAGCACCAGCACGAACAGTACCTTGCAGAGCAATCCATAGGCGCCGCTTGCCTGCGCAATCGCGGGAACGCCCAGAATCGGCAGAAAGGCAAGCGCGAACAACACATCCCAGACAATTCCTGCAAGTTTCAGATTACCGTCATAGCCCGTGCGGAATTTCAGTATCGTCAGCACGGCAAAGGCAAGCAGCAGCACGCAGACGGGAATGCAGTACAGCGCGTCTGCATAGACCACGCCGTGTTCCGTGCTGAAATCCATGAAAATCAGAGCCGCCGCAGAGACGCAGAAGCACAGCAAGCCCACAATCGTCATCATCAGCTTATCAAGTGTTTTCATGTTTTTCTCCCTTCTTCTGCTTTTTCAGCATCGTCTCAATATTCTCGTTGAGCTTCCCCAGCACCTTCACCGCTTCGGACAGCATCGCGTATTCGCCCAGCGTCGGGTCAACCAGCAGCAGCACATCCGGCGCGGTGGTCGAGGGCATCAAGCGCTTGTCCGTCATCGCCATCGCGGGAATGAACGCCGCCTGATCGGGCATGTACTCTGCGTTCAACTTCATCACGAGGAAGCCGCCGCGCTTGTAGGTCACCAGCGACACACCAAGCTGATTTGCCAGCACGCGCACCTGCGCCACGTCCAGCAGCGTCTCCACCACCGGTGGCACTTCGCCGAAGCGGTCAAGCAGCTCGTCGGTGATGTCCTCGCGGTCGGCCTGCGTCGTCAGGCTCGCAATCCGCTTGTACATCTCCATCCGCTGTCGGTCGTCGTGTACATAGTCGTCCGGCAGATACGCATCCACCTTGATGTCCACGCGCGTTTCGAGGTGCGGCTTCGCGGGCGGCAGACCCTCCTGCTCCGCGCGCGCCTCCTGAAGCGTTTCCTCCATCAGCTTGCAGTACATGTCGTAGCCGACGGTCGCCAGATGCCCGTGCTGTTCCGGCCCCAGAATATTGCCCGCACCGCGGATTTCAAGGTCGCGCATGGCGATACGGAAGCCCGCGCCGAACTCGGTGAACTCGCGGATGGCTTCCAGCCGCTTCTCCGCCGTCTCGGACAGACTCCGCTCCGGGCGGATGGTGAAGTACGCATACGCCTGCCGGTTGCTCCGCCCGACGCGCCCGCGCAGCTGATAAAGCTGGCTCAGCCCGAAACGGTCCGCGTCAAAGACAATCAGTGTGTTCGCCGTCGGCACGTCCAAGCCGCTTTCGATGATGGTCGTGCAGAGCAGCACGTCATAGCTGCCGCCGTAGAAGTCCATCATCACGTCCTCCAAGCCGTGTTCGCGCATCTGCCCGTGCGCCACGCCGATGCGCGCTTCCGGCACAAGCTGCTTCAAGCGTTCATAGAACGCGCCGATGGTCTGCACAGAGTTATAGAGGAAGTACACCTGTCCCCCGCGCGACACCTCGCGCAGAATCGCGTCGCGAATCACGCCGTCGTTGTAGTCAATCACGCGCGTCTGCACCGGCAGGCGTTCCTCCGGCGGCGTTTCCAGCACAGACATATCGCGGATGCCGACCATCGACATGTGCAGCGTGCGCGGAATCGGCGTGGCGGAGAGCGTCAGCACATCCACCTGATGCTTCATGTTCTTGATGATTTCCTTATGCTGCACGCCAAATCGCTGCTCCTCGTCCACAATCAGCAGACCGAGGTTCTTGAACTGCACGTCTTTGCCCAGAATGCGGTGCGTACCGACAAGGATGTCGATTTCGCCCTCCTTCACGCGGCGCAGAACGTCCTTGGTTTCCTTCGCCGTGCGGAAGCGGCTCAGCACGTCCACCTTGACTGGGAAGCCCTTGAAGCGCTTCAAGACCGTGTTGTAGTGCTGCTGCGCCAGAATCGTCGTCGGCGCCAGAATCGCAACCTGCTTGGAGTCCATCAGCGCCTTGAACGCCGCGCGCAGGCTGACCTCCGTCTTGCCGTAGCCCACGTCGCCGCACAGCAGCCTGTCCATGTTGCGCGGCGATTCCATGTCCGCCGTAATTTCCTTCACGCTCTGCTCTTGATCCGGGGTCAGCTCGTAGGGGAACATGTCCTCAAACTCGCGCTGCCACGGCGTATCCGCGCTGAACGCAAAGCCCGTCTCCTGCGACCGCCGCGCGTAGAGTTTCACAAGGTCAAACGCCATCTTTTTCAGGTCCTCTTTGACCTTCGCCTTCTGCTTCTGCCAGTCGCCGCCGCCGAGCTTGTTCAGCTTCGGGGGATTCGCCGGATTGCCGATGTAGCGCTGCACGCGGCTGAGCGCCTCAATCGGCACATAGAGCTTGTCGCTCCCCTGATACTGGATTTGCAGATAATCCCGGCGCGTGCCGCCGTTTTTCATCTGCGCTGTGCCAAGATAAATGCCGACGCCGTGTTCCTCATGCACCACAAAGTCGCCGGGCTTCAGGTCAGTGAACGCGGCAATCTTCTCGCCCGCCGCCTGCCGCTTCTTCGCCTTGCGGTAGCCCGTACCGTACACGTCCGTGTCGCTGACAACAATCAGGCGCGCTTCCTCCCAGATGAAGCCGTGCGTCAGCGTGCCGGGCAGCACCTGCACACATTTCTCCGGCAGTTTGTCGATTTTCTCCGCGAACGACGCGGCAACATCGTGTTCTTCCAGCGCCGCCGCCAGACGCTGACCGCGCGCCACGCCGCCGCACAGCACCGCCACGCGGTAACCCTCGCGCAGCCAGCCGTCGCAGTCCTCCGCCAGCGGGCGAATCTGCGACGAATACCCTGCCACGCGCTGCACGCCAAGATCAGCGGCATCCTTGACCGCCACGCCTGCCATGCCCTCCAGAAACTCCGTCACAGCGACCGTCGCGTACCCCTGCACATGCCGCAGCAGCGTGTCCCAGTCCATCAGCAGGGTTTCCTGCTCCTTGACGGCTTCGTCGCGGCTCATCGCGCCTTCGAGATCTTCCGCAAAGCCCGCCCGGCGTTCCTCCGCGCGCTTCCTGAGCAGATTCGGGTCGCTCAGCACCACAATGTCCGGCTCAAACCAGTCCAGCACCGTGTAAGTATCGTCCGTCAGCACGGTCAGCCACGCCCGAATGCGCTTGAACGGCAGCCCCTCCGCCAGCATGTCCGCGTCCGCCATCAGTTGGGCGCGGCGGCGTTCGAGTTCCGCCTTGCGCGCGGCAGTCTGCTGCTTTTCGCGAATCTTCGGGGTGATGTTCTTATCGAAAAAGTCCGGCGCGTCCGCGTCGTCCTCCGGCAGCGGCGGCAAATCCGAAAAGAGCGTCGAGCTCGCGGGCGTCAGGTCGCCCCCCTGCCGCTCGATGGCGTCCCGCATCCGCCGCGCTGCCTTTTCCGCATCCACCGTTGGAAGCAATACCTCCGTCGCGGGCGTGAGCGTGCATTTCTCCACCGAATCGAGACTGCGCTGGCTGATGCAGTCAAATTCGCGGATGGAGTCCACCTCGTCGTCGAAGAACTCAATGCGCAAACTCTGGCTGCACGCCGGCGGGTACACGTCGATGATGCCGCCGCGCAGGGCGCACTGCCCCTTGCCCTCCACCATGCTGACGCGCTCGTAGCCCATGGCGGTCAGGCGGCGGATGAGGTCATTCAGGTCGATTCGGTCGCCGGGAGCAAGGCGAATCGTCTCTTCGCGGAAGCGGTCAACGCTGCCCATGCGCTGCAAGGCGGCGTCCATACTCGTGCAGAGCAGGCGGATATTCCCCTCCTGCGCCCTTGCCAGCGCTTCCAGCCGCCGCCACGCGCTTTCGTGGCTCGACGCGCCGCGCGTAAGGTCAATTTCGCCGCCCGGCAGACACGCCACACCCGTTTCCAGCAGCTGCTGGCCGTCCTCGGCGTCGTGCGCCGCCTTGAGGTCGTTGCCGGAAATCAGCAGCACCTTTTTGCCCGTATCGGCGCAGAGTTTTGACGCGATATACGCCGCCATTGTGTCCGGCAGCCCCGTCACGGCGATGGGCTGTTTGCTTTCCGCTGCTCTCAGCAGCTTGTCATACGCTTTCGACGCAATGCCGGATAATAATGCCTGATTCATATGCGCTCCTTGGGATGAGTCGTGGTACGAAAAATACGCCTGTGCTTACACGGTCTTATTGTATTCCTGCATGGCATGGTCAATACCGTTTTTGACCCAGTCCTCCACGCAGTCCGCCGCGCGCTCGAACGCCTGCTGCATGGCGATTTGCTCTTCGCGGATGGTGTACTTGCTCAATACCCAGTCCGCCAAGTCCCAGCCATCGGGCTTTGCGCCCACGCCGACCCGCACGCGCGGGAAATTCTGCCCCGGCGTATTGGCGATGATGGAGCGCATTCCGTTATGCGTCCCGGCACTGCCGGATTTGCGGACGCGCAGGCGGCTGGCGGGCAAATCAATATCATCATAGATGATAAGCAGATTTTCCAGCGGCACTTTATACCAATTGAGCAGTTCGCTGACGCACTCACCGGAGAGGTTCATGAACGTCTGCGGGGCGCAGAGGACGACGCGCTTGCCGTCCACGGTCGTTTCGGTCAGCAGCCCCTTGCACTTGCTCTTGTTCAGTGTCACGCCCCACTTGCGGCAGAGCATTTCCAGCGTATCGAACCCCGCGTTATGGCGGGTATGGGCGTACTGCGTGCCCGGATTCCCCAGCCCAACGACGATCAGCGTTTCCTTTTCCATGGTGATTCCTCCAAAACAGGTCTTGGCGGAGAGGATATACACCCCCTCCGCTGAGATTGCAAGGAGCAATTGCCCCTTGACTCTTTCGCGCGATTGAATTGCGCGCATCTTCATGCTGGTTTCGCTTGCTGCGCAGGGATTTCGCCTCTGCGGAGGCAGCCAAAGGGCATGAAAACAGACGAAGTCTGCGATTGCCCTTTGGAAACCTTCGGTGCACTCCCATGCAGCTTGTGCTTTATCGGAACACTATAGTTAGTGTACCTTAGGCTTTCAGTCTCTCCACTTCTTCCCGCACCATATCCTTCGTGCAGAAGTTCAGCGGGGAGAAGCGCCCGTCCAGCGCCTTTTCCAGCTTTGCAATCGCCGCTGCCTTGTCGCCCGCTTCCAAATCATAGCGCGACAGGAACCACAGCGTGTCAATCTGCGAATCCTTCTCCGCGTGCGCCTTCTCGAACCATTCCTTCGCCTTGTCCTTCTCGCCCGTCACGCGGTAATACGCCTGACCCAAGTTGTCCAGGCACACCGGGTCTTCGTCGTCATAGTCCACCGACTCCTGAATGAAGGCGAACATTTTGTCGATGCCCTCCTGCCATTCGCGGTCAATGTCCTCCTGCGTTTTGACCTTCGGCTGCTCGGCGGCTTCTTCGGCGGATGCTTCCGTTTCCGGCGCTTCGGCGGCTTTCTCCGGTACAGCTTCCGCAACCGGCTTTGCGCCCGAATACTTCTCGACGTACATATATCCCAGCGTCTGATAGGTCAGGCCAATCGGCGCGCGGTTGTGCTGCTTTTCCAGCAGGTGAATCGCCTTGTCCAGCTCGCCCTTCTTCATCAGGCACGCCGCATAATCCACAAAAAGCTGACTCTTCTGGTCGGGCGTGAGATCGGGGCACTTCTGCGCCTTGATGAGCAGGGGCATCGCCTTGTCGTAGCTGCCCTCGCGAATCAGCAGAATCGCATAGCCCAGCATCGGGCGCGCGGACATCAGCCCCTTGTCAATAGCTTCCTCATAGAGCTTCTTTGCCTGTTCCAGATCGCCTTTTCCGTGCGCGCGCATGGCCTGCTGCGCCTTGATGGTCGCCATGAATCCCATTGTCGTTTCTCCTTCAGCGGTTTTTGGCTGCCTTCTTTTTCAGGCGGTCATACCGATATTGTAGCGCATTTTGCTCCTCTTGTACAGAGGGCGGATCGAATAATGACGGCTCGGCGGACAGCGCCATCGCCCGCCGCGTCATGTCCAGCGCGGATTCGTAGTCCCGCTCGTAATGCTCGTAGTGCTTCGCCAGCTCGATGTAGGGCTTCGTTCCGCCCTCGTGCCGCGCAATCATTCCCAGCCAGACCTTTACCGCCTCGTCTCGCTCGCCGCCCCGGCGGTAGCTCTGCGCAAGACGCTCCTGCCCCTGCGCATGAAGATTGCCGCTCGTCAGCTGATAGCACTTCCGCGCTTCCGGCACATGCTGAAAGCGTTCCAGCGCCACGCCCATTGAGAACACATCCTCGTCGTGCCGCACGTTCTCCGGCGCGCGGTACATTTCCACCATCGCCGTCAGCAGCACGCAGAGGCTCGCCACATCCTGCGCGTTGTGTTCCAGCACGTCCGTCAGCAGGTCAAAATTTCCCGTCTTGAGGTAGTCGAAGAAGCGCTGCGGCACCTGCGCGCCCGGCAAATCATCAAAGCGCGGAATGCCCAGCACCGCTTCTTCCAGCTTGCCCAGATTGCACCGCTGCAGGCGCAGTTTGAACACCCGCCGCGCAATGTGCAATAGGTCAATGTGCGGCTTGTCAAGGCACGAATCATCCATACGGTTCATCAGGAAGCGATCGCGCAGCAGCGGCACGTCGAATGTCCGTCCGTTGAAGGTGCAGATCGCGTCGTAGCCCATCAGCGTATCCGCAATGGATTGCAGCAGAAACTTTTCCTCCGGATAATCGCGCATCACCAGCTGATGAATCTGGAATCCCGAATCCGTCAGGCAGCCCATGCCGACCTCGAACGCGACAGTCCCCGCGCCCATGAACCCGGTGGTTTCGGTGTCCAGATAGAGGATGTTCCGCGGGTCGAGATCGTCCGGCAATTCTTCCTGCGTCATCAGGCGAAGGGCAGACAGGTCAAGGTCAAACGCGCCGGGAAATTCGGATAACTCGCGCATTTCCCGCCCGTGGTAGCAGTCCGTGAACTGCTTTTCCGGCGCTTTCGGGGGTGATTTCGGCTTTTCAATCGCTTTGAGTTTGTCTCGCAGATTCATTCCGTCAGCGCCTCCAAAAGGGCGATGGCGGTCGCTTTGCCGTCCTCGCCGATTTCGCCCACCGGCCCGACGCACCCCGGACAGCCCTGACGGCACGCGCAGTCCCGCACAACTTGCAGCGCTTGCTCCAGCAGGAGCTTCCGCATCGCATACGCCTTCTGCGCCAGCCCGATGCCGCCGGGGATGTTGTCGTACAGCAGCAGCGTCGGCTTGTCCGTCAGCGGGCTTTTCACCTGATAGACGATTGCAATGTCCTGCGGCGCACACATCAGCGACAGCGGCGCAACAATCCGCAGCAGATTCGCCACGCCCATCATGCCGTTTTTCAGCGTGTCGCTCTCGAACCGTGCCGCCAGCGTATCCGGCAGCGTCCACCACATGGCGGTTGTGTGCATTTCCGTCTCCGGCAGCCGCACATGCCCGAACCCCAGGGTTTCGTGCGTATCGAGCCTAATCTTCTTGAACATCGTCACCAAGGTCGATACGCGGATTTCGCCCAGCGCCGTCAGCCCGCCGTCCTGCTCTTCCTCTTTTTCCTTGTCCAGCAGGGAGAGCGTCACGTTCAAGTTCGCGTCGGTGTAGTACCCCACGTCCACGCGGCGGATGAACGCTTTGCAGGCATCGAAATCCAGCTTTTCCACCTGATACTGCTGCGCCTCGTGCATGTAAATCGCGTTTTCGTGCAGCAGCATCGGCACGGTGTAGCGGTCCATTTCGCCGATGACGCGGTGGTTCGCCGGATCGGTCGTGTCGATGATGACGAAATTCTCCTCCGCCCGCGCCGACCGCAGGGAAATCTCGCTTGCCGGGAAATCCTCCGCCGACCAGTGATACCGCCCGCCGACGTGCCGCAGAATCCCCGCCTCATCAAGGTATTCCAGCAGCTCCGGCGCTCCGGGCGCATTCCCCAAGCCCTCGCCGTCCTCAAACGGCAGCTCAAACGCCGCGCACTTAAAGTGGTTGAGCAGAATATACAAATTATCCGGATTCAGCAGCGCGTTCTCCGGCGAGCGCTTCATCAGATAATCCGGGTGGGACACGATGTACTGGTCAAGCGCCGCCGAGGACGCGACATAGAACACGATGGACGTCCCCTTGCGCCGCCCGGCGCGCCCCGCCTGCTGCCATGCACTCGCGATTGTTCCCGGATAGCCGCACAGCACGCACGCATCCAGCGCGCCGATGTCGATGCCCAGCTCCAGCGCGTTCGTGGACACCACCGCGTCCACCCGTCCCGCGCGAAGTCCGCGTTCAATCTCTCGCCGCTCTGTCGGCAGATACCCGCCGCGATAGCCGCGCACCCGCCCGGCATTCCCCAGCGGGTCGCGCACCATGTCCTTCAGGTACTTCGTCAGCACCTCAACCGCCAGCCGCGACCGCGCGAACGTAATCGCCTGAATCCCGTTTTGCAGCAGCAGCCCCGCAATCCGCCGCGTCTCCTGCAAAACGCCCTTGCGGATGCCCAGCTGCCGATTGACCACCGGCGGATTGTAGAACACGAAGTGCCGCACGCCCATCGGCGCGCCGTTATCATCCACCAGGCTGACCTCGCGCCCCGTCAGCGTTTCCGCCAGTTCCTTCGGGTTCGCAATCGTCGCGCTGCACAGGATGAACTGCGGATGACTGCCGTAGAAATCGCACAGGCGCAGCAGCCGCCGCAGCACGTTCGCCAAATTCGACCCAAACACGCCGCGATAGGTATGAATTTCATCAATCACGATATACCGCAGGTTCTCAAACAGCTTGACCCACTTCGTGTGGTGCGGCAGAATCCCGCTGTGCAGCATATCCGGGTTCGTCACGACGATATGCCCCGCCTGCCGAACCGCCTTTCGCGCCGCGCCGGGCGTATCGCCGTCATAGGTATACGTCTTGATATCAACGCCCATCGCCTCAATCAGCTCATACAGTTCGCTGACCTGATCAGCAGACAGCGCTTTCGTCGGAAAGAGGTACAATGCCCGTGCGTCATCATTCTGCAAAATGGCAGACAGCACCGGCAGGTTATAGCACATCGTTTTGCCGGAGGCCGTCGGCGTGACAACCACAACATCCCGCCCTGCCAGCACCTCGCGGATTGCGTGCGCCTGATGGCGATACAGCTGATGCACCCCGCGTTTTTCCAGCACAGGAAGCAGCCGCGGATCAAGAGAATCCGGGAACGGCTCATACACCGCCGGACGCGCCGGAAGGACATCCCAGCGGACAACATTTTGCATAAACATAGGGTCACTGCGGAGGGATTCCGCCAGCTGGTCAACATTCATAGGAAGCACCTCCCGACAAGGATTGCATTTCCCCCTCATGATAGCAGATTTCTGTTCGCTTGTAAAGGCGAACAGGGAGGGGGATAGGGGAAAAGAAAAAAAGGATAAACACGCGGGCAATGCAGGGAAAAGCGACCAACTCAATCGCGCGGAGGGGTCAAGGGGCAATTGCCCCTTGCAGGGTGCAGGGACAGCGCCCCTGCTGGGGCTTGGGGCAACGCCCCAACTGTTACACCGTTAAACCTACTCAAAGAGAAAAGTCAAGCATGGCACCTTGGTCGCAGGCAGCGAAGCGTCCCTGCGCACAAACTCCCGCTCCCGCAGGAGCGGAATCCCCCAGCAACACAAAAAATCAACTATGAAAATGTGCATCCGAAGCAATCCAGAGGGCGACCGCAGACTTCGTCTGTTCTCACTGCCCTCTGGTCGCCTCCGCAGAGGCGAAACCCTCTGCAACACAAAAATCAACTTGCTCAAACCCACAAAGCCGCAAACATCATTGCCTTTTGCCCCCAAGGAGGATTTTCCCCATGCAAAAAATCCCCCGCCTGTCGCACAACAGACGGAGGAAATTGATGCAAACTCTACTTGAGAAGTGACGGAATCACCCTTGCGGACGATTACGCTTCCTCGTGGGTCTTGGGGAGCGCACGCATCACATTGCCGCTGCGCAGGCAGCGGGTGCAGACGTTCATACGCTTCGCAGAACCGTTGACCACCACGCGGACACTCTGCACGTTGGGCGCCCAGGTACGGTGGGTCTTACGGTTGGAGTGGCTGACGTTGTTGCCGTTCAGCGTACCCTTTTCGCAGATCTCGCAAAACTTACCCATGGAAATCCACCTCCTTGTTGGAGTATGCACACATCAAGCCTTGACAGTATATCATACTCTGCGGCAAAAAGCAAGGGGTTTCCTCAAAAATTCAGCATTTGGAAATTCGGGGAAATGGGGGTGGTAACTATCGGAGGAATGCGGGCAGCGCGGGTGGTCGGTCGCGCCCATTTGGCGCGACACAGCACCGATGTTGGAAAGAGCGGCTTGGGGGCGCTCCTGCGGGAGCGCAAAGTTACTGGCAGGGACGCTTCGCTGCC
>ERZ857745.4274-NODE-4274-length-12657-cov-4.420806_pt1 | contig 12657 bp, 10 predicted proteins | sample MGYA00519699_ERZ857745 | MGnify/ENA primary metagenome ERZ857745 (study PRJEB31778, sample SAMEA3449357) | human gut metagenome | biome: human gut; feature: human-associated habitat; material: faeces | place: United Kingdom | collected 2010/2012 ...
GAAGATAGTTGGCTGGAAACGGCCTGTGAAAATAGGTAGATGCCGGCTTCTCTTTTTTATTATGGCCCGTTGGTCAAGCGGTTAAGACAGCGGCCTCTCACGCCGTTAACGTGGGTTCGATTCCCGCACGGGTCACCAAAAAGCACTACTTCATTTGAGGTAGTGCTTTTTTCTTTGTATGCGCTTTTTAATAGGTGTCGGGCGTAAAAGGTGACCCGTGTGGGAATCGAAAAGCCCGGGCCCCGCGTCCAGCGTACCGCGGGGCAAAAACAGCCCCGCGGGCTGTTTTTAGGGCGCGGGTGCTTTACTTTTTACGCACCACAGTTGAAATTGATTCATATCCCGCAGTTCCTGCGGCCCGATGACATTTACATAGCTGCCTTGGCTCAGCAGCCACATCAAAATTCCTTTTCCGAAAGTTTCTGCCTTTACTTTATAGCCGCCTTCGATTTGTGTGATTTCTGCAGTTGGCAGTTTGTCAAGTACGGACTCAATCGATGGGCCGCTGTATACAAACTCTACTGTTTGGGGAACACCGCCATACATAAAAACATTGCGGCTCTTATACTCACCCTCCTGGAAGCGGTCTTTGTAGGGAATAGCAAACTTTTCTTCCAACACGTCAATGGCTTTTATGCGGTCAAGCCGGTATACGGTTGGGTAGGTATCGTTTGGCCTTTCAAAGGTCTGGCGCTTGGCCTTGTCGGCAATAAAAGCCATGATGTAAAAATAGTATTCCGAGAACAACAGTCCTACCGGCTCAATTTTCCGCACGACCTCGCTGTTATCTTTGCGCAGGTAGGTGATTTGCAGTACATTCTGTGTCTGGATGGCCTGCGCCGTCTGCCATAGCACGTCCATATCCGGCGAACGATGGGCAGGCTCATGGTAGTTGAACAGTTCATTCGAGATAAACGGCTCGATGGATTTTACTTTTTTGGGGGAAACGCAATGGTTCATTACTTTATTTACCAGCGATTTCAATTCTGCCTTGTCAAACGCTCGGCTTTCCAGCAGAATTTTGCAGATGGCCAGCATTTCACCCTCGCTGATGTGGGTGACCTCCTCCGTCACCAAGCGATAGCCGTTTGCGGCTCGGTCAAACTCCACACTTTGGATAAGTCCTTGGCTCGTTGTCTGCTCTGAGAGAAAGTCACGGATACTATCCAGATCGCGCTGGATAGACTTTTCGTTGACACAAAATTGCTCTGCGGCCTCTTTTTTATTGATGACCTGTCCGTTTTGCAGCGCTTGGTACAGGTCGAGAACACGATTACTCTTTGACATTTCATCACCTATAATTTGACATTCCTTGCTTGAGTGTATTATAGCACATCACAAGGTAAGACTCTATATTTTTTGATGGGTTTATACAAAATGTTTTTTCAACAAGTCGAACAAATTGTACCCCTGTACAAAACAGGCGGTCACCGCCATAATTCCCATCACAGCACACAGGATAAGCACTATGATCAGTATTGCGGTAATAACTTTTGCTGTATATCTGAGGGCTATAATTAAATCGCGGCAATGAAGAAATTTGAGGACGATAACCACTGCAATTATAGCGAAATATGCAATTATAAAAGCATCTGTATTAAATGTTGGCATTTACGCACATCATTTTTCTCAAAAGTAAAAAAAGGCTCCGCGCCTTTCGGAACGGAGCCTGGAAGAGATTATCCGAAAATGTTAAAAAGAATTTGAGAGACCGCGCCACCGACTGCCCCGACCACAGAGCCGACAGCACCGCCTACCACCTTGCCGGGAAGCCCCAACAGAAAATCGCCAATCTCCCCGCCTGTTTCAATTCCGGCATCAAGGCCTACGCCGATACTAAAGAGAATATCGTCAAGGACCGTTGTGCGGTGGTCATCGTCATCGTCGTTGTGCGCCCAGTTTTCGGAATCCTCGTTCAGATTTTCTACCAGCACAAGCCGTTTTTCTGTAGGCGTGTGACGCAGAATAAAATGCAGAAGCTTCATTAAGTTGTAGGGGCTGCGCTGGTCGTCTTCCTCAGTGTAGCCTGCGCAGTAGCATACGACCTTCAAATCAAGACCAGTATTTTCCTGTATACGCTGGCGGACGGATTCGGCCTTGCGGTTGAGAAAATCTTTCAAGACCTCGTCCGGCTCATTGCTGGCATCGTTCCAGTGGCGGCCCTTCATAGCCATGTCGGACTGATTTAAACCAATCAAGATACGCTGCTCAGCCTCGTCGCCCAAGCCGGGGAGTAGAACCTCGTTGGCGAGCGTATAGATAGCCGCAAGGTCTTTTGTGGATGCGTCCAACACAATCAGCACCATGTCGATAACCTGGCGGTTGTCCTCATCGGTTTCCGCCAGTTTAGCTTTGATGGCTGTAGCAATTTCGATGTCGCGCTCCACACCGTCGCCCAAGCCCGGTGTATCCCAGATGGTCAGGCCGCCCAATTCGTACTTTTCAATGCAGGCGGTCTCCGGGTCAACGCCAACGCCGACCTTGGCAACCTGCATATTGAACATTGCGTTGATGGTGGAGCTTTTGCCGCTGCCGGTAGCACCAACCAGTAGCAGGTTGACATTTTCTTCCATAAGGCTTTCCACCTTTTGGGTAACAGGATCGTCCTCGCCAAAGTTTTCAATCAAATTGTTGAGAAGGGCATCAAGGTTAGAATTGTTCTGCTTATCCATGTTTTTTTACCTCCGTATTTGTTATGTGGTTGGCTTGTACTTTAATCATAACAGGCAGAATGGACAGCAGGTGTCCATCTCAATAATTCTTGCATTTTTATTTTGTTTGGGTTACTATATAAATGCAAAAGGAGGGGTTTCACAATGCTGATGATGAAAATCGAAATGAACGCGGATAAGATTCAGGCAGAACAGCGCTACACGATGTCTGCCATCAACCGCACCATTGAGTCTGCATTTGCCCAGATGCAGCTACGCAAAGTGGAAGATGCCTCCGGTGCTTTACTCTACCGTGACAGCGGCAATGCCCGCGATTACGGACGCTTTGGCAAGGTGGTCAACACACTGAAAAAGCAACCGTGGTTTATGGAGAATGTGTCGGTATGGCGCTTGTATGACAGTGAGGATTCCGATAATCTGAACGATTGCAGCGAGGAAGATTTGCTGCTGCATTATCGCCGTAAACAGCAGGTAGGTGGCTGATGTGGAGCGGCGCTATCTGAAAGCAATCAGTTTCGATTTGGATACGCATAAACTGCAAGCAAACTATCCGGGAGCAAACTACCGCAATGCTTATTACGACTTGCGGCGCTTCTTTGAGAAGCACGGCTTTGAGCATCGGCAGGGCTCCGGGTACATTTCGCTTACCAAATTGGCAACGGCAGACATCTACGATTTAATGGATGATTTAACGCAGGCATTGCCTTGGATAGGTGATTGCGTAAACAAAATTGATGTGACAAACATCGGTCAGCAGCATGATCTGATAGACCTTGTCCGTACTGAACCATTGGACTTGGATGCGGAAATGATTTTACAAGAACCAGCAGAATAATGACAGCGGCAGCTTTCGTGGTAGGAAGCTGCCGCTATTCTGTTATCTTGCTCTATCTGTGCGACTACGGACGGTGCTTCTCTGATTAGCTTTATTGTAACTATACTTGTTTTTGGCATCTACAAGCTGTTCAGCGAGCTGTATGGCTGCATCATCGACACGGCTTTCGTGGAGCAATGCCTGTTCTCGTTCAACCGCGATGATTGGTCGTACAGCAGTACACTGTTGGTAAACAGCAGCCGCATCTTCCGCATGGATCGCATTCTCAATTTCAAGGTACTGTTTTGTGCCGATAGAAAGCTGCTGTGTATGGATTTCCCTTTGTGTGGCCAGTTTCTCCTGCATTTCTTCCAGTTTGTCCAGATAACTGCCAAAGCGCTTGGCTTCGCCGTTGTTCTTGCAGTCGAGGTTATGCAAAATCATTGCCTGACGGCTGCGGAGTTCTTCGATTTCCTCGGTCAGCGCGGCGATTTGCTCGGCAAGCTGGCGGCGCTGGTTAATTTGCAGCGGAGACAGAACATTACGGTTCACTTGCAGATTCTCCTGCTCAGATTTCTTGTCAGCAAGTTGTTGCGTTACCGCATGATAATCTTGCAGAATCGGGCGGTAATAGTTGACCTGTCGTTTCCATGTGTCAGCCCGTTTGCGGTTCACCAACAGACGGTATTGCAGCATTATCAAACTGCTGCGCAGCCGTTCCAGCGTTTCCGCAATATGCTCTACAGTGTTTTCAACGACCTTGGACAGCTTGGCAAGCTGGGCTTTCAGTTCCCGCAGCAGCTTGTTGTCCGCGCGGATTTGGCGGTTTAGTTCGCAGCGGTCTGCCTTGATGCCCTGCAACTCAAGGCTGCGGGCTTGGCTGCCCTCATGCACTGTGGGCTGCTCGTCCAGTCCCAGCGCCGCGTGGCTTAGGTGGGTCACACGGGCAGATTGCTGCTTTTCTTCCAGTGCGCGGTTCACGGCATCTGCCCATGCTTCTCGCCAATCCAGCACTGCCGTGGCAACCGCTTGGCTGTACGACTTGAACGCTGATTTGTCCATCGTCTGCAAATACTGCCACGCTTTCCGCTGCGATTCTTTGCCAAGGTTGAACCGCAGATTGGTCGTCCGTACCTCCGGCACGGGTTTACCCTCGGAGCATCTGGCGGTAGGCCATGTACTCGTACCCCTTGGCAGCAGCGCAGATGTCGTCCACAATGGTGAACTGTTCCGGGTCATAGCTGCCAAAGTGCTTGATCAACTGCCCGCCGCCGCCCACAATCGTCAGGTGTGTGGTGGCTGGGTCATACTCGTAACTGCGCAAGGCTGCAAACAGTTCGGCTACATAGCTGGCTGCGACCTCGCGAATACAGGCGAGGTAATCGACATCGATTTTCGCTGTGCCGGTGCGCAGAACCTGCTCCACCGTGCTGTCACTGATTTTGCTGCCGAAACGACGGAGCACCGCTTCTTTAGCGCGGATCATGCACTGGTTCACACCGATTTTCTCCGTCCAACAGCGGTTCTCCTGTGGCTGAGAATCCGTCAAGTAAAGCAGATTCATTGTGCCGTTGCCGATGTCGGCCAACAGATGCTCCCCCTCAAAGTCTGCCAATTGCTTGACCAATGTGGTGCGTAAAAGTAAAGCGCCCGGGAGATTCCGCGCGGGCGGAAGCTGATGTGGCCGGGGTGTATGGCGGGAGCACGGGTTGCCGGAGTTAGCACAGCAACTTTCGGAAGCGTGCGGGCCGGGCATGCCCGGCCCTTACGGCGAGCTTAAAGAAATAGGGATGCCAGCGGGATAGGAATCCCTCCGGCGCTGCGGCGCCACCTCCCTTTGACAAGGGAGGCAGGGGGCGGTCTGCAATATAATTGTATTGAAATTAGGGTCCACCACAGACACCTTGCATGAAAATGCAGGGCGTTTTTTATTGCGAATCTCTCGAAAACCGTCGCCCTTGCCCTTGCATAATTGCGCAGTTAGCCTTATAATATACTGTAAGTGTACTATAAGGAGGGGTGTGCCACGCTGCAGACAAAAACACAAAAACAGGTGCTGGGAATCCTGGGAGGGCTGGGACCCGCGGCCAGCTGTTATCTGTATCAGATGCTGATCGACCACACACCCGCGACGTGCGACCAGGACCATATCGACATTGTCATCTCGTCCCGCGCGTCGACACCGGACCGCACAGCGTTCATCATAGGTAAAAGCAAGGATGACCCGTTTGCTGTGATGGAGCAGGATGGCTTCAGCCTGGTACACTACGGCGCAACGGTGCTGGCGATTCCATGCAACACAGCGCACTATTTTTATGACCGCCTGGCCGAGGCACTGCCCGTGCCTGTGCTGAACATGCCGCGCCTGACCGTGGCCGATGCTAAGGCGGCAGGCTGCACAAAGCTGGGCATTCTGGCAACGGACGGCACACTGGCCGCCGAGACGTATCAGCTCGCCTGCCAGGCGCAGGGCATTGATTGGGCGGTACCGTCGGAGGAGCACCAGCAGGAGGTCATGTCGGTCATTTATGACGACATCAAGCAGGGCAAACGCGCCGATATGGCAAAGTTCGGCGCGGCGGTGCACGACCTGAAAAAGCAGGGCTGCGACATGGCTGTGCTGGGCTGCACAGAGCTGAGCCTCGTTAAAAGGGACGAGCACTTGGGCAAGTTCTTCATCGACAGCACCGAGGTGCTGTGCAGGCACGCGCTGGAAGCGTGCGGGGTGAAGCCGATAGGGTTCTAGCCCTATAGGGTAAAGTGTCCGGGAAAGCGCGTAACTGCGGCGAACGGGCAGAACCCTTCCGGCCATCGCTGCGCTCGGCCACCTCCCCTGAAAGGGGAGGCTTGCGGGGCGTCGGGGACGCCGCCCCCTACAAGGCACGTCATAAACGTAAAAAGCACACCACACCGGTTTGTTTATATAAGGAGAGAAATCACAGATGGATCAGAAAAAATTTTACATTACAACGCCGATCTATTATCCCAGCGATAAGCTGCACATCGGCCATACCTACTGCACCGTCGCTACCGACGCTATGGCCCGCTACAAGCGGCTGCAGGGCTACAACGTCAAGTTCCTGACCGGCACCGACGAGCACGGCCAGAAGATCGAGCTGAAGGCCAAGGAGGCCGGTGTTACGCCGCAGCAGTTCGTCGATAACATCGTCGAGGGCCCCAAGGGCGTCAAGGATCTGTGGAAGCTGATGAACATCAGCTATGACCGCTTCATCCGCACCACCGACGACTACCATGTTGCCGCCATCCAGAAAATCTTCAAAAAGATGTATGAAAAGGGCGACATCTACAAGGGCAAGTATGTCGGCAAGTACTGCACCCCCTGCGAGAGCTTCTGGACCGAGAGCCAGCTCGTCAACGGCTGCTGCCCCGACTGCGGCCGCCCCGTTGTGGACGCCGAGGAGGAGGCCTATTTCTTCCGCCTGTCCAAGTATGCGGACCGCGTGCGTGACCTGCTCGTCAACACGGACTTCCTGCTGCCGCGCTCCCGCGTCAACGAGATGGTCAAAAACTTCATCGATCCGGGCCTTGAAGACCTCTGTGTGTCCCGCACGTCGTTCACGTGGGGGATCCCCGTCACGTTCGACCCGAAGCACGTGGTCTATGTCTGGCTCGACGCGCTGATGAACTACATCACCGCTCTCGGATACGATCCCGACAACGAGACCCAGCCCGAAGCATTTAAAAAATACTGGCCGTGCGAAGCGCATATCATCGGCAAGGATATCCTGCGCTTTCATACCATATACTGGCCCATATTCCTTATGGCACTGGATCTTCCTCTGCCGAAAAAAGTATTCGCGCATCCTTGGTTCAATTTCGGCACTGACAAAATGTCAAAGTCAAAGGGCAACGCTGTTGACCCATTCGAGGCACTGGCTAAATACGGCGCAGACGCTATCAGGTGGTATTTCTACACAAACTCTGCTCCATGGCTGCCTAACAAGTTCCATGACAAGGGCGTAACAGAGGGTCAGAGAAAGTTCATGGGCACGCTTTGGAACACATATGCGGTCTATGTGCTTTATGCTGAGATAGACCAGTTTGACCCTACAAAGCATGAAATAGAATATGACAAGCTTTCTGTAATGGACAAGTGGCTGCTTTCAAAGATGAACTCTATGATAAAGGCTGCTGACGACAACCTTAACAACTACAGGATACCTGAGGCTGCAAAGGCTATGCAGGAGTTTGTTGATGATCTTTCTAACTGGTATGTAAGAAGAGGCAGAGAGAGATACTGGGCACAGGGTATGTCACAGGACAAGATAAACGCTTACATGACTCTTTACACTGCTATCATTACGCTCTGCAAGTGTGCAGCACCTATGGTGCCGTTCATCACTGAGGAGATCTATCAGAATCTCGTTAGAAGCGTTGACAAGGACGCTCCTGAGAGTATCCACCTTTGCGATTATCCTGTTTGCGACGAGAACATGATAGACGAAAAGCTTGAAGCTGACATGGAGGAAGTTCTGGAGATAGTTGTTCTGGGACGTTCTGCAAGAAACGGCGCAAGCCTTAAAAACCGTCAGCCTTTGAGCGTGATGTACGTTGCAGCAGACCACCCACTTGACAGCTACTATATCGACATCATCAGGGACGAGCTTAACCTTAAGGACGTTCAGTTCTCAAATGATGTATCTGCATATATTGATTATAAGTTCAAGCCACAGCTCAAGACCCTTGGTCCAAAGTACGGCAAGCAGCTTGGCGAGATAAGAACACAGCTTTCACAGCTTGACGGACACAAGGCTATGGGCGAACTGAACGAAACTGGCAGTCTGAAACTCACGCTTTCAAGCGGTGAGATAGCACTTGACAAGGATGATGTTCTCATCGAGTCTGAGCAGAAAGAGGGCTTCTACACCCTTTCTGAAAACGGTGTTACTGTAGCTATCAGCACTGTTCTCACTCCTGAGCTTATTGAAGAGGGCTTTGTAAGAGAAGTTATCAGCAAGGTTCAGACAATGAGAAAGGATTCGGGCTTTGAGGTAATGGATCACATCACTGTTTCTGTAAGCGGCAGCGAAAAGGTTATGGCTGTTGTTGACAAGAACAGAGAGGCTATTTCTCATGACGTTCTTGCAGACGATATCGTTCTTGGCGAAAATGTTGGCAACGAAAAGGATTGGGACATCAACGGCGAAAAGGTTTCTATCGGCGTAAAGAAGAACTAATTCTGAGATATAAAAAATCAAGCAGGACAGCTTTTGGGCTGTCCTGCCTTTTTTGTTTTGGGTTATGAGCCATGCACAGCTCCCCCTACATAAAACACAAAAATGGCGAGGTGAAAGACCTCGCCATTGATTTTTTTATATTACTTTCTTGCTTCCAGAGCGGAGATAGATTCCATTATCTTTGACATCTTCTCCTCTGCCTTTGCAAGCTTTGCCTTTTCGGCTTCGATAAGCTGTTCAGGGGCTTTTGCAAGGAAGCCCTGATTGCTGAGCTTCTTGCTAAGGAAGTCTATATCCTTCTGTGCATTCTTTCTGTCCTTATCAAGACGTGCAAGCTCCTTGTCAACGTCTATGATATCCGCAAGCGGAATGAAAAATCTTGCACTGTCTGTAACAGCGGCGGCGCAATCCTTTTCCTCGCACTTATCTGTAATGATGACCTCAGATGCGGAAGCAAGTCTTTCAAAGAACATTACGCCCTGTGAGAATACTTCTGGCTGTGCAGTTTCAATATAAAGCTTTGCCTTTACAGACGGCGGAACGTTCATTTCACCACGGCAGTTTCTTATGCTCTTTATGCCTGCGATTATCTTCTCAAATGTTGCTTCTTCATCGGCAAATTCAAGCTTTTCGTCATATACAGGATAATCCTGAACCATGATAGCTGTGCCGTCATTTACGAGAGCCTGCCAGATCTCCTCGGTGATATAAGGCATGAATGGGTGGAGCATTTTCAGCATTCCTTTCATTACCCACACGAGAACAGCCTGTGCGGTAGCCTCTGTTTCACCGCCTGCTGCTATTCTTGGCTTTGTAAGTTCGATATACCAATCGCAATAGATATCCCAGATAAAGTCATAAAGCTTTGAAACTGCTACGCCAAGCTCGAACTTATCAAGATTATCGTTTACTTCCTTTGCAAGAGTATTGAACTTTGATATTACCCACTTATCCTCAACATTGAGGTTTTCAGGGAGCTTATCAGCCTTGAAATCGTCAGGAAGATTCATCATGATAAATCTTGCGGCGTTCCAAATCTTATTTGCAAAGTTTCTTGAGGATTTTACCTTATCCTCGATAAATCTCATATCGTTTCCAGGTGCGTTGCCTGTTGCGAGCATAAATCTCAGGGCATCTGCGCCGTACTGGTCGATGATAACAAGCGGGTCGATACCGTTTCCGAGAGATTTTGACATCTTTCTGCCCTGTGAATCTCTAACAAGACCATGGATAAGAACAGTATCAAAAGGCTTCCGCTTCATGTTCTCCATGCCTGCAACTATCATTCTGGATACCCAGAAAGGAATGATATCATAGCCTGTTACGAGAGTGTTTGTTGGATAGAAATACTCAAGCTCCTCTGTCTTGTCAGGCCAGCCGAGAGTTGAGAACGGCCACAGTGCTGATGAGAACCATGTATCGAGGGTATCAGGATCCTGACGCATTTCCTTGCCGCACTTAGGACAGCAAGCGTGGTCTTCCTTTGTTACCACAGTTTCACCGCAATCGTCGCAATAAAATGCCGGTATCTGATGACCCCACCAAAGCTGACGTGAGATACACCAATCTCTGATATCGTTCATCCAGTTAAGGTAGTTCTTCTCAAATCTTTCAGGAACAAACTTGATAGAGCCGTCCTCAACAGCCTTTATTGCAGGCTTTGCAAGCTCGTCCATTTTAACGAACCACTGGAGGGATACTCTTGGCTCGACTGTTGTTCCGCAGCGATAGCAAGTACCTACATTATGCTCATGGTCTTCAACATAAGCAAGGAAGCCGCCCTTTTCAAGGTCTTCAACTATCTTCTTTCTTGCCTCGTATCTGTCCATACCTGCATACTCAGGATAATCGTCAACTATCTTTGCGTCCTCAGTAAGAACGTTGATAACAGGCAAGTTATGTCTTTTACCGACTTCAAAGTCGTTAGGGTCATGGGCTGGAGTTATTTTTACAACGCCTGTACCAAACTCCATATCAACATAGCTGTCGGCAACAACAGGTATCTCTCTGCCAACAAGCGGCAGTGTGAGTGTCTTGCCTACGATATCCTTATATCTTTCGTCCTTTGGATTTACTGCAACGGCAGTATCGCCCAGGAGCGTTTCAGGACGTGTTGTAGCAAGCTCTACATATCCGCTTCCGTCTGTAAGAGGATATTTCAGATGCCAGAAGTGACCGGCCTGATCTTCATACTCAACCTCTGCGTTTGAGATAGATGTACGGCAATGCGGGCACCAGTTTATTATCCTGTCCCCGCGGTAAATAAGGCCCTTGTTGTAAAGGTCAACAAACACCTTGGTAACGGCCTTGGAGCAGCCTTCGTCCATTGTGAAGCGTTCGCGGTCCCAGTCGCAGCTGGCGCCAAGCTTCCTGAGCTGCTTTACTATCCTTCCGCCGTATTCCTTTTTCCAGTCCCACGCGCGCTGCAAAAACGCCCCGCGTCCTATGTCGCGCTTGTCAAGGCCTTCCTTGGCCATCTGCTCGATTATTTTTACCTCGGTAGCTATGGACGCATGGTCGGTGCCGGGCAGCCACAGCGTTTCAAACCCGGCCATGCGCTTGTAACGGATAAGCGCATCCTGCAGCGTTTCGTCTATTGCGTGGCCTATGTGCAGCTGACCGGTTATGTTCGGTGGGGGTATGACTATGCAATACGGCTCCTTGTCGGGATTAGGCTCGGCATGAAAATAGCCGTTCTTTTCCCATTTTTCATACAGCCTGTCTTCCACGCCCTGATGGTCGTAAGACTTTGGCATCTCCTTCATGGTACTCTCTCCTCCTGAAAAAAATAGTTTGTTTGGTAAATTAAAAGGAGCTTCTGTCCCTGATTAAAGGACGGAAGCTCCGCGGTACCACCTTTGTTGGGCATAATATGCCCCGCTCTATGCGCCTTAACGCGGCGCGCACGTTTCGGACTACTGCTGTTTCATCCAAAATAGCTCCAAAGCGACCTTCCGCCAATCTTCGCAAGCAGCCCTTTCAGCCGGTGAAGCCGCATCTCTTTTGCAAAGGAGCTTGGCGTACTCCTCTTTTTCTGCGCTATTATTGTATTCTATGCGCTGACGCCCGCTTTGTCAAGCCGAAAACGGCATATTTTCATAACGCATTTGCATATGGCTTTTCCGCATGATAAAATGCAAGCATATTGAACGGAAAGGCGGCAAGCAGCATGAAGGCGTTACCGGGCGAATTTCTATACCGTATGCAGGCGGAGCTGAAGGGCGACTACGCGGCATTTTTAGAAAGCTATAATAATGAAAGCGTGCGCGGGCTGAGGGCGAATACGCTCAAAGGGAACGCGGATGCAATAGCCGCGCTTTGCCCCGTTAAGCTTGAAAGGGTGGATAATACGGCGGACGGTTTCCGCCTTATGGAAGCATGGGAAGGAGTGGGTTTAAGTCCCGTACACATGGCAGGGCTTATATATATGCAGGAGCCGAGCGCCATGCTGACCATTGCCATTGCGGATATACACCCGGGCATGAAGGTGCTGGATATGTGCGCGGCGCCCGGCGGCAAAACGGGAGCCGCAGCGGCAAGGCTAAACGGGCAGGGGCTTATAGTATCCAATGAAATAGTGCCAAGTCGCGCCAAAATACTCGAATCCACCGTTGAGCGCATGGGTATAGCTAACGCGGCGGTGATAAGCCGCAGGCCAGACGAGATTGCAAAAGCGATGCCGGAGTATTTCGACAGGGTGATAGTCGATGCGCCGTGCAGCGGGGAAGGCATGTTCAGGAAAGATGAGCGCGCAATAGAAGAATGGAGCGCGGAGCATGTTTCTTCCTGCGCCAACAGGCAGCGGCTTATACTTGAAAGCAGCGCGCAATGCGTTGCCAAAGACGGCATGCTGATATATTCCACCTGCACTTTCTCACGCGAGGAAAACGAGGACAATATAGAGTGGTTCCTTAAAACGCATACGGATTTTGAACTTGCTGAGCAGCGCAGGCTTTATCCGCACACGTTCGCG
>ERZ857745.4290-NODE-4290-length-12608-cov-5.029953_pt1 | contig 12608 bp, 10 predicted proteins | sample MGYA00519699_ERZ857745 | MGnify/ENA primary metagenome ERZ857745 (study PRJEB31778, sample SAMEA3449357) | human gut metagenome | biome: human gut; feature: human-associated habitat; material: faeces | place: United Kingdom | collected 2010/2012 ...
TTGTTTATCTCAGCTTTAACTCTTATGCCATGTCACGCTGCGGTCTGCGTAAACTTTATTTTAGGTGCGAAAAAGTAATTTTTCCGAGTTGTTCCACAGTCAACAGGACTTATTTTTGTGCCCAGCTTGCCTACGGCAAGATGACTTTGCTGAATTATAGTTTTATGTTTGATTAGTGCTGAGTAATATCACTTTTCAAAGCTGCCCACAGTACACGGTTTCCATAGTTTACTTTGGCACCCTGTTTATATCTGAGTCCGCAGTCCTGTTGTTTGACTGCGGACGGTACAAGCTGGCGGCAGAGAGTATCCCGCAACATTTTTCTGAATTAGGGGCTATTTTTTTCTTTGCAGCTTTCTTTTTAAAAAGAAAGCGCGTACCCTTGCGTCCTCTTCGTACCCCTCGTATTTCTTAGTCCACGCGGTTGCGGGAAGAGCCGGAGATGAAAGCGGAGATATTGAGAGCGACTTCGTTAATAAGTCTTACGCGAGCCTCATAAGCGCCCCAAGCCATATGAGGAGTGAAAACAACATTGTCAAGGCTGCGGAGTTTTTCAAAAGGGTGACCGCACGGGAAAGGTTCGGTTGTATAGACATCTGTCGCGAACCCGGAGAGCTTGCCCGAAAGAACGGCATCTGCAACGGCAGCCTCGTCTGTCACGGCGCCGCGTGCGGCATTCACGAGAACCGCGCCGTCCTTCATTTTTTCAAGGCGTTCTTTGTTTATGAGATTTACAGTCTTTGCATTTGCCGGAACGTGAAGAGAAACAACATCGCTTTTAGTGAGCAATTCGTCGATATTCACGCAGTTTTGCGCGCCGTCGGGAGTATTTCTGCAATACAGCACAGAAAAACCGAAACTTTCCGCAATGCGCGCGACTTCCTTGCCTATATCCCCGTACCCGATAACGCCCCATGTCAGCGCGGACGGCTCGTGAAATACAGGTGTGAGCTTGTTCTGTATTCCGCTTTGCGTATAAAGTCCGCTTTTCACGTATGAATCGAACGAAGGAAGATGATTTATAAGCGACAGCGCAAGCGAAACCGTGATCAGAGCTACGGACTGCGTAGAATATCCGCATACGTTGCAGACGGCGACGCCGTGAGCCGAACACCATTTGACGTCCACATTGTCAAAACCCGTTGCGGTAATGCATATAAGCTTTAAATAAGGCAGTTTTTCGAGTATTTCTGCGGTAAGCTTTACTTTGTTTATGATTATGCACTCGGCGCCGCGTGCGCGGTCCTGTATTTCGCCGGGGGCGGTTGCGCCGTATACCGTAAGCGAGCATACCTTTTCGAGAGATGAAAAACTCATGTCGTCTCCGAGTGTCTTTGCGTCAAGTATTACTGTTTTCATTTCAATGTTCTCCGTGAGTGTTTTTTGTATTATTTTAGCATTTTTGAAATCAACATTAAAATCTTTGTTGTTGTCAGATTGGAAAAAAATTATTAAAATTTATCATATATATTTACAAATCAGCGCTGCTGTTATATAATACAAATGTATAAATATAAAGGTTTTCGCACTTCGGCGGAAATTTTGAAAGGAAGAAAACAGACAATGGCAAATTTTGTACTCAGTGCGTTTGCGGACGAAGTGTCGCCGGTTTTCGACGAACAGCTTAAATATCTCAAAAAACAGAATATAGGATATATCGAACCGAGAAACATAGACGGAACAAACGTGTCCTCGCTTACTCTCGAGCAGGCAAAAGAGGCTAAGGCGAAAATGGACAAAAACGGCATAGGCGTGTCGTCCATAGGCTCTCCGATAGGAAAAATAAACGTCGTTACGGACGATTTTGACGAGCATTTCAAGCTCTTTGAACATACGCTTGACATTGCCGATATATTTGAGGCAAAGAATATACGTATGTTCAGCTTTTTCTATCCCAAGGGAGAGGACTGCCATAAGTACAGAGACGTTATCTTCTCGCACATTGAAAAAATGCTTGCGCTTGCCGAAAAGAGACACATAACTCTCTGCCATGAGAACGAGATGTCCATCTACGGCGAAAAGCCTGAGGACTGCTACGATATAATGCAGCATTTCGGCGGAAGATTAAAGAGCGTGTTCGATAACGGAAACTTCGCTTTCTGCTTTACCGAAGCATATCCCAAGGCATTCAATCTCTTAAAGCCGTATATCGAGTATATACATATAAAGGACGCCAAAGCCGACGGCGCTATCGTTCCTGCGGGACAGGGCGTGGGACATATAAAGGAAGTGCTTTCGGGCATGAAGGACGTTGACCGCGACATTTTCCTTACTCTCGAACCTCACCTTACCGTGTTCAGCGGACTCGACAAGCTCTCGAACCTTGCCGAAATAAAGGTTCAGAACGCTTTTGAAACTCCCGAGGCAGCGTTTGACGCGGCTGTCTCGGCTCTGAGAGCAATACTTGCCGAAATCTGAATATAAACCTTGTAATTATTATATATTCATAAACGAAAGGACAGCGAATATGAAATCACCACTCAAGATGCTTGCCATTGACCTTGGTGCGTCAAGCGGCAGAGGCATAGTCGGAAAATTCGACGGTTCAAAAATAACTCTTGAAGAGGTACACCGCTTTACAAACGATCCCGTAAACCTCAACGGAAACCTTTACTGGGATATGTTAAAGCTCTTTACCGAGATAAAGCAGGCAATATCAAACTGCGTGCTCGGCGAAAACAAGGATATAAAGAGCATATCCATAGACACATGGGGCGTTGACTTCGGACTTCTCGACGCGACGGGTTCTCTTATGGCAAACCCGTATAACTACCGCAATCCTGCGTTCTCAAAGGAACTCATGGAGGAGGTCTATGCAAAAATACCCAAAGAAGAGCTTTATAAGATAACGGGAACTCAGTTTTTGAATTTCAACTCCATATATCAGCTCTATCACATAAGCAAAAACAAGTATCTTCTCGATAATGCAAAGGATCTCCTGTTTGTGCCGGATCTTCTCAAGTATTTCCTTACCGGCGTAAAGCAGACAGAGTATTCGATAGCGTCCACATCTCAGCTTCTTGACGCAAAGACAAGAAACTGGTCGCCCGATATAATTTCAAAGCTCGGATTTCCCAAAGAGATCTTCGGCGAAATAGTTGCGCCCGGAACAAAAGCCGGAAAGCTGCTGCCGCATATACTTGAGGAGGTCGGAAACGTTGACGCGGAGGTGGTTTCCTGTGCGTCGCACGATACCGCAAGCGCTGTTGTTGCGGTTCCCGCAAAGAACGACGACTTTGTTTACATATCAAGCGGAACATGGTCGCTTATGGGTAAGGAAATTCCCGAACCTCTTACGGGAGAGCTTGCATATAAGTATGACCTTACAAACGAGGGCGGCACCGAGAGAAAGATAAGATTTTTGAAGAATATAATGGGACTCTGGATAGAGCAGGAGAGCCGCAGACAGTGGAAACGTCAGGGCGAGGTCGTTTCGTTCGACGAGCTTTCAAATATGGCTATGGCGTCAAAACCGCACGCCTGCTTTATCAACCCCGATTATCTCGAATTCCAGACACCCGGGAATATGCCCAAGCGCATTGCCGAGTTCTGCAAGATGACCGGTCAGTACGTTCCCGAAACCAAGGGCGAAATTGTAAGATGTATATTCGACAGCCTTGCAATGTGCTACCGCAGCACCGTTGAAAAGATAGACGAGATAACCGGAAAGAAAGCTCCGTTTATCAATATCGTCGGCGGCGGAACAAAGGAAGTGCCGCTTTGCAAGCTTACGGCAGACGCTTGCGGACGTCCCGTATATACGGGCCCCGTTGAGGCTACGGCTCTCGGAAACATCGCGGTTCAGGCAATAGCAAACGGCGAGATAAAGGATACAAAAGAAGCGCGCGAGGTCATAGCAAATTCCTTTGAAATATCCTGCTTTGAACCGCATGACACGGATATGTGGGACGAAGGCTACGAGAAATTCAAGAAGATTGTAGATATGACAAAGTAAAAAATCAATTCATATATTTATTCAATTCACGGAGGATTGTACAAATGGCAAACAAAGCATATGAAAGAGCAAGAGAAGTCTATGCTTCATGGGGAATAGATACCGAGAAGGCTATCGAGACTCTCAAAAACGCTCCTGTATCGGTTCACTGCTGGCAGGGCGACGATGTAACCGGATTTGACCACGACGGCCCGCTTACAGGCGGTATTCAGACTACCGGAAACTATCCCGGAAAGGCAAGAACTCCCGAAGAGCTGCTTGCAGATATGGATAAGGCGTTTTCGCTTACTCCCGGCAAGAAAAAGGTAAACGTACACGCTTGCTACGCTATCTTTGAGGACGGCAAGTTCGTAGACCGCGACAAGCTTGAACCCAAGCACTTCAAGAAATGGGTCGAGTTTGCAAAGGCAAGAGGAATGGGACTTGATTTCAACCCCACTTTCTTCTCTCACCCTATGGTAAAGGACGGTCTTACGCTTTCAAGCCCCGATGAAAAGATCAGAAAGTTCTGGATCGAGCACGGAAAGGCTTGTATACGCATTTCCGAATACTTTGCAAAGGAAACCGGAATTCCCTGCGTTATGAACATCTGGACGGGCGACGGTTTCAAGGATATTCCCGCGGACAGAATGGGCCCCAGAATGAGATATAAGCAGTCTATCGAGGAAATTCTCTCGGAGCCTTACGATTTCAACCTTGTAAAGCCCTGCGTTGAATCAAAGGTATTCGGTATAGGCGTTGAGTCCTTTACATCAGGCTCGGCAGAGTTCACTCTCAGCTTTGCGGCTGAACATAAGGACAAGTGCCTGCCTCTTATGGACAACGGTCACTATCATCCGACAGAAGTCGTATCCGATAAGATTCCCGCACTGCTCTGCTTCTTCCCCGAGATCGCACTTCATATCACACGCGGCGTAAGATGGGACAGCGACCATGTGCTGCTGCTTGACGACGAGACCAAGGAAATTGCAAAGGAGATCGTAAGAAACGACGCTCTCGGCAGAGTTTATATGGCTCTCGACTACTTTGACGCAAGCATTAACCGCGTTTCGGCATGGGTAGTAGGTATCAGAAGCTGGCAGAAGGCTCTGCTTAACGCACTTTGCCTGCCCAACGAAAAACTCAAGAAACTCCAGGACGAGGCAAGATTTACTGAACTTATGGTAGTGCAGGAAGAGGCTAAGATGCTTCCGTTCGGCGACGTATGGGCTGAATACTGCGAAAGATGCGGCGTAAAGGCGGGCCCGGAATGGTTCGAGGAAATCAAAAAGTATGAGGCTGAGGTTACTTCAAAGAGAGCGTAAGTTTTCTTTGTTAAAGCCTGTATATAAATAAAAATATTGCTCAGTGTTACCCGAAAAAGGCGGCACTGAGCTTTGTTTTGTATTAAGGGTTTTCAGTCTGTTTCTTCGGACGTGGCTGCGGCTGCGGTTTCCTTTGCTTCGGCGTCGGTGAAAAGCTCGGACGGATCAAAGGCGTTTCCGTCTCTTGCCGCCTCTACATGAAGGTGAGGAGCCTGTGCCGACTCGCATATAGCGGTATCTCCTACGCCGCCTATGACGCTGCCTGTCTGTATGTCGGCGCCCGTTTCTATACCCTGCGGCAGTTCCGCGGAAAGATTTGAATAGCTTATGCGCAGTCCGGCGGGAGAATCGATAGTGACTGTCGTTCCGTAGAGGTCGTCGTTCTTTACCTCGCTTATTCTTCCGCCTGAGATCGCCTTTATCTGCGTGCCTATGTCGGCGGCAATGTCAATTCCGGTGTGAACTCTGTAATCGTACATTGTGGGCGAGTATACCAGAACGTCGGGAGAGTACTCTCTTACTATAAGTCCTCCGCACGGCTTTACATATCCCGGATAACCGTAGTCGGGTTCGGAAATCGTCTGTTCTGCCGATACTTCAACCTGTTCGGGCACGTTTTCGGAAGATTCTTCTGCCGTTTCCTGAATTTCCGGCGTATACATTTCGTCGCCCGGTATGATTTCGGCGTTCACTCCGTCGCCGAGTCCCGAAACTTGTGCGCCGTCACTGCTTTCGGCGTCTGAATCAGAATTTTTGTTTATTGCGGCGTCGGGTATTTCGGGAAGTTCCGGTATTTCCGGCAGCGCCGTACCGTATTTTGTGTTTTCAAGGTCTGTTTCGGGAAGTGATATTTCCTTTGTGTTTATCAGTTTTTCCACGGTGCCCGTGGTTACTCCCACGACTGCCGCCGCAAGTGCTATATATATAGCACCGCTTAACATTTGCTTTTTAAGCCTTGTCTTTCTGTCATCCTTCATGCGTGTTTCCCCTTTCGTTTTGCGCTTGCTTCTTTGTTTTCGGTTCTATTGTTAGCACTTTTTTCTTTATTTATTCTCTGTTTTCAAATGTTGTTAAAACATACAAGATATACGTTCAAAATTTGTGCGGAAACACAAAATATTGATTTTTTCAAAAAATGTGGCAAAAGACACATACTCGCTGTTAACAGTGTGGTAAAATATATACACTAACAGATTTGCGTAAAAAACAGATGATAAAGGAAGAATAAGAAAAGATGAAGATCATTAAGCGCAGCGGTGCGGAAGTTGTTTTCGACCGTTCAAAAATCGAAAAAGCGGTAGCCAAGGCAAACGAGGCAGGTACGGTAAGAGAGCTTACCGATGAGCAGATAGCCGAAATAGCAAAGGCAGTCGAGGATACCGGCGCGTGCATTGACAGAGCCTTGTCGGTAGAAGAGATACAGGAGCTTGTCGAAACCCAGATAATGATCAGAAAGGCGTATGAAACGGCAAAACGCTATATACGCTACCGTTATACCAGAAGCCTTGTCAGAACGGCTAATACTACGGACAATCAGATACTCAGCCTTATCGAATGCAACAACGAAGAGGTTAAGCAGGAAAATTCAAACAAAAATCCGCAGGTAAACTCTGTTCAGCGCGACTATATGGCAGGAGAAGTCAGCAAGGACATAACAAAACGTCTGCTTTTGCCGCCGGATATAGTCAAGGCTCACGAGGACGGACTTATACACTTCCACGACGCAGATTATTTCGCGCAGCATATGCATAACTGCGACCTTGTAAACCTTGAGGATATGCTTCAGAACGGCACCGTCATAAGCGGAACCGCAATAGAAAAGCCTCATTCTTTTTCCACTGCGTGCAACATCGCAACACAGATAATAGCTCAGGTCGCGTCGAACCAGTACGGCGGTCAGAGCATAAGCCTTGCTCACCTTGCGCCGTTTGTTCAGGTGTCGAGAGAGAGAATCAGAAAAGACGTTATAGAATCGCTTGAAATTGCGGGAGGCAGACTCGACGAAAATACAATATCGACGCTTGTCGAAAGACGTATACGCGACGAGATAAAAAAGGGCGTTCAGACGATACAGTATCAGGTCGTAACGCTCATGACGACAAACGGTCAGGCTCCGTTCGTAACGGTGTTCATGTATCTCGGCGAGGCAAAGAACGAACAGGAAAAGAAAGACCTTGCGGTTATAATAGAGGAAGTTCTGCTTCAGCGATATAAGGGCGTAAAGAACGAGGCGGGAGTATATATAACGCCCGCGTTCCCGAAACTCATATACGTTCTCGAAGAAGATAACATACACGAGGACTCAGAGTATTATTATCTTACAAAGCTTGCGGCAAAATGCACCGCAAAGCGTATGGTTCCGGACTATATTTCGGAGAAGATAATGCTCAAGAACAAGATAGATAAAAACGGTAACGGACACTGCTACACCTGTATGGGCTGCCGCAGCTTTCTTACCCCGTATGTCGATAAAGACGGCAAACCCAAGTATTACGGAAGATTCAACCAGGGCGTTGTCACCGTAAACCTTGTGGATATAGGACTTTCCGCACATAAGGATATGAAAAAGTTCTGGGAAGTGTTCGACGAACGCATGGAGCTTTGCCACAGAGCGCTCCAGTGCAGACACGAGCGCCTTACCGGCACTCTTTCGGACGCGGCTCCGATACTCTGGCAGAACGGCGCTCTCGCAAGACTTAAAAAGGGCGAGACAATAGACAGCCTGCTTCACGGAGGATATTCCACAATATCTCTCGGATATGCCGGACTTTGGGAATGTGTTTACAGCATGACCGGAAAGAAGCTTACAAGCCCCGAAGGAGAAAAATTCGGTCTTGAAATAATGCAGAAACTCAACGAGTATACCTCAAAGTGGAAGGCTGCCGAGAATATAGACTATTCTATCTACGGAACTCCGCTTGAAAGTACGACTTATAAGTTTGCAAAGTGTCTGCAAAAGCGTTTCGGCATAGTTGACGGCGTTACGGATAAGAATTACATCACAAACAGCTATCATATACACGTAACCGAGACGATAGACGCGTTTGACAAGCTTGAATTCGAGGCAAAGTTCCAGGCGCTTTCTCCCGGAGGCGCAATAAGCTATGTCGAAGTGCCGAATATGCAGGATAATATCGAGGCGGTTATGTCGGTCATGAAGTTTATATACGACCACATAATGTACGCCGAGCTTAACACAAAGAGCGACTATTGTCAGGAATGCGGCTACGACGGAGAAATACGCATAGTCAAGGACGACGACGGAAAGCTTGTATGGGAATGTCCCAAGTGCCATAACAGAGATCAGAACAAGCTCAACGTTGCGCGCAGAACCTGCGGATATATAGGAACTCAGTTCTGGAATCAGGGCAGAACGCAGGAGATCAAGGAAAGGGTGCTCCACCTTTAATGAATTACGCCGAAATAAAAAAGCGCGATATAGCAAACGGCACGGGAGTGAGAGTTTCGCTCTTTGTGTCGGGCTGTACGCACAGGTGCAAAGGCTGTTTTAATGAGGTCGCATGGGATTTTTCCTACGGCAAGGTCTTTGATGAAAATACATGGGAACTGATATTCTCGTATCTTGAACCCGATTATATTGCCGGGCTTTCGCTTCTCGGCGGAGAACCCTTTGAAAAGAGCAATCAGAGAGCGCTGCTGCCGTTTCTACGCGAATATAAAAAGCGTTTTCCGAAAAAGGACATCTGGTGCTACACCGGATACACGCTTGACAGGGATCTTGTAAAGGGCGGCGCGGCGTACTGCGAATGTACCGACGAAATGCTCGCGTATACGGATACGCTTGTTGACGGAGAGTTTGTAGAGGAGCTTAAAGATATTTCGCTGAAATTCCGCGGCTCGTCAAATCAGAGGATAATCGAAAATCCGTCGCAGTTTTTAAAGCAAATTGAACAGTAAAAAATCAGTCCGGCTGAAATGCCGGACTTTGTTGTTTGTATAAGGTTATTTTTTCTTTTTTGGCTTGAACGGCACAAGTTCGTCCGTTCTTTCAAGCAGATAATCGAGTGATACGCCGAAATAGTCTGCAATCAGTATAAGCTCAGCATAGCCTGCCTCACGCTTTCCGCTTTCGTAGCGCGAGATAGTATTCTGATTCATGTTCAGCTCAATCGCAAGCTTTAACTGTGTTATCCCTCGTGCTTCACGCAGCTCTTTCAGACGCATTTTCCCACCTCTTGACAAAATTATACCATTATGGTATAATATGATTATCCCGATTTGGGATAATTCGCCGTATGCGGAAAAATCCGTGAAGATAACCGCGCGGTATGTTGCCTGTACCGTAGTATTCTGCACGAATATAAACAAAAAATGCGGCAGCGCACGGTAATAACGTGTACGGCGGATCTTGTCAGGCGCCTTATTTTAATATAAAACGGAGGAAGAAAAGATGAAATGCGTAAATCACCCCGATGTGGAAGCGGAAGGAATGTGCGTGTATTGCGGGAAACCGTTCTGTAAGGATTGTCTTATTCAGGTAAAAGGGAAAATGTATTGCAAGGACGACATAGGAAACGTTATTGACGACGCAAAGAACAGTTCCGTGCCTGCCGCAATGCCGACAATCAACATAAGCAACAGCAATGACAGCGCAAACCTCAACACAAATACAAATGTAAATGCAAATGCCGGCATTGGATTTGCACCGAGAAAGAAAAAGATAGTTGCTCTGATATTATGCATCCTGGGGGCTTTCGGCATTGCCGGATTCCACAGAATTTACGTCGGCAAAGTCGGCACAGGAATAATATATCTGTTTACTTTCGGACTGTGCGGATTCGGAACTCTTATCGATCTTATCTCCATTATTGTCGGCGGATTCAAAGACAGTTTCGGTCAGCCTCTTGTTTAAAAACGACGTGCATTATCTTGAAATAATACAGCGATAACCGTTCTTTTATCAAAGGCGGTTATTTTTTTGCCGTTTTTTTGCGCACCGGCAAAATTTACTCAATATCTCTTGTAAAAGACTTCAAAAAGTGATATACTGATTCAGTATAATCGGTAGAAGTGTGCGAAAAGCGCATTTGTAAATAAAACGGAGGGATATTTTCGGAATGTCGGACAACGGAAAGCAGACCGTAAAGGGACTTGTTGACAATATAACATATCAGAACCCGGACAACGGCTACACTGTCTGTACGGTCGATTATGAGGGAAATCCCGTAACGCTTGTCGGAATAATCCCGACGCTTACCGAGGGCGAATATATCAGTGCCGAAGGCTCATGGACGTCGCACCCGACTTACGGCAAGCAGTTTTCCGTGACCTCTTATCAGAAAGAACTGCCCGCGACAAGCGACTCGATACTCGCATATCTCTCGTCCGGCGTAATAAAGGGCATAGGCCCTGTCACAGCAAGGCGCGTTGTGGATAAATACGGCTCTGAAACGTTAAAAGTCATAGAAGAACACCCTGAATGGCTGTCCGAAATCAAGGGAATAACGTCAAAACGCATAAGCGAAATATCCGAAAGCTTTAAAAATCAGTACGGTATGCGCCAGGTAATGCTGTATTTTCAGGGTATGCTGTCGCCTGCAATGTGCTTGAAGATATACAAGCAGTGGGGCAACGCGTCGGTAGATGTTCTTAGAACAAATCCTTATGTGCTTTGCGATCAGGTGGACGGAATAGGCTTTGAGAAAGCCGACAGCATGGCGCAGAAACTCGGATTTACTCTTGACAACGAAGAAAGAATATATGCAGGTATCAAGTATGAGCTCGGACTTGAGCTTAACCGTGCCGGCAACTGCTGTCTGCCGCTTGATATGCTTACACAAAAGGCGTCCGCACTTCTCGGAACGGACAAAAGAACCGTCGAAGAGGCTTGCGGAGTGCTTTCCCAGAACGGCGAGGTAATTGCCGTAAAGGACGGCGAAGGGCGCATAATGATTTATCTTGAGCCGGTGTACAGAACCGAAAAATTCTGTGCCGAAAAGCTGCTTTTGCTTGACAGCTCGGTTATAAACATACCTATCGACGATCCCGACGCGGAAATTTCAAGGGTGGAAAAGGAAACCGGCATTGAATTTGCGCCGCTGCAAAGGGTTGCGGTCAAAAGCTCCGTCACACGCGGAGTTGTTATAGTTACGGGAGGCCCCGGAACGGGAAAAACTACTGTAATACGTGCGATAATCGCGCTGTTTAAGAAAATAGGAACGCCGTTCTGCCTTGCCGCACCTACGGGACGCGCCGCAAAGAGAATGTCCGCGGCAACGGGATACAAGGCAAAGACCATACACAGGCTGCTTGAATGTGATTTTGCAGGCGGCGAAGACGGGCAGTCGTTCAGACGCGACGAGGACAACTATCTTGACGAAGAAGTTATAATAATTGACGAAGCGTCAATGGTGGACGTGTTTCTGTTCGGCGCGCTGCTGCGTGCGATACGTCCCGGCTCAAGGCTTATAATAATAGGCGACGCGGATCAGCTTTCGCCTGTCGGCGCAGGCGAGGTCTTTAACGATATGCTGAAATCAGGCGTGTTTATGTCTGTACGTCTGTCGGATATTTTCAGGCAGGCGCAGGGCAGCAGCATAGTTACCAACGCTCACCTTATAAACGAGGGACGTATGCCGGACTGCTCTAACAAGGGAGATTTCTTTTTTCTCAAACGCGAGAATGCCGCAGATGTGCGTGAACTTCTGGTATCTCTCTGCACGTCGCGTCTGCCGAATGCATACAAATACGATCCGTTAAAGGATATTCAGATAATCTGTCCTACGCGAAAGGGGGACGCAGGAACCGTTGCGCTCAATGCGCTGCTTCAGAGCAAACTCAATCCGCCGTCAACGGCAAAATCCGAACGCGAGGTGCGCGACGTCGTATTCCGTGAGGGCGATAAGGTTATGGTCGTAAAGAACAATTACGATATTGAATGGACTGACGAGGACGGCACGACGGGAAACGGCGTATTTAACGGTGATATAGGGTTTATTACAAAGATAGACCGTGCCGAGGAGAGCTTTTCGGTAAGCTTTGACGACGGCAGAAACGCGGTTTTCGATTATTCCGGATTTGATGACCTTGAACACGCATATGCCATTACCGTGCATAAAAGTCAGGGCAGCGAGTACAACGCAGTCATTATTCCTCTTTACGGCTGTCCGGCAGGACTTCTCTCACGTAATATGCTATATACCGCTCTTACCCGCGCCGGTAAACTTGCAGTCCTTGTCGGCAAGGTCGAAATCCTTTGCGAAATGGTCGCTAACAACCGCCGCTCTATCCGCTTTACAGGTCTTGCAAGAATGCTCGAACTTCTGAAAAAATAAGGAGTACGAGGGGTACGAAGGGGTACGCGCTTTCTTTTTAAAAAGAAAGCTGCA
>ERZ857745.4302-NODE-4302-length-12559-cov-3.431462_pt1 | contig 12559 bp, 9 predicted proteins | sample MGYA00519699_ERZ857745 | MGnify/ENA primary metagenome ERZ857745 (study PRJEB31778, sample SAMEA3449357) | human gut metagenome | biome: human gut; feature: human-associated habitat; material: faeces | place: United Kingdom | collected 2010/2012 ...
ATTCGCATGCAGCAGGGGCTCTCAATGTTTTCATGTCCTGCTCATATCGTCTCGTCTATGGTGTTAGTTGCACGGCCGCTTCTGACAGGAAATGCCGCCAGGGGGCCTCGTTGCGCTCCTTTTTACGGTGGCTTATGAACTTCCTCTTAGCAACATGCCGCTGACCTGGTGCTATGAATTGCGTTTTGATGCGGGAACGCGTGAGGGTTGCTTAAAGAGGCCCCATTGCCCTAATTCCTGCCATGAAAGGCGCGATTTGTTGCAATTGGGCCCCCTTCGTGCATTTTTTGATAACCGATTCGATGCGTCAATTGTTTGTGCAATCTTGCGGAACAGGTGACGTGCCCTTTCTTGCGCTGAAAGAGCGGAATCGCTTCACTCGCGATAGTTCCGAAAAAAGTTGAAAAAAGTTGTTGCAAAGTTGTTTCGAGTCGTTGTAATATAGCCAAGCGCTTTTAGCGCGGGCCTGTAGCTCAGTTGGTCAGAGCGCACGACTGATAATCGTGAGGTCACAAGTTCGAACCTTGTCAGGCCCACCACCTTTGCTTAATAAACGCCCCACCGTGAGCCACGAGCCGGTGGAGCGTTTATTAGATACGGGGAATTAGCTCAGCTGGGAGAGCGCGGGCTTTGCAAGCCTGAGGTCAGGGGTTCGATCCCCCTATTCTCCACCACATTCATTACGCCGTCCTTCGGGGCGGCGTTTTTCGTATTTCACCCTCATTATGCTGCGCGCACGCCGTGCGCAAGGAGCATCTTTCGCACCAGAATCATATGTCCGCCTGCGGCGCTGCTATGCAGGTTCTTTGTAAGCGTTTTGCGCGTTTATCTGCAGCGTTGCTATGCCTGCTATAATTTCCGCCCGTATGTTTCCGCTTTGTCGACGAAAGGGTTTGCGTGAATCGTACCGAAGCGCTCAACATCCTTGGACTCGACGACGATGCGTCGGCGGCCGACATCAAATCGGCCTATCGCGAGTGCGTGCAGATATTGCACCCCGATCGCTTCGCGAATAATAAGAAGCTGCAAGATCGAGCGACTGAGCAATTCAAGCGCCTACAAGACGCCTACGAGTATCTCACGAGCGATCGCGCGGCGTCGAAACAGAGCCGCTCGTCTTCTCGCCCTCGCCAAGCCTACACGGCACGCGAGGCGAAAATCGCGGGTTTGGAAGCCGCGCGCACGCAGCTCATCGCCCAGCACGATGCTCTGTGCGACGAGCGCCGCAATTCCATCATCATGATTGCGGCCGGCGTCATTATCGCGCTGTTCTTGCGCCGCATCGTATGGGCGGCTGGCCTTGCGGGAACGTTGGTAATTTGGGGTATCGTCACGCTCACGGGAGCGTGCAAGAATATCGCGACGCTCAATGAGCACCTCGGCGAAATTGAGATGCAGAAGCGCCAACTGGAAGAGAACTGGGAAGAAGACTAAATGAAGCAAGAAAACCTTCGCAACGTGGCAATCATCGCGCACGTTGACCATGGTAAAACCACGATGGTCGACCGCCTTCTGGGCGCAGCCCACGTGTTCCGCGAGAATCAGCAGGTCGAGGAGCGCGTGCTCGACTCGAATGACCAGGAACGTGAGCGCGGCATCACCATTCTGTCGAAGAATATTTCCATCAACTACAAAGGCGTGAAGATCAACGTCATCGACACCCCGGGCCACGCCGACTTCGGCGGCGAGGTCGAGCGCGTGCTGAACATGGCCGACGGTGCTCTGCTCATCGTTGACGCATACGAAGGCCCCAAGCCCCAGACGCGTTTCGTGCTTTCGCATGCACTTGAGGCCGGCCTGCGCATTGTGGTGGTTGTGAACAAAATCGACCGCCCGAATGCCGACCCCGAAGCCGCCGTCGATAAGGTGTTCGACCTCATGGTCGAACTTGGCGCTTCCGACGAGCAGCTCGATTTCCCGGTTGTTTACGCTTCGGCCGTGAATGGCTACGCTCGCTACGAATACGACGACGGCAACATGGACATGATTCCGCTGCTCGATACCATTTTGAAAGAAATTCCTGCGCCCGATGTTGATGCCGATGGCCCGGTTGCGATGCAGGTGTGCACCGTCGACCACAGCAGCTACGAAGGCCGCATCGGCATTGGTCGCTTGCATAGCGGCACTATTCACGAGAAAGACCTTGTGCTCGTGGTTCCCTCCGAGGGTGAGCCGTACAATGCCCAGATTCGCAAGGTGTACACCTTTGAGAACCTTGGCAAGGTTGAGGTCCCCGAGGCTCATGCGGGCGACATCGTTGCTGTTATCGGCATTGAGGCTGCCGACATCGGAGATGTGATTACCGATCGCGAGAACCCGGTCGAAATGAAGCCCATCGCCGTTGAAGAGCCCACCATGGCCGTTGTGTTCGAAGCTTCCACGAGCCCCATCGTGGGTCGCGAGGGTGACATCGTTGGCGCCCGCCAGCTTAAAGAGCGCCTCATGCGCGAAAAGGAATCCAACATTTCCATGCGCATTGACGAGACGGAAGACAAGAGCGGCGTTCGCGTCGCCGGTCGTGGCGTTCTGCACCTGTCCGTTCTTATGGAAACGATGCGCCGCGAGGGCTTCGAGTTCCAGGTTGGTCGTCCTCAGGTCGTGTACAAGACCGACGAGCACGGCAACAAGCTTGAGCCCATCGAGGAGGCAACGCTCGACGTTCCCAACGATTACTCGGGCAAGGCCATCGAAGTCATGGGCACCGCTGGCGGCATCATGGAAGACATGGCTTCCGACGAGACCATGACGCACCTTGTGTTCCGCATTCCGTCGCGCGGCACCATGGGCCTGAAGACGCGCATCCTCAACGTGACCCACGGCGAGGGCGTGCTGTTCCATCACTTCCGCGAGTACGGTCCGTATACCGGCGAGATGCAGGGTCGCAAGAATGGCGGCATGATCGCCATGAGCACCGACAAGGCCGTTGCGTACGCCCTTGACACGCTGCAGCAGCGTGGTCGCCTGTTCGTGAAGCCGGGCGACGAGTGCTATGAAGGCATGATCGTCGGCGAATCGGCCAAGGAAGGCGATATGGTCGTGAACGTGTCGAAGACCAAGAACCTGGGCAACCAGCGCTCTTCGACCGCCGATAAGGCCATCCAGCTTACCCCGCCGGTGACGTTTACCCTCGAAGAGGCTCTGGAGTACATCGAGGACGACGAGCTTGTCGAGGTTACGCCGCAGTCCATTCGTATGCGCAAGCGCCTGCTTTCCGCAACCGACCGCCGCAAGGCTAACAAGAACTAGCGAATTCCATTTCGCCGCTTTGAGACCCGCCCGCGCATACGGGCGGGTCTTTGTATATACATGCGTTTATTCCCATGCGCCGAAATGCCCAATTTGCCGTATATGGCCGTGCATTTTGGGCGTTCGCGTGGTGTGCGTGTGGGTGTATTGTGACGGCGTTAAACCCGTTTTTCGCCTGTGGGAAAATACTGGCCCGTACACAAAGGGCAAAAGCGAATGCGGCATGGGGAGAGTTTAGGTCGCGTCCCGTTTACCCTTGCCCATAAGAGAAGGTAGGGCTTAATGAAGAAGATGAACTTCTTGAAAATCGCCTGCGCTGCGGCGCTTTCCGCCGCATGCTGTTTTGCCGCCGTTGGCTGCAGCCAGACGAAAAGCGATTCCGGCGACGTGTCGGTGAGCGATACGTCCGAAGGCGTTGCTGCCACGGTCAATGGCACGGAAATCGGCGAGAAGGCTGTGACTTCGTACATCGCAAACTTCCGCAGCATGTCGAATCTTGAGTCCGACGCCGACTGGGCACAGTGGCTCGTCGACAACAATTACACTGCGGCCGACATTCGCGAGGAAGTCATCAACTATTACGCGAGCCAGGAACTCGTTCGCCAGGCTGCCGAGGAAAACGACATTAAGGTCGAGTCTTCCGAAATCGATTCCCAGGTGCAGCAGATGCGCTCTTACTACGATTCCGATGAAGATTGGGAAAATGCGCTGAAGCAGATCGGCACCACTGAGTCTCAGTATCGCTCGCTGCTTGAGGTTTCCATGCTTCAGCAGGCTCTTCAGGAAAAGGTTGCCCAGCCGGAAGATCCCACCGATGAAGAGCTTCTGCAGTACGCCCAGATGTATGCCACTTACTACAACGGCGCAAAGAAATCGAGCCACATCCTGTTCAATTCCGATGACGAAGCTACCGCCCAGGAAGTGCTCGACAAGATTAACTCTGGAGAGCTCGACTTCGCTGAGGCCGCAAAAGAGTATTCTCAGGATGAAGGCAGCAAGGAAGACGGCGGCAATGTTGGTTGGGATAAGCTGACGTCGTTTGTCGATGAGTATCAAACCGCGCTCGATGGCCTTGAGGAAGGCCAGGTTTCCGGCCTGGTAACCTCGAGCTATGGCATCCATATCATCAAGTGCACCCAGGTGTTCAACGCTCCTGAGGAAGTCACGTCGATCGACCAGCTTCCGTCTGAGTTCATGGATTCCATCAAGTCCACCCTTGAGGCTTCCGCCAAGCAGCAGGCTTATTCGCAGTGGTATCAGGACTACAAGAGCAACGCCGACATTCAGATCAACGACATGCCGAGCGGTCTTGTCTACGATGTAAGCCTTGATGGCGTCGAACCTTCGAGCACGTCCGCTTCGACGGAATCTGATGCAAGTACTTCCGCCGACTCTTCGACCGAATCTTCGGCCGAGAACGCCTCGACTGAGTCTTCTCAGCCCGCCGAGACAAAAACCAACTAGGCGCAACAACGCACTCAATCAAGAAACCCGCTTCGGCGGGTTTCTTTGTATTCTCTATCTGTTAAATGCTCGCAGCGTTTAACAGGTATGTGCTTGCCCAGTGTGACGAAATCTCACCCCCAGATAATCATTCGAAACAGAAAAATATGAAGAAATGCTTCGTTCACACCTAAAGTCAGCGAGCGTGCGCCCGGCGCGGCAGATTGCCCCGCCGCATGGCCAAGCGTACTTTGGTACGCGCCGCGCCATGCACAAGGGGTAAGATGACGTGCCGGGCGCACGCGCAGTGTCAGGTCGGCTCAAAAGAAAAACGCCGTTCGTTAGAACGGCGTAAATAAACAACTGGCGGAGAAGTGGGGATTCAGAATCGCGCTGCGCGCGCTTCACCTCGTCGGCTAAAGCCTCTTCGCGATTCGCTGAAAACAGCCCACTGGGCTGTTTTTCTGGCGCGAATCGACCTCATCGGTTCGAATCCCCCTTGTTGTTGTCGTAAAACAAAACAGGCACGGTTTCCCGTGCCTGTGACTTATAACCTGGCGGAGAAGTGGGGATTCGAACCCCAGATACCCTTGTGGGGTATACTCACTTAGCAGGCGAGCACCTTCGGCCTCTCGGTCACTTCTCCGCTCGTGACGCACATTTTTGTGCGTGCAGGGGTGTATGATACCGTGACACCTATCCAAATGCAAGGGAGACTTGATGACTTCATCGCTGAATCGCCACAGAGCTTCGCAAAAACGCGTTGCGCGTACCTTCATTTTGCAATTCCTTATTGTTGCGATCGCTGCTGTTGCCATGCTTGCATGCATGCCTTCGCACGCGTACGCCAAATCGTACACATGCCCAAGTGTCACGATAGATGCCCAAGCGAACGCCGACGGCTCGCTTGATGTCACCGAAGCGCGCACATTCGATTTTTCGGGCAATTTTACGGCGGTGTGGTGGACCTTCGACAATATGCCGACCAAGGAAAGCATGCTTTCGGTGAAATCGGTATCGCTTACCAATGAGTCCACAGGTGAGACCCAGACGCTTTCCCCCGTAGAATTCCAGCGAGCGTGGCGCGAGGCCGGCGGCGCAGGATACCCGTCGTATTCTATCGACGAGGACGAGAACACCGTGTATGTGTTCTTCGACGAATCCGATTCTGAAGTCACGATGACGCTCTCGTACTCCATTTCGAATTTCGTTCAGGTTTACGATGACGTTGCCGAGGTGTATTGGCAATATATCGGCCATGGTTGGGCGGTCGACAGCGACCATGTCACCACGACGCTCACGGTTCCGGTTGCTGCGGGCACGCAGGTTCGTGCGGGCGACAATGTGCGCGCATGGGGCCATGGTCCGCTCGACGGAAGCCTGTCCATTGGCGATGATGGCGCGATTTATGCGCAGGTCTCTTCGGTAAGCGCGGGCGGCTATGCCGAAATCCATTCGGTATTCCCTGCGGAATGGATGAACGTTTCAGGCTCGGCGGCCAACAAGCATATGGGCAATCGGCTCGATTCCGTGCTCGAGGATGAAGCCCAGCTTGCGAACAAGGCGAATGCCTCCCGTCTGCAGTCGCTTCTCTTCATTGTGGTGTGCTTGGTTGCCGCCATCGGCATTATCGTGTGGGCGGTGTTCATGTTCTTCCGCCATGGCCGCGAGTATAAGCCCCAATTTCAGGATGAATACTGGCGCGATGTGCCTGCAAAGGGTCTTTCGCCCGCAGTTATCGGGCGACTGTGGCGCTTCGATGCCGAATCTCCCAATGACCTTACGGCGACGCTCATGCATCTGTCCCATATCGGCGCAATTCGACTCGATGCTGGCAGCTACGAAGCGCCCAGCAAGGGGCTTTTTGGCATGGGCGGCAGCAAAACGGTGAACGATTACTACATCACGCGCCTTCCTGGCTGGGAAGAAAAGGTCGTCGACCCTATTGATAAAAAGACGATGGACCTCGTATTCAAGAAAATTGCCAAGGGTGCCGATTCCTTGTGGTTTGGCACTATTCAGCAGTTCGGAACCGATTACCCTGAGTCGTTCAACGACGCTATGGAAAGCTGGCAGGGCGTGGTTTCGGCTGAAACGAACAAGTGCAACTTCTTCGAGGAAAAAGGTTCGCACTATCGTGTGATTTTCTTCGTGCTCGCAGTGCTGCTGGGCCTTGTGGGCGTCTTCTCGCTTTTCGTAACCGACGAATTCACGTTGTTCTTGGCGTTCATTCCGCCCGTGGTGGTGCTCGCGGTGCTTTCGAAGTTCATGCAACGTCGCAGCCGCGAGGCGGTTGAGATTCAAGCCAAGTGCGTCGGCCTGCGCAACTGGCTCAAAGATTTCAGCGCACTCGACGAACGCCTGCCCACCGATGTGAAAGTGTGGGGCGAAATGATGGTGTACGCCTACGTGTTTGGCGTCGCCGAAGAGGCCATGAAGGCGCTTCAGATGAAACTGCCCCAGGTCATCCAAGACGAGGACTTCGCGACATCGACGGGCTACTGGCTCATGCCCCACTATTACGGCATGCCGGGTGGTGCGGCCGCTCCCGTTGTGAGCCCAGCTGAAATGTTTCAAACCATGCAGGCCAACACCATGCAGACGGTTTCCGAGGCGCTCAGCGCCGCGTCGAGCAGCGATGGCTCGGGTGGCGGATTCTCGGGTGGCAGTGATTTTGGCGGAGGCGGCTTCGGTGGAGGAGGCGGCGGCGCAAGGTAGCCGCTTGTTTCCGCACGCGGCCCCGAAAGCCTTTCGCGCCACGTATCATTTAGTTATCCTGCGCCTCTTTTATTCCGATGCTTTTTACACGTTATACTTTAGTGAGAAAAAGCGTTCACGAGTGGAAGAGGCGATTTTCATGGCTGAAGAAAAGGCGTTGGTCGGAATCATCATGGGCAGCGAAAGCGACATGCCCAATATGGAGCCGTGCATGAAGCAGCTCGAGGAGTTCGGCATTCCTTACGAAGTAAAGGTTGCCAGCGCGCACCGCAAGCCGGCCGAGGTGCATGAATGGGCATCGGGCGCCGAGGGACGCGGCATGCGCGTTATCGTTGCCGCCGCCGGCAAGGCCGCCCACCTTGGTGGCGTGGTTGCTGCCTATACTCCGCTGCCGGTTATTGCCGTGCCTATGAAAACGAGCGACTTGGGCGGCCTCGATTCGCTTCTCTCTATGGTCCAAATGCCCTCTGGCGTGCCCGTTGCATGCGTTGCCATCAATGGCGCGAAAAACGCTGCGATTCTCGCGGTGCAAATGCTCGGCACGGGTTGCGATGAATGCCGCAAGAAGATCTCTGATTTCAAAGCGAAGATGGCTGAATAATGACGAAGAAATTGCTCATGGGCAACGAGGCCTTCGCGCATGCCGCGCTCGAGGCGGGCGTTGCCGTGGTCGCAGGCTATCCGGGCACGCCCTCGAGCGAGCTTATCGAAACCGTTGCGAAGTGCGTGCAGGCGGGTGCCGCCGAAAACGTGCATGTTGAATGGTCGACCAATGAAAAGGCGGCGCTCGAGTTGCTCGCCGGCGCATCGTATGCCGGCGCGCGCACGCTGTTCACCTGCAAGCAAGTTGGCCTCAATGTCGCGAGCGACCCGCTCATGAGCTTGAATTATGTGGGCGTCGAGGGCGGCTGCGTCATCTATGTGGCCGACGATCCAGGCCCTATTTCGTCGCAGACCGAGCAAGATACGCGTCGTTTTGCGTCGTTCGCCAAGATTCCTGTGTTTGATCCATCGAGCGTTGAGCAGGGTGTTGAAATGCTCCCGCGCGCCTTTGCGCTTTCCGAGCGCTACCGAACGCCGGTTATCGTGCGTCCAACGACGCGCGTGTGCCACTCGTCAACGTTCGTCGATGTGGCTGAAAAAACGCAGGGCGCGCCCGTGAAGGGCTTCGCGAAAGACGATTCTCGATGGGTTATTTTTCCTGCGCGAGCATATCGCGGACATAAAGAAATCAACAGCCGATTGGCGAAGATTGCCGATGAATTTTCAGGCGCATGCGCTTCCGAGACGCCGAGTGGTTTGGCATCGGAAGATCTTTCTCGCTTCAATCCCATCGAAAATCACGGCGATGCGCCGAAAATCGGCATCGCGTGCGGCGGCGTGTCGACCGCGTATGCGAAAGAGGCGCTTTCGATTCTTGAGCACGCGGCAAAACAGACGACTTCTGCGGCTGGTGTTGCCGGCGGCGAGTGCGGCGAGGCCCTTCCGAGCTATCGTTTCATGCAAATTGGCACGCCGTTCCCGTTCCCCGAGGTCCGCGTGGATGAATTCCTCGATGGCCTCGATGCCGTTATCGTGTTCGAGGAACTTGATTCGGTTATTGAAGACGACCTCGTTCATGTGGCCGGCTTGCGTGCGGCGCGAGGCAAGAGCGCTCCTCGGGTTCTTGGCCGTGCGTCGGGCGCGTGCCGCGATGCTGGCGAAAACGATGCTGATGATATTGTTGAGCGTTTGAGCTGGTTCTTCGATGAAGCCTTGCTGCGTCGCGAGGGTGTTTCGGGCGACGAGCTCATGCGTAAAATTGAAGAACGCGCCAATGCGCGAGCTCGTGCGCGCGAAGCCGCGGCGCCCAATCTCGATATCGAGCTTCCCGCACGCCCACCGGTGTTGTGCGCAGGCTGCCCCCATCGTGGTTCGTTTTACGCATGCAAGCAAGCGCTCAAGAAAATGCGCGTTCGCGGTATCTTTTCGGGCGATATCGGCTGTTACACCTTGGGCAATGCCAAGCCGCTCGATGCTGTGGATACCTGTTTGTGTATGGGCGCGGGCATCACGATGGCGCAAGGTCTCGGCGTTGTCGATTCTGCGGCGAAACAGCTTGCTTTCGTGGGCGATTCGACGTTTTTCGCGAGTGGCATCACGGGCGTTGCCAATGCCGTATACAACCAGCACGACATCACGGTGTGCGTGCTCGACAATTCCACCACGGCCATGACGGGCGGGCAGCCGCATCCTGGTACAGGCAACACGCTCATGGGGTCGAAAAGCGCGCCGCTTTCTATCGAACGCGTCCTCGAGGCGCTTGGCGTGGAATGCATCGAGTTCGCCAACCCCCATCATCTTGATGAGAGTATCGATGCGGTCGCGAAGGCGGTTTCTTTCGAGGGCCCGTCGGCGGTTATCTTCCGTGCGCCGTGCGTGAATCTCGTTAAGCCCGAGGCTCCTGTTTCGATCAATGCGGAAACATGCACGGGCTGCAAGAAGGGCATTACGGCAATAGGGTGCCCCGCCATCGGATTCAATGGCGAGGTTGCTACGATTGATGAAACGCTGTGCACGGGCTGCGGTTTGTGCACGCAGGTTTGTCCGTTTGAGGCCATCGCGCCAGCGTGCCTGCCTGCATAGAGGCAATTGGCAGGTGGGTGTCCCGCGTACTGTTGTTGCCTTGACTTTCGGCTGCTTCGAAGCGCACCGTATGTCGGATTCTGATTGAAGGGTGCGAGGATCACGCTCGTTGGCTTTTGTAAGACCCATGATTATTGGAGTGTTGTCCAATGAAAAATGTAGTGCTCACCGGTATTGGCGGACAGGGTACCGTGCTTGCCGCGAAGATACTCGCCCAGGCTGCGCAAGCGCGTGGCTGGCACGTGCGCACTGCCGAGACGATCGGCATGGCGCAGCGAGGCGGGAGCGTGACGAGTCATGTTCGCATGGGCAACGAGGGTGAACATGTTGCTTCGCCGCTCGTGGGTGCGGCTGCGGCCGACATGCTCATCGCCTTCGAGCCTGGCGAAGCGGCGCGTATGCTCGGGCTTCTCTCTGCGCAGGGCGTGCTTGTCACGGCGTCGAATGTGAAACAGCCCGTCACGGCGTCGCTGTCGAAAACGGTGTATGCCGCCGCGCCGGTGCTTGAAGCCCTCAAAAAGCGCGAGGGTTCAACTGTCGTGGTCGACGAATCGGCGCTCCTTGAGCTCGTCGGCAATTCGAAGGCTCTCAACATCGTTCTGCTGACGGTCGCCATTTCTCAGCACGATGCTCAAGGAAATCCCCTTTTAGGCATTTCGCTCAACGAATTCAAGGAGGCCATTCGCGTGTGCGTGAAGCCGAAGTTCGTCGATATGAACCTCGCTGCGGTCGATGCTGTGTGCAAAGAATTGGGATTGCGGTAAGTTCGTTTCGGTGAGCGATGCATGGCACGCGCCCGACGATTTTTTTCTTGGGCCTATTTCTCTTTCGATTCGTTTGAATTCATAAACCCCGCAGGCATGGCATGCTTGTGGGGTTTCTACGTTTGTGGGTGGGCGGCTGCGAAGAGGTTGGTGTGTTGAACGTTGCCGCGGCCAAAAGCCCGCTCGCGGAATCTTTCATTCCCCATCTTGCTCATTGGGCGCTTTAGCGTACAATAGTGCCCATGATGAACGCACTCGACATACAATCTCTCAAAGCCGCGCGCGCCGCGTTGGCTGGTCGATGGCTCTAGCTTCAAGTTTGCTCAGCGAGCTTGAGGCGCCTTTTTCGTGCACCTGAATGACGAAACGGCGTAAAGCCCTGATTTTTCGCAGGCTTGAAGCGTCTCCAATTTCCGCAAATTATGTCAGACATGCGCGAAAGGCAGTGCCATGCAGCTCACCGATGAACAGTTCAACCTTATTAAAGAACAATTCAAAACCCTGAAAAATCGTTCTCCCTTCTATGCGAAGAAGTTCGAGGGCATCGATTTGTCCGACGTACAAACCCAGGCCGACTTCGAGAAGCTGCCTTTTTCGGAAAAGGCCGACTTACGCGAAGCCTATCCGTTGGGAATTCAAGCCGTACCCGACGAAGAAGTTGTGCGCATTCACAGCTCTTCGGGCACAACGGGCACGCCGGTCATTATTCCTTACACCGCGCAGGATGTTGCCGATTGGGCCGAAATGTTCGCGCGTTGCTATCGCACGGCGGGCATTACCAATAAAGATCGCATTCAAATTACCCCTGGCTATGGCTTGTGGACTGCGGGCATTGGGTTCCAGCTTGGCTGCGAGCGCTTGGGCGCTATGGCTATTCCCATGGGTCCTGGCAATACCGAGAAGCAGCTGCAAATGATGCAAGACCTGCACAGCACGGTTATCACGGGCACGAGTAGCTATGCGCTTTTGCTCGCTGAGGAAATCTCGAAGCGAGGCTTGCGCGATAAGCTCGACTTGCGCAAGGGCGTTATTGGCTCGGAGCGTTGGGGCGAAAAGATGCGCCACCGCATCGAAAACGAGCTCGGCGTTGAGATTTTCGACATCTATGGCCTGACCGAGATTTACGGCCCTGGCATCGGCGTTTCGTGCAGCGAGCACCACGGCATGCATATTTGGAGCGACTACGTATATTGCGAAATCGTCGACCCGAAAACTGGCGAGCCCGTGCCCGACGGCGAAATGGGCGAGCTCGTGCTTACCACGCTGCGCAAGCAGGGCGCGCCGCTTATTCGCTATCGTACGCACGACCTCACGCGCATCATTCCCGGCGATTGCGCTTGCGGCTTGAAGCATCCCCGCATCGACACCCTCACTGGTCGCACCGACGACATGGTAAAGGTGAAGGGCTGCAACATGTTCCCCGCGCAAATTGAGGAAGTCATTGCGTTTACCGATGGTGCGAGCTCTGAGTATCAGGTCATGATTGAGGCAATTGATGGCCGCGATGTGCTCACAGTGCTGTTCGAGACGCCGCTCGAAGGTGAGGATAAGGAAAAGTGCGAGCAGGAGCTTGAGCTGCTCTTTAAGGCGAAGATCGGCTGCACGCCTGAAGCGAAGGGCGTCCCCATGGGCGAGTTGCCGCGTTCGGTAAAGAAGACCAAGCGCATCTTCGACAGTCGCTACTAAACATATCTCTATAGATATATAGAGAGAATCGACCAGGGACGGTCGCCGAGGGGATTGCCCGCGCGGAAGGCGGGCGG
>ERZ857745.4303-NODE-4303-length-12554-cov-7.238019_pt1 | contig 12554 bp, 9 predicted proteins | sample MGYA00519699_ERZ857745 | MGnify/ENA primary metagenome ERZ857745 (study PRJEB31778, sample SAMEA3449357) | human gut metagenome | biome: human gut; feature: human-associated habitat; material: faeces | place: United Kingdom | collected 2010/2012 ...
TCCATCAAAACCGAACAGTCCAGGCAGAATTTTGGGTATAGAAAAAGCCCGGAAAATAGCGTATTTCCGGGCTTTTTTAGCATTTTGAAGTTGTCGATTATCGCTTGCTGAACTGCGGTGCGCGACGAGCGGCTTTGAGGCCGTACTTCTTACGTTCCTTCATACGAGGATCGCGGGTCAGGAAACCAGCCTTCTTCAGGGTGGAGCGCAGCTCGGGGTTGAACTGCAGCAGGGCGCGGGACAGGCCGTGGCGGATAGCGCCAGCCTGGCCGGCACAGCCACCGCCGACGACGTTGACGACAACGTCGAACTTGCCCTCGTTCTCAGTCAGAACGAGCGGGCTGTTGGCGAGCAGCTTCAGGGTCTCCAGACCAAAGTAATCGTTGATGTCGCGGCCATTGATGGTCATCTTGCCGGTGCCGTTGTAAACGCGAACGCGGGCAACGGAATGCTTACGACGGCCAGTGCCGTAGAAATAAGGTTTGGTTTCGTACATCTTCTATTGCCTCCTCACTCAAATCTCAACAGCTTCGGGCTTCTGAGCAGCATGAGCATGGTCAGCAGCCTTGTAGCAGTGCAGGCGGGTCATAGCCTTGGCGCCGATGGTGTTAGAGGGGATCATGCCCTTGACAGCGTAGGTCATGGCCTTGTCGCTGTTCTCAGCCATCAGGGTCTTGTACTGGGTCTCCTTCAGGCCGCCGATCCAGCCGGAATGAGTGCGATGGAACTTCTTCTCCAGCTTCTTGCCGGTCAGGACAGCCTCATCGCAGTTGATGATGATGACGTGGTCACCGCAGTCAACGTTGGGGGTGAAAGTGGTCTTGTTCTTGCCGCGCAGGATGACAGCAGCCTTGGCAGCAACGCGGCCGAGGGGCTTGCCGGCGGCGTCGATCACATACCACTTGCGGTCAGCCATTTCAGCGGGCTTAGCGAGAGTCGTGCTCATAGTAGGAACCTCCATTGAGAAATTAACACGTCCGTCTAATAACGGTATTTAACAGCGCCCCGCAGGACGCTTTTTCGCGCAAGTGTGATTATAGCAGAAAAGGGCAGCAGAGTCAACGGGTTTTGGCAAGAATTTTAATTTATACTGTGCTCGCTCTCGAATTCTCTCAAATGCTCTTGTTTTCTCGTGTTTTCAAACTTTCTATTTTCAGAAAATTTTACGCAGCGGCGTGATGCGCTCCTTACCTTCCCCCGCGGGGGAAGCCTTTCACACAAAAACCGCCCCGCGGCTTTTACACCGTGGGGCGGTCCTTCCTATTTTACTGCTTGATCGCGTTGACAACGCTGTTCAGGTCGCGCTCATCCTCACAGACGATCTTGACGGGATGGCTGTAATCCAGGCTCATCATGCCCAGGATGCTCTTGGCATCGGCAATGCTGCCCTTCATGTCATGCACGCCGACATCGTTATAACACTTGGCGGCAGCAGACACGATTCCCTTGACTTCGGTAAAATTGGAAACCTTGACTTGTTTCACCATAATAAATGACCTCCGAAATAATCCCACGCAATCTGCCGCATCTTCAGCACCGGTGTCCAGGGCGGAACCGGGCGCACGGCTTGCGGTAAGGAGGTGAGCCACCTTGCTCTATCTGCTCCTTACATTGGGCATTATAGCATAATTATGTGCCGTTTCTTTGTTCATAATGCACAAATCCGATTTTTTCCATTTCCTGCACAAAAGAGAAAATCCTTCATTTTTGGCTTTTGGTCAGAATGCCCGAGTTTTGCCCGCCGCGGCCTTTTGCTTTCACATATATTATGTATTTGCCAACAAATATTTTCGTTTTCTGAATGTTTTTGTCGTGTTTTGGTGTAAACGCACGACTTATCTCGTTAAAGTCTTAACACCATCTTTTTTTGTATGCAACATTTATATATGTTCGTGCCGGTTTTGTATTAGTTTTGTTGGGGCACGCCCTTCATCGTCAGGGCGATGCGCTTCTTGGCGGTGTCCACATTCAGCACCTTGACCCGCACAATGTCGCCGACCTTAAGCACCTCGCGCGGGTGCTTGATAAATTTATCGCTGATCTGTGAAACGTGGACCAGGCCGTCCTGATGCACACCCAGATCGACGAACGCGCCGAAGTCGATGACGTTGCGCACGGTGCCGGTCAGCTCCATGCCGGGCTTTAGATCGTCCAGACCCATGACGTCACTGCGCAGCAGCGGCTTGGGCAGGCTGTCGCGGACGTCGCGTCCCGGCTTGCACAGCTCGGCCACAATATCGTTCAGCGTCGGCTCGCCCACGCCCAGCGCCTCACAGAGGGTCCCGGCCCCCTTGGCCCTGACGACGCCGGGCAGATCCGCCAGCTTGTCTGTGCCGATCTCGGCAGCCGTGTAGCCGCAGGCGTCCAGCAGGGCCTTGGCGGCGGCGTAGCTTTCGGGATGGACGGCGGTGGCGTCCAGGCGGTTCTTCGCCTCGGGCAGCCGCAGGAAGCCCGCGCACTGCTCATACGCCTTGGGGCCGAGGCCCTTGACCTTTTTCAGCTGGGCGCGGGAGGTGAACGCGCCTTCCTCCTCGCGCCAGGCGACGATATTTTTGGCGGTGGCTGCGCTGACGCCCGCCACACGGCGCAGCAGCGGCGCGGAGGCAGTGTTCAGATCGACGCCGACGCTGTTCACGCAGTCCTCGACCACGCCGTCCAGCGTCTCATTCAGGCGCTTCTGGGGCATGTCGTGCTGGTACTGGCCGACGCCGACGGCCTTGGGGTCGATCTTGACCAGCTCGGCCAGCGGGTCCTGCAAGCGGCGTGCGATGGACACGGCGCTGCGCAGGTTGACGTCAAACTGGGGGAACTCCTCGGCGGCCAGCTTGCTGGCGGAGTAGACCGACGCGCCGGCCTCGCTGACGACCATATACTGCAAATGCAGGTTCTTTTCGTCGGCCAGCTCGCGGATGACCTCGGCGGCAAATTCCTCCGTCTCGTGGCCCGCCGTGCCGTTGCCAATGGCCATGACCTCGACGCCGTTCTTCAAAACCATCGCCTTGATGGTCTTTTTTGCCTGGTCCACGCGCTTGAATTCCGGCACGGGATAGACGACGTTCGTGTCCAGCACCTTGCCGGTGGGGTCAACGACAGCGACCTTGCAGCCCATGCGGTAGCCGGGGTCCAGACCCATGACCGTTTTGCCGCGGATGGGCGGCTGCAAAAGCAGCTGGCGCAGATTATCGCCAAAGACTTTAATTGCGCCCTCGGCGGCGGCACCGGATAGCTCACCGCGCAGCTCGTTTTCAAGGCTGGGATGAATGAGGCGGCTGTAGGCGTCGCGGGCGGCGGCATCCACAAGCTCGGCGCTTTTGCCGCCGGTCTTTTTGCGGGCGAACATCCAGCTGACGATGCCCGCGGCACGCTCGGCGTCGACCTGAATCGTGACCTTCAAAAAGCCCTCGCGCTCGCCGCGGTCCAGTGCCAGCACGCGGTGGCCGGGGATCTTGTTCAGCGGCTCGGCGTAGTCGTAGTACTGGGCGTAGACGCTGTCCTCGTCCTTGGCCTTGGCGCTGGCGACACGGCCAAACGCGCGGTAGTAGCGGCGCAGCTCGGCGCGGCAGGCGGCATCATCGGAGACCGCCTCGGCAATAATATCCTGTGCCCCGGCCAGCGCCGCGGCGGCATCGGGGACCTCGTCGTTGAGGTAGTCCGCGGCGGCCCTCTCGGGGTCAAATGCGGCGTCCTGGCGGAAGATGGCCGTGGCCAGCGGCTGCAAACCGCGCGCCTTGGCGATGCTGGCGCGGGTCTTGCGCTTGGGCTTATACGGGCGGTAGATGTCCTCGACCTCGGCGAGGGTTTTCGCCTTGGACAGTGCAGCGGTCAGCTCGGGCGTCATCGCGCCCTGCTCGGTGATGGAGGACGTGACCTCATCCTTGCGCTTATCGAGGCCGCGGAGGTATTCGAGGCGGTCTCCAAGGTCACGCAGGACCTGGTCATCCATCGAGCCCGTGGCTTCCTTACGGTAGCGGGCGATAAACGGGATCGTATTGCCCTGGTCGATCAGTTCAATCGCGCCCTGCACGTTTTTAACGTTTAAGTTCAGCTCCTGTGCGAGCTGTTCAGCATGGTTTGGCATGGTTTTTCCTTTCTTAACGTAGCCGAGGCTTCCTCCACCTTAAATTCGGGTATTCCCCCTCCCCCCAGGGGGAGAGGGAGGCCCCCTTGTTAAAGGGGGCTGTCACCGTTAGGTGACTGGGGGATTCCGACAGGCCTTGCGTGGCCGCCCATCAACGGGCATCCACCCACTAACTCCCGCGGCGGCCTGGGGGCAGGCCGCCCTACATACCCCTTTTAAATTGATTCGTAGGGAGGGGTCTTGACCCCTCCGCGGGGCGTCGGGGACACCGCCCCCTACAAATGTTACCGCTTACTTCCCGGCTGGCTTTTTCGTTTCCTTATAATCACCAGCAAATACACCCCATACACCGCAATCGCCGCTGCGCTCACGCAGGCGGACACCTTCAATCCGGGCGTATGGTAGGTAAATTCTATCTCGTTCTCCCCCGCGGGCACATACACGGCCATCAGGCCGTCGTCCACCTTCTCAATCGCGGCGGGCTCCCCGTTGACCGTGGCACTGAACCCATCGTCATAGGGCACGCTGAAAAACACCAGCTCGTCCGCGTCATAGGCGGTCTTTGCGGTAAAGCCGGTGTCCGTCGCGGTAAACGCTGCCACACCGGCGGCACGGCGGGCGGCACAGTCGGCGGCATAGGCATCCTCGCCGCGGTTGGTCAGCTCCTCGTCGGGCAAGGGTTCCAGCAGGCTGCCAAAGGCGGAGATCTGGTCGTCGTCCAGCAAAATCGCGCGGCACAAAATCTGGGCGCGTTCTTCCTCGCTTACCCGCTCCAGCTGGTCCGCTGTCACGTAGCAGTCGTAGGTAAAGCCCATCGGCACCCAGTTTTCGTTCTCGTAGAGGGCGTAGGCGTCGGTCTCGCCGGTGCGCTGCCAGCCGGGCAGATCCTTGCCGGTCCACTCGGTCTCCTTGTCCTTGGCGACCAGCGTGTACCGCACGCTCAACAGGCCGCGCAGGGCGTAGTTCTCGGCGTCGGGCTTGGAGTTCACATCCCGCTTGACGCCGACCTCGGGGTAAAACGCCATGATGCTCGGCGCAACCGTCGAGTTGAAGAATTGCAGGCAGCTCCTGTTGAACCACAGCCCCAGATTGTTGTGCGCACCGTAGGCGTCAATGCGGTAAAACGCATCGTCCGGCAGCGCGGCGGCGACGTCCTCGACAGAATCATAGGTTTCGGCAATCAGATTGCTGTCCACGTCCCACTGGGCGTACTTCGTCAGAGACAGATGCAAACTGCCGTACAGCAGGCTGAATCCCAGCACGGCGGCGGTCAGAACCGCGCCCCACCGCCGCTTATGGCGGCAAAAATGCCACAGCAGCGCAAAAATCACGATACCCAGCATCGTCATGCCGAAGATAGCCCAGAACCGCGCGGGCTCGTCCAGCACGCCAAAGACTGTGTTGCCGTCGTCGTCCTTGCCCGGCACAGCGGCGAACACCACCGCCGTCAGCGTCAGGAAGGTCGTCAGCCGCAGCGCCCGCGGCAGACGCTGCTCGGCCAGCGCCGGGCGGGAGAGCAGATAGCACGTTGCACCGCACAAAACCAGAATCGGCATATAGTACCACCGCGCGTAGTAGCTCGAGTTGAGCGCATAGAACGCGCTGTTCAGCACCGGCACAAACGCACAGGCGACGCAGACCTTTAAAACGTAGGTGAACGGGTGGCGCTCCCTTGCGCGGCAGAACGCCAGCCCGCCCGCGACACCGACCAGCGGCAGATAGGCTGTCAGGCTCGTGTGCTTGAGGATGCCCTCCTGAAACAGGTCCTTGAAATAGGGCGCGTCGGGCATGAGCAGGGTGCTGTAAAAAATCGCGCCGTACTGCTGGGATTTGCCGTAGAACAGATACCCGTACCCGCTGAACGGATCGATGGTACGCGGATTTTGCAGCAGCGACAGCCCCGCCGGGAGCAGCAGCACGCACCCGCAGGCACAGCCCAGAGCTGTCTCCCACGCCAGACGCACGAACTTGCGCAGGCCCAGCTCATACCGCCGCCCGGCGGCCATGCAAAAGAAATAGATGATAAGAAAGACCGCCTGCCCGGCGAAGAAGAAGTAGTTATCGACAAGGTTCAGCGCGACCCAGAACGGGAACGCACCCTTTTTATCGTCGATGACCGCGTCGTCCAGCGCGGCCAGCATGTACGGAAACAGCGCCACAACGTCCAGAAAGTGGTTGAAGAAGATGTTGTAGATGCTGAACCCGGAAAACGCATACAGGCAGCCCGCCAGCATGCTCCAGGTCTCGTCCCGCACCCAGCGGCGCGCCCAGAGATACCCGCCGCCGCCCGCAACGGCCATTTTCAGGCAGAGCAGCGGCACCATGGCCCACGGCATGAGCCGCGCGGGCACGACCATGGACAGCCAGAAGAACGGACTGCCCAGCAGGTAGAATGAGTAGGAATTGACAAACCCGCTGCCCAGGTCGGTGGCCCAGCTGAACGACCCGCCGTTTTTGACAAAGGCGTTGGCGTACTGGTAAAAGTTGATCTGCTGGTCGTTGAAGTCCCCCGCGTAGTGGAAGTACCCGCCGCCCGCGACGGCATCCACGATGCAGTGGGGCGCAAACAGCAGCACCGCCGTGAAAAAGCAGAGTGCAAAGACGCGCCAATAGTTCGATTTTTGTTTAAAAATTGTGCTTTGCATATTGATAGTCCCCTTTATGGGGCCTCATTTTGAGGAAAGTTGTGGTATACTTACCGTAGAGCTGTAGGGGGCGGCGTTCCTGATGCCCCCCGGGCCGATGGCGAGCATCGACCCCTGCATACGCCCCATTATACCATAAACCGGAGGTCGCGTGAAGATGAAAACCTATCCGTTCAGCGCGCTGTTCAGCCGCATGAAGTACATCACCCGCTGGTGCCTGATGCGCAGCCCCCGCCCCGAGTCCCTGAGCGAGCACACCGCCGACACGGCCATGCTGGCGCACACGCTCTGCCTGATCGGCAGGCACTGCACGGGCACCGGCGCGGCCCTGCGGCCCGAGGTCGTAGCCACAGCGGCCATTTACCACGATGCACCGGAGATTCTGACCGGTGATATGCCGACGCCCGTCAAGTACAAGAACGACGCCCTGCGCACAGCGTACAAGGCCGTGGAGCACGAGAGCGCCCGCGTGATGGCGAGCCTGCAGCCCGAAGAATTACAGGCCGAGACCCAGGTCTGGCTGACCGGCAGCGTGCTGAACGACGCCGAGCGCAAAATTTTAAAGGCCGCGGACCGGCTTTCCGCCGTCATCAAGTGCATTGAGGAGGACCGCGGCGGCAACCGCGAGTTTGAGGCCGCCTACGCCCAGCAGATGGCCGCCCTGCACGCCATGCACAGCCCCGAGGCGGAGTATTTCATCGAGCACATGCTGCCCTGCTACGAGCAGAATCTGGACGAATTGACGAGGGGACGGTTTTGAAGCGCCACGGTAGGGGCCGGGCATGCCCGGCCCCTACGTTATTGCAACCTATACACCGCCTCGATCAGCGTATCCACATCGCTGAAGTGCTCGAGCATTGAGCAGTAGCGGCGCAGGGCGGCAGCGCCGTGCAGGCCCTTCATATAGTGCATGGCCTGGCTGCGTGCCTGGGGCATGGCGGCCCACTCGCCCTTTTCCTCGCACATTTCGTAGATTTGGTCGCGCAAAGCGGTCATCCGCTGGTTCAGCGTCGGCTCGGGCGGGCGTTCCTCGCCCAACAGCGCCGCGCGCACCTGCGCAAACAGCCACGGGTCGCCCAGTGCGCCGCGCCCGATCATAACGCCGTCGCAGCCGGTTGCTTCTAATAAGGTAAGGGCTTCGTCGGCGGTGGTCACGTCGCCGTTGGCCAGCACCGGGACGGACACGGCCTGCTTGATGGCCGCGATGGCCGCCGTGTCGATGGGCGGGATGTACATCTGCTCCCGCGTGCGGCCATGGACGGCGATCAAGTCCGCGCCGTTGGCCTCAAGCTGTTTGGCGACCTCGACGCCGGTCAGGTGGTCGGCGTCCCAGCCGATGCGCATCTTGACGGTCAGCGGCGTATCATCGCCCAGCGCTTTGCGCGCGGCGGCGACCATCTGCCCGCAGAGCGGCGGGTCCAGCAGCAGCCTGCTGCCCGCGCCGCTGCCGGTGATCTTGGGCGCGGGGCAGCCCATGTTGATGTCGAGAATGTCAAATTGGATGCCCTGCTCCCTTACAAACAGAATTGCCTTGGCCATCGACTCCGGCTCCGCGCCGAACAGCTGGATGGCGTACAGGCCGTGGGGGTGCTTGTCCCGCAGCAGAGCCAGGGATTTTTCATCGTGGAAGTTCAGCGCCTTGGCGCTGGCCATCTCGCTGACGGTCCAGGCCGCGCCGTGGTCGGCCATCAGATGGCGGCACGCCGCGTCGGTCAGGCCGGCCATCGGCGCAAACACCGCGCCGGTGGGGATGGATAGGTTGCGTAGCTGCATAAGTTTCCTTTCCAAAAGGCTTCCCCCTCGGGGGAAGCTGCCGCCCGCAGGCGGCTGATGAGGGCAAAGTCCGCGCAGCCGCCCGTGACCGGGTCCCGGCCGTAAGCCCGCCCCCTCATCCGGCGCCGCGCGCTACCTTCCCCCGCCCGCGGGGGAAGGCTTTAGACTTTTCGATTTTTACATTCTATTCTACCATATTTTCCGCAAATGTGGTATACTGAAATGTAGATTGTTTATAAGGAGTATTGCGCATGAAACTCATGGTCCTGGACGGCAACAGCCTGGTCAACCGCGCGTTTTTCGGCATCAAGCTGCTGACGACGAAGGATGGCCGCTACACCAACGCCATCTACGGCTTCCAAAATATACTGCTCAACCTGCTGGCGGCGCACAAGCCCGACGCCGTCGCCATCGCGTGGGATGAGCGTGCGCCGACGTTCCGCCACACCGCCTACGACGGCTACAAGGCCACCCGCCACGGTATGCCCGAGGAGCTGGCCCAGCAGATGCCGGTTTTGAAGGAGCTGCTGACCGACCTTGGCTTTGTGCAGGTCAGCAAGGCCGGCTGGGAGGCCGACGATATTCTCGGCACGCTGGCCGCAGCGTGCGAGGCCGCGGGCGGCACGACGCTGCTGGCTACCGGTGACCGCGACAGCTTGCAGCTTGTGGACGATGCAACGACGGTTTTGCTGGCGACCAACAAAGAGACCATCCCCATGGACCCCGCCGCCATCCGCGAGAAGTACGGCATCGAGCCGCCGCAGCTCATCGACGTCAAGAGCCTGATGGGCGATGCGTCGGACAACATCCCAGGCGTGCCCGGCATCGGCGAAAAAACCGCGCTGGCGCTGATTTCGAAGTTCGGCAGTTTGCAAGGCGTCTATGACAACATCGACGACAAGGCCGTCAAGCCGGGGCAGCGCGCCAAGCTGACCGCCAACCGCGACAAGGCCGACCTGTCCTATATGCTGGGCACGATCCGCAAGGACGCGCCCATCGAGACCGACCCTGCCGCCTACCTGCGCCAGCCCGGTGACCCCGCTGCCGCCGCGCAGCTGCTGGCCGCGCTGGAAATGCACAAGCTGGTGGACCGCTGGGGCCTGAACGGCGGCACCGCGCCCGCCCCATCCGAGAATGCCGCACCGCTCGAGACCGTCGAGCCGTCCCCCCTGCCGCTGCTGCTGGAGGGCCGCTTCTACGCCGCCCGGAATGCCGACGGCGATTGGTACCTTGTGCAGGGGCAGGACGTCTACCTGCCCGACACGGACCGGCTGGCCGCGATTCTGGACAGCGGCGCCGAGCTTTGGGCGTTCGACGCAAAGCCGCTCTACCGCCTGGCGCTGGAGCACGGCGGCATCGGCAGTGCGCTGCGCTTTGACGGCAAGCTGGCCGCGTATCTTTTAAACCCGTCGGCCAGCGGCTATGAGGTACACTCCCTGGCCGCCGAGTACGGCGTACACGCTGCCTTTGCCTGTGAGGCCGCGCCCGATGCGGGCGTGCTGGCGGGCCTGTGCGACACGCTGGCCGCCGCGCTGGACGAGAGCGGCCAGCGCAAGCTGCTGGACGAGATGGAGCTGCCGCTGGCCCGGGTGCTGGCCGACATGGAGCGCATCGGCTTTGCGATTGACGCCGACGGCATCCGCGCGTTCGGCGACAGCCTGCGCAGCGAGCTGGACGGTATCCTGCACAATATTTATACAGAAGTCGGTTACGAGTTCAATGTAAATAGTCCCAAGCAGCTGGGCGAGGCGCTGTTTGACAAGCTGGGCCTGCCGCCGCGCAAGAAAAACGCCCGCGGCTACTCCACCGATGCCGAAACGCTGGAGAGCCTGCGTCCTTACAGCCCGGTCATTGACGAGATCCTGAAATACCGCACCTACGCCAAGCTGCTGTCCACCTACGTGGACGGCCTGCTGAACGCCGAAGCCGCGGACGGGCGGGTCCACTCGACCTTTATCCAGACCGAGGCGCGCACCGGGCGCATCTCCTCCACCGAGCCGAACCTGCAGAACATTCCCATCCGTACCGAGCTGGGCAGCCGCCTGCGCGGCTACTTTGTGGCGGGCGAGGGCGAGACGCTCGTGGACGCCGACTACTCGCAGATCGAGCTGCGCATTCTGGCGCACATCACAGGCGACGAGCACATGCAGCAGGCGTTTTTGAACGGCGCGGACATCCACCGCTCCACCGCTGCCAAAATCTACCACATTCCCGAGAGCGAGGTCACGCCGCAGCTGCGTTCAGCCAGCAAGGCCATCAACTTCGGCATCATGTACGGCAAGGGCGCGTACTCCCTGAGCAAGGATCTGGGCATCCCGGTCAAGGAGGCGGACACTTTCTTAAAGACCTACCTCGACACCTTCCCGAAGGTGGACGGTTATATGAAGGACTGCATCGCCCACGCGAAGGACAAGGGCTACGTCGAGACGCTGTTTGGCCGCCGCCGCGCCCTGCCGGAGCTGGCCAGCTCGAACTTTCAGGTGCGCGCCAGCGGCGAGCGGATGGCCCGCAACACGCCGATCCAGGGCACTGCGGCGGACATCATTAAACTGGCCATGGTCCACGTCTGGCAGCGCCTGCGGGACGAGAAATTGCAGGCGCGTCTGCTTTTGCAGGTACACGATGAGCTGATCGTCGAAGCGCCCGAGGAAGAGATCGACGAAGTCAAGCGCATTTTGAAGGAGGAAATGGAAAACGTCGTGCATTACAGCGTTCCCCTGACGACGGAGGTCGGCGTGGGAAAGACGTGGCTGGAGGCACATTGAATATTTCGCGCGAACGCGCGCTACTTGCCTCCCTCGGCGAGGGAGGTGCCCCGTAGGGGCGGAGGGAGCGAACTGTGCCATTACCCGAAATTTTTCGTATTACCGCAAAGTTCTCTCCCCCACCGCCTGCGGGCGGAGCCCCCTCCCAGAGGGGGCCAAGAGATTTTACTCTACTCCTTTAAAAAGGGTGATAATATGTATGTTTTAGGTATCGAGTCCACCTGCGACGAAACCGCGGCGGCGATTGTGGAGGATGGGCGGAAGGTCATCTCCAACGTCATCTCCACCAGCGTCAAAGAGCAGGCGCTCTACGGCGGCGTTGTGCCGGAGATCGCCAGCCGCCGCCACGCGGAGTATATCAGCGCCACCGTTGACAAGGCGCTGGCCGACGCCGGCATGACGATGGCCGACGTGGACGCCGTGGCCGTGACGTTTGCGCCGGGGCTTATCGGCGCGGTGCTGGTGGGCGTCAACTTTGCCAAGGGGCTGGCCTATTCTGCCAACAAGCCGCTGGTTCCGGTGCATCACCTGCGGGGCCACATTGCGGCCCTCTACCTGACCCATCCGGAGCTCAAACCGCCCTTCCTCTGTCTGGTGGCATCCGGCGGCCACAGCCATATCGTGGAGGTGCAGGACTACACCCACTACCACATTCTGGGCCACACCGTGGACGATGCCGCCGGTGAAGCCTTTGATAAGGTTGCCCGCACCCTGGGTCTGCCCTATCCCGGCGGCCCCAGCGTGGCAAATGCCGCCAAAACAGGCGACCCCAAGGCCTACCGCCTGCCGGTGCCCCATGTGGAGGGCAAGTACAACGTGAGCTTCTCCGGCCTGAAAACCGCCGTGCTCAACGAGGTGAACAAGGCCCAGATGAAGGGCGAGGAAGTCAACGTGCCCGACCTTGCCGCCAGCTTTCAGGAGCGCATCGCAGGCATCCTGGCAGAAAAACTGCTCCTGGCCGCAGCCGACACCGGAGCGAAGCAGGTCTGCCTGGCGGGCGGCGTCGCAGCCAATGGCCGGCTGCGCCAGCTCGTCAACGACGGCGCACAGAAGCTGGGTGCCAAAGTCTACCTGCCGGAGCTCAAGTTCTGCGGCGACAACGGCGCCATGATCGCCGCCCAGGGCTACTATCAGTACATCGCCGGGCACACCGCCGGGCTGGAGCTCAACGGCCTGCCCACCCTGCCCATTGACTACGAATAATACCGTTCAAAAAACGAAAAGAGAGGCGTTTCCGTCTGTGCTGTACCCAGACGAAGATGCCTCTCTTTTGTTGCATAGCGCGGAATCGCG
>ERZ857745.4305-NODE-4305-length-12548-cov-4.114864_pt1 | contig 12548 bp, 7 predicted proteins | sample MGYA00519699_ERZ857745 | MGnify/ENA primary metagenome ERZ857745 (study PRJEB31778, sample SAMEA3449357) | human gut metagenome | biome: human gut; feature: human-associated habitat; material: faeces | place: United Kingdom | collected 2010/2012 ...
TGTATTTTATCATAGTTCATATATTTTTTCAATAAGGATATATTATCAGATCATTTTTGCGTTTTGAGATCTATAACGATATTGAGGGTATGAGCAGGCTTCACCGGAGCGCATGCAGCAAAATGACCCATACGGCACAGTCAATTAAAACCTACGGTTCATTTACATTTGGTTCACCGTCGGTGCTTATGATGTTTCACCGCACTGTTGGAAATATGAAGCAGGAGGTGGCTGTTATGGAGAATGCCATGCCGTTTTATTACAAGCTGACCGATGAGCACGGAGCGGGAGCAGAGCTTGTAATGAGCGCAGAGGAAGCATTTATGAGAGGTGAGCTTGCCGCAGCGGGAGTACTTCTTGCAAAAGCCGAGTACAGAGCCGCTGAGAAGCATCAGAATTATCTGCTTCAGTGCTGTGACTTTATAAGACTCAGAAAAAGTCTGTTTGACGGCAGCGAATACGTATATTGTGACAGTAGTGAAATCAGAAAACACCACGATACAATGCTGATGCTTGTAAATGACAGCGTTAATTCATACTATTACGCGCTGGCAGGCATATGCGAGCATATACCCGATAGATTTGCAGAGCATCATATTGAATCCGCCAATATTTTAAATCCTGCAGTTCCTATGATGCAGATGATTGAAAATCAGGTATATCTGGCGCAGGGCAGCTTTGAGACAGTCATAGCGCGCAGCGAAAAGCTTATGGAAATGTGCCGCAGGCTCAATTACGTCCTTGTGGGAATTCATATTCAGATACAGACTGCGGCAGCCTATGAGATGCTGGGTATGAGAGATGAAGCATCTGCAATGCTTGAGGCGGCGCTCAAAGAGTCTGCAAGCGACTGGTGCATTATACCTGCTGCCGAAAACTACAGATATATAGGAAGGCTTGTCAGAGAATTTAATCATCGTGATTTTGCAGAGCAGATAGAAATGCTGGGAGAAAAATTCGAGGCAAACTGTACTGATATACGGAACCGGATTTGCGGAAGTGATGCAATTGACGGGCTCACAGACAGAGAAATGCAGATAGCCAAAATGGCGGCAGAGCGTATGAGCAACAGAGAAATTGCGGCAGCATTGTTTCTTTCCGAGGGAACAGTCAAGCAGTATGTAAACAGGATTTACAGCAAGCTGGAAATCGAAGGAAATTACAGTACCAGAAGAAAACAGCTTGCGGAAATAGTAAACAAAAAGAATCAGTCTTAAAAATTTTTAATTGACAACCGGAATAAAATGCTATATAGTAGTTGATAATAAGAGGGAGTAACTGGCGCCTATAGGGCGTTTACGATATCGTCAGTACGATGATTATCATCCGTATCGTAATCAAATGGTGAGACTTTTATTGCATATTTTTATGTGCAATAAAGGTCTCTTTTATATTTTCGGGAGGTGTATTATGCTAACACAAAAACAGGCTGAGGCCAATCTTGAGAAATACGGCTTCAATGAACTTACAGAGGGCAAGCGCAAAAACGCATTTCAGATTTTTATAGAACAGTTTAAGGATTTTCTTGTGATAATTCTGATTGCGGCAGCGGCAGTGTCGGCAGTATTAGGTGAACTTGAAAGCGCCATTGTTATCGCTGTAGTAATAACGATCAATGCCGTACTTGGTACAGTTCAGACCATAAAGGCCGAGAACTCTCTGGCAGGACTCAAGCAGCTTTCTGCGCCGCATGCAAAGGTTATTCGTGACGGCAGCCTCATGCAGATACCTGCAAGAGAAGTAACCGTCGGAGATGAGGTCGTGATTGAGGCAGGTGATATGATTGCAGCCGACGGCATCATAATTTCCTGCGCAAGCCTTAAAACAGACGAAAGCGCGCTTACGGGCGAAAGCCTTCCTGTCGAAAAAGCCGCAGGCGGAGTTACAGACTCTGCGGCTCTTGGGGATCAGAACGGCAGAGTGTTTTCAGGAAGCTTCGTAACCTACGGTAGAGGCTCATTTGAAGTGACATCGGTGGGAATGCAGACGGAGGTCGGCAAAATTGCGGGACTTATCAAGAATGCGGAAGAAAAGAAAACACCTCTCCAAAAAAACCTTGATGACTTCGGCAAAAAGCTTTCCATACTTATACTTGTATTCTGCGGCATACTGTTTGCTGTGAATGTTATAAGGGGCGGGGCTGTAGCAGACGCTTTCCTGTTTGCCATTGCTCTTGCGGTTGCGGCAATACCTGAAGCTTTAAGCTCTATTGTTACTATAGTGCTTGCCTTCGGTACACAGAAAATGGCCAAAGAACACGCAATTATAAGGAAGCTGCAGGCAGTTGAGGGGCTTGGCAGTGTGTCTGTAATATGCTCTGACAAGACAGGAACACTTACCCAGAACAAAATGACGGTTGAAAACTACTATACAGACGGTGTCTGTACCGAAGCGGCCAAAATAGATCTCATAAATCATGCGCAGAAGGAGCTTGTCATATTCGGTATGCTGTGCAACGACTCACAGATTGCAGACGGCAAAGAAGTCGGAGATCCGACAGAAACAGCCCTTGTAAGAGTAGGAGAAAATCTCGGACTTGATACGGGTGCAATAAGACAGGAATATGAGAGAATAAGCGAAGTGCCTTTTGACAGTGACCGGAAACTGATGTCAACAGAGCATATGCTTGACGGGCAGTATACAATGATTGTAAAGGGCGCCTGTGATGTACTTTTAGACAGAATTACGGCAATTAAGGAAAACGGCACTATTCGTGAAATAACGCAGAAAGACAGAGATAATATAGAGGAAGCCAACAGAAGCTTTTCACAGAACGGACTCAGAGTGCTGGCCTTTGCCTTTAAAACCTTTGACGAGCGCAGAGAACTGTCATATGAAGATGAATATGAGCTGGTATTTACAGGCCTTACAGCTATGATGGACCCTCCGAGAGAGGAGTCTGCGGATGCGGTTTCAGAATGTACAAGCGCGGGGATAAGACCTGTTATGATTACAGGCGACCATAAGGTGACGGCGGCGGCGATAGCCAGAAGAATAGGAATACTCAAAGATGAAAACGAAGCCTGCGAGGGCGCTGTGATTGACTCTATGACTGATGAGCAGCTCAAAGAATTTGTTCCTCAGATATCGGTTTATGCAAGAGTGTCACCGGAGCATAAGATAAGAATTGTGCGCGCATGGCAGGAAAGAGGCAGCATTGTTGCCATGACAGGCGACGGAGTAAACGATGCGCCGGCTCTCAAGCAGGCTGACATAGGGGTTGCAATGGGCATCACAGGCAGTGAAGTATCTAAGGACGCAGCCGCTATGGTGCTTACGGACGATAACTTTGCAACTATTATCAAGGCGGTTGAAAACGGCAGGAATATCTATCAGAATATCAAAAATGCCATACAGTTTTTACTGTCGGGGAACTTCGGAGCAATACTTGCAGTGCTGTATGCATCGCTTGCGGGACTTCCTGTGCCTTTTGCCCCTGTGCATCTTCTGTTTATAAATCTGCTTACAGACAGCCTGCCTGCAATAGCGCTGGGACTTGAGCCTCATAATCCGGGTGTCATGAAAGATAAGCCGAGAAATGCAGATGAGTCCATACTTACAAAATCATATCTTGCAAGCATAGGCACAGAGGGACTGTGCATAGGCGCAATGGCTATGATTGCATTTATGACAGGCTACAGCGGAGGCAACGCCGTTCTTGCAAGTACCATGGCATTCGGAACTTTATGTATGGGAAGACTTGTTCATGGCTTTAACTGCAAGGCAAAGGAACCGGTGATTTTTACAAAGAGATTTTTCAATAATATTTATCTGGCGGGAGCATTTCTGCTGGGAACAGCTCTGATTACGGCAGTTATGGTGATACCGGGACTGCAGGGAGTATTCAGTGTACAGAGCCTTGATATTACGCAGCTCCTTATAGTGTACGGTCTTGCATTTGCCAATCTTCCTGTAATACAGCTTATGAAAAAAATACGCTGCAGCACAGTCGGAAAAACCCGTATATAACAGGAAAAAAGCCTTTGCAGCTTCATCTTTGTATGGAAACTGCAGAGGCTTTGATGTAATATATGATATACAGGAGGACATATTTCAGACATGAAGATTTGTGTATACTGCTCATCTTCCGATGGGCTTGACAGTAAATATTATGAAGAGGGCAGAGCCTTTGGCAGAGAGCTTGCAAAGAGAGGACACAGCCTTGTATACGGCGGCTACTGCAAGGGGATTATGGCCGCTGTGGCAGAGGGCGTGCACGAAAACGGCGGAGAGATTACCGCAGTCGTTCCCAAGGTGTTTGACAGGGAGGGCTTTACATACGAGGGGTGTACCAGAGTCATTAAAACTCCAGATATGAACAGCCGCAAAAAAACCATGGAGGCGGAGGCCGAGGCCATAGCTGTTCTTCCCGGCGGCATAGGTACTATGGATGAGTTCTTTGAGGCTCTTGTTCTTAAAACAATAGGAGAATTTGACAAGCCTGTGGGAGTACTTAATACAGCAGGCTGTTATGATATTCTGGTACAGCTTCTTGACAGGAGTACGGAGGATGGATTTCTGAGTACCTCAAACAGAGAGTGCGCAAGGTTTTTTACTGATGCAGACGTGATGCTTGATCATCTTGAAAAAGAGTCAGGTCTGTATGACTATCCGTTTATACCTTTGTGGGACGAAGCCTCTGAAATACTCATACTGGGCAGTTTCCCGTCAGTTAAATCAAGAGAAACAGGATTTTTCTACGGTCATCCGCAGAACCGTTTCTGGAAAATGCTTGCCGGTGTGTTTGAAGACGAGGTGCCTTTGGACATCGAGCAGAAGAAGGAATTTCTTCACAGGCACCATATTGCACTATGGGATGTTATAGCCTCATGTGAAATAACAGGCAGCTCAGACAGCAGCATCAGAAACGCAGTGCCTACGGATCTTGGCATTATCCTTGACAATGCCCCTATACGCAGAGTGTATATAAACGGGAGAACTGCGGAGAAATACTACAGAAAATATACGGCAAAGACTACGGATATACCCGCGCAGGCTTTACCGTCAACTTCACCTGCAAATGCGGCGTGGTCGCTTCCGCGTCTGATAGAGGCGTGGAGCATTATCAGACAAATCAGTCCTTCTTCAGAGGAAGCGAGATTCTGAGTACATAATCGTCATAACTGAAACGCGACATATCATCAAGGAGAGTATCTTCAAAGAAGTACTCTTCTTTTTTGAAGCCGTTATCCTCTGTAAATTTCAGCAGCTTCAGGTACATTGTATGAAGTGAGGAATAACCCTCAGTGCTTTCGATTACGGCATAAGTCCTCGGAGGTATTATCGTTACATTCTCTCTTGTGGTTATGTCTACAGGCTCTATCTTGGTATAAAGGTGAGAGTAATTGTAGCTGTTTTCGGATGTGAACTCCTCAGTGACAGGCACCAGCGCACCTATTCCGTAGGGACTGTATATCTGATTGTCGTGGCAGTAGGCTATATGCTTTGCCATTGCGGGATAGATATCCCTGTCATCACTGCTGCCTGTGTATTTTGTGATTATGTAGTATTCCTCGGGTCTTTCTTCAAGATATATTCTGTTGTGCTGCGCGTTCATACCGTCGCATGTGATATTGATACGCCTTTGTATAAACGATTTAAGCCACTGAAGCTCTGCGATTTTTTCATCGGCAAGAACAAGCTGCTCCCTGAGAAGCGTTACGAAATCGCCGGGGTTTCGGCTGTTTAGATATTCTCTGATGTCGGCAAGAGGCATATCCAGCTCCTTTAGCATTGATATGGTGTTAAAGGTATCAAGCTGCATTGCGGAGTAGTATCTGTAGCCGTTTTCGCCTGTTATTTCAGGCTTGAGAATACCGATATTGTCATAGTGAAACAGAGTCTGCTTCTTGACGTTGCACAGCTTTGCAAATTCTCCCGTAGTGAAATAGCCCTTTGACTTTTTTTTGATAGTTTCCATATCCTCACCTTTTTTTAAAATTTAATATTGACTATACAGTTACAATATACTTTACCATAAAAAAAAGGAGTTGAGAAGAGACGTATGGAACATATTTTTGATAAAGGAGTTACAGTTAAAAATTTTGTAAAGTTTGTCTGGCCGTCAGTGCTTATGATGGTGGTTATAGCGCTTTATTACGGGTTTGACTCTGTTTTTGTCGCAAACCTTGTGGGCGAAACAGCGCTGGCAAGTCTTTCGATAGCATATCCCGCGCAGGGTATTATGTGGGGTGTTGCAGTAATGCTTGCGGCAGGCTCAAGCGCCATAGTTGCAATCAAAATGGGAGAGGGAAATCAGAAAGAGGCGGATGAGAAATACACCCTCATATGTGCGGTTGCACTTGTAATAGGGCTTATTATGACTGCTTTGTGCCTGATATTTATGGATACGGTTATAGATTTCCTCGGAGCCACTGCAGATCTTGAAAGCTACTGCTCCGAGTATCTTGGGATACTCATCTGGGGATTTCCCGCAGCGTTTATAGGGGTGCTGTTTGAGTATTTTATCAGGGTTGACGGAAATCCGGGCTTCACACTGTTTCTGTACATATCGGGAGGAGTGGTTCATCTGGCGCTTGATTACGTTCTGATGGGACCTCTTGATATGGGACTCAAAGGAGCCGCATATGCGAACGTTGCAGGGCTTGTGACTGTTATGCTGGCGGGCGGAGCATATTTCATATTCAGAGAAACCAGGCTTTCATTCAGGAAATTTACTGTTGACTGGAAGTACATAGGACACTGCTTTGTCAACGGCTCATCTGAAATGGTAAGCGAATCATCTGCCGGAATTGCAACGTTTTTCTTTAACCTTATGGCTATACGGTTTGCGGGAGAAACAGGCGTTGCGGCGGTGAGTATAGTGCTTAACATATTCTACTTCCTGACGTCTGTTCATCTTGGATATATTACGGGCGTATCCCCGCTTATAAGCTATTATTACGGCGCCAGGGAATACGACAAGGTCAATGTATTCATCAGATATTCCAGATGGTTTACACTGGTGACCTCTGCCGCAAGCGCGGTGGTATGTCTGGTGTTTGCAAAATATATAGTTATGCTGTTTGAAAGACCGGGAAGCGAGCTGTTTGATCTGGCGCTTACAGGAACCAGATTTCTTGCAATAGCTGTGCTGTTTTGCGGCGTCAATATATTTGCATCGGGCTTTTTTACAGCCTACGGAAACGGTATCATATCCGCTGCAATATCAATGTCAAGAGGTCTTGTCATGGTTATAGCGGGCATATTCCTTTTGGGCTGGCTGCTTGAAATGACAGGCATATGGCTTGTTCCGGCATTTGCTGATGCTGTGACTCTGGTGCTTTCGTTTGTTATGTTTGCAAGATACAAAGGGGTATATAATTACAGGATAATATAATCAGAGATATAATCAGAGGCTGCTTTCGGGCAGTCTTTTCCTGTTGAACAACGGAGCCTGCTGTTGTATAATTAATCAGACCTGAAAATCCGCGAACTGTAATATATATGAGGAGAAGCGATATGAAAGATGTAATTGTAATAGGCATCGCAGGCGGTACAGGCTCAGGTAAGAGCACGCTTGTCAAAAAGATAAAAGAAGAATTTAACGACAGAACCACTATTCTGAGTCACGATTTTTACTACAAGCAGCACAATGACATTACATTTGAACAGAGAAAAAAACTCAACTATGACCACCCGGATTCCTTTGATACGGATCTGATGATAGAGCATATCAGAGAGCTTGCTTCTGGCAGGGAAATACAAAGACCTGTATATGACTTTACAATTCACAACAGAGTAGATGATACTGTGGCAGTTAAGCCCGCCAAGGTTATTATAGTTGAGGGAATACTTATCTTTGAGAATAAGGAGCTCAGAGATATGTTTGATATCAAGCTGTTTATAGACACAGATGCAGATGTGAGAATTATACGCAGAATTCTTCGCGATGTAAGCGAGAGAGGCAGGACTCTTGAGTCTGTGGTAAACCAGTATCTTACCACAGTCAAGCCTATGCACGAGCAGTTTGTGGAGCCGTACAAGAAATATGCGGATATAATTATACCGGAGGGCGGACACAATCAGGTGGCAATCGAAATGGTAAATCGAAATGGTAAATCACAGAATACATTCATTACTAAAGGGATAAATCTATAGGAGGAAGAGAAATGAGCAGGAGAATTTTAGCTTTATTTACGGCAGTGACAGTGGCGCTGGGCATTATGGTATCAGGCGGCGCTGTGGTATATGCAGACGAGACGCAGGTGCCTGAAAGTCCGGATAAGGAGATAACAACAGGCTGGGTAAATGATAACGGCAAAACCTATTATGCCGATGATACGGGGGCATATGTTACAGGCTGGCAGGATATAGACGGAAGCAGATATTATTTCGGGAAGAAAACCTCTGTAATGTACACAGGCTTTCACAAAATATCGGGGAGCAAATATTATTTCGGCAAAACAAGCGGCAAAATGTATACAGGCTTTACCAAAATTTCCGGCAGGAAATACTACTTCGGTAAAACAAGCGGCAAAATGTATACGGGTATGCACAAGATAAAAAAGAACGTATATACCTTTGATGAGGACGGAGTGCTTGTAAGGACTGTATACGGCAGCAAAAAAGCCATAGCTCTTACATATGATGACGGACCGTCTCCGAATACGGGCACAATATTGAACACTCTTGAGAGATATGACGGACTTGCAACTTTCTTTGTTGTGGGAAACAGAGTGTCATCGTATAAATCACAGCTCAAAAGAGCATACAATATGGGCTGTCAGATTGGAAACCATTCCTGGAATCACGGCTGGTACGGTCAGATGAATTCCTCGCAGATTGCATCACAGATTTCAAGATGCAACAGCGCGGTCAAAAAACAGATTGGAGAGGCTCCGGTTATATGCAGAACTCCGGGCGGGGACCAGTCATCAAATGTCAGAAACTCTGTAGGTATGCCGATAATCCTGTGGTCTATAGATACGAGGGACTGGGCAACCCAGAATTCCTCAAAGACCTACAGCTCTGTTGTAAACGGCGCATATGACGGTGCCATTGCTCTGATGCACGACCTTTACAAGCCGACGGCAGACGCTTCAAAGCGTATAATACCGCAGCTTGTTTCACAGGGATATCAGCTTGTAACGATTGAAGAACTCAGACTTCTGAAAGGATATAAGCTGAAGCCGGGCAGGGTATATACAAGCTTCAGATAAATTAATGGAATATTAATGGTACTGTAAATTATCGTGTTGGTTAGGGGGATAGAGCTGTAAACTATTGTGAGGGTGCGGTTTCTCATCACTCCTGAGACATAGTAGATAAAGAGTAGTTCAACTGCGAGCTGCTCTTTTTGTTTTACGCAGCAGAATGTAAGGTTGAATAAATGAGATGCAAAAGCATTTCAAAACTTTTTATTATATCATATTGCATGCACCTAAAAACGTACATCAGATATGGTATAGTAAATATATCAGGTTAGTATTAAGAGTTAAGGAGGAAGCGTATGTTTAAAATTTTACTGGGTATTGCAGGTATATTGGGATTTGGAATAGGTCTGTTTGGCGAAGCAATGAAAAAGCTGTAAGCGGTTGCAGCGGCGGCGAATATTGTGACAAAAGGTGCGGAAAAAACGGTTGATGACTGAAATTGGCATATATACGATTATGTAGTACTGGCAGGGTAAGTTGTTGTTGTGCAAATAGTCTGAATAATGTATAATAGATGCAGTAAATGTATTGAGTTTATAAGAGGGTACTATTATGAATAATGTGATTAAATGTGTTTAAATATAACTTCAAGGCGGAGCAGAGATGCTTTGTCTTGGAGTTTTTTTGAATAGGCAGATACTATTTATTGAAATCATGGTGGAGAGAAACAAATAATAACAGATGATAAATATAGCGAGAACGAAACTAAAGAATTATAGTCTGTTTGGATAATGATGATGGAGATAAAACGAAGTGAATAAGATTTGGAACACTGTATGTGAGATGTATATAATGTTCTTTTTTGTCCGGGCTGCAAAATATTATTTTTTTACGAAACTACAGATAAAGCACCAAAAAAGGGACAGGGGCTATGCTATATTAAATATATAGATAAGGTTTGCATTTGAAGTGAGGGGAGGTTGATGTTTAAGCTTTTGCCGGATATTACAGGTATTGTGTTTTTTTATAGGGATTCTTGGCGAGGCTATGAAGAGGTTATAACAGTGGATGTTGTGTTTTATATAGGAGGAAATGTGATGGCAAATAGTTTATCAGGATTTACGGGCTTATATTCATTATCTAAGACATTAAGATTTGAACTCAGACCTGTAGGCAAAACAAAAGAAAATATGAAAATTAAGGGCTTGCTTTCGGAAGACGAGCATCGTGCCAAAAGCTACAAGCAGGTAAAGAAAATAGCAGATGATTACCACAGAAAATTTATAGAAAATGCTTTGAAGAATGTTCACCTTGAAGGTGTTGAAGAATATGCCGAGCTGTATTGCAAGAGAAATAAAACTGAAAAAGAAAGAAAAGAAATAGATAAGGCGGCAGATAATTTAAGAAAACAGGTTATAAAGTTTATGACCACAAGAGATGAGTTCAAAAAACTTGGAAAAAAAGATTTCATAGAAGAAATGCTGCCGGAGTTTGTTGATAGTGAGGAAAAAAAGAAGCTGATTAAGGAATTCAAAGGCTTTACAACATATTTTGGAGGATTCTTCGAAAACAGAAATAATATGTATTCAGCTGAGAAGAAATCAACATCAATAGGATATAGAGTTATAGATCAGAATTTGCCTAAATACATAGACAATGTAAATGCTCTGAAAAAAATACTTGAGGTAAATCCCGGCAATATGATAGAAAACATAGAGAATGATTTTATGGACATGCTGGAGGGCAAGGCATTAAATGAATTTATATCTTTAGACAATTACAGCTATTTTATAACCCAGTCAGGAATTGATAAATATAATACGGTTATTGGCGGTAAATCCTGCGATGAAAGGACAAGAATTAAAGGAATTAATGAATATGTTAACCTTTATAATCAGAAGGCAGATAAAAAAATCGGAATATTGAAGCCTCTGTATAAGCAAATACTATCTGATAAAGATTCGAAATCATTTTTACCGGAAAGCTTTGAAAGAGATAATGAACTGCTAAATGCTATAGAATTATTCAATGCAGGCCAAAAAGAAAACATTGAAAGTATCAAAGGGCTTTTTGAGCAATTAAGCGAATATGAAGCAGATCATATTTATGTAAAAGACATATTTTTGAGCGAAATATCCAACGAGTTATTCAGTGAATGGGGATATATAAAGGGTAGACTGGAAGATAAATATGATGAGGAGTATACAGGCAAAAAGAAAGCTAATACGGAGAAATATATCGAAGAAAGAAAAAAATACTTCAAAAACAAAAGAAGCTATTCACTTTCAGAGCTTGATGCTGTTCTTGAAAACAATGCTGTTACTTCTTATTTTAGCGGTGAACAGCTAAAACAGGCTATTATTAATATGGCTGATTCATATAAAGATATAGAGGATCTTGTAAACACTGACTATCCGTCAGACAGAAAGCTACAAAAGGATAAAGAGAGTACCAAGCTTATTAAAGGCTATCTCGATGCCTGCAAAGATTTTGGCAGATTTATTCAGCCACTATTGGGTGACGGTAAAGAAAGCGAAAAAGATGCAGCTTTTTATGGTAAATTTACGCCTGCATGGGAAGCTTTTGACAGCATAACCCCTTTGTATAATAAAGTAAGAAACTATATGACTAAAAAGCCGTACTCAACGGAGAAAGTAAAGCTTAACTTTGAAAATCAGACATTGCTTGCCGGTTGGGATCTTAACAAAGAAGAAGGTAATAAATCCCTTATATTTATAAAGGATAATAACTATTACCTTGGTATAATGGATAAACAACACAACAAAATATTCAGGGATGTAGAAGAAGCAAAAAGTGAACCGTACTATAGAAAAATGGAGTATAAATTACTGCCGGGAGCAAATAAAATGCTGCCTAAGGTATTTTTTGCGAAATCAAATATAGACTTCTTCAACCCAAGTAATAAAATTCTAGAGGATTATAATGCAGGCAGGCATAAAAAAGGAGATAATTTTGATATTAAAGCCTGTCATGCTCTAATTGATTTTTTCAAAGAGTCAATAGAAAAACATCAGGAATGGAGGCAGTTTGAATTTGAGTTTTCGCCTACAGAAACCTATAAGGATATAAGTGATTTTTATAGAGAAGTGGAAGCCCAAGGTTATAAAATAAGCTTTAAAAACATATCTGAAAAATATATCGATGAGCTGGTTGATGAGGGTAAACTGTACCTGTTTAAGATATGGAATAAGGATTTTTCACCACACAGCAAAGGAACACCTAACCTGCATACGCTTTACTGGAAGATGATCTTTGATGAGAAAAATCTTCAAGATGTGGTATATAAGCTGAATGGTGAGGCAGAAGTGTTTTTTAGAAAAGCCAGTATAGATGAAAAGGATATAATAAAGCATGAGGCAAACAAGCCAATTGAAAACAAAAATAAACTGAATGATAAAAAAGAAAGTGTTTTTGATTATGACATTATTAAAG